>Ga0268299_1004372_pt1 | contig 11122 bp, 7 predicted proteins | sample NOBtaG_FD_193484 | JGI IMG/M metagenome (GOLD analysis project Ga0268299, IMG submission 193484) | Activated sludge microbial communities from bioreactor in Nijmegen, Gelderland, Netherland - NOB reactor | ecosystem: Engineered > Bioreactor > Aerobic > Activated sludge | place: Netherlands... | reverse complement strand
CGCAAACACGGGTTCTGGTAGAGCCAAGTCAGGGGGAACCACCCGCATCTGCACAAGCGAAGCGCGGAAGATCGGGGGATGACTTGGTGGAGACAGGTTCCGTGTTAAATTGATGAACCCCCAGCGGGGAAAGTAAAAAAACAGATGAACCGATTTATCGGTTCACAATAGATGGGGCGTTACAGGGTGATAACCGCCAGCGCTGGACTATCTTGTGCAATGAATACGTTGACTTGTAGGAGATTTGCGCCCAACCACACACAACATCATTTGTTTAATATAAATCTATATTTGTGTGCTCCATTTTTCAATTTTATAAATTGATTTAATTTGATCAAGGAATATATTCTGCCCCCCATAACTGGGGTGCCTAACCTTCATGATTTTGCACTGTGGTTTCAATCGCAACGCTGCCTTTTCCGCATCATTACCTATCGCAACTATTCGCTTAGGCTTTAATAATTCTACTAACTCACCAAGCAATTCTTCTCCGGCTAATCTCTCTTTAGAATTATGCGCACGATTGCTAAAGGGATCACCCGCCTCATATGGATGTAAAGGAAAAACATTCCAAAGAAAGACAGGATTTGGGATTTTTTCAAGAATACTCCAAATTACCGCCGCTGTTCTCTCCGGTATCGCTTGCCCTTTGGTTAATCGGGCAACCTCAACTCCCCATCTTGCTGCATGATGACAGAGATGCACATCGTCGGTAAGAGCTAAACCTGTTCGCCGTCCACCTTTATAACCTAAATCCCTTCCAATCCATATTGAATCAACCTCTACTTCACACGCGGCAATCAACATTTTCTTTAAAAGATCGCTCCTTTTTAGGGGTGCATCATAAACGTCATATACTTCACAGCGATCTGAGTATGGGTTAAACGTGTTTTCGAATGCCAAATTGCTCAATCCTTTAACGAAAGAGTCTGCACGCATATTATTCTCCTATAGGACGATAGCTGATTGTTCTGTTTTCTCGGTCTCCGATGACTATACCGCCGTTATTCTTCCTAACTTTCCTAAATACGGAATATCCTTGAAGAATAGCGTCCTCCCATAATTTAAGAGGGCATTTGTTAACTTCATAGCCTTGTACAAACTTCTGAATGGTTTTAAGTGCATCAAAAGAAACGCTATCATGGCCTTCAAAATAATCGAGCCCTTTTGAATAGGAATAGAGCCAGGCTGTAAGACCCTCCTCAACAACAATTGCTCTTCCACCATCTTGAGCCTCATCAAAGTCAGGATCACTTTTTCTTTTTTGTTTGATTAATGCTCTAAATGTTGGAGACCAATGAAGTATTGCTGCATGTGCCAAATGAAACACATCATGAAAGCGATATCCGTCAGGATCTCTTATATTGTCAGTCAACGGAGAGCCGATAAAAACACCATTCCATCTTAAATAACTCTGTCCGCTCTTTCGCTGCGTGATATGAATTTCAAAATGTCTTGGCAACTGTTCTTCCTCTGGAAATGAAGCATCGAAATCCGGCAATGAGTCTTTGCTAGGAATAGCAAATCTGCCAAGAGTTTTTATCAGATTTCCATTTACTACTTTTGCAAAAGAAAGGCCCGTTGACTGTATTGCTTGAAGGTAAAGACACGCAAAATGAATGAGTTCTTCCAGGACATTGGATGATTCTTTCTCGATTTTGAGTAACTGAGCAGCTATATATCCCAGTTCTATTAATGCGGAGTCTAAGCCCTCTGCCTGAGTGGAAGTGATAGTATGTGAAATCAGTGCATTCTCTTGATCATTAGCAGATATTATTTTGATATCAATTTTATTTGAGGCTGCATAAAATACTTCTGCCAATTCAACATTTAAACGCCTGCACAACGCAGAAAAATACCAGAGCGCATCTCCAAATTCTTCTTCAACTGCCGCCTTATAGCTTGGGTAAGCCTTTTTCTCCCGACGATATTTTTTTGAAGCTGCCATAATACTTCCTACTTCGCCATATAACCCTAAGAGTATTGGATTTATCTCTTCAAGTGAAAACCTATCCGTTTTGACAATTATTCTCTCATACTCCTGTAGCGGAACAGAGCCTTTCAAGTCGTTTAGGTTTTTTGTATTTATAATATCCATGGCATCTCGCTCCATATCTGTATGGGCGGTCGTCTATGTTGTGTTAAACCCATACTATTTTCCCTTGAGTCCTTTTAGTATTAAATAGACGCACTCATCGACAAAAGGCGATTCCATCAGACGTTTGTATTCAACTTCTTCAAGGCCGCAGCGTGATGCAAGCTCAGATACGCGGAGACTGCGTATAGATGCTGTAATCGCCTCATAGTCACTGGCATGACCATGAGAACGCGCCAATTCCTGCAAATCCGAATAGCCCTCATTATGGGATATCTGCCAATTTTCAGTTAACGTTTCGGGCACATCAGAAGTTAATAAAAGCTTGCAGACATCGCCTACCACGCCACCAAATGCCCCAAGCAAAAATATCGGTTTCTGTTCATTGAAGGCCAGTATTATTTCCTCTAAAACACCGGGCATTTTGCCTTTATATCCGCTAAACTTTCCTCCGGCACAAATTCTGGCGGTGGAGGCAGAAATCGAATTCACTCGCATTTCCGTCAAAGAGCGAGACCAGATATATGAGTTACGAGGAGAATTAGGCGGTAGAAATGTCCCTTTGTCGAGGTCGTCGGCGACATCATTAGGAATATCATGTTCAAAAGTTTCCATGACCTGGTGATATCTGGCCCTCCATGCCGTCATTTTAGGATCAGACACATATAATGGCCATGCTAAATGATTTTCAATATGCGGCTCTGTTCTTTCTAACCTATCCTTTAGAATTTTTGCTTCATCAAGAATGAACTCCGTGAAGCCGTCAGGCCGCAGATCTCCGCCATAGAGCAATGTTGCGGATCGCGCTAGCAAATGTCTGGCAAGGTCTTGTGCCAAGCGCACGAGATAATCTGCGTGAATATGGTAATTTGTAAAGCCATTCCCAGGAACATCAGAAATCGAAATGCCAACTCTTTCATTAGAAAGGCTGTCCCGCTCTGAAGGACTCCAAAGAGGTGTAAATGCTTGGATCTTTAGCTCCTCATGCCAATCCGCTTCAATCGAATATATAGGCGGTTCAGGGTAGCATATTTTTTGCACACCTTCCTTTTTAAAGTTAAGTACTTGTCTGATTTCGGGAGGCCGCGCGGTTAATTCACAATCTTCATCAATCCACCCTGCGAGCCTATATGCCTCAAGGCACTGCATTGAATAGTTGTAACGTACTGTCTCAATAATCGCTGTGGAAAGGATGCGCATGATATCCCTTTCAGACATTGGTACATCAGAAGAAATATGAACACATGGAACATTAGAGGCAGCAGGGAAAATGCGATCCTCAAAGTCATCGAGACAGTTAACTACGACAATTGGACGATTGTGTTGTTTTGCAATTAAAATTTCATTCTGGCACCAATATCGAGAAGAATATGCGTCACTTTCGATTGCAAGTAATGTCGAATCTTGTATATGACTCTCAATTTCTTGATCAAAATGATATCCTGGTGAGATTTCATTCGCATCAAAAAATCGTTTCATGTTTGTGTTATCGATAAACTGCTTTAATTGCTCGGAATGACGTTTGCCAGTATCACCTGATTTAGAATGACTCAAAAATATAGTTATAGAAGACTCCACCCCTTTATCTTCAGTTGACACCGATTTACAGCCAAAGCGATATATTTCATGAGCCAGCGCAACCACCGAATATAGGTCTCTGTTCTCGACAGGCCAATCATTTGTTCGAATACAATTCAAGCCTGCTAACGCACCCCCATGGCCATATCCATCAGTGTCAATTGCAATTGGTACTATATGAATTGAGGATGATTGCGGCAATCCACCAATGTAGGTTTGCCACGATTTTCTTCCAACAGTATTCACGCTTGTAAAAACAAAGATAATATTATTTTTTGCTAATTCCTCTGGGTAACCGGAAGGGACTTCGCCGCTGTTTAGTGAGCTAAAGAAAAAGAGCGGAATATTAAGTCCACGCGAGAATGGCTTGTTCTTATCCCTAGCAAAGCTCTTTCTAATCACATCGAGAATAGAGGTTATTTCCTCTGAATCAGATGGATGCCAGATAAAGTTGATTGCCAGCGGCGGCGAATACTCTATTGTCATCAATTTACTCCTTCTCAATTCCTAGATTTGGCATCGAATATCATTATTATTTCCATTTTCACTGTATCTTCCCTGTGCCTTGATCCACGCGTTGGTGAGAATCCATAAATTGGCATGGATCTGAAACAACCGTGTTTATAACGCTTCGATGCTCTCGAAACATTGAAGCAATTAAATCACGTGCTTCCTTTGAGTCGGAAAGGCTTATCTTCTTATAATTTCTAACCCTCCCATACTCTATTGAATTCAAATCTATGGTTATTGCCTCGTTACCAAAGTACAAGAAATAATTCGAGACCAACAATTGATCAGTTCTTCCGGTATCTCGATCTAAGTTCACGGGGTTTGGCGTACCATCTATATTGCTATGATGGGAGTCCTCTTGTATCCAGACACCGCTTTCATCCTTGTGATATATGTTGTCACCTAGCATCTGAACTCTACTTCCGTTGCGCACGGGTTTCTTTAGCGAAAAACGATCATCATCCCAGTAGTCCTGGAAACTGATCCTTTCCGATACTTTCATAAGAAGAATGCATCGTCTTTTCACACTCCGAAGGGAGCTGCCGCCAATTCCCATGACCCAATCGCCGACTTTTGCTGATTTACGGATGTCCGGCTTACATGTTGCCAAAGTGCACAAACCATGAAAGGGGTTTGGTGCAAAACCAAAATCTCTGGTAATAGCATACGCGTATAAATGGGAGTTTGGCTCTATCAACACACTACATTTCCACCATCTGTCCTTGGGGATGGCGTTCCATCTGGGTTTTGGAATTGGCTTTTTCCTTCCAAAGCATCGATAACAGAATCAGCTCTCCACCCAACTATAGAGGTGGCATATTTTTTTAAATTATCAGGGATTTCAACTTGATCCTTTAATCCATTCTCATAGACGCCAATTATTGATTTACCGAGTTGATGTGCAGCTTTAACCTCCCAATTAACCCAAGGCCGTTCATGGGTTTTTTTGCCAATGACTACAATCACTTGGCTAGCCCACCGCATTTTCATTCGCAAAAGCCGGGCAATAGTGCGATCACTAATCTTGTTTTGATCTAGGCGTTTCTGGTTTTCCGGTTTGACACGAATAGAACTATTCCTTAATTGGTATCCTTTACCTGATAACATATTTGTTAATCCATCGACACTCGCATCATCTTTATGGTGATGACTCACAAATACATTTTTAATTTTATCAGGCATCAATTTTCTCCATTACACATAAAAGCAATGTTCACTTTAAGCTCGAATCCTTCCGCATCATGTACAAGGCGAAAATCCGGGTAAGAGTTGCGTCCGGGTGAATCGTAATTTATGCTCACTGATTCTAGTCGATCCTTGAATCAGTTTTGAAAATGAAATTCCTTATCGCTTCAGCCTCTTAATACAAATGTTTCTGAAACCCGACAAAAGCCTCGCGGATACGGTTAACACCGCCGAGTTGTTCGGCAGCATCACTGACAGCGTGGTATTTTAGTTCCAGTAGGTATGGTAATTTTTCTTTATCCAACTCACCTACGCCTTCATGCACATACTGCGACAAGACAAAATCAAGAAACGCCTGGAGCTTGTCGTCATATTCGGAGAATATCGTCTCTCTGTGCTGTTCGACACGCTCCTGACGTGATATGGGGGAAAGGGCGAAGGCGATATAGGCCAGCACATCGAAAATGTCGCTTTTTTCGGCGTTAATCATACGGCTGATTTCGGCGAGTTGATCTTCTCCATAGCCTTTCTCGGCCAGCGTATCCAGCAGAGCTTTTCGGGTTTCCGGCTGGCCCCACAGCTTCCGCAGCTCATCCTCATCGCGGAACAAGGCCGGAAATTCGCCGAACAGGCGTTCAATAAATTCCGCCGCCGACATCGGCTTGCCATCAGGGCTCCAGAATGTCGTGGCCATCATGTGCTGGATCGTGCGCTCTTTGCCGTCCGCCAGCTTGATTTTCACCCGCTTTGGCCTTTGCGGGCCTTCTCCGCCGCCGTCAGGGTCTTCAACCTCGTCACCGCTCTCATTATTACCCCCAGGATCGGGTTCATCGCCCTCATTGCCGCCGTTATCGCCACCACGGGGCTCTGGCGTCACCGGCTCAATAGGCTCGCCGTCCCATTCAGGATCGTTAAAATGCTCATAGGCTTTCACGTAATCGTAGATCGTGAAGTAGTCCTTGCCGTCATACAGGCGGGTTCCGCGCCCGATAATCTGCTTAAACTCGATCATGGAATTGACGGGCCTCATCAGCACGATGTTTCGCACATTCCGCGCATCCACACCGGTCGAGAGTTTCTGTGATGTGGTCAGGATCGTCGGAATAGTCTTCTCATTATCCTGAAAATGGCGCAGGTGTTGTTCTCCGATAGCGCCGTCATTGGCGGTGACACGGGCGCAGTAATGCGGGTCTTTGCTGGTTTTGATCTGGTTGATGAGATCGCGCACCGCCAGCGCATGTTCCTGTGTCGCGCAGAAAACGATAGTCTTTTCCCGCTGGTCGATCATATCCATGAACAGCTTGACACGGTATTTCTCCCGCTCTTTGATTTCGATCACGCGGTTAAAGTCATCTTCGACATAGCGCCTGCCTTCCTCGACCTCACCCTCTATCAGCTCATCGTCGGAGGTATAGACGTATTCATCCAGCGTGGTGGCGATCTGTTTGACCTTGAACGGGGTCAGGAAGCCGTCATTGATCCCTTCCTTCAGGGAGTAGATATAAACCGGCTCGCCGAAATAGGCGTAAGTATCGGCATTGTGTTTGCGTTTCGGCGTGGCCGTCAGGCCGAGCTGCACCGCAGGCGAGAAATATTCTAAAATGCCGCGCCAGTTGCTTTCATCATTGGCACCGCCCCTATGACACTCATCGATGATGATAAAATCAAAGAAATCCGGCGGATACTCACCAAAGCTGGGCGCGGGCCTTCCTTCTGCATCGCTACCGGACATGAAGGTCTGGAAGATCGTAAAAAAGATGCTACCGTTTTTGGGAACGCGGCCTTTCTTGCGGATGCTTTCAGGGTCAATCCGCACCAGCGCATCTTCAGGAAAGGCGGAAAAAGCATTGTACGCCTGATCGGCCAGAATGTTCCGGTCGGCCAGAAACAGGATGCGCGGGCGGCGGGAAGGCTCGCGGCTTAGGCTCCAGCGACTGCGGAACAGCTTCCACGCAAGTTGAAACGCGATAAAGGTCTTGCCGGTGCCGGTCGCCAGCGTCAGCAGGATGCGCTCCTGTCCTTCCGCCAGAGCCTCCAGCGTTTTGTTAATCGCATTGTGCTGGTAATAACGGGCTTCCCACTGTCCACCCTTATCCTCAAACGGCACATCGCCAAACCGCTCCAGCCATTCCTGCTTGCGGGCGTTCTCCGCGGCATAGGTCATCGTCCATAATTCTTCCGGTGCAGGATAAGCATCGATGTAGCTTTCCGCGCCGGTGAGCATGTCGATCTGGTAAATGCCATCTCCGTTGGTGGAATAGGCAAAGCGGGCCTGAAGCATCTCTGCATATCGCTTCGCCTGTCCCACACCTTCAGTATCCTGTGCATCACGGCGCTTGGCCTCGATCACGGCGAGCTTCTGCCCTTTGTAAAACAGAACGTAATCGGCGATGTCCTGACTGACACGGCGGCCAGCACCCTGCAAACGGCCTAGCGTTATCAGCTCACGGCGGACACGACTACCTTCTACGACACCCCATCCTGCTGATTTGAGGGCAGGATCGATCAGCTCCGCTCGTGTTTCTGCTTCGTTCATTAATACTCGCTTTTAGTTCTTTACAATCAAAACCCGATCAAGAAAATTTTATTAGAAAAATCCAGCATAACCATTTGATATGTATAAACTGTTTATACTCTCGACTAATTTTCTTACTCTAATAATCAAAAATGGATCAAGAAAATATACTCACCCCCAGAACGGAAAATATCCCGCTCTCGGATGATCTGGATCAGCGACTTTAATTTTCCCTTCCTCCAGCGCGGCGCTGATGACTTGGCTTGCCTGGGCGGCATTTTTCTTATCTATACCAAAACGCTCGCACAGCGTAGAGTTTTTCATTTTCTCTCCACTGAGCCACTTAAGTACTGCATGCTGATAACAGGCCCGTACCCGCTCCGATCTATTCATTTCAGCGAAAGAACGCGGGCCGTATAAAATGACCTGGGTTGATCCACCTTCGGCCTGAATTTTTAATGGCGGAAGCTGGTAAACTTCAATGCTCATGACAACTTTATCAAGGCCGCTGCCTTGTTCTTCGCAAAAGCGCATGCGCCGCATAAGGGAGGCCAGCATTTCGTTCCGTGAACGTGGCGGCAGATCAATCATCCGATCCGGCTGCACCAAAGGATCGCCGGGATTAGTGATTTCGATGCGATCCTGAAACAGCTCTATTTGCGGCCCTGCACCTTGTATTGTCATATCCTGATGAATCAATGCATTGGCAATCAATTCCCGAATGGCAATTTCGGGAAACAGTGGCCGACTTTCCCGAAGTGCAGCGCCGATATGCTCATTTACTGGCAAGAGCCCATTAATATACCCGACCAGTCCCTCAAAGCCTGAAGCATAGCCTTTTACTCCGTCATGACGATGAGTAACGGTAGCTGATTTGTTATGGCCACCATAAGCGATAAAACGCACGGCTTTACGAGCAAGAGAACTATCGAACTTTCCTAAATCTGTTGCAAAGAGGATAGCGCCGAGATTGGTTATGTTCCACCGCCCACCAACATCACGAACAATCAAATGATCAGCTTCTAGGCGTTCCAGAATACCTGCTTTGTGATCCGGCAGATTCTGTCCAGTCAGGCTAAAATACTTCGGATAATCGAGAAGTTTTAAAACCTCATCTGCGTCCTGATAGGTTTTCGCATTTTCTTTTTCCCAGCGATAGGGGCGCAGGTTGTTAATCAGTTTCTGAAAACGCTGAGGGTGATCCGATAATTTCGGTGTTGCGCTGCCGATGCGGCAATATGCAGTACCTTTAAATTCAATGGGCGCGGATGTGGCCGCCGGAATCTCCAGCATCACGACTTTGCCATCAGGATGCTGAAGCGTTCGGAACGACAACGCTATATCCGGTTTAAGCATCTGTGCCAGCCAGAATTGAAAATCCTGATTACCGACTTTCTGTGCGTCCGGACTGAACGTAGTGCCTATGACGTTATGGCTGCTATCGTCGATACCCCAAAAAACATAGGCTACAGCTTTGTCTTCTATTCTGGCGGAGTTAGATAATGCCGAGCATAAAACCCCGATTCGGTCTGGATCGGCATTATTGTGCTTAAATTCAACACAAGCCGTTTCAGCATCCGCACTGCGCAATTCATCAATCAGGGCGATATCACGCTCCTGACTGATCATGGCACTCACAACAACATTGTTGGAAGGGGAATGGTTCATAGCGGCAGGCTCTCCTGGCCGATGACGCGCTTGGCTGTACCGTCAGGAACGATGCCGTTATTGCGTATGGTCGTAATCGCCGCCCGAAATTCGTGTTCGGGAATGCTTCTCTTGCTCTCTGTCCAGTTCTCGCGGGCCTCATGGATGATCGCGTCATCCGTAATCTCGGCATTATCGAGCAGCAGGTTATTCCAGGCGGCATGGACGGTGGCCAGAACCTCTGCCTCCCGCGTATTCATGGGCATCATGAGCGCGAGGATTTTTTCCAGCTTGTCCTTGTATGGCTTCACGGCCTCCAAAGCCCCTCCGATCAGTTTGTTATAATCCCCGAGTTTTTTGAAATCATAGCCGTTGCCGGTCAGTCGCGGGGTGAACTCAAAAAATAGATTAGCCTTCGCCCAGTCCTCGGCGCGAAGCATGTGCTGGAAGTCATTCGGCCCTGCCGCGTCCTTGATCGGCTGGCGGCCCATATCGACATCGGCCACACTCTCGGCCATGTGTAGGACTTTCTGCGCCTTCACCCGCCCGAAGGTATGATCCCGCTGCTGGGCAGCATGCCAGTTATGCGCGTAAGCCAGCACATTCGCCGCAAATTCCGGCGATGTCGTCGCCACTGCCTGCTGCTCCGCCACAGGGCGCGTAAAAGCGACAACATTGCTGGAGGTCAGCTCGCCGCTGAACGCTTTTTGCAGGAGGGATTGCTTCAGCTCGGCAAGGTCTTTGAGTTTTTGTTCGTAAATAGCTTCTAATTTTTTAGAAAGAACATAGGTTTTATCCAGAAACTCGACGATCTTTCTCTGAACCTCAATCGAAGGATGACATATATGAAAGGCCTTCACCTCTGGAAAATAAATTGTTTGATGCACCGCCCCGCTGGAATATTTTAGAAACCCGTCCCCTTCTGCAAGAAGAAGGTATTTGAGAAAATGTGGTTCAAGTTCTGGAGAACAGACCCAATTCACAAAATCTTGGCTGGTAGCCATCTCCGTGCCCATAACAACGACATATCCAACAGAAGCCGTGCGTGATAAGCATACAGTATCTTTTGGTAGTAGCCGTGCAGCCGAATTATCCAAACCAAGCTGATTAGTATGCTGGTTGGTTTTATAGATAACCTGACCATGATGAGCCTTTGCGTCTTTAATCCCAATCCAGCCCACATCACCAGCCCAATATTCAGGATGTCTACGGCTGGGCGTATGCCCACTTTCAAGACGCGCCAAATCAGTTAATTTTGACCAAATCCAGCCGGGCCGAGGTGTTATTCCCGGCTTTCCCACGGATAAGGAAAGCTCTCCCTCAATGATGCGATCCGTAGCCGCTCGGCCTCGCGCGGTAGAATTTGCTTTTTGGGGGATAGGAGTCTTTTCATTTGATAGAAATTTACGTTTTTCACAAGACATCCATGAGGGCTCAGGTTTCTCTTGGCCAAAGCAGGCATGAAGCGCACTCGTATAAAGCTCGCGGGCGTTGGCGAGGTTCTGTTCGGCATTGACTTGCGCTTTTTCAATTCCCTCAAACGCCTCATCCAGAATGGCGACAATCCGTTTTTGTTCTTCGAGCGGTGGAAG
>Ga0268299_1004371_pt1 | contig 11123 bp, 10 predicted proteins | sample NOBtaG_FD_193484 | JGI IMG/M metagenome (GOLD analysis project Ga0268299, IMG submission 193484) | Activated sludge microbial communities from bioreactor in Nijmegen, Gelderland, Netherland - NOB reactor | ecosystem: Engineered > Bioreactor > Aerobic > Activated sludge | place: Netherlands... | reverse complement strand
CGAGCCAACGGCCCTTCAGCGGCCCGCTACCGAACATCATGTCGATCTCGGCGCTGGGCTCGGTGAACGGGAAGTAGCTCGGACGGAAGCGGATCTGCAGGTCGTCGGTCTCGAAGAAGGCGCGGATGAAGCGCAGGTAGACGGCCTTCAGGTCCTTGAAGCTGATGTTCTCGCCGACCCACAGGCCTTCGACCTGGTGGAACATGGGCGAGTGCGTCGCGTCGCTGTCGACACGATAGGTTCGGCCCGGCGCGATCACGCGGATCTCGGGCATCACCGCCTGGCCGGCATGCTTGCGCGCGTGCGCCTGGGCATAGCGGATCTGCATCGGCGAGGTGTGTGGACGCAGGTTCAGCGGCCGGCCCTCGGCATCGTTCAGGTCGACGTAGAACGTGTCCTGCATCGACCGGGCCGGGTGGTTCTCGGGGTTGTTCAGTGCCGTGAAGCTGTACCAGTCGGTCTCGATCTCGGGGCCGTCGGCCACGTCGAAGCCCATCGAGCCGAAGATGGACTCGATGCGCTCCATCGCGCGCGTGATCGGGTGCAGGCCGCCGCTGCCGCGGCGACGTCCGGGCCGGCTGACGTCGAGCGACTCGGCCTGCAGTTGCCGCGCCAGCTCGGCGTCGGCCAGCGCCTGGCGCCGCGCCGCGAGTCGGCGCTCGACCTCCTGCTTGGCCGCGTTGATCTCGGCGCCACGCGCCTTCTTCTCATCGACCGACAGGCTGGCCAACTGCTTCATCTGGGCCGTCAACTCGCCGGCCTTGCCGAGGAAGCGCGCCTTGGCGTCCTCGAGTTCGGCCGGCGTTTGGGCCTGATCGAAAGCGTGCCCGGCACGCTGGATCAGCTGGCTGAATGCTTCCATCGGAAACGTCTTGTGCTGTGATCGGATGCTGAAAAAAGCAAAGGGCCGACGCTTGCGCCTCGGCCCTTGCCACGTGCCGGGCCTCGCGGGGCCCGAGACACGATCAAGCGAGCTGGGCCTTCGCCTTCTCGACGATGCTGCCAAAGGCAGCCGGATCGTTGACCGCCATGTCGGCCAGCACCTTGCGATCGATCTCGATCGAAGCCTTCTTCAGACCGGCCATGAAGCGGCTGTACGTCACGCCGAAGCTGCGCGCCGCCGCATTGATGCGAGCGATCCACAGGCGACGGAACACGCGCTTGCGGTTGCGGCGGTCGCGGTAGGCGTACTGGCCCGCCTTCATCACCGCCTGCTTGGCGATGCGGTAGACGTTCTTGCGGCGGCCGCGGAAGCCCTTGGCGAGCTCCAGGACCTTCTTGTGACGAGCGCGGGCGGTGACACCACGTTTGACGCGAGGCATGTCTTACTCCTTCTTCAAGATGTTCAGAGACCTGACGATGCGCTGGCTCAGAGGCCTGCGAACGGCAGCATCTGGGCCATGTGACCCATGTTGGTCTCGTGCACGTTGGTCGCACCACGCAGGTGGCGCTTGTTCTTCGTGCTCTTCTTGGTGAGGATGTGGCGCTTGAACGCCTGGCCCCGCTTGACGGTGCCGCCCGGTCGCACGCGGAACCGCTTGGCCGCGCTCTTCTTGGTCTTCATCTTGGGCATGACTGCTCCTTCTTCGTTGTTCCCGCGAGGCGCCGCGAACCGATCGCGGACTTGGCTCAGGCCTCCGGGCACTTGCCGGCGCTGCGGTGACCAGACCGCAACGCCGGAAACTCGATTCACTTCTTCCGCTTCGGCCCCAGCACCATGATCATCTGGCGGCCTTCGAGCTTGGGCATGTTCTCGACCACCGAAACGTCGGCCAACTCGTCGCGGATGCGTTCCAGCAGCCGCATGCCGATGTCCTGGTGGGTGATCTCGCGGCCCCGGAACCGCAAGGTCACCTTGCCCTTGTCGCCTTCCTCGAGGAAGCGACGCAGGTTGCGCATCTTGATCAGATAGTCGCCTTCGTCCGTTCCGGGCCTGAACTTCACTTCCTTGATGTCGATGACGTGCTGCTTGGCCTTGGCCTCGGCAGCCTTCTTCTGCTCCGAGTACTTGAACTTGCCGTAGTCCATCAGGCGGCAGACCGGTGGGTCGGCCGTTGCAGCGATCTCGACCAGATCGACGTCAAGTTCACCAGCCATGCGCAGGGCTTCCTGGATGCTCACGATGCCGAGGGGTTCGTTCTCGGGGCCGTTGAGGCGCACCTCCGGGGCCATGATCTCCCGGTTCAGCCGGTGCTTGCGTTCGTCGTTCCGGGTTCGACGATCAAAGAAATTAGCGATGGTTCGAATCCTTCCGGGTCTTGCGACCTCTCACGTTCAACACACACGCACCCGTGGACGATGAGGAGCGGCAAACATCAAGCCGCATCACACCTTCCGGGTGATGTCACTAGCGATCCTCTGGGAGAAGGCTTCTAGAGGCATCACGCCGAGGTCCTGATTGCCTCGGGCGCGCACCGCAACCGCTCCCGCCACCTTCTCCTTGTCGCCGACGACGAGGATGTAGGGGAGCTTTTGCATGGAATGCTCGCGGATTTTATACGTGATTTTCTCGTTGCGCAAATCAACGGCGGCTCTAACTCCTTGTTTTTGCAGCGTTTTCGCAATCTCTGCAGCGTAGGAAGCCTGTCCGTCGGTGATGTTGAGCACCGCCACCTGCGTGGGAGCCAGCCAGGCCGGCAGTGCACCGGCGTGCTGCTCGATGAGGATGCCGATGAATCGCTCGAGGCTGCCGACGATCGCCCGGTGCAGCATCACCGGCCGCTGGCGGGAGCCGTCCTCGGCCACGTACTCGGCGTCCAGACGCTCCGGCAGCGAGAAGTCGACCTGCATCGTGCCGCACTGCCACTCCCGCCCGAGGGCATCCTTCAGCGTGTACTCGATCTTCGGGCCATAGAAGGCGCCGTCGCCCGGCGAGATCGTGAACTGGCACCCCGAGGCGCGCAGGCTCTCCATGAGGGCTGCCTCGGCCTTGTCCCAGCTGGCGTCCGAGCCGATGCGGGCGGCAGGCCGCGTCGCCACCTTGTAGATGATGTCCCGGAAACCGAAGTCGGCGTAGACCTTCTGCAGAAGCGCCGTATAGGCCACGCACTCCGGCAGGATGTGCTCCTCGGTGCAGAAGATGTGGCCGTCGTCCTGCGTGAAGCCTCGCACCCGCATGATCCCGTGCAGCCCCCCCGTCGGCTCGTTGCGGTGGCATTGCCCGAACTCGCCGTAGCGCAGCGGCAGGTCGCGGTAGCTCTTGATGCCCTGCTTGTAGATGAGGATGTGGCCCGGGCAGTTCATCGGCTTGAGCGCGTAGTCGCGCTTCTCCGACTCCGTGACGAACATGTTCTCGCGGTACTTGTCCCAGTGCCCGGTCTTCTCCCACAGCCCCTTGTCCAGGATCTGCGGACCCTTGACCTCCAGGTAGCCGTTGTCGCGGTAGACCTGCCGCATGTACTGCTCGACCTGCTGCCAGACGGTCCAGCCCTTGGGATGCCAGAACACCAGGCCGGGTGCATGCTCGTCCAGATGGAACAGGTCGAGTTCGCGACCGAGCTTGCGGTGATCGCGCTTCTCGGCTTCTTCCAGTCGCGTCAGGTAGGCCTGGAGGTCGTCCTTCGTCGCCCAGGCCGTGCCGTAGATGCGCTGCAGCATCTCGTTGCGGTGGTCGCCGCGCCAGTACGCGCCGGCCACCTTCATCAGCTTGAAGTGCTTGAGCTTGCCCGTGGACGGCACGTGCGGGCCGCGGCACAGGTCCTCGAACCCGCCCTCGCGATACAGCGAGACCTGCTCGCCGGCGGGGATGCTGCCGATGATCTCGGCCTTGTAGTGCTCGCCCTGCGCCTTGAAGTGCGCCACGGCCTCGTCGCGCGGCAGCACGCGGCGGGAGACCGTCTCGTCCTTCTTCGCGAGCTCGGCCATGCGCTGCTCGATCGCCGCCAGATCCTCCGGCGTGAAGGGCCGCTTGTACGAGAAGTCGTAGTAGAAGCCGTTCTCGATCACCGGCCCGATCGTCACCTGCGCGTCGGGGAACAGTTCCTTGACCGCATAGGCCAGCAGGTGGGCCGTCGAGTGGCGGATCAGCTCGAGTCCGTCCTGGTCCTTCTCCGTGACGATGGCGAGCGACGTGTCGCTCTCGATGCGATGACTCGTGTCGACCAGCCGGGCTTCGGAGCCCTGCCCGAGCCGGCCGGCGAGCGCCGCCTTGGCCAGTCCGGCGCCGATGGACGCGGCAACTTCGGCCACCGTCACCGGGCCGGGGAACTCTCGGCGGGAACCGTCAGGGAGCTGGATCGAAACCATCATGAACCTCGTGGACAAACAAAAAAGCGCGGTCGGGACCGCGCTTGGAGACGAGAAAAGCAGACGTGCTCAGGCTGCGGTCGGACAAACCCTGTCGAAGGTCGTCGTAGTTCGCGGTGTCATAACCCGTCTTGCCTTTCCCGTTCTTGTCTATGAGGCTCGATTCTAGCCGTCGGGCCCCGCTTCAGTGGTGCGTGCCGTCGAAGAACTGCTCGTCCTCGGTCGATCCCTTCAGCGCGGCGGTCGAGGACAGTGCTTCGATCGTGGTCGTGACCGCGTCGAAGTAGCCGGTGCCGACCTCGCGCTGGTGCTTCACGGCGGTGAAGCCCCGCTCGGCCGCGGCGAACTCCTTCTCCTGCAACTCGACGAAGGCGCTCATGTTGTTGCGCGCATAGCCGTAGGCCAGATCGAACATCGAGTAGTTCAGGCTGTGGAAGCCCGCCAGCGTGATGAACTGGAACTTGTAGCCCATCGCGCCCAGCTCGCGCTGGAACTTGGCGATGGTCGCGTCGTCGAGGTTCTTCTTCCAGTTGAACGAGGGAGAGCAGTTGTAGGCCAGCAGCTTGCCCGGGAACTTGGCGTGGATCGCGTCGGCGAAGGCCTTGGCGAAGGCCAGGTCGGGCTTGCCGGTCTCGCACCAGATCAGGTCGGCGTAGGGGGCGTAGGCCAGGCCGCGGCTGATCGACTGCTCGAGGCCGTTCCTCGACTTGAAGAAGCCTTCGACGGTGCGCTCGCCGGTCAGGAAGGGCTTGTCGTTCTCGTCGACGTCGCTGGTCACGAGGTCGGCCGCTTCCGCATCGGTGCGGGCCAGCAGGATGGTGGGCGTGCCCATCACGTCGGCGGCCAGGCGGGCGGCGACGAGCTTGGCGACCGCTTCACGCGTCGGGACCAGCACCTTGCCGCCCATGTGGCCGCACTTCTTGACCGAGGCGAGCTGGTCCTCGAAGTGCACGCCGGCCGCGCCGGCGTCGATCATGGCCTTCATCAGCTCGAAGGCGTTCAGCACGCCGCCGAAGCCGGCTTCCGCATCGGCCACGATCGGCGCGAAGAAGTCGGTGTCGTTCTTGCCTTCGCTCCACTGGATCTGGTCGGCGCGCTGGAAGGTCGCGTTGATGCGCTTGACGACCTTGGGCACCGAGTCCACCGCGTACAGCGACTGGTCGGGGTACATCTCGCCGTTGCTGTTGGCGTCGCCGGCGACCTGCCAGCCCGACAGGTAGATGGCCTTCAGGCCGGCCTTGACCTGCTGCATCGCCTGGTTGCCGGTCAGCGCGCCGAGCGAGTTGACGAAGGGCTCGGTGTTGATCAGGTTCCACAGCTTCTCGGCGCCGCGCTTGGCCAGCGTGTGCTCGATCGGCAGCGAGCCGCGCAGGCGCACCACGTCGGCGGCGCTGTAGCCGCGCTTGATGCCCTTCCAGCGCGGGTTCTCGGCCCAGTCCTTCTCGAGGGCGGCGGCTTGCTGTTCACGGGTCGGTTGGCTCATGTCGGACTCCGGTTGGATGAGAAGTGATGAGGAAACGGATGCTCGTAGCCTAAGCGCGCACAGACCGCACGGCAAGACTTATGTCTTATAGAAGAGTAGAAATTATCTACTTATAAAACAACGGTTTAGGAGCTGAATTTCCGTATGCGAAATGTCATCCATCGCAATGAAAAATTTTGCGGCGACGCAACAACAGGAAATTTCTCGATAAGAAACGCTGATTCCGTAATGCGGAATCGAAAGATGCCCTGACCTTCGACACCGCCGAGTCGTCGGTCGGGCAGACGCCGCACCGGCTCCATTGCATCATCCGAACATGAGCAGCTTCGCCTACCTCTCCAACACCACCTTCCTGAAGTCACCGCCGCGCGACCCGGGCCGCCGTTACGCTGTCGCCGGTGTCGCCTGGGACGGGTCGGTGACGAATCGCCCGGGCGCCCGCTTCGGGCCTCGATCGATCCGCGAGGCAAGCCACATGCTCTGCGAAGGCACGCATCCTCACTTCGACGTCAGTCCGGAAGCCGTGCTGACGGACGTCGGCGATCTGCCCTTGCCGAACACCAGCCTCGAGCGCATGCGCAGCGCGATGCAGCCGCTGGTGACGCCCCTCCTGCGCGAGCACCACGTCGCCTGGCTCGGCGGGGATCACTCGATCACCTTGCCGCTGCTGCGGGCCTACGTGGAGTGGCTGGGCCGACCACTGGCCGTCATCCACTTCGATGCGCACTGCGACACCTGGGAGGACCACTTCGGCGAGCCGAGCGGCCACGGCACCTGGGTCTACGAGGCGATCCAGGAGGGCCTCGTGGTCGCGCCCTGCTTCACGCAGCTCGGCATCCGTTCGGCCGGGGCCCGCGAGGCGCGCGAATACGTCCGTGACCAGGGCGGACAGATCTTCACGGCGCGCGACCTGCGCGGCCTCGAGAGCCCGGCCCAACTCGCGCCCGTCCTGGCGGCGATCCGCACGCGCCTCGCCACGCACGGCCATCCTCCGGTCTACCTGAGCCTGGACATCGACTGCCTCGACCCGGCCTTCGCTCCCGGTACCGGCACACCCGAGCCCGGCGGGCTCAACACCAACCAGGTGCTGACGGTGCTGGAGGAACTGGCCGACCTCGACTTCGTCGGCATGGACTGCGTCGAGGTCGCCCCGCCCTACGACCATGCCGAGCTCACCAGCTACGCGGCAGCGAGCTTCGTGTGGACCTACCTGAGCGGTCGCGCCGCTCGCGACGGCCGGCGCGCAGCGCGCTGATCCGGTCCTTCCAGGCCGTCCACGGCAGGTAGACCGCCAACAGAGCGGCCAGCGCGACGGTGGCGAGCATCCAGCCGACGTCCATGCGGGAGACGACAGGATGGGCCAGGCGGCGGTCGGTCAGCGCGCGGAACAGCGCCTCGGGATCGCCCAGTCGGTGGTAGTCGAGACCCGTCTCCCCGGCCAGCAGGCGCAGGTAGGGCTCGCGCAGCGAAGACAGATGCTCGGTCCCCGGCGTCGCGCCCACCAGGGCCGGCGCAACGCCGGGCCGGTCCTCCACCATCTGCTCACCCGCCACGCTGCCGCCGCGCCCGAAGCTGCGCGGGTCGCGCTGCATGACCTCGTCGGCGGCCCAGTAGCCGTAGGTGCGGCCTTCGGGGTCGAGCTTCGGGATCGGCGCGGGTCGGTCGCCGCCGACACCGACGACGAGCCCCGGGACGACCCGCACGGCGCCCTCGTCGCTGGGCCGGTACTGCGGATGCACCGGCGGAGCCTCGTGGCCGTCGGTGACGAACACCAGCGCCGGCTTCGACGGCAAGGCCTTGGCGATCTTCAGCCCGCTGTACAGCCCCTTGGCCACCTCGCTGTTGCCGGTCCAGGCCATGCGCGCGTCGATGCGACCCAGCATCGCCAGCAACTCGCGCTGGTGCTCGCAGACCTCGACCGGCTCGAGCAGCAGGAAGGATCGGTACTCGGTGAACACTCCCCAGCCGATCCGGCTGCCGCAGGGCAGTCGGCGCAGCGTTTGCGCCAGGGCCCAGCGCGCCTGCTCGAGACGCGTCACCGGTTCGCCCTCGCGCTGCAGATCGGCCACTTCCATGCTCTGCGTCACGTCCAGCACGATGAGCAGGTCGTGCCGTTGCCGCGGCCAGGTGATGGTCGGCCCCCAGAGGCCGACCAGCAGCGCCAGCACCGCGCCGAGCAGCAGCCCTCGCGCGCCGCTTTCTCGCAGGCTCGTCGCCGCGCCACGCCAGGTCGGCGGGCGCCAGTTCATGGCAGTCCGCGCGACACGCCGCGCATCGTGGTCGCGGCCCGCTCCGCGTTCTCGGGCGGTCCGCCGGCATCGGCCGGCGCGTCGTCGGGATCGGGTTGCAGGCGCTGCGCGCGCTCGAGGTTGTAGCGCGCGTCCCAGTGCTGCGGATCGACGCGCAGCACCTCCCGGTAGCCAGCCTTCGCCAGCTCGATCAACGGCAGCGCCTGACCGGGCAGCGGCGACTCGCGCAGGGCCAGCGCCTGCAGCAGCAATTGATTGGCGGCGTTGTAGCGCGCCGCCTGTCCCAACTCGCCATCCCCCTGCAGCAGCCGGTAGGCGTCGACAGCGGCCTCGTGTTCCTTGCGCGTGGCCAGCGCGCTCGCATGCGCGAAGCGGATCTCCTCGCGCGCCGACGGCGGCGGGCGCGTCGGCACGCCGGCTGCGATGCGGGCGTTGTCGGCCGCCTTGTCGCGCCAGCGCCAGCCGTCAAGCGCCGCAGCGACGGCCAGCAGGCCCAGCAGCAGCCAGGCCGAGGCCAGCCGTTGCCGGGGTGTCATCAGCGCCATGCCCGATGCTCCATCCAGCGGCTGCCCAGCAGCAGCAACAACGCCGCCAGCGCGACCGCATAGGCCGTCGACGACAGATCGCGCCGGGGCACCACGTCGCGGTAGGTGATCGGCAGGTTCTCGAGCCGGCCCACGTCGGCGATGGCGCGCTGCAGGGCCTCGGGGTTCTCGGCCTCGTAGGCGCGATAGGGCGTGCCGGCCGATGCGAAGAAGCGGTCGAGGAAGACCTCGGGCACGGTGTCGGCCTTCCCCGGGGCGTCGCCGGCCGCGGCCTTCAGGCCCGGGCTGCGGGCCGAGCGGATGTAGATCCAGTACAGCGACACCCGCTGCTCGCGCAGCCGGTCCGTGATGGTCTGCCGCACGCCCGGATCGATGTGGTCGCCGCCGTCGGACACCAGCAGGACGATGCGCGAACCGGTGTACGGGCGGTCATCGAAGAAGCTCAGGCCGTGCAGCAGCGCGGTGGCGATGTCGGTCTCGCCGAGGCCGCGCCCGATCTCGCCGGCAGCGATGGCGGCCTGGACCATCTCGGGCTTCTGGGTGAAGTCGAGCACGCGCATCGGCAGCGTGCTGAAGATCGCCATCGCGAAGCGGTCTTCCCTGCGCCCCGCCGCAAACTCCGACAGCATCCGCCGCGCCGCCTGGCCCTTGGTGATCCGTTCGCTGTCGTCGGCTTGGTTGTAGGCATACCAGGCCGCCGTGCCGGGTGCCGGAACGCGGCCCCGCGGCGCGCTGCTGACGAAGCGCTCGTCCATGCTGCGGCTGCGGTCGAGCAGCACCACGATCTCGGCGCCCTGCCCGACGCGCTCGACCTCGTACTCGGCGCGGTAGATCCCGGCCAGGCCGACAACCAGCGCCGCCACCGCCAGCGCGCCCACCAGGCGCAGCAGCCAGTGCAGCACGTCCGACGCCCGGTCGGCCGGGAGCAAGCCGAGCCACGAATGCACGCGCTCGGCACGGCCGTCGCGCCACAGCGGCAGCAGCAGCAGCGGGAGCAACAGCAGCCACGCCGGGTGCGCCCAGCCGATCGACGACCACAGCCCCGGCAGGCTCACTGAACGACCCTCCGCGCAGAGCGCTCCGGGATTCGCGCTTGGGAGCGCCCCGGCGCGCTCATGCGGCCCCCCGCTCGACGTCGAAGCAGCGCCGGCAGAAGTCGCGCAGCCACCGGCGGTCGGCTTCGACCAGCGCACTGTTGCGGAAGAACAGGGCCTGGGACCGATCGAAGAAGCGGCCGAGGTCGCTGCTCAAGGCCGCGAAGCGCGGCCGCTCGACGACGAAGCGCTCGATGCCGTCGGCCTGCACGACGCGGCCGGCGCTGGCGTCCAGCGCGGCATGCAGCGTCCGCCAGGCACCGAGCCAGCGTTCCGCCGGCGCGTCGAGCGGCAAGTCCGCGAGCTGGCGCTGGGCGATCGCGAAGGGCCGCTGCCGTCGCCGCCACCACGGCCAGCCGACGTGGACATACGCCAGGTAGGCCAGTGGACCGAGCGCAAGCGCCGCATAGAGCATCAGGCGCAACCGCTCCGGCGACGTGTCGGCCAGCGACGGCGGGCGGTCGGGCCGGAGCGTCCCGAAGCCGGCACGCAGCACCGGCTCGACCGGTGCGAGCGGCACCACCCCGACCGGCGCGTAGTCGACGCGCAGCTCCTCGCCGCGCGGCTGGCCCTCAAAGCGCAGCACGAAGCTCGGCAGGTCCAGCACGCGCGGCTCGCCCGGTGCGCGGAACACCTGGTAGTCGAGCTGGAGCACATGCCGCACGCCGGCGATCGTCCGGTCGCGCTCGTGCCGCACGCGCCGCAGCTCGAAGCTCTGGCCGACGCGACCGGGCGTCGGCAGCGACCCGTCGACCAGCTTCAGCCGCCCCGGCACGTCCAGCACGATGCGGCGCGTGACGACATCGCCGACCATGTGCCCGAAGGCGCGCGGCTCGATGATCTGCACACCGATCGGCTCCAGCTCGGTGGCCGCGGCCGAGACCGCCGCCACACCCCAGGCCAGGCCCAGCAACAGCCCCTGCCACCGCGTCGTCATCTCAGGCCCGCACGAAATGTGCGCTGACCGCGTCGGCGCGGTAGCCGTCGTCCAGCACCAGCGGGTCCAGACGGTGGCGATGGAACAGGGCCTGCAGGGCCGAGCGGCGCGCGGCCTGCGCCGCGATCCAGCGCTCGCGCAGGGCGGCGCGCATCCAGACCAGGCGCTGCTGGCCGGTCTCGGGATCGCTCAGCTGCAGGATGCCGTTGCGGGGCGGCTCGAACTCGTGCCGGTCCCACAACAGCACCGGCACGACCTCGTGATGCGCCAGGCCGGCCAGCACGCGGTCCAGGTCGGGCACCGAGAGGTGGAAGTCCGAGGCCAGGAACACGAGGCTGCGCCGCTGCGGCAGCGCGCGCGCCGCCTGCGCGAGGCCGAGCGCCGATCCGCGCGGCTGCAGGGCGCGCAGGCGCTGCGCCAGCAAGCCGCCCTGCCCGCGGCGGCGCGTCGGCGGTGCCAGCCAGTCGCGGCGCACCGCGTCGTCGCAGCCGACGAAGCCGAAAGGATCGCCGTGCCGCCAGGCCGACTGGGCCGCCGCTTCGGTGAAGTCGGCCAGCACCTCCAGCTTGG
>Ga0268299_1004370_pt1 | contig 11125 bp, 7 predicted proteins | sample NOBtaG_FD_193484 | JGI IMG/M metagenome (GOLD analysis project Ga0268299, IMG submission 193484) | Activated sludge microbial communities from bioreactor in Nijmegen, Gelderland, Netherland - NOB reactor | ecosystem: Engineered > Bioreactor > Aerobic > Activated sludge | place: Netherlands... | reverse complement strand
GGACAGGGCCGACTGCACCTTCGTGCGGTTCTTGCGGTCCCGCATGTCGATGAAGTCGCAGACGATGATGCCGCCCATGTTCCTGAGCCGGAGCTGGCGGGCGATCTCCTCGGCGGCTTCCAGGTTGGTCTTGAGGGCGGTGTCCTCGATGCCTTTTTCCTGGCGGGTACGGCCCGAGTTTACGTCGATGGCAACCAGGGCTTCGGTCTGGTCAATCACGATGGACCCGCCCGAAGGCAGCGGCACCTGCCGGTGCATCGTATGATCGATCTGCTCCTCGACATGGTAGCGCGTGAACAGCGGCACGCGTCCGTCGTAAAACTTCACGCGATCGGCGAACTTGGGCAGGGTGAGCTGGAAGAACGCCTGGACGGCCGAAAACGTCTCGGCTTCGTCCACCAGCACCTCCTCGATTTCATCGTTGAAGTAATCCCGGACCATCCGGAGGGCGACCCCCTCCTCGCGGTACAGGAGCCCCGGCTCCTTCCGGCTGGTAAAGGCCTTCTGGATCGCCTTGAACAGCTTTTCGAGGTTCTTGAGCTCGCGTTTCAGTTCCGTCGTCGTCCGTTCGAGTCCCGCCGTCCGGACGATCACGCTTACATCCGCCGGGAGATTCAGTCCGGCGATCTTGTCTTTCATCCTGGACCGTTCGCTCGAATCCTCGATCCGCCGGGAGATACCCCCGGAGCCTTCTGTCTGCGGAAGGTAGACGAGAAACTGTCCGGGCAGGGCGACGTAGGTCGTGAGGGCGGCGCCCTTCTGGCCGATCGGGTCGCGCGTGACCTGCACAAGGACTTCCTGCCGGGGCCGGATGCCTTCGTCGCCGACGGGCTGGAGCGCGTTCTTGCGGCTTCTACCCTCTTTCGGTGCGAAACAGAGGGCCTTGGGATTCACTTCGTCGAGGGGCAGGAAACCGTTGCGGTCCCCGCCGTAGTTGACGAAGGCGGCCTGGATCGAGGGTTCGATGTTGATGATCTGGGCCCGGTAGATGTTGCCCTTGATCGAGTTGCCTTCCCCCGTCTCGATGTCGAGATCTTCGAGGCGGTCCTCGTCGAGGATGGCGACGCGAACCTCTTCGGATTCGGCCGCGTTGATGAGCATGCGTTTCATGGGATTCCTTTCATTCCATGGGTGAAGAGAGGCCCCTGCTGGTCAGTCGCTCGTTTCGCACGACCAGCGGTCCTCCCGGTACTGGCAGCGGTCCAGGACCGTGCCGTGAGTGTCCTTGCTTTCGAGTGTTGCGTTATTGTCCGAGACGTGGACCGAAGCATACCCCAGCGTCTCGAACACCGCCCGGCCGACGACGTCGGCAGGGCGCTCGCGGAGCCCCGAGTGCCAGTTGCTTCCGGCGTTCCCCACGGTGACGTAGAGGATCTCGGGTTCCGTCAGTTTCAGTGCGCGTTCATACAGGTGATTGTGGCCCGTGAGCACGAGCTGGACGCCTGCACGGCGGAGCCGTGCGGGCAGAAGTTTCGCGCCGGAGCCGGACGGTTCCTTGCCGGCCCACGCGACCGCCGGACGGTGGAACACCGCGATCCGGAACGGGCGGAGCGGGTCTTTCAGCACGCCGTCCAGCCACCGGAGCTGCGGACTCTGCTCTTCCAGCCATTCGTCGGTGGCCAGCACGATGAGCTCTACCGGGCCCCGGACGGTGCGGAACCACCGCTCGTTACCCGGCAGGTCGAAGTAGTCATGATAGTCAGTGGAGGCGTCCTCGTGGTTTCCCATCACGGGGATCACTTCGGTACGGGATAGAAGTCCCGAGAGCGGCGTAAAGAAAAAACGGGGGAATTGCGAGCGCTCACCCGGATAGTTCACGAGATCGCCCGTATGCAGGAACAGGTCGAAGGTTTCATTCGCCGCAACCTGCGCGACACGCCGGGCCCGATCGGGATAGCGCCGGCTGTCGCCGGCAACGAGAATCCGGACTTCCCGGGCTTCGGGATCCACGGGGTTCACCGAAGCGAGCGCCCGGTAGCCGTTCTTTAGGTCGATGGCGGCCGAATACCGGACGCCCGGCTTGAGAGCGTCGAGTGGCACGGACACGAGCCCGGTTGCAGGCTGGACCTGAACCGGAGCGGAGACCGGTGGTTCGAGCCGGATTTCGGCAGTCACAGGATCCCGAGTCTGGAATTTGAGCAGGACGCGGCCATCGCCGGTCTGCTGCCAGTAGGGTGGCACCGCGAAGCCCGGGACGGCCTCCGGGGTCAGAACACGGCCCAGCGCGACGGCACCCGACAGGGCCACCAGGGCCACTGCCAGAACCAGCATCTGGGAGACGTCGTGTTTTTTCAGAAAAAACTCTTTTCTTCGGATGAACCGGCTTCAGGGCGAGGGGGAGACGTCCGCACCGGCGCTTTCAATGGCGACGGCTACGACCTTGTCGGGTTCCGCTCTCGTAGTCTGAGAACCGGGTTCATCGCGAGGAGCCGGTTGTTCCGCCGCCGTCCCGGGGGACGGCCTGACGTTCGCCGGATCCAGTTACCGTCAAGTCCAAAACTTCGTTGACGGTACCGGGGGCCTGTGATAACGAGCCGTCTGGCACAGGCGGCAAAGCCGCCCAAGTTGCCGGAATACGGGCGTTTTCAAACGCTCCCTGAGCACGGTGTCTACCACTTCGAAATCCCGGAGGCAACCAGAGAAAACCATGGCGAACAACTACTCCAGCGAACACTACGGCGAACATGAAGCCCAGACCCTCCGGGATGCCGAGCAGCGGCTCGGCGCGGAGGGGGTGAAAGAGCTTCCGCCGCAGGCCCTGATCGGCGAGAAGGCGATCTCGAAACCCGAGTTCTTCAATCTCGCCACGACCGAAGGCGGCCTTCTGGCGGTCAAGGGCGGGCTTTATCTGGGTCTCGTCATTTCGATGGTGTTTTTCATCAAAGGCTTCGCCGCCATGGTGAACCGCTGGCGTAAGGGTACGGGCAAGTTCGAGCTCGACGATCTCGGCGGCCGCGTGAAGGATTTCCTCGTCAACGGCATGCTGCAGAAGAAGGTCGGCGAACGCGCCCTCGCCGGCATGATGCACAAGATGATCTTCTACGGCTTTGTTGTGCTGTTCATCGGCACGACGATCGTGGCGATCGAATACGACCTGACCCGCAAGCTGGACGAACACTTCGGGACGAACCTGGCCTTTTGGCACGGCGATTTCTATCTGGGTTACTCGCTGTTCCTGGACCTGATGGGTCTCGTGTTTATCGCGGGCCTCGGCATCGCCTACTACCGGCGTTTTATCCTGAAGCCCAGGCATCTCGAGACTTCGGTCGACGACCTCCGGATTCTGGGCCTCTTCGGCGTGATCGCCGTGACGGGCTTCCTCGTTGAGGGCGCCCGCATTGCGCTTCTCGACGAGCCCTTCCGGATGTGGTCCCCGGTGGGCGCATTGACCGCCGACATTCTGGCAGCCGTATTCGGTGGTCCGGGCGAGCCCACGGGTTTCCGCCACTGGGACCAGGCGCCGTACTTCCACAACGGCCTCGGCTACTTCCACAACGTCATCTGGTGGGTTCACATGGCGGTGGTGTTCGGCTTCATTGCCTACATCCCCTACGGCAAGCTGGCCCACATCATCACCTCGCCGCTCAACATTTTCCTCCGCATGAGCAAGCCGACCGGCAAGATGACGACGCCGTTCCAGCTCTTCACCTGGAAGAAGGACTCGGACGGCAACGAGGAGTTCGAGATGCGCGAGGACATGGACGAGTCCGAGTTCTTCGCCGGGTCGTTCGGCAAGATCGAGGATCTCTCGTGGAAGCAGCTCCTCTCGGCCGATGCCTGCACGAAGTGCGCACGCTGCACGACCGAGTGTCCAGCGACGGCCGCAGGCCGTGATCTGTCCCCGATGCACTTCGTCTGGAACGTGGCGGGCTACTCAGCCAAGTACATGGATACGCCGCTCGACAAGCGGCCGTCGCTGATCTCCGACGAAACGATCCACGCCGACACCGTCTGGTCCTGTACGACCTGTAATGCCTGCGTCACCGCCTGCCCGGTCATGATCGAGCACGTGGACATGTACATGGGCATGCGGCGTCACATGGCCAACGAGGGCAACCAGTCGGCCCACATGGTCGAGACCATGAAGAAGATGGAGAACAACAAGAACCCCTGGGGTATGGCCCGCGGCGACCGCATGGCCTGGGTGAGCGATTCGCCTGTGAAGCCCGTGACGGTCGAGCAGCGCCCGGACTTCGAGGTCCTCTACTGGATCGGCTGTGCGGGCAACTACGACAGCCGCAACACGGAAGTGACCAAGGCGGTCCTGAAGCTCCTCGAAATGGCGGGTGTGAAATACGCCGTCCTCGGCAAGGAAGAGGGCTGCACGGGGGATACGGCCCGCCGCCTCGGCAACGAGGGCCTGTTCCAGACGCTCGCCGTCGAGAACATCATGATGTTCAAGATGACCGGCGTGAAGAAGATCCTCACCCAGTGCCCGCACTGCTTCAATACGTTCGACAACGAGTACCCGGACCTGGGCCTCAAGGATGTGGAAGTAGTCCATCATTCGGAATTCCTGGACGACCTCGTGAAGCAGGGCCGCCTCAAGCCCTCGAAGAAGATCACAGAGCCTGTGACTTATCACGACTCCTGCTATCTCGGCCGCCATAACGGCAACTACGACGCACCCCGCGAAGTCCTCCAGGCGGCGGGTGCCTCGCTCGTCGAGATGGAAAAGAGCCGCGAGCGGGGTTTCTGCTGCGGCGCAGGCGGTGCGAACATGTGGTACGAAGTGCACGAGACCGAGAAGATCAACCGGCTGCGTGTGAACCAGGCGGCCGATACCGGTGCGAAGACCGCCGCCGTCGCCTGTCCGTTCTGCATGGTCATGTTCCAGGACGGCATCAAGACCACCGACCGCGAGGAGAGCTTCAAGCTCAAGGACATCTCGGAGCTCCTGCTCGAATCGTGCAGCTGAGCGGAACCGGTTTCCTTCAGCTTGAGGCGGGCGGGGTCATCCCCGCCCGTTTCTTTTCGTCCTGCCACCGATTCCGGGCTTCCCCCGGCGCTCGCCCATATAGTAAAGCCTGAGCCGGGGGGAACTCCCGTCCCATGGGACATATTCCGCTACTGGACGAACTGGCCGTGATCGCCGCCGTGGCAGTGATCGTGACGGTCGTCCTTTCCCGCCTGAAGCTGCCCACCGTGGCAGGGCTGCTGCTTGCGGGTGCCTTGCTTGGCCCCCATGGCCTGGGACTCGCCCGTTCTCATGAGTCGATTGAAATCCTCGCCGAAGTGGGCGTGGTGCTTCTCCTGTTCACGATCGGTCTTGAATTCTCCTTGGAGCGCATCCGGACGATCTTCCGGCAGGTGCTGGTGGGCGGGCTCCTTCAGGTGGGGCTTACGGCTGCCGCGACCGCGGCAGTGGCCATCGGCTTCGGCCAGCCGCTGGGCCGCGCGATCCTCTATGGATTTGTTTTTTCCCTCTCAAGCACAGCGATCGTGCTCCGGGCGCTGGCCGAGCGGCGCGAACTGGATGCGCCCCATGGCCGGTTTATTGTCGGTACGCTGATCTTTCAGGACCTCTGTGTCGTTCCCATGATGTTGATTGTGCCGCTGCTCGGACAGCTTGATGATCCGGTGCATGCGCTCTGGAGCGTCACGCAGGCTCTCGGAAAAGCCGGTGTGGTCGTCGTCATTACGGTCGTTACAGCCCAGTGGATCGTTCCAAGGGTCCTCGCCTGGGTGGATGCCGCCCGGAGCCGCGAGATGTTCGTCATGGCGGTGATCGGACTCTGCATCGGTATCGCATGGATCACTTCGCTCACCGGCCTCTCTCTGGCGCTGGGCGCATTTCTCGGCGGTGTCGTTGTGGCAGATACCGAATACGGGCACCGGGCCATGGGCGACATGCTGCCGGTCAGGGACCTGTTCGTCACGATCTTCTTCGTCTCGCTCGGTATGCTGTTCGATATCGACGCCGTCATCGGCCATCCCATTCAGGAGGCGCTCATTCTGTCGGGGTTTCTGCTGGCCAAGGGGTTCATCGCCACGCTGGCAGCCCTCGCCCTTGGCTTCCCGGCCCGCGTGGCGTGGCTTTCCGGCGTAGGGCTCGCGCAGTTCGGCGAATTCGGCTTCGTGCTCATCAAGGTGGCCGAGTCGAACGGGATTGTGGATAAGGGTTCCAGCATGCCGCTCCTGACGGCAGGTATCATCAGCATGTTTCTCACACCGGTACTCGTCCGGGCGGCGCCCCATTTCACGGCTGGAGAAAGGCTGCTGGCTCCGCTTGAAAAGCTGCTGGGGGTTCGAAGCATCGACCAGGAGGACGCCGAGAAACACGGCGCGGGGATGCTGAACCATGTCGTGATTGTGGGGTACGGACTTGCCGGGAGGACCGTCGCCGGCACCCTGTCGGCCTGCGGCGTGCCCTACCTTGTGCTCGAAATCAACGCCGAATCGGTCCGGCGGGCCAGGGCGGACGGGATATCGGCTTTCTACGGCGACGCTACCAGCGAGGAAGCCCTGTTCCATGCACACATTGCCTCGGCCCGCACGCTTGTGATTCTTATCAATGACCGGCAGGCGGCCGAGCGTGTGGTGGCCACCGCCCGGCGTGTGGCGCCGGAACTGCCGATCCTCATGCGAACGCACTATGTCGGCGAGGCCGTGACGCTGCGGCGGCTTGGAGCCACGGACGTTGTTGCTGAAGAAGTGGAAGGGGGTGTCGAGATCGTCGCCCGGCTGCTCCGGCTTCTGGAAGTGCCCCGCAATGTGATCGACGGGCAAATTCACGAAATCCGGATGACGACCCAGTCGTCTGACCGCACACAAACCGTTCCCCGCCGGACCCTTGGCCAGCATACCGCCCTGCTCGACCTCAAGATCGAAAACATTCTGCTCCTGCCGGAAAGCAACGCCGTCGGCCGGACGATCAAGGAGCTGGGTACGCACCAGAAGACGGGCGCTCTTGTCGTCGCTGTCCGTCGCGGTGAGGATCTTCTGCCTTCGGCTGCGACCACGCCGCTCGCTCCGGGGGATGTCGTCTATCTGGTAGGGCAGCTCGACGAAGTCCGTGACGCGGTCGCAATGATCGACCGGCCGCTCGGAGCGGCGGTTTAAGCCGGTGCCTGGTCAGGCCGATTTGCGCCCGGCTTCGCGGTAAAATTCCACGTAAAATTCGCAGTTCTCGTGAAAATGGAGTTCGTGGGGGACCGTGGGCTCCACAATGCCCGGCCGTCCCGGCGAGAGCAGGTGTTCTTCCAGCAGGGGCTCCAGAATCTGGTAGCGCAGGGTGCCCGAAACGACGACGATCTTCGCCCAGGCACCGTCTTTTGTCGTGTGCCGGTGGCGCAGAGCGGAGGGTGCGTTCGCATCGGTAAACGTTGCGGTCCGTTTGTAGGGCTCGGCACCTTCGGGGAGAATTTTCATCTGGCACCTCCTGCGACACCAGTGAGCCACCGGCCCTGACGGAAATCAACCCGGACCGGACCGGAATCCCGCCGGAAACTGATAACGGTCAGCTTTTACCGCTGTTTTTCTGGAAGAAAATCTACAGAGCCCCCCGAAACTGAATTTTCTCATCACCACCTTTCGCCGGACGGCGTACGAATCAGCTGTCCGGGATTCGAAGACGATTTTCCGGTCAGGAAAAGGAAGGTGAAAGATGAGAGAGAGCCGTCAATTGTTTGCAGGAATTACACTGGGAATTCTAGTACTGGCGGCATCTGCCGCGAGGGCCGATGACAAGCCTCGCAGCCAGGTGTTTTTCCGGGGCGCCTGGTCCTATCTGCTCGACGACCGGGGAACGGCCGTGTTCACGGATACTGCCGCCACTTCGGGTGCCAACAACAAGCAGAACGGATACGCCGTCGGTGCGGGCCTCGACCTCGCGCTGTCGAAACCCGACCAGCTCGGAGGCAACACCCTGCTGGGCGAGATTTTAGTGGAGTATTCGCGCTTCTCCGATCAGAAGGTCCTGCCGACCACGAACTTCCTTCTGGCGTCGGCCGCCACCCGCAAGGTCAGCGTCAGCGAACTGAACGTGACCATCGCACCCAAGCTCCGGCTCGATTCGATGGGTCCCGTCCGGCCGTACATCATTCCTGTGGGCCTCTCGTTCCTGGTGAACAGTCCGCCCTCGGACAACGCGACCTACCTCGACCTCGGCCTGCATTTCGCCGGCGGTGCGGAGTTTCTCGTCACCGACCAGCTCAGCGTCGGAGCCGATCTCCGGTTCACGAAGGATCTCGGCCACGCTGACACGCACACGAGCTACCTGACGGCGGGCGGATACGTGGGAATCAACTTCTGAGCCAGCGGTCCGGTCTGCGACGGAAAAGGGGGAGGGCCGTCAGGCGCTCCCCCTTTTTTCCCGCGGCGGCAGCGCCGGCTATTGGGCGAGGATCTCGACCTTGTTCCGGATGACACGAAGCCGGCCGCTCAGATGAAGCTGTACCGCCCGGAGCAGCGTCTCGCCTTCGAGGGCCTGGCCCCGGGCGATGAGGTCCTCGATCTTCTCCGGTCCGTTCTGCTCGGCTGTGAAGGCGCTCTGGGCGATCACGGGCCCGCGATCCAGATCGGTCGTCACGTAGTGGGCGGTGCAGCCGATCACCCGGGCCCCGAACTGGTGTGCCTGCCGGTAGGCAGACGCGCCGGGGAAGCTCGGGAGCAGGGACGGGTGCAGGTTGATGATCCGGGACGGATACCGGAGCACGAACTTGGGCGACAGGATCCGCATGTAACGGGCCAGCACGACGAGATCCACGTCAGCCGCCGAGAGGAGCTCGAGAATCTTCGTCTCATTGGAGGACTGGTTTCCCGTTTCGACATGGTGGAACGGCAGTCCGGCGTCTTTCGCCAGTTTTTCTAGGGCAGGCGCAGTGCCGATGACGGTGACGATGTCGCCGTTGATCCGGCCTTCCTTCCATGCCCGGATGAGGGCTTCGGGGCAGGCGGGTTCCCGGGTAACGAGAACGGCGACACGCTGGCGGCGGGGCCGGTCGCTGTGGACCAGGCGCACTTCCATCTGCAGGTCGGCACCGGCCTGCTGAAGGGCCTTTTCGAACTGCTCCCGCGGGATTTTCAGCTCGGAGACGTCCACAAGGACGCTCATGGCGAACACCTGATCCTGAACGTGCTGTTCAAGATCCTCGATGTTGCCGCCGGCCTTGAAGATCTCCCCCGTGAACCGGGCGATTACTCCGCGTTTGTCGGCACCGACGACACTGATCTGAAGTAGGGGACGCGCCATATCAGGACAGCCCTAATAGCCCGGAAGTATTGAGAAAGTCTACCGGGCACCCCGGTGGGCCGGTCTTGGGCACAGGGCGATCTCTTGATATACGTATTATGTACGGTATTCAGGGAGAATGCTCAAACCCGTATCGAACCCCCCAAATCCGTGGAGAACCACCGACGTCGAATGGCTGGAGGGGCCCCCTCCGGCCGAACTCCATGTCTACGAGGAACGGGCCAAGACCATCCTGTCCGAAAACGACAGCCCGGACGTTGGCTTCCGGTTCAGCCTGAATCCCTACCGGGGATGTCATCACGCGTGTGCCTACTGTTACGCCCGCCGGTCCCACCAGTACTGGGATTTCGGGGCGGGGACGGATTTCGAGCGCCGGATCGTCGTCAAGGTGAATGCGCCGGAACTGCTCGAACAGGCATTCCGCAGGCGCGGCTGGGAACCGGAGACGATCGTGATTTCGGGGAATACCGACTGCTATCAGCCGCTGGAGGCGAACTACCGGCTTACCCGGCGCTGCCTCGAACTGTGCCGGAAATACGACAACCCGGTGGCGATCATTACCAAGAGCCTGCTGATCCGGCGCGACGCCGGCGTGCTGGCTGAGCTGGCGGCGGGGGCCGGAGCCGGTGTGTTCGTGAGCGTTCCGTTCATCGATCCCGAAGTGGCCCGCAAGATGGAGCCGGGCGCGCCGTCTCCGCTCCGCCGCCTCGAAACGGTGAAGCTCCTGAACGACGCCGGAGTACCGTGCGGCGTCTCGCTCGCGCCGCTCATTCCGGGACTCAACGATTCGACCATCGTCGAAACCCTGGAGCGGGCCCGGGAGGCCGGAGCCCGGCGGGCGTTTACGACGCTGGTCCGGCTCTCGGGTGAGGTGCTGCCGGTGTTTCTCGAGCGGATCTCGGAACAGTTTCCGCCCGAACGGGTGAACAAGATCGTGAACGGGATCAGGGAGATGCGCGGCGGCGCCCTGAACGACAGCACCTTCGGGCGGAGAATGGAGGGGACCGGGCCAAGGTGGCTGCTCATCGAGAGCCTGTTCAACACTGCCTGCCGCCGGCTCGGCATCAACACGGAAGACATGGCCGATGAGCCCCGCAGGGCACCGCCCCGCCGTCCGGTGCAGGGAAGCCTGTTCTGAAGACCGGCCGGAGCGCCGGTCACGCTTCGTCGGCCAGGGCGGTGGTGTTGGCGGGTTCGTCGCTTTCCTGGAGTCTTCCAGAGAGAAACGCTCCGGCAAACACGAGGGTGCCGGCGGTCCAGAAGCTCGCCCCATCGCCGAGAAAATCCTCGCCGAGCCCGCCGACGAGGGGGCCGGCGATCATCCCCGCCGAGAGGGCCGTGCTGAACAGGGCAATGGAACTGCCCATGCCGAATTTCCGGCCCTCTACGACCACCATGGCGGTGGACGCGACACTTCCCATCTCGTGCGTGAAGCCGTAGCACATGACGATGGCGAGAATCGGCCAGAAACCCTGCGTGAAAGGCATCAGGGCCATAAAGATGGCGCTGGTCACGGCACTCCACTGGAGCAGCGAACGGCGGCTTGTACGATCGGCCAGACGCCCGAACAACGGTTGGAGGGCGCTCATGGAGAGCACCATCGCGCTTATGATGACTCCTGTCTCGGTCGGAGAGAGTCCCGCTTTGGATACGGTATAGAGAGGCAGGAAGGCCGTGAGCAGCGAACGGCCCGTCACGGACGTCACCCGGTAGGCGGCGAGTGTCGCCACCTGCGGGTCTTTCAGCATCTCGCGGTAGGGGACCGGCGGCTTCTTCGCCGCCGTCGAGCCGCCTCTCGGGATGAACAGCAGAGCCAGGAAGAGCGCGAGGCCGGTCAATGCGCCCATGAAGTAGAATGTGGCATCGAAGCCGTAGCGGTCCAGCAGGAAACCGCCGATCATGGGACCGAGGCCCCAGCCGGCCCCGATGGAG
>Ga0268299_1004369_pt1 | contig 11126 bp, 8 predicted proteins | sample NOBtaG_FD_193484 | JGI IMG/M metagenome (GOLD analysis project Ga0268299, IMG submission 193484) | Activated sludge microbial communities from bioreactor in Nijmegen, Gelderland, Netherland - NOB reactor | ecosystem: Engineered > Bioreactor > Aerobic > Activated sludge | place: Netherlands... | reverse complement strand
GCCTTGTTTTCGGCTGTACAATGAAGCGATGTGCAGACGATAACGATGTGCAGATCGTAACGACGTGCAGATCGTAACGACGTGCAGATCGTAACGACGTGCAGACTACTGAGAGGTGAAATATGGCGACGAGTGTGATGAAACAGGCCGTTTTGAACGTCCCAGGGCCGCACCGGACGCCCGTGATCGGGAAGATGCGGGCGGCGATGGCGCTGCTGAATGATGCCGTTGGGATGCAGCGGGAATTGTTCCGTGACTACGGGCCGATTGTCTCGATTGCGGCGGGCGGCGGGACGCGAACCTATTCGTCACAGCCCGTTTGTCCCGGCACTGTGGCGGTCTATGGGCCGGAACTGCTGCGCCAGACGCGCACCCAGCACACTATGTTTCATCAGCAGCCCCTCATTGGCATGATCCACGCACGGCGGGCGGATACCGAACGACTTTCGACGCTGAACACATTTCTCGTCTCACTGTGGGGCGTACAGGCCGACGAACACCGCCGTCACCGCCGTTTGATGATGCCGGGATTTCACGGCAAACGCATCAACGGCTATCGTGACGACATGGTGGCGATCACCGATTCAGTCATGTCGGCGTGGAAAATTGGCGCGCCGATCAGCGTTGTGCATGAGATGAAAATTATCGCGCTGAGAATCGCGACCAAAACGCTCTTTGGCGAGGATGTCGGCGGCGAGGGCATGAGCACGGGACATCTGCTCGAAGAAGCGGTCAATACGCTTGGCAATCCGCTGACCACGCTCATGCCCTATGATCTGCCGGGGCTGCCGTTCCGCACGCTGCTGGATTACGCGGCGAAATATGAAAATGAGATGCGAAAAATTATCGCGCGGCGCAAGGCAAGCGGGGATACGGGCGACGTGCTGTCAATGCTGATCGAAGCGCGCGACGAGGAAACCGGAACGGCGCTCACCGAAGAAGAAGTCGTCAGCCATGCGGGTGCGCTTTTCGCCGCCGGACACGAAACGACTGCCAATTCGCTGGCCTGGGCGCTGCTGATTCTCAGCCAGCATCCCAAAATCGCCGCCGATTTGCTCGACGAACTCGACAGCGTTTTGCACGGCGACGCGCCAACGATTGAGCAGCTTCAGAATTTGCCGCTGCTGGAAAATGTGATTAAAGAAAGTATGCGTGTAATTCCCGTTGTGCCAAATGTTTACCGCAGCCCCAGCGAGGCTGTCGAAGTCGGCGGCTATCTGCTGCCCGCTGGCACCGAGATCATGACCAGCACCTATTATACGCATCATATGCCGGAACTTTACGCCGAGCCGGAAAAATTTGACCCCTTGCGCTGGGAATCGATCAACCCGACGCCGTTTGAGTACAGCCCATTCAGCGCTGGGCCGCGTATGTGCATCGGCGCGACCTTCGCCATGCTGGAAATGAAAATTGTCCTCGCTATGCTGATGCAGCGTTTCCGGCTGGAGATGCCGCCCGCGCAGACCATTAACCGCATCGGATTCGTGACGATGGTGCCGAGCAACGGCCTGCCGATGACCGTCCACGCGCCGGATCGCCATTTTGAGCGCAGCGTCGGCGGTGTCATGGGCAACGTGCGCGAAATGGTGACGCTGCCTGCCTGAAGACGCTAAAAATTTTCCAACGTAATTTTAAGGCATTTTGAAACAAACTATGGCGACATACCAATCTGAAGTTTGATGGGAGAAACGAAATGTCGCTGGAGTTACAACTTGAAGTCGGGCTGCTGACACTGCTGTCGATTGTGTTAAGCGGCGTGGTCGGCATGAATCGCGAACGAATCGATCATCCTGCGGGGCTGCGGACGCACATCCTCGTCGGCATGGGGTCGTGTACGTTTACCATTTTGTCCATTTATGCATTTGGTGAGGGTGATCCGGGGCGTGTGGCCTCACAGATTTTGCCAGGGCTTGGCTTCCTGGGCGCAGGGGCAATCATTAAGCAGCGCGGCGAAATTCAGGGTTTGACCACCGCCGCCAGCCTGTGGGCGACAGCCGCTATCGGTATGGCGGTTGGCACGGGTGCATGGGTCTTGGGTATCATCATCGCGGTGCTGATCTGGACGGTTCTGGGCTTCTTGTGGCATTTTGAAGTCTATGTGCTGGAGACCAAAGATCAGGATGACCGTGATGAGATGTAGACGAAATTACGCTCGTTTACGCAGAATATGGCGCTTCCCCGATGCAAAACGACGAACTTCTGAAATACATCTTTGAAGGCTATGATAGCCACATACTGGCAAAGCAGTTAAACGGTTGGATGAAGGAGTCGCGGCGCTTCCGAACCTTCGCCGAAACCTATAAGGATAAAATCCGCAAAAAGCAGCGCATCGCCACCGACGATGACAAGCGGCTTGACCTGGCGTTTGAGTTGCAGATGGCTTACTGGCTGCTGCAAGACAGTCGATTTTCGCTGGAATATGAAAAAGGTAGCAAGCTCGGCGGCAGAACACCCGATTTCACCGTCGCCTTCCGCGTCAATCAGCCTTTCAGCGTCGAGGTGACGCGCATTCGGCCCACGCCGCCGGGGGAAGCGCCGAAACCCGAAAACATGAGCGCGAAATTTATCAATGCCGTGTGTGACAAAGTGGGGCAGATGACGCCGGGGATGCCGAATATTTTGGCGATCCAGGCGGAAAACAGTGGCGATCTGGCGAAAGCGATGGTCGATCTGCGCCTGATGGCTGAACACAAGGACGAGCTTTTTTTCACGCGCAAAGGGTTTAAAGATGCTGCCGAATTTTTGCGCCAGTTCCGGCTGTTGAGCACCATCTGGCAGCGCGATGGTCTGTGGCGCAATTCGCTGGCGAAATATCCGCTGCCCTCCGAACTGGCGACGGCGCTGGGGCGGCTGGGCGCGGGTTGATGGCTTTATCCTGGAATCAGACGCTCACACCATAAATTCGTCGAGCGCTTTACGGTGGGGGAGGCCGTCCTGCGCGCCCATTTTTGTCGTTTTCAGCGCCGCCGCTGCGTTGGCGAAATGTCCGGCTTCCTCCCAAGGTTGACCCTCTGCCAGCGCGACCCCCAGCGCCGCCGCGAACGCATCGCCCGCGCCCGTCGCGTCGATGCTGTTGACCGGAATCCTCGGCAGCCAGCATTCGCCGTCCGACCACACCAGCAGATTGCCTTTTTCGCCTGCCTGGATCGCCACCGCCTCGACGCCGCGCGCCATCAGCTTATCGGCGGCCTTGCGCGCAGATGAGCGATTGGTCACGTCGATTTTCGTCAGTGTTTTGGCTTCGCTGCTGTTCGGCTTGATGACATGCACCCGCTCCAGCAGTTCGTCCGGCAGCGGCACGGGCGGCGCGGGGTCGAGGATAATTTTTGCGCCCGCTTCATACGCCAATCGGGTGGCTTCCAGCACCGTTTCCAGCGGCACTTCCAACTGGGTCATAAAAATTCGGCAGTTTTTGATGGCTGCTGTGCCGCGCACATTGTCTGGCGAGAGGTTGTAATTGGCATTCGGCGCGACAAAAATCTGCTTTTCACCAGACTCCGCCACGTGGATTACCGCCGCGCCCGTCGCCGCTTTTTCATCGCGAATCACGTGATCGGTGTTGACTCGCTCGGCGCGGAGCTGCCGGAGCAGGGCATCGCCGCGATCATCGCTGCCCACCCGCCCGACGAACGCCACTCGCGCACCCAACCGTGCAGCCGCGACAGCCTGATTCGCGCCTTTACCGCCCTGCCCGATAAAAAATTGTTCGCCCACGAGGGTTTCGCCGGGTTGGGGGAGTCCATGCCCGCACACAGTGTAATCGGTATTTGCGCCGCCAACGACGACAATATCCCACATGTTTAACTTCCTGAATTAGATTTTTCAATAGAATAATATATGCCCCTTAAAATTACATTTGAAGTTACAAAACTGTCACGCGAACCGCCTAAACACCTTCTGCCATCCGCAGCGCGCGGTTTGCCATCTCGCGCAGCAGGGTGCGCAGGGCAGCAGGCTGGACATTCTCTACCGGAAAATTCAGTGTCAGTAAAAAATGCGCCGTCCATTCCAACTGCGCCGTCGTGCGCCGAAAAATGACGCCATCGGGCGCTTCTTCCAGCGTCCCCATCGTCAGCGGGACGACCTGCCGCGCGTGTTCCAGCGTCGTTTTGAACAGCACCTCAACCTGATCCGTCCCCGGCATGGACGCGATGGATTGCAGCACATGCGTCAGCACATCAAAATTGGCGGGGCGCTCAAAAATGGGGTCACGCGGCTCCAGCGCGGTGATGCGATCCAGCCGGAAGGTGCGCAAATCGCTGCGCAGATGGCAGTAGCCGGAGGTATACCAGTAGCCTTCGTTGAAGAGGATGCCGTAGGGGTCAAATTCGCGTGCAGACTCATCGCCGCCCCACGATTGATAGCGCATGAAAACGCGCTGGCGCTGCTGTACCGCCGAACTGAGAATCGAGATAAATTCATTGTTGAGCAGCGTCGGCAGCGGCGCGACATTAAACACAATCGTTTCCTGCAAACTGCGCGCCTGATGCAGCAGTTTTTCCGGCATCACGCGCTCCGTTTTCGCCAACGCACCCTCGACAGCCGCCACATCCACCGGAAATTTGAACTCGCGGATCGCCAGCAGGCCGAGTGTGAGCGCAATCGCTTCGGAATCGGTGAACATGAGCGGTGGGAGCTTGTAGCCGCGCGCCAGTTGATAAGCGCCATAGGGGCCGCGTTCGGCCTCCACCGGGATGCCCATATCTTGCAGCATGACGATGTAGCGGCGCACCGTGCGCGCATCGACTTCCAGGCGGCGGGCGATTTCCGTGCCGCTCATCTGCTTGTACGATTGCAGAATTTCGAGCAGCGTGAGCAGGCGGGTGGTGGGGGAGTACATAACAATCCTCTCGTGTTGATGTCGGTTGGGTAATGAGGGTTCTATTTCGGTAACACGATGATGCGCGTTGTAGGGGCATGATGATGCGTTTGGACAAAATAAATCGGTAACAATGTCCGTAGGGGCTTGATGATGCGAATAAACAAAATAATTGGGTAACGTTCGCGTGGGCTTGATGCATCAAACCCCTACAACCGATATCGCGCGATTACCGAATTTAATCGTTAAAAACCATCATCATGCCCACAACGACATCACCCCGTTACCGAAATAAATTGTTCATTTGCATCATCAAGCCCCTGCAACCGACATCGCTCGATTATCGAGTAAAAAAGTACAAAAGCATCATCATGCCCTTACGAAGACGGTTGCTGCGTTATTTTGTTAAAACCATCATGTCCCTAAGCTTGGATTAGGGCTGAAGTTGTCCTATTTGCGATGTATGATAAAAAATAGATGGACATTGTGGAAGGTGAAAAAAATGGAACTTGTCGCGCAGCGGATGTTGAATCAGCGGCTTTCAGGTCAGCAGTTGGAGCAGCCGGAGGACGTGGTGCGGTGGATGGGCGCAGTGCAGGGGCAGGAATATCTCGGCGCGAAGTGGGCGCTGGCGCAGCGGATGCTAACCCCGTCCGATGACGCCATCGAGCAGGCTTTCACCGACGGCAAAATTTTGCGCACCCACGTCATGCGCCCCACCTGGCATCTCGTCATGCCGGACGATATTCGCTGGCTGCAAATGCTCACCGCCCCGCGTGTCCATGCCCTCAATGCCTATATGTATCGCCAGTCGGGTCTGGATTCGGCGCTGCTGGTGCGCGGCTGCGACATCATCGTCAAAGCGCTGGCAGGCGGAAATCATCTCACGCGCCGGGAAATTCAGACTGTGCTGAAAAATGCTGACATTCAGGCCGATGGCTTCCGGCTCGGCTACCTCATCCACTATGCCGAACTCGAAGCGATTGTGTGCAGCGGTGGTCGGCGTGGCAAGCAGTTCACCTATGCGCTGATCGCCGAACGCGCTCCCAACGCCCGAATTTTGAGCCGCGACGAAGCGTTGGCGGAATTGACCACGCGCTATTTCGCCAGTCACGGCCCCGCCAGCGTTCATGATTTCGCCTGGTGGTCGGGCTTGACGATTGCCGACATCAAAATGGGCATCGAGTCGGTCAGAGGGCAGCTTGAGTCGATGGAGCTGAACGGGCAGACCTATTGGATGGCGAAAGATAACCCGTTCGTTCTGGGTGAACAAAAAAACGAAAACGATCTCCATCGACCAACCGCCTATCTGCTGCCGACCTACGACGAATATGTGATCGGCTACACGGATCGCAGCCTGATGTTCCCCGAAACTGAGGTCAGGCAGCCGGGGGCGCGGCGGGAAACCGCTTTTGACTCAATCATTTTGATCGACGGCTGGGCGGTTGGCACATGGCGGCGCGAGGTCAAGGGCAAAAATCTGCACATCGAGACGGAATGGTTTCACACACCCTCGGCTGAGGAACAGGCGGCCTTCGACGCGGCGGCAGAGCGTTATGCGCGCTACCTCGGCGTGTCCAGAAATGAAACATGATCCCAATAGCCCACGTGCAGAGGCTCATGGGATGACATTTTTCAAAAATCCCTGCAATCGGGCGACTGTAAGGCGCTTTTTACTTTTGATTTCCGGGGGGACAACTTTATACGGCGAGTCTAAGGCGGTTGATGGATCTAAAGCTTTTTTTGTTCGTGGATCTCTTGGGCGATAGAACGAAGCTCCACAGCCTTTTGATTGAGCGCTTCTGCCAGTTGTTTTTCCTGGGCTGCCATATTCCGCAGGGCATTGATTTCGTTCGGTCATTCCTCAGCAGGAAGAAAAGAACCTGCCGCTTCAAGGCACCATTCGGCATCCTCAAGTTGTTCACTGGCCTGCTTGCTCAACTCGTGCGCTTCCACAAGTAAGTTGCCAATTAAAGTTTGCAAATCGATGGTTGATATTTGCCTTCTTTGTTTCTCAATTTCACCCTGATTTGTTCAATTATTAGCCGTTGCATCTGGTGTTGGATGCGATGGATGTATCATCAAATGGGTGAGGTGTATCGCAGCTTGCGAGATGTTCTGTGGATTATCCATAGGCAATATCGAGACCAACAGCAATCCTCGTAAGATCGTGTAACCAAGAATCTTCCGCGCATACAGGCAAAGCACAGCGCAAATATTTGTGTTAAATTAGATAATGTGTTCTAATTCACGCGTTCGAATCGCTCGACGGCGAAAAATGGACGGTCAGAAATTTTTGGCCTCCTGCCGGACGCTGCCGAGGGAGATCGATGATTAGGGCTTTCGGTGGTGGTAAAGCGAATTAGGGGTTTCGGACACCTGCGAGTCGCCTCCTGTAAGCGTGGCCTGAAAGCATCGTAAAAGGCCTCAGAGGTTCACAAGAGCTTGCAAAATATCGGAAAATAAGTTATGATTCTGTGCGCTCTGTCCCCATTTTGAACCAATCCATCACACCTACCGTACTAGCAGGTGCGCCCGTTTACACAAGGATGTGTTGATGAATATTCCGCTGAAACGTTACTGGGAACTGCTGCACCAATATTTGCGCCCACAGTGGCGAAGTGTCCTGTTTTTATCCGTCTTTTTGCTCGGCAGCATCGGCCTTCGCGTAGTCAACCCGCAAATTATTCGTTACTTTCTCGACGCGGCGCAGGCAGGGGATACACTCCAACAACTGATTTTTGCAGCACTCATTTTTTTGGGATCCTCTTTTATAATTCAGATTTTTTCAGTTACAGCGGTCTATCTGGGCGAAGTGGTCGGCTGGACAGCCACCAATAACCTGCGCGCTGACCTGGCGCTGCACAGCTTGCGGCTGGATATGACGTTCCACAATGACCGCACTCCTGGCGAAATGATCGAGCGCATCGACGGCGACATGGCTGACCTGGGCATCTTTTTCGGTCAATTCGTCATCAAAATTTTGGGCAATCTGCTGCTGCTCGGCGGCATTTTGATCGCGCTCTATCTCGAAGATTGGCGCATCGGCCTCGCGCTGACGGTTTACGCGGGCATCTCGCTCTACGGCCTCAACCGTTTGCGCACGATTGCCGTGCCGCACTGGAAAGCCGCCCGCGAAGCCAGCGCCGACCTCTACGGCTATATTGAAGAACAGCTTTCCGGCACGGAGGATATTCGCTCCAGCGGGGCAAGCGCTTTCACGCTGCGCAACCTTTACAAATTTGACCGCGAAAATCTGCTTAAAGAGCGCATCGCCGGGACGATGAATATCCGCCTGATCCAGACGTGGATGGTGCTTTACGAATTGGGCCGTGTGATCGCTTTCATCGCAGGCTTTTATTTATTTACTCGCAGCGCCATCACCATCGGCACGGTCTATCTGATCGTCAATTACACCGACGCGATTTTCCGCCCGCTGCGTGAGATCACCAACGAGATTCAAAATCTGCAAAAAGCCGGCGGCAGCATCGAGCGCATTGAAGAACTCTACAAAATCCCGAACAAAATTCAGGATAACGGCACACAGACCCTTTCGACGGGCGCGCTGGCGGTTGAATTTGACGACGTGAATTTCAGCTACAACAACGAAGATCAGATTTTAAAAAATCTCAAATTTAATCTGCGTCCCGGCGAAGTGCTGGGCTTATTGGGGCGCACAGGCAGCGGTAAAACGACCATCACGCGCTTGCTGTTCCGGCTCTACGACGTGAGCGAGGGCGCGATCCGGCTCAACGGCGTCGATATGCGCGATGTGCGGCTGGCGGATTTGCACCAGCACATCGGCATGGTGACGCAGGATGTTCAGCTTTTCCGCGCCAGTGTGCGCGATAACCTGACCTTTTTTGACGACACGATCCCCGACGCGCGCATTCTGGAGGTCATCGAAGAACTTGGCCTGATGGACTGGTACACGGGGCTGCCGGACGGCCTGGACAGCGAACTGGAAAGCGGCGGCAAAGGGCTGTCGGCGGGGGAGGGGCAGCTATTGGCCTTCACGCGCGTCTTTTTGAAAAATCCTGGCCTCGTCATTCTGGACGAAGCCTCATCGCGGCTCGACCCCGCTACCGAGCAGCGCATCGAACGCGCCGTCGATAAGCTGCTGCAAAACCGCACGGGCATCATTGTCGCGCATCGCCTCGCGACGGTGGAGCGCGCCAATCAGATTTTGATTCTGGACGGCGGTGGCATGGCGGAATATGGCGATTACGCGGCGCTGGCAAACGATCCTAATTCGCGTTTTGCTCATCTGCTCCGCGCCGGGATGGAGGATGTACTCGTATGAAAACCTATCAATTTGTCTTGCGCACCCTGCGCTACCAGCCGATCCTCTACGTCGTCAACAGCATCGCGATGATCGTGCTGGTGCTGTCGTGGCAAGTCCCCGGCCTGATGGCGCGCTATTTTTTCGATGAGCTGACTGGCAGCAGCCCCGCACTTGAAAATCTATCGCTGATTATTTTGATTCTGCTGGGGGCGCTGGTAGGGCGCGTCATCGGCATCTACGGGCTGATCCGCGCCAACGTGCCATTTTTGCAGATCAACCAGGCGCTCTATCACAAAAATCTGTTGAGCCGGATTTTGCAGCTTCCGGGGGCGAAATCGCTGCCGGAGTCGCCGGGGGAAGCCGTCAGCCGATTCAAAAATGATGCCTTCGAAATTCCGCTGTTCGGCTTGTGGCTGAATGACTTGCTGGGCAACGCGATTGCGGTGGTGGTGGCGCTGGGGGTGATGCTGGCGATCAACGTGCCGATCACGCTGGTGGCATTTGTGCCGATGATGCTGCTGATGTTCGTCGCCAACGCTGCCACCGGACGCACCGAGCGCTATCGCAAGGCCAGCCGTGAAACCTCCGGCAAAGTGATGGGCTTCATCGGTGAGGTTTTTGGCGCGACCCAGGCCGTCAAAGTGGCTGGTGCGGAGCAAAAAGTCGTTGCCCATTTCCGCAAATTGAACGATGCCCGCCGCAAGGCCGCGCTGAAAGATCGCCTGTTTGACGAAATTCTGCGTTCGATTTTCAACAATACCAGCACACTCGGCACGGGCGTTATCCTGATTCTGGCGGCACAGGCCATGCAGCAGGGTACGTTTACGGTGGGCGATTTTGTGCTGTTTGTCTACTATCTGGACAGCGTGGCGGAGTTCAGCGGCTTTCTCGGCTTCCTGGTGGCGCGCTATAAGCAGGCGGGCGTGTCGATTGACCGGATGCAGCGGATTATGCAGGATGCGCCGCCGCAAGACCTGGCGCAGTTCGGCCCGGTTTACGAGCGTGGTGATTTCCCTGACCTGCCATATGTCGCCAAAACCGCCGAACATCGCCTGGATGCGCTCGACGTTCAAGACCTGACCTATCTGCATCCTGACTCAGGGCGCGGCATTCAAAATATCAATCTGCGGCTGCAACGCGGCTCGTTCACCGTCATTACGGGGCGTATCGGCTCTGGCAAAACGACGCTGCTGCGCGCGATTCTTGGCCTGCTGCCCAACGACGCGGGCGAAATCCGCTGGAATGACCAGCGCGTGGAAAACGCAGGCGAATTTTTTACGCCGCCGCGCGCCGCCTATACCGCGCAGGTGCCACGCCTGTTCAGCCATACGCTGGAAGAAAATATCCTCATGGGGCTGCCACGCGACAAAGTGGACGTTGAGCGCGCCATCGAACTCGCCGTGATGGAGGACGATCTCAAGGCGCTGGAAGCCGGACTCGGTACGATGGTCGGGCCGAAGGGTGTGCGTTTATCCGGTGGGCAAATCCAGCGCAGCGCGGCGGCGCGGATGTTTGTCCGTGAGCCTGAACTGCTGATTTTTGACGATCTTTCCAGCGCCCTCGACGTGGAAACCGAGCGCAAATTGTGGGAGCGCGTTTTCGAGAAGGCGAATGCGACCTGCCTCGTCGTTTCGCACCGTCACCCCGCACTCCTGCGCGCTGATCACATCATCGTGCTGAAAGATGGCAAAATCGAAGCCGAGGGTACGCTCGACGAACTGCTGCTCAATAGCGAGGAAATGCGCTATCTGTGGAAGGGCGGCAGCGGGGTCGAGGAGCGAGTCGCGGAGGCGTAACTAATCTAGGGGTAGATCGCACTGAGCGGGCAACGTGAAAACGGCTGCTTCCGCCAGGGGCTAAAACGGCTTGTCCGATATTGAAATCAGCGGTTGACCTGACCCGCCAGACATTGATGCAGTTTAACAAATTAAGGCGGAGAAAGACCAATGGAATGAAGCAGATCGAGAGAACCCGTGGCGAACGGACGCAACCAAGCCTCCACTGCGCCTTGCAAACTCAGCC
>Ga0268299_1004368_pt1 | contig 11128 bp, 11 predicted proteins | sample NOBtaG_FD_193484 | JGI IMG/M metagenome (GOLD analysis project Ga0268299, IMG submission 193484) | Activated sludge microbial communities from bioreactor in Nijmegen, Gelderland, Netherland - NOB reactor | ecosystem: Engineered > Bioreactor > Aerobic > Activated sludge | place: Netherlands... | reverse complement strand
TGGATCAGCCGACTCCGCGGCCTACTCTGCTGGAACTCAATCGAAATTCGGCAAATTCCCTTCGCGACGGAACAGACGCGCTTCAGGGCTCGGGAAAGGGGGTGTCCCTACCGCAAATTCATCCGCGGCAATAGGTGTGATGGAGGCCGCCGAGGAGTGGCTGCCGGGCGATGCGTCCTTCGTGCTGGATCAGTCGCGGGACCGGACTATCCTTGGCCAGCGACAGATGAGTGCGCGTGCCGTTGTAGTAGTCGGAATATTTCTTGAGGGTTCGTCGCAGATGTGCCTCGCCGAGCGCGATGATGTGGTCGGCACACTCGCGACGGATCGAGCCAATAAGCCGCTCTACGTAGCAATTTTGCCATGGGGAGCGAGCCGCAATTGGTCGGTCCCGGATTCCCATGGCGCGAAGGCGCCGCTTGAACAGCTCACCGTAAGCGCCGTCGCGGTCACGGATCAGGTATTTTGGTGCCCGATCCCACGGAAACGCGTCGGTGACTTGCCGAGCAATTCATTCGGCGGTCGGATGCGGCGTAACATTGAGCGTCACGATCAGCCGCCGATCGATTCTGACAATTACCAACGCGAAGAGCATGCGTAGATCGATCGTCGGCACGACAAACAGATCGAGCGCTGCGATACCGCCGGCGTGATTCCGGAGAAAGGTCTTCCAGGTTTGTGAGGGGGGCCGGCGTCGTTTGGCCATGTACTTGGCAACGGTGGACTGCGCGACCTCGAAGCCAAGCTTCAGAAGTTCACCGTGAATCCGTGGCGCACCCCACAGCGAATTGTCGAGACTCATCTCACGAATGAGCCGACGAAGCTCAAGCGGCACCTTTGGGCGGCCCCAACGACCTCGTGACCGCCACCGCCAATAGGCTCGGAACCCTGCCCGATGCCATCGAACAATCGTCTCTGGGCGAATGACCGTAACAGCGCGAACAACGGTCGGAAACAGCCGACACAGCCCGACAAAGATCAATCGGTCGAGCCCACTCAGCGTCAATCGCTTGGGCATCTGGCGGCGGAGAATGCCGATCTGGTGGCGAAGAATGAGGATCTCGGCTTCAAGCCGCGCCCGCGATTTGAATCGCGTCGCTATCAGTCCGAACAGCAAGAAAACTAGGTGCAACATCCCGTCAAAGCTTAGCGACCGAAATCGCTCTGTCTACGTCGAATCCAATTGCCGGCAGGGACAACGGTCTCGCCGGACCGTCTTCGCGGTATTGCGTCGGAAATCGTCGCGCTCGCGCCAGACGTCATCTTGGTCCAGGGCAGTACAAGCCTGCGCGCGTTTCAGCAGGCGACTAGCACAATGCCGATCGTGTTCGTGGCGGCCAGCGGTATGGTCGAAAGTCTGGCGCGGCCGGGTGGGAACGCCACCGGATTTGCCCAGTTCGAGTACGGCCTAAGTGCGAAATGGCTGGAGATACTCAAGCAGATTGTGCCGCGCATGACGCGCGTGGCGGTTATTCGCGATCCGACATCGCCGGGCGGCGGCGCGCAATTCGGCGCAATTCAGGGTGCGGCGGCATCGTTCGGAGTCGAGTTGACGCCGATCGATTCGCGCGACGCCGGTAGGATCGAGCGCTCTGTGGCAGCCTTCGCGCGCGGGTCGAATGGTGGATTGATCGTAACGTCGAGCAGATTCGCGAACGTTCAGCGCGAACTAATCATCGCGCAGGCGGTGCGCCACCAGCTTCCCGCCATCTACCCTTTCCGCTTTTACATCACGAGCGGCGGCCTCGTCTCGTATGGTCCTGATCTGATCGACCCGCACCGACGTGCGGCCGGCTATGTCGATCGCATTCTCAGGGGCACAAAGCCAGCCGACCTACCGGTGCAGGCGGCGACTAAGTACGAGTTGGTGATCAACCTCAAGACCGCCAAAGCGATGGGGCTGAACGTCCCCGATTCGCTGCTAGTCGCGGCCAACGAGGTGATCGAATAACGGCGTCGAGGGAGGTCCGCATTGGGTCAGGGGCGGAAATACCGCCATGTCTGCATCAAAGTCTGCTTTCGCGTCCATTGAGGACATTGCCGCTAACTGTCGGTCCGTGCTTTCGTGCCAGATTCAAACATTCCGCTCGTGACTATGGCGTCATCCTGTAAATTCTCAAAACTTTGTCCGCCGAAATAGCTTCCCGTGTTGCGAGATTCGGCCACGCCAGAGTCTGTACGCGTACGGTATCGTTTCACGACATTCGAACGACTAATTTGGTGAATGAAGTTTTGGGGATAGACAACCACTCCTGGTGTTCGACATATACTGGAACTCGGACGAACCGCTTAGGATCATGCAGTTCAGCCGCGGCGGAAGGGGTGCACGATTTGCAGACGGAGCGCGGCCGAATCGATGCCGGATAGATAGCGCGTCAGGGGCGCATTGCTCATAACGGTCATTTGACTGGCGCCGATCCTTCGATGCCCTATGGCTGAGTTGCACCAGTCATGAGAAGGCGTGAGACAGGTAACGCAAGAGGAGGCAAGAATGACCGCAAAGCTACAGGCGGGCGGCAAGGTTCCGGAAATTTCGCTCAAGAACGTCGATGGCGGTTCGGTCAAGATCGGCGGCGCACGAGATGTTTGGCAATTGGTCGTGGTGTACCGAGGCAAGCACTGCCCGATCTGCAAGCGCTACTTGACCGGCCTCAAGGAATTGATGGCAGGTTACGCTGAAGCGAAGATTGAAGTGCTCGCCGTCTCGACCGATCCAGAGGAGAAAGCAAGAACCTTCGCAGACGCGATCAAACCCAACTATCCGATCGCATTCGGCCTGACAATCGACGACGCACGCCGCCTAGGGCTCTACATCTCGAATCCGCGCTCACCTCAAGAAACTGACAAGCCGTTTGCGGAGCCAGGCCTATTCGTCATCAACCCGAAAGGCGAGGCTCAGATCGTCGACATTTCGAATGCCCCTTTTTCTCGCCCCGATCTTGGCGCGATTCTGAACGGCCTCAAATTTGTTCAGGCGAACAACTATCCGATACGCGGCACCGCCTGACGATTGACGTAATGCGCCTGATCTATGTCTGATAGGGACCCCGGGTCGGAGGCGGTTCCTGCACCGAGCCAGCGCCCACCGGATTGTCATTAGGAGGGGTTGGTACGTAGTGCGGCGGAATAGGTCCGCCCCGTTCTTTGCGCGTTTTGGCTTGTTGAGGAGACTCGACAACCGCCGCGGCCGCGAGCGCGGACTTTCGATCAATTGGGACTGGGGCCAGCCGATCCGGCGGCGGCATCATGTTCGCGTGGTAGTAGGCGACTTTTTGCTTTGCCGGATCGAGCTTGCGACTCGCATCAATATCGCGTTGATTGGTGCTCTTCGCCGCAACCGTCGTCCCATTCACGATTTCGTGGTCGAACCACCATTTCTTTGCGGGATTTCGACGGCCATTGCCGATCCGGTCGTCAAGCCAAGTCGCGATCGGTACCAGGATGGGTTTAAGCCACATCGCATTGATGCCGAGCCAACTGCCAATCCTGGCGAGGACAGGCCCGTCCGCGTCGACGACCTTGTTGAGCGGACAGGTTTTCATGCAACGCCCGCAAGCCGCGCCCTTGGAGTTTGTCAGCCGATAGCGCGTGCAGCGTTCGACATCGGGCTTCCAGATTTCGTAGCCGTTGAACATCACCTTGTCGCCCCACGGAATCGCATCGCATGGGCATTCACGTGCGCACTTAAGGCAATTGTTGCAAAACGTCTGCAGCCCGAAATCGACCGGCTTGTCCACTGCGAGTGGCATGTCGGTGGTCAACACGACCGTCTTGAAGCGCGGCCCGACAAACGGATTGAGCACGAGCTCTCCGATCCGGCTGAGTTCGCCGAGCCCAGCCCATAGGACGAGGGGAATGTGGAGCACGTCGCTATCGGCGTTGGTCTGCGAACGCGCCGGAAAGCCGGAACCCCTCAATACTTCCGCCATGACACCCGCAATCTCGGCCCCACGAAGATACGCGCGCATCGACTGCGCCCCGGAGATCCAGTCGTCCCCGCTCGCGCCCTCCATCGTATCGAACCCCTGGTCAATGAGCATGACGACGGCGTAGCGGTGGTAGGGCGTGATTGGCTCACCCTTGGCCCCGTGCGAGAACCAGGCATAACGCGGGATCTCACAGATGCCGGTGATGTCCGCGCCGAGATAGTACGACAACGCCTTCATTGCCCGAGCATTGGCCGCAGGATCGGCAAAGCGGCGCGTGTCCACTTCGGAGACGGGTCCGTTCTGAAACGGCACCATCGATCGAATCAAGGCAAGTTGGCTGAAAGAGAGCGGCGTCTTAAACGAAAAGCGCGTCCGCTCCTTCTGCGACTTCTCGCCAAGATCGCCGTGAAGGGCCCTGTCGAAGAAAGCGGCGCGCTTGGGTACGCGTGGCACTTCGTCGTCGAGGATCAACGTGGTCGGGCGGTCCACACGCTTGACGGTCTCCATCGGGTATCGGCCAAGATGGGACGGTCGCCGCGCGCGCCGATTTCGCTCGCGGCCAGACTGCGAACCTGCGACGCCCCACCAATAGCTCAACCCCTTTGCACGACGAAGCGCCGCCGGAGCCAATGGGCGATCGGTAGCCAATTCGTAGTCGGTGGTCACCGCAGCAAGCGCAAATCCCTCGACATAGGGATTGCGAAGGGTCTCACCCTCGCGCACCGCCAAACCCGCGAGCACCGCAAACGATTCGACGTCGACTGTGCCACCACCAACGCAGTGCGCGCGTGCGGACCATCCCATGTTGCGGATATGGCCCGCCAGACAGGAGGCAATCTCGGCCGCCCTCATTTCCTCGGCGAGACCGCGCGCCGGCCCGATCCATTGATGGGCGAGGTTGTCTCTATCCGGAACGCGCCCGAGCTCGACGAGAATGAGGATGGCATGCGTGTGCGTCACCGATTCGGTGCCGGCATTCCATGTACGAGGCGGGACTTGGCAAATCCCTACTTGGCTCGCATCCATGAAATAGGCCACGCCCTTGGCATCCATCGCCCGGCGATCGAGGTCATCTGGCACCGGAGCCTTACCCGGCAGACTCTTGCCGTCGAAATGCTTTTCAAAGATCGCGCGATACTTGACGACGGCGGTCGCGAGCAGGCCACTGCCTTCGGCCCTCGGGCGTGATGTGTGCGATGCGCGGGCACCTTCGCGTGCCGCAATCGCATCGTCCCGCGGGAGCGTCTCCAACGGGAACAAGCCGAGATGGAAGGGCCGGTCTTTCGATCTTGCGTGAAACAACATGCAGACGATCTCGCCAAATTATTCGCGAAAATATCACTCGATATCATTGGGCGTCCATCATGCAGTGCACAAACCGCAATCCAACCCTGCGCGGTGGGGATCGAAGGCACTGGAAAAGCAACAGAATTGAATATTTCTGTACAAAAATGTCTTGGCTGATAGAGTTTGGCTGCTGGCAATTGACCTTGATTGCGTTCAGGCCAACAAAAGAAACCAGTGGAGGCTGTCGGCGAACACGACGTGCCCCAGGGAAGTAGAAATGCTCGAGGAGGAACACCATGCAGCGCGCTAACGGCGAACCAATTCGCGACCTTCGCGACTATCTCGATCTTCTTTCGAGCCGCGGCGAATTACTTGAAGTCTCCGAAGAGGTCGATCCTCTCGACGAAATGGGGGCCTTCATTGCCCGCGCCGATACCTGCGGGATGAACAAGGCGATTCTATTCAAGAAGGCGAAGGGCTCGTCCATGCCCGTACTCGCGAACACGGTGGGCTCGACCTACAAGCGCATTGCAGAGAGCTTTGGTGTACCGGAGGGGAATGCCGTCGCCGCTGCAGCTGAAAAGATGGGCAAGATCATGATGGGTGGGGCAATCCAACCCGTCGTCGTCGATCCGTCCAAGGCTCGGTGCCGCGAGATCGTCCTAAAAGGCAACGAAGTCGACCTCGGCCTGATTCCCGTACTACGCCTCAATCCGGAGGATGGCCGCGGCCCGCGCTCGACCGAGGGCCGATTCATTTCAAGCCTAGCGTGCTCGCAGCCGCGTCCAAACGCCCACAATCTCTCCTATCACCGATTCGAGGTTCAGGGAGCAAATCAGGGCACTATTTGGGTCTTTCGCCTTACCGGCGATGCCCGCACGCTGGAGGAATCCTGGGGGGCGAAGATCGGCGAACCCGAGGATCCGTCGAAGGGCAAGCCCTTCCCCATGGCATATGTGCTGGGGGTAACGCCGGAGTTTTTGTTGACGGGTGCCAATCCGGGTATGCCGCCAAATTACAATGATTTTGCTTTCATCGGCGGACTCATGGGTCGCCCGGTAGAGCTGGTGAAGTGCGAGACCATCGACGTCATGGTCCCAGCCAATGCCGAGATCGTCGTCGAGGGGATCATGCGCCCGTTCAACTGGGGCATGCAGGGCCGGTATGCATCATTCAACGGCTTCTACGACGAGCCGCGCAAGCGCCCGATCTTCGAAGTAACCGCGATCACAATGCGGAAAAATCCGATCTTCCAGCATGTGCACATCGGGCTTCCGCTCAACGAATGCAATAATATGGCGGCTTTCTTTCGCTCGGTGCGCGTGTTCCGCGACGTGCAAATGGTGATGCCCAACCTGATCGATGTGTTCGTCGACCCCGGCGCGGGTACCGGCTTCACGGTGCATATGTCGATCAAGAAAATGCGTGTCGGCGAACCCAAGATGGCGATGCTCCGCGCTTATACGGCGCTGGCCGGTTTCGCCAAGCATGTGTTCGTCTACGACCACGACATCGATATCCGCAACAGCCGCGAGCGCGACTGGGCACTTGCGCACCGCTTCATGGCCGACCGGGACCTGCTCGTGATTCCCAATATGATCGGCATGGTCATCGACCCGCTCGCGCAAGGCAAAATGGGCGGCAACGCGAAGCTCGGCCTCTATGACGGCAATCTCGAACTGCCACTCAACGTAAGGCCATTCATGGGCGTCGACTGCACCGTACCGCTCGGCCTCAAGATGTTCGACCGTGTTGTCCGGAAGCCGGACGTCGAAGCCCGCGTCGACAAGATCTGGGCGGAGACGAATGGGCACGCCGCGGCATGAAGCAGGATCTGCGACGCTGGATCGCAGATACCGCCCGCATCGGTGAGTTGGCGACTGTCCGGGGCGCGCATTGGTGTGTCGAGATCGGCGCCCTCACCGATATTGCCGGCAAAGAAGCCGGCGCGCCCGCCCTGCTATTCGACGACATTCCGGACTATCCCGTCGGCTACCGGGTGCTCACAAACTCACTGGGCACGCCGGGACGGGTGGCACGCTCCGCCGGCCTGCCCGAAGGCCTGACTACGCTCGATGTTGTCGCCGAATGGAAGCGGCGCTACGCCGCCCTCAAGCTCGCGCCGCACAAGACCGTGCAGTCGGGGCCTGTGTTCGAATGCGAGATGAAGGGCGACGCGGTTGATCTCTTCCGCTTCCCAGCGCCGCAGTGGCGGAGCGCCGACGGTGGCCGCTACATTGGCACTGGGACTCTCTGTATCACGCGGGATCCGGAATCGGGATCGATCAATGCCGGGACGGCGCGCGTCATGATCCATGACGCAAAGCACGTTTTCTACAGGGTCTCGGCCGGGAAGGATTCGCGCCGCCACTTCGAGGCAGCACGCAGAGCCGGAAAGTCCATGCCGATCGCCATCTCTTGCGGGCACGAGCCTTCGCTCATGATGGTCGGTGGGCTCAACATACCCTATGGCACCTGCGAGTACGACGTCTGGGGTGGGCTGGCTGGCGAAACTCTCGAAACAGTGGGCACTCCGATCCATGGTCTGCCAGTGCCGTCCCATTCCGAACTGGTACTTGAAGGCGAGGTGCTCACCGATCGCACTGCCGCCGAAGGACCATTCGGCGAGTGGAGCGGCTACATGAGCCGCGAAGCCCGGCAGGAGCCACTTATCCGTATCGACGGCATCTATCACCGCAACGATCCGATCATTCTCGGAATTGGCACCGCACGGCCGCCCTCTGAGCTCATGTCTTTCTGGTCCGTGTTCCGTTCCGCACAGCTTTGGGACCAGCTCGAAAAGGCCGGCATCGGCCCCTTACACGGGGTCTGGTGCCATCCGGCGGCGGGAACGCGCCTTTTCATCGTTGTCGCACTCGAACAGCGCCATCCTGGCCATGCGCGCCAAGCGCTGATGGCCGCCGCGTCGCTGCCGGCAGGTGCCTATATGGGCCGTTATCTGGTGGCCGTTGATGCCGACATCGATCCAACCAATATCGACGATGTCCTTTGGGCAATGGGCACCCGTTCCGACCCGGCACGCGATACCGATATGATCAAGGGCGCGTGGGGCGGCCCTCTCGATCCGGCCCTTGGAAGCGATAGTGGCGGGCTCAATTCGCGCCTGCTCATCGATGCCTGTCGTCCCTACGGCGCCTCGCCGAACCAGTACCGCGTAGCCGGCTATTCTGCGGAAGAGAAGGCTCGCGCGCAGATGCTTTGGAGCCGGCTCGTCGAAGCGGGGCACGCATGATCGCCGAGTACTACGACCAGGTCTGGACGCGAAAACTCTCCCTGCCGCAATACCAGACATTGGATCGGCGCTGGCGCAGCCGGTGGGAATTCGCGGTGGAGCGCATCAACAGCGGCGAACGTGTGCTCGATGTTGCGTGCGGCGATGGCGTCTTAGGCGAAATGCTTATTCGCACCAAGAGCTGCTCTGTGCTGGGGCTGGATGTCTCCGCCTATGCCCGCGAAATGGCGGTCAAACGAGGTGTGAAGGCATTGCATTGCGACATCTCGGAAGAGCGCTTTCCCGTCGAAGACGGCACGTACGACGTTGCCACCATGCTGTGCTGCCTTGAGCACGTGTTCGATCCGGGCCACACGTTGCGCGAGGCAGCGCGGGCGGTCCGTGTGGGTGGTCGGCTATTGGTGACTCTGCCCAATGCGGTCAGCCTGCGATTTCGCCTTGATTTTATCCGCGGGCGACTCAGCAAGGATTTCCTCCACACCAATGATGGCGAAGGCCTGCATATCCGATTCTTCAACTTTGCCGAGGACTTCGACAGGTTCGTGCGCGCAGAAGCGGCGTCGCTGCGCTTAGCCGAGAAGGTTCCGGCGCTCAAGAATCCGCGCCGCCACGGCCGCCTCGGTCGTGCGGCGCTTGGAGCCGGACTAAAGTTTTGGCCGAACCTGTTCGCAGAATACACGCACTATACGCTAATCCGCGACCGCTGAAACGGCGGACATAGGCAGGCGTGTGTGCCGCGCCTGTGCCCCGGTATTGCTATGCTTGGAAGATTTCCCGTATTGATGCCGAGGGCATGAGCCAACTGCCACACACTCGGCTCGAACATTTTCCTTAAGAACACCGCGTATGAAATCATCCGAAGAGCGAACCTACATCGCCCTCTTTCGCGCCGTGATGTTCATCCATCATGATTTGCACGGGCTGGCTCGTAAGGTTGGCGCCCGCTTCGGCCTGCTGAGCGCTGAGCTTAACGTCGTCGATATACTCGGGAAGTTCGGCACGACCACGATGGGCGAGCTTTCGCGACGAACATTCATATCGCCGGCAAACACCACTCGAACGGTCAAGAATCTCGAGGCACGCAAACTCGTCGTCCGGTCGCGAGACGGAAAATCGGATCGGGTCGTCACAGTCGCGCTCACGCCCAAAGGTAAAGCCCTCTTCCGCCAATGCTATCCGGCGATCATCAAGGAAGCTGTGCGCTACTTTGACGAGGACCTATCGAGTCAAGAGTTGAGGTATCTAGCGCGACTGCTCGAGAGACTCGTGCCACCCATGCATTACTAATCGAGGATGGGTCCCATGATATTCGTTTGCGGGTGCCAAAAAATCTATCTGTAGTGTCTGGCCCCAAAACCCCCGAATCTTCTACGCTGGGGCGTTGTACGCGCGCATTCCCCGGCTAAAATCATTCCAATTATGGGACGATTGCTTCTATAGCAAATTGGCTTTCGGCACTCTCACGAGTGTCGGTGCAAACCAAATCGGCCGCGCGCGAAGCGCGGGGCAGGGAGGGACGCCATGAACCGCCGAACATTCGTCGCCGCGTTGGCCGCAGCGCCCGTGCTCGCTGCGCCCGCCCTGGCCCAAACGGAGCTGAAGCTCGCGCACTTCCTGCCGCCGCGCCATCAGCTACACACCAAGATCTTTACGCCGCTTGCCGCGGACCTCGCCAAGCTCTCCGGCGACAAGCTCAAGATCCGCATCTATCCCTCGGGCGAGCTAGGCAAGGGGCCCAACGAGCAGTTCAATCGCGCCAAAAGTGGCATCGCCGATATCACCTTCGGCCTCGCCGGCTATACCTCGGCGCAGTTCCCGGCAACGCTCCTGGCCGAGCTTCCAGGTGTCGCAGCCACTACGGCCGAGGCCACCGAGAAGCTCTGGCGCGTGCTCGACGCGCATCTCAAGAAGGAGTTCGCGGGCACTAAGGTGCTCGGCCTCTGGGTCAACGACACCAACTTACTACTCACGCGGACGAAGCCGATCAAGACACTCGACGATGTTAAAGGTTTGAAGATCCGCGTTCCCTCAGCGTTAGCCGGCGAGGTGGTGAAGGCCTGGGGCGGCACGCCGGTCGCCATGCCCGTCGACCAGGTCTATCAAGCGATGGATACCGGCGTCGTCGACGGCGTCTATATCGGCCCAAGTGCGCTGCGCTCGTTTCGCCTCAACGAGGTGGCCGGTCATTTGATGCTCGGCACGCCCGCCGCATTTGCCGTGCAGTTTTTGGTCATGAACGAGGCCAAGTGGAATTCGCTGAAGCCTGAGGAGAAGGCGTGGATCGAGCAGGCGACTGGCCTCAACTTCAGCAAGAAGGCCGCGATCGTTTACGAAGAGGAAGGCAATGGCGGCGTAGCGCTTTTCAGGGACAAGAAGCCGGTGACCGAGATCGCGGCCGCCGAGGCAGCCAAATTCCAAGCCGCTGCCGACAAAGTGGTCGCCGCGCACGTGGCCGATCTCGAGAAGAAGGGAATTCCCGCCGGCAAGATCCTCGCCGAAATGATGGGCAAATAGCACCCGGGCGCGACTGACCTCTCCGCCGGGACACCATGCCGATCCTCGACCGCGCGGCGCGCGCCCTCGCCTATCTCGGCGGCATTGTCCTGGTTGTCCTCGCTCTCTTCATGACCGTGGATGTGGCGCTGCGGGCGCTCGGAAC
>Ga0268299_1004367_pt1 | contig 11131 bp, 11 predicted proteins | sample NOBtaG_FD_193484 | JGI IMG/M metagenome (GOLD analysis project Ga0268299, IMG submission 193484) | Activated sludge microbial communities from bioreactor in Nijmegen, Gelderland, Netherland - NOB reactor | ecosystem: Engineered > Bioreactor > Aerobic > Activated sludge | place: Netherlands... | reverse complement strand
TCCGGCGTATATTTCGGATTCCCCGCGCTCCAGATTTCCGACCACTCGCGCGAATGAAAATAAGTCGCATAGGCACACTGTTCCCAGGTGCGATCCCATACGTCGGCGCTGGCAGGCACAATTTTTGTCACAAGTTTGTTCGTCATAGCCGCGAATCATAAACGACATGCGCCCCGCCCGCAAAATCGAATTTTGAGTACCCCCTCAAAAACCCAACTTTATTGACCAGACCTGTTTATCCTACATCATGAGCATCACTTACAGACATTATGCAAGCACACTACAAAGGAAATCAACAGAATTTCAGGAGATTTGATCGCCCAACCCACGACGGAAATCACATCTCGGCGGAAGTCAATTTTGCTAGAATCAAAATATGGAGGCGGCTATGTCACCCTCATTACAGATTCAGCAGGTCAACAACGAAGTTCCCTTTGGACAGCCGATATTGCTCTGGGCAAATCTTTATGATTCCTGCTTGAACCATCTGGTTAAACACAGTCACATTTATGATCCCAATTACCTCGCCTGGGAGACCGTCCGCAAAGGCATCAACCCGTTTTTCGTCAAAGGGACAGGCTTCGAGGGCTATTTCATCGGCGTTTGCCATTCGCCAGCCGAAACAATTGACGCCATCATCGCCCAATGCCAGCAAATTCTGGATCGAATCGCGCGCCTCTATCGTTACGAATACGGCTTCCGTTCGCGCCTCATCAAAACCCTTTGCCGCGAATCCGCAGACCCTCGCGCCATCAATGAGTGGTCAGCCCAGCTTGGCGCGACCCTCGCCCGTCTGCGTTGCAATCTGGACAACAATTTTGAAGCGCAAAAATTTCAATCCCATACCTATCGAACCATCCACAACCTGCCGCCCATCCGCTACTGGGAAGATAAAGATGTCGTCAACCTGAAGCAGAATTACGCCTATAACGCCCTGCTCGGCAGTCGAAAAGTTTTACAGATCGATTCGCATATCATTCAGCCCGCTCACCAGGACGCCTGGAGGGTTGCCGAAGCGATTGGCGAATTTGGACATCCCCTTATCCGCGAATACCTGCGCGCCCAGACCGCCGCCGATCTCTATCGTTAGCCAATTTTTAATCGACGAAATCCGAATCGGCACTGTCCAAGTCAGCGAAATCCAAGACGTAAGATTCACCCCCTGCCCTTCCGCACATTCCACCTTTGGAGAATGACAATACAGCCACGATCCTCTACATTGGGATAGCTGTTTGAAAATATGTGGAGGCACTATCTGATGAATGAGATCGATGCGTTGAAATCGGGTAATAAAATGTTGGCTGAGGCTATTGATACGCTCGTCGCGCTCGACTGGTTCAGCGCCGAAAATTGGTATCGCACCGGAGCCTGCGACCAATGGTCTGTCAAGGACATCATCGCCCACCTCAGTTCATTCGAGACGCTTCTGAATGATCTGCTGCTTTCACTCGAAGAGGGTGCGATGACACCTGCCTTACAACAATATATTGCCGATCCGCAGCATTTTAATCACATGCAGGTCGCATTGCGCGAAGAAAAATCGGTTGGCGAACTGCTGGCTGAATATGAACAGGCTCACGCCCTCAATGTCAATTGGCTGCCGCACATTTCGGAAGAAAAACGGATCCAGATTGGCGCAATACCCTGGTTCGGCGCGGAGCAGACTCCAGCAGATTTCATCATCTATGCTGCTTACGATCACAAACGCGAACACGTCGATCAGATTATGGCGTTCATCAGTCACATCACGCCCCAGCCCGATATGATGAGCCGCACCATCACCATGCCTGCCATCAACCCGATTACAGGCACGTGGAATCGCATCCTGAATTTCGCAAAATTATCCGGCTAACACCCCCGTAGCGGCGCACCGCCGTGATAACTCTACACGATAGCGTGGTTACGAATTATTACAGACATTTGTTGTCTGATGGGGCAATTTGCCCCTCTCAAACCTTCTTGCTCCCCCTCGCTGCTTGCGGAGAGGGGGTTGGGGGTGAGGTTGAGCCTATCACGCTATTCTGTACCTGTATCACAGCCGTGCGCCCCGCCTTTCTTATTCATCTCACCTTTCGCTGACCGCTTCCCACCTACCTCGCCAGCCGCTCAATCAAAAATTGTTCGAATCGTTCCACATTAACGCCCAGCGCCACCCGTGCATTCTCCGGGTGCTGATCAGACGGTGAGCGCATCAGCGTCGCCCCGGCGGACAGCCGTCCTCCCGTTTCAACATCCACGTGCAGCAGCTCATACGACAATAAATCCGGCTGAATCACGGCGGCAACCGCCAGCGGATCGTGCATGTGCGTCCACCCGCGTGACGCGAAGGGCGGATAAATCTCGACCTGAGTTGCGACGGCATCATGATAAGGGGTTCCGCCCGTGCGAATTTTTGCCGCCCCTTCCTGGCGAATATGCACTCGTGTCGTCACATCCAGCGGAATCAGCGTGATCGGCGCGCCTGAACTCATGACGATATGCGCCGCCTCAGCATCGCAAATAATGTTATGCTCGGCATAGGGCAGATACATGCCGTTCGCCCCTCGCTGAACCCCTCCCATAATCGTCAGGCCAGCCAGGTTTTGCGCTAATTTCGGTTCGCGTAAAAAGGCCATCGCCGCATTCGTCAGCGGCCCAACACAAATCAAGTGGATCTCGCCGGGACTCTCCATGACTATGCGAATAATGTAATCGACGGCAAACTCCGGCAGCGGCATAACCGTTTCATCGTCAGCATCCAGCAAACCTTTGCCTTCATGCCCGCCCCAATAAGTCGGACGCAGATTCAGGATCGTCCGCCGCATCCCTGCCATAACAGGCACATCCAGCCGCCCGCGCAGCCGCAGCAGCTTGAGCGCCATGCGCGCCCGCAGCACCACATCGCCATAAACACACGTCACGCCTTCCAGTTGAAGCTCCGGCGAACCCAAAATCAGCGCCAGCGCAACGCAGTCATCCACATCTGTCCCAATATCCGTATCAAAAATAACCCGTGTTGGCATCTAAATTTTGCTCCTTTTGCGCCCTGCACGAATGCCAAGAATGAGGATTTTTTATCAACCTCATTCCAGAAACGCTTTCAGATTAACGCAAAAAAACAGCCGAGGCGAACCCCGGCTATTCCAATCTTCACGTCATTTGTAGGGGCATGGCGCGCCGTGCCCAGGCTAATCACTAAAATCTCACCCGATGTGCAGCTTTATGACCTTTGCTTAACATTGACTGTTCAAAACCATCAGCTAGGTTAATCCAAACTGATTAAACAGACACTTGTGAGTCGTACCGAACCCGTTTAGTGGATTTGAATTTCGGCAGCCGGACATTTAATGTCTGGCGAAAAAATATGCACATCGGGTAAGCCGACCAGCTTACTGCTGTTCCGGAATCGCGCCACCCATCATCTGCCCGATGCTTTCCAGCGGGATAATCGTGGCATCTTCCGGCGCGGTGATCTCCGGCACAGCGTTGAACTGATCCTGCGTGATCGTCATATCAAACGAGACTTTCGGCGCGGCACCCGTTTCGCCCGCCGCGGCCATCATCTGCGCCATGTCCATCGTAAAGCTCACCTGTATGCTGTGGACGTACTTGTCGGTGGTGCCAATCGTCTCGATCACAGTGATGTCCATGTCCTCGAACATGGTTGTAACCATTTCGAGCGCCTGATCGATTTCTTCGCTGCTGATTTCCTGCCCTGTAGCTTCCATCTGCGCCGTCATTTGATCGCGCAGCAGTTGCACCATCGCTGGATCAGAATACAGCGCAGCCAGGTCAATCGTAATTTCAAATGTCGCCGTATCCGATGAGCCATCATCGGTGCGGGCAATCGTCCCAAAATCAGCCATGCGCGCCGGGTCTTGCGCCATCGCCAAAATATCCGCGTTTGCGCCCATATTCATCCCGAAAGCGCTCATCCCATCCATCATGCCAGCCAGTTGCGGCCCTAACATGCGCAGCAGTCCGGCGACATCCAGTCCATACCAGCCCGATACTTCGGCTTCACCCAGAAACGCCTTCAACGTGTCGGTATTCACATACCCTGTGCCATCCACCAGTTTCACTTCCAGGCTAAGGTCGCTCGGAAATTCATCGCCCATTTCCGACGCCAGTTCCGGCGGCAGCGCAAGTTGTAGTTGCAGGTCAAGGTCGATTACGCCCAGCGCATCCGCAGCGACGCCCATCAGCGCACCGATGTCTTCCATCGAGGCAGCATCCGGCGATATATCCGATGCGAGTGCGCGCGCGGCATCACCACCCGTATAAGCAGCCGTCCCGTTCAAGCTAAAGCTCAGAGGTTCATCCATATCGGGAATGCCATCAATCAAAACATTCATTTCAAAATTTGCGCTCGACGAATCCAGTGCCGCCATCGCCGCCTGCGATTCGGTCAGCAGCGTACAGTCTGCTTCCGCCAGATCGCCGCAAAAAACCGGCGCATCCTGGGCCAACGCCGCGCCGCCGAAAAGCAGCATCAAAATCAGGAATAAACTGATCATTTTATACATCCCAAACTCCTTAAATGTAGACAAGTACGCTAAAAACAAGCGACATTTTCATTGTAACATTGCTTCGCCAATCAAAATCCCTCTATCATTGAGGGTTGCAAAATTTCACATTTGTGCTTTTCATCACAAATAGGTATCAATTCTAAACTCGCGCCGTTATTTGTCCAACGGCTTGTAGGGGCGCACGGCGACCAACGGAAGCCCCTTGCGGACGGTGCGCCCAAATGATGTGAAGTGGATGATAATCACCCCCATATAACCAATCATTTTCACCCAATCTCCTGCAACACCTTTTCAAAAATGAGCATCCCGTACAAAATCATGTTAGAATCGCCACTAATCGCAAACATGCCTGTTGCAGGGGAAAATCATGCGTACAATCGCCATCGTCAATCGAAAAGGTGGAGTCGGCAAAAGCACGATGTCCACGCACATCGCCGCAGGGCTGGCAACGCTCGGCTACCGCGTCGCGCTAGTCGATACCGACAGCCAGGGACACGCCAGTTTACTGCTCGGAATGCCGGACGAGAACGGCCTGTTTAAGCTGCTCATCGAAAAACAACCGCTCGAAAATGTGGTTCGCCGCGTCCCAACCGAACGCTACGCGCCCACCGACCACCCGCCGCAGGGCGAACTTTTCCTGCTGCCTTCCAGCGAGAAAACTCACCAGATTCCGCACCAGCTTGAGCCGGACGAAAGCTTTTTGTTCCTCCAGCGCATGGAAGAAATGGCCGAACACTACAATCTCGATGTCGCCATTGTCGATACAGCCCCGACCATGTCGCCGCTCGACAGTTCGGTCTATCTGGCGACGGACGGCTTTATTTACGTTACCGAATGCGAACGGCTGAGTTTTGACGGCGTTCAAACCGCGATTGAACACATGGAGCGCTTCGGCAAAATCCGCCGCAAATATCTCCAGCGTGACAGCCGCATCGTCGGCATTATCCCCAATAAACTGCGCGCCGATACACGCCTTCACCGCCACAACGTCAGCCAGCTTGCCGAGGCATTCCCCGGCCTCGTCTGGACGCCGATTACGCTGCGCGTGTTGTGGGCGGAAGCCACCAATGTCAGCGAACTCGTTTACACTTATGCGCCGTCGGGCGTGGAAGCGCGCGATGCCTGGAAGATGGTCGAAAATACGGTCAGGATGCTGCAAACATGGCAAACCGAAGAGACAAATTAAACCAATCCAATCCGCTCGGCATCAAACGCATCCCGTCTCAGCACGAGATGCTCAGTGATATGGCGCGCGATGATGGGCCAGAACCCATTGAGCTTGTCAATATTTTTGATATTCTGCCTGACCCGCAGCAGCCGCGCCGTTCAGTGCCGCCTTCGATACTTGCTGATTGGGATGGCGACACCATTTCGGTCAAATCCCACCTGCTCGATCCCTGGCTCAATGCTTTTGGTCATGAGGTTGGTCTGGAATACAACGAGGTCAAGAGTCTGATTCAGACTGTCGTATCCGGTAAAGAGCTGGCTCGCGACGAAAATCATAATCCTGGCCCATTTGAAACCAGTCTGTTCAAAATTGTCAATCTTGCAGCCAGTATTCGCGATAAAGGCTTGATTAATCCGATCACTATTTTCGAGATCAAGGAGATTGAACTTTATCGGATTGAGACTGGGGAGCGCCGCTGGCTGGCCTATCATCTTCTCAGCAACCTGGAAGAAACGGGCTGGTTTAAGATACCTGCCCGGATCATCGAGTCGCCCAATATCTGGAAGCAGGCTTACGAAAACAACTCGCGAGATGACCTCAATGCGATTGGAAAATCCCGACAGTACGCCCTGCTTCTGATGGACTTGTTGAAAGCAGCCGGAAGAACATTTAATTCCATCGATAACTTCGGGGATGACCAGTTGTTTTATGCCCAGGTCAAAGATGATCGAATACCCGACAAAAAGGGGCAGGTCTTATTAAATGGCATGGGGATGAGCAGCCGGGGCGCGCTTGCCGAATACCGATCATTTCTGAAACTGCCGTTACTCGTATGGCAATATGGTGACGAATACAACTGGTCACGAGAACGGTTATATGAACTGTCAAAACTTCCTCCCGAAGACGCTGTTGATCGTGCTCATATTTTGAGAAAAATGGATGAGCGTGAAAAACAAGATGTTCTGTCACAGAACATCTTACCCGCTGGCAGAACACCGAAACAGCCCAGAGAAGATTATTTTGAACTCGACACAAAAGCGTTCCGAGCCGACGCGACCCGCATTGCGCGCGTCCTGGCATCAGGCAAACCGATGAGCAGCAAAAAGCGCGAAGCCTTGTTGGATGACATTGAAAAGCTGCGCCAGTGGCTCAATGATGCCGAGCAAATTGTTCATCAACGCGGCAGTTAAAAATACGCATTTGGGCTGCGTGATGTGGCCCAGATGCCGATCAAAAATTGTGCTGTTTCATTCGACCTATCACGATCACTTATCCGCGACATTTCCCAAATGCCCCCTCCCCTACCATTTCCTAACCTCTCTCGACTCGTAAAAAACATGCAAAAATGCGCGTTTTATCGCCAATTTTGACTCTTTTGTGATAATTTTGCGGTGGGGGAGGGCAGGGCGCAATTTCCCAAACCGTGTCCATTTCCGCCGATTTGCTTATCAGGGAGTAAGCAAATATCACGGAGTAAACAAAAGCCGACAAATCTTTTCATATTTTTCACAACTGCTCACGACTCCTGCGGCGCGCTTGCGCATATGATGAGTTCAATATCATTCCGTCATTATCCCGTCTTTTGGGGGAACACATGCTCAGTTATCTCCGCAAGTGGTTTTCGTCGATGCCGCAAAATCTGGAAGAAGGGCAAGGGTTGGTCGAATATGCGCTGATCCTGGTGCTGGTTGCGGTGGTCGTCATCGTCACGCTGTCGCTCGTCGGCTCTGCCGTGCAGGAAGTCTATGGCGACGTGCTTTGCACGATGACCTATGAGGCATCGGCTGAATATGGCAATGTGGCGTCTGGCCCCGGCCCCGGCGCAATGCGAACCGATCCCGATAGCGCTACCTCACCTTCCTGCTGGGTTTGGGATGGAGGCGCTAGCCAGTACGTCAACGTAGGCGCTCCATAAGCGTCTATTTCGCAAAAAAACGGCTGTTTCCGGCGTTTTCCATGCGCGCGGCTCTAACTAATCAGGAGTCGCGCGTTTTTTTGCATCCTGCGCCATTATATTCAGCGCCCGTTCCTTTTCCTCGGCTGCCACAATCCAATCGATGACCATGAGCAAATGAAGCTGACCGATCTCGCTTAAGCGTTGGGCGCGGGCGTTAATCTGGTCGAGCAGGTCGGTCTGAATTTCATAGCCGCACATTTCTAACAGGTCTTTGACGGGCATTTCCAGCGCCTTGGCGAGGGCATTACGGCTGGCGGGGTCATTGAGCGGCAGCGGATGCCGTCCTCGCTCCCAATGGCTGACCGACGCACGGGTCACTTCGAGGCCGAGTTCCAGCAAGCGATTCGCGAAATCTTCCTGAGTCAGCCCCAGGTCAATCCGCCGTTTTTTAAGAAGGGGTAATGAATTCATGATAGCGGTTAGCTTTTAGCCTTTAGCTTTTAGCGCAACAACTTAGCGCAAGTGTGCGACAAATGCAATGACAATAGGGTAAGCGTAGTCTGCGCGCCATGAACGGCGGGCGCAGTTTTGTTAGGATGAGAAAGGCGTTTCAGCTTGTCAGCGTCTCAGCGTCTCGGCGTCTCGGCGTCTCAGCTTTAAAAGCCAGGGCTGAGGACTGAGAAGTCAGTGATGAGCTGAACGTGATGAGTGATGAGGAAAAAGCAAGGTCGGAGTATCGAAAAGTTTTGCAATTTCTGATGCCGAACTGCTAAAAAGGATTTTTATTCATGCGAAAAATGAGCGTTTTGAGCGGAATCGTGATGCTGCTTTGGGTGGTCATCGTCCCAGCGACAGCGCAGGTCGGGTTGGATATTTACGGCACGGTGCAGCGCTTCGAGCGGGGTCTGATGCTGTGGCGTTCGGATACAGCGATGATCTGGGTGCTGGCGGATAACCAGCAGGCGTTTCAATTTGCAGCCTCGGACTATACCAGCCTGCGAGACAATCCTATTTTCGGAACGCCACCCAGCCGCCTACGCCCGATTTTCGGCTTTGGCAAAGTCTGGGGCAACAATCGCCAGATTCGGGATTTGATCGGCTGGCCTGTGCGCGGGGAAATCGGCTACCCGATGTCGATCCGGCAGTATCGCGGCCCATCCTATCTGGTTGTATTTAACCAATCTGCCTATCAGATCAGCGCCGACGGAACATGGGAAGCGGCGGCTGAACCGATTGGTCGCCCGGAAATTATCGGTTTCGGGATTGATCGCACATCGGCTGCACCGGGCGATACGGTGACGCTTTTTTGGCAGACATGGGGTGTCGATCTGGTGATGATTGAGCTTTATGACACAGGCCGGAATATCCAGACGGCATTTATCCCTGATTTTGCGCCAAATGGAGAGGCAGTATTCCCGATCCCAACGAATATGACAGGCGATGCACACTTTGTCATCTGGGGTACGCGGAAACCATTTCCGAACGCAATTCCGCCGGAATATGAACGTCTGACGAGTTCTGAGTTAACGCTATCGATTCAACGTGATGTAGAAGCAGAGATGATTGTCGAGGCCGCTTATGAAAAATTTGAGCGCGGATTCATGATCTGGCGATCTGATAACAACACCATCTACATTTTTTCGAACTTGAATGGCGACAGCGGGGGACAGGTTAACACGTACCCCGAAAGAGCCTATATCGCGCTAACCGATAATCTCTCGATTTTCGTGCCGTCCCTTTACAGCCGACCCGTCAACGGCTTTGGGTTGGTGTGGAGTAATTATCCCGAAGTGCGCGATCAACTGGGCTATGCAACGGCGTCCGAGTATGGATTTTCGCTGATCGTGCGCGAGGATGATGGGATGCCAACGCGCTTTGATTTGCCGGACGGCAGCCGCGCAACCGTAGCGTATCCAGAGGCGTTGTGGCGATTTTCATAGAGGGCTGAGGGCTGAGGGATGAGAAATACAGTGCTAAGTGAAAAGTGCTCAGTGCTGAGTAGGAAATCAGGACTGAGGACTGAGGACTGAGGACTGAGAAATACAGTGTTAAGTGAAAAGTGCTCAGTGCTGAGTAGGAAATCAGGACTGAGGGCTGAGTGAAATACAGTAATGAGGTGAAAGTGTGAGGAATGAGAAAGAATTGGGGTTGAGGTGTCTTATCGTCATGGGGTTTTCGGATCGAGGTTAAAATCGGGTAAAATAAGTGTTTCTGTAGTATGCAAGCATTATGCTTACGGAGAGGTTTCATGCGGAAAATTGTGAGTATCGTGATTGTTTTGTTGATGGGTGCAATTGGCGCATTCGTTGTGCAGGCGCAAACGCCGACCCTGGAAACGCCTGTCGCGACAGTGTTCGATAGAGGGGTGCTGGTCGAAATGCCTCGTGGTCAGATCATGTTTGATCTAGCGGGTCAGGTTTCGCACCTGACCTGGAGCGACGACGGCAGTAAGTTGGCAATGCTGGTTTTTGATGAAGAACTTGATCTTTACGTCGCCGACCTGGAAACAGGCTATACAAAATTAAACACCGGAGCGCTGGAAGTTTTTCCGCCAACATTTACAAGCGACGGGCATATTTTGTATGTCGAACAGGGCGAAAACCGCGTCATCGACCCGGAGATTGATTACAAAGTCTCGTTGATGAAAATCGCGCCCGAAGCCGACGCGCAGCCGGAAAAACTCGGCGAATTCAGTATGCTGCTGGAATGCGACGGCGGCTCCTCGACTCCGATGGATTGGCAGTATTGGGGCGAAGCGGGCGCATTCGGCAGTGCCATGATGCTGAAACAAACGCGGATTGGCATCCTGCACAGCACGTCCTGCGGCGACACGGGTTTCGCATTGTTTGACCCGAATACCGGAGTTGACCGGGTGCTTTCCGTCGATCAACAGAAAATTGCGGCTGTCCGCCTGACATTCAATCCACCGGAGCACATTCGTTCGCTGGTGCTGATCGACCTGGCGACGGGCGGAGTCACTGAGGTTGAGACGGAATTTCAGCCCGATCAGGTGGCGTGGGGGATGGATACGGCGCTTTATTACAGCACACGCGAAAAAACGGGCGACTTATTACAATCGCTCACGTTGGAAGATCAGGCGACAGTCAAAAAGCAGGCGTTTAACCAGGAGCCGGACGCGCTGATCGAGCTTCCAACTTATTCCGTGAAAATTCAGCAGGTGGATCCCGCCGGACAGACGTCCGAAAAAACAGTTTACGAAAGCACTGCATTTGCGATTGGTCGTATGGCGGCGATCCCTGAAGGGCTGCTGTTCAGCGAAATTCCGAATGGTGAGCGGTGGATTCAGGGATTACTGGATGGCAGCATTACTGCGCCAAATCTTTCGGCAGCGCGGGAGGCCGTGCCTATTTCGATTCATCTGCTCGACCTCGATTCGCTCACGGCGGATGTCTGGAGCGAACAGGGGTTGGAGGGGTTTGTGGTGCGAGGGTGCGTGCTGAGCGTGGTGTGTTGAGTCGAAAGGCAGAATTGCGGATGAGTGATTAATGCGGGGTGCATCATTTTTTCGGCGCACGGGGGCGATACGGGTACAGAATA
>Ga0268299_1004366_pt1 | contig 11132 bp, 9 predicted proteins | sample NOBtaG_FD_193484 | JGI IMG/M metagenome (GOLD analysis project Ga0268299, IMG submission 193484) | Activated sludge microbial communities from bioreactor in Nijmegen, Gelderland, Netherland - NOB reactor | ecosystem: Engineered > Bioreactor > Aerobic > Activated sludge | place: Netherlands... | reverse complement strand
GCGGCGATCGCCGCCATGTCCTTGGCATCGAACTCACAGGCCGCCAGGTCGCCGCTCCAGCCACCGTAGGCGGCGGGGCTCACGGCGTTCAGGCCGATGTGCAGGGAGAGGCCCTTCGGTTTGCTGCTGGATGACGACGTGGTCTTGGCCATACGTACCTCCTTGGTCGGCGAGGATGGGTGAGTATAAGACGTTCGATGATGAAAAAGATGGCGGTACGGTAATCGTTACGCGGGAATCTGTCAACGGAGTGCGCTGGTAAATACTGGTATTTGAAACGATCGGCGGAAGGGGAACACCGCATCTTCCTCTCCATACTTCGCATCCTCCAACCGGACGTACCGGCCCGCGCCCGATCGGCAGGAGTTACTCAAGCTCGTCTGGATAAGCCGCGTGTCTTCCCCCCTCCACGAGATACGCTTCACGAACGACGAGAGACGATTATTTTTTTCTCCTGTGACCCCGGATGTCACACCGCAGTGGTAGGGTCGGGGCCAGCGAACGATGAAGAGCTGGTGACGTATAGCCGAGAGTTCAAGGAGGTCGACGGTGGGGGGTATCTCGTGGAGTGTCGTTCGTCGCTCGATGTAAAACGGAGAACGGGGGCTGTGGATTGTGGCGGAAAGAGAAATCGAGCAGGCCCGGCGAGAGACGCTTCACGAATAGGGAGGCCCTAGGCATTTATCTAGGATGAAGTGAGCGACTTTGCGCGGGACGGCTCTGTCGAATCTTGCTACAGTGCGGCGGCCTTTGGAGCACACCATGAGTTGGAATGAAAAGGTGCGGATCAGTTGCCGGTTTTCGTTCAAGTGCCCTCGATCGTGGGATCGCCTCCAGCCGGCCGCAAAGGAAGGAGTCCGGCACTGTCATGAGTGCGATCGAGATGTGCACCTGGCGTTGACGGAAGCAGATGTTCGACGATACAGCGAGGAAGGCCGGTGCATTGCGGTGCCGGTCGTGCAGGCGCATGGGGCCGCCGATCCTGATGAGTCGTGCTGGGTGGTGGGTAAGGTGATGCCGCCTTATCACCAAGAGGAAGAGTGAAAGTGGTTCGATGAATACAGGATGGTGGTAGGGATGGATAGCGCACTACGGAATCTTTGGGCAAAAACGTCAAGGGATAAGGATGATCAGTGGCATCCGCTGATCCTTCACATGCTCGATGTTGCCGCTAGTGCAGAGGCTATTCTGCTTCGTGAGCCTGACTCGACTCGCACGAGAATGGCAGCGATTTTAGGGCTGGAGTGGGATCAAGCTAGGTCGTGGCTATTGCTCCTCATAGCCTGTCATGACTTAGGAAAGGCTTGTCCAGGATTTCAATGCAAGTGGAAGAATCTGTCCAGCCTCGATGTGGGAAGAAGTCCAAATACCGACATCAATCATGCCTTTGTGAGTCAGATCGCGTTGTCAGGATGGCTACGAGAACAGGGTTGGCCAGATGAATTGGCAGAATTAGCAGCTGATGCAGTGGGTTGCCATCACGGCGAGCGCGCTGATCCAAAAACCTTGAATGATCTAATGGGAGATAGACGGGCTAGGGGAAAAGCTGATTGGGATACCGCGCGACTAGAACTTATTCAAGCGCTCATAGAAGTTCTCAACCCCTCTGCAACACCAACAAAGAGTACATTGTCCGGTCCTGACTTCATGTTGTTGTCGGGCCTCGCGAGTTTTGCCGATTGGATTGGGTCGAACGAGGAGTGGTTTCCCTTCGGAACTCCTGATGACTGCGGCGACTTGAACGCGTGGTTCGAATCGCGCAGAGCTTATGCTGAGCATGCTCTGAATGCAATCGGATGGGAAGCAAGAACGCCGCTCGCTAAAGAGTCAAAACCCTTTCCGGAGGTATTTGGATTTTCTCCTCGCCCGTTACAACAGGCGGTTGCCAACGCGCTCGCTGAATTGGCGGCGCCTGCCATTCTACTGTTGGAAGCGCCCATGGGCGAAGGCAAGACGGAGGCGGCGTTCTTTGCCCATCTGGAGTTACAGCGGAGGTTTGAGCATCGCGGTCTCTATGTCGCCCTGCCGACTAAAGCTACGGGCAATGCGATGTTCACGCGAACTCTCAAATTCCTGCGTGACCAAGGAGGCGCTCGAAGGCTCGACCTGCAATTGGTGCATGGTGGCGCATTACTCAACGATGCATTTCAGGGCTTGAAAGTGTCCGGCATCTGGGACGAGAAGGAGGGGCAGGTGCGGGCCGGAGAATGGTTCACCAACAAGAAGCGAGCGCTGCTTTCTGAATACGGAGTAGGGACGGTAGATCAGGCGCTGCTGCCCATTCTGCCGGTGCGACATAACTTCGTTCGCCTCTGGGGCCTGGCGAACCGGGTGGTCGTCTTCGACGAGATTCATGCCTATGATGCCTATACTGGCACATTGCTCATCCACCTGCTTCGCTGGCTCCTTGCACTGGGATCGTCGATAATCCTACTGTCTGCAACTCTGCCGCCATCGGTTCGTCGCAAGTTAGCAACGGTCGTAACTAACACGTTGCCCAAGCAAGAGGCGGAATACCCTCGCCTAACTGTCTTCCAGCAAAGTCAGCCAGTGCGCCAGAAGCATTTTCAGGCTGATCCGGCGAGACGTCTGGCCATACTCCTACAAGGCATTGCTCCAGACCTGCCCGATATGCGCGTTGCGCTAGAGTCACATCTTGCCCAAGGGGGAATGGCTCTCGCCCTATTGAACACGGTCCAGCGAGCCCAGGACCTATATCGTCTGCTTCCCGACGGTGAGCCACTGTTTCGCGAGGGGCAACGTGTCGGCAAGCGTTTGCCAGATGGAACGGAAGTGGTCCTTTTCCACGCGCGTTTTCCAGCAGACAGGCGACAAAAACGCGAGGAACAGACTCTAGAAATGTTCGGGGGTGGAACGATTCGTGTCGGTCGAAAAATTCTGATCGCTACTCAAGTGGCAGAACAGAGTCTCGATTTGGATTTCGATGTGATCGCAACTGACCTTGCGCCGATCGACCTTCTGCTACAGCGTGCCGGCCGCTTGTGGAGACATGCAAGAGCGAGTCGGCCAGTTTCCGTGCCGATCCTCCTGGTCGCGGGGTTAGCGGGTAATGAACCACCTTCATTCGGAAAGCCTCTCTGGTGGGGTGCGGTCTATCGTGGGGACATCCTGTTGCGCACGTGGAGTTTGTTGCAGGGGAAACAGCACGTCACGCTTCCGGATGAGATCGATACGCTCGTGGAAGACGTGTATGAAGAGAAGGTCGATGTACCTGAATCAGTTCGGGAGAGATTGGACAAGGCTCTGATGGTCAGTGATGGGAGGACCATCGCTCATACAGGACAGGCAAACCAGGCCATCATTGGTTTACCCGATGATGCTTCGTGGAACGATCCGGCGAGGTTCGTGCTCTACGATGAAGATGAACCAGGCATTCATCGAGCGCTTATGGCTCAGACGAGACTTGGCGAGGATTCGGTTGTCGCGATTCCCTTGTGGGTTGAAGATGCCTTCGATTCTAAAAAGACGCCGGACTTTGCACAGTCGAAGACGTGGTTTCTTCGGGGTGTAAGTCTTTCTCGTAAACCAGTGGTCAATAAACTGAAGGCGTTGAATGTGCCAGAAGGCTGGAAGGAATCGCCGCTCTTGCGCAATTGCTTCCCGCTTCTCATGGATATGGATGGGCGTTGGAAGGAAGACGTGACCGTGCGACTCGATGACGAGCTGGGGCTAGTGTATGAGGCAAAGGAGACAGAATGAGTCGATTTAACCTGATCGATGAAAAGTGGATTCCTGTTCGATTTCCCGACGGAAATCGCGGCGAACTGGGGATTCAAGATGTTCTGCTGCGGGCCAAAGACATTGCCGCAATCGAAGATCCGTCGCCATTGGTGGTGGCGGCGTTGCATCGATTTCTGCTCGCGGTGCTGTATCGGGCGCTGGCCGGACCAACGGACATCGACCAAGCTAAGACGTTATTTAAGAGCGGTTTTCCTAACGACAAGATCACCGCCTATCTGGACAAGTGGCGGGACCGATTCTGGTTGTTCGATGAGACGTATCCATTTGGACAAAACCCAAATGTTCCCAAGAAGGAGATTGAGCCCTGGACCAAGCTTGCTCCTGAATATAACGCGACGTCGAATAAAGTGCTCTTCGATCATACTGACACGCGCAATCCCGGATTCAGGCAGCCAAAGGAATGCGCTCGATGGCTAATTGCGACGATGAATTTTTCGCTTTCCGGAGGGAGAGGCTACTACCCATCTCCATCGCCCAACGCCGTCATGTGCATTCCACTTGGGCGCAATCTCCAGAGCACACTGTGTTGCAACCTTGTGCCTTATCCCAATAGGGAAGTTATGCGTACAGATACTGCGCTCTGGGAACGTGACCCTCAAAAACTGCCACTGGAACACCCTAAACGCACGGTGGTGGGCTATGCAGATCTGTTCACGTGGCAAGCACGCATGATTCGACTGGAGGAGCGCTCGCCGCTGGGTATTGAGCAGATTGGGTTTGTCGCCGGCTTAGGATTCGAGCGGACTGAACAGGACGCAGATCCGATGCAGCCACATAAGGTAAACAAAGAACGAGGGCGGCTTCCAGTGCAGTTCAGGGAGGACCGTGGAGCCTGGAGAGACTTTGATTCCCTGCTCCCTGATGCGGAAGGCCATGCTCCATTAACCATCCAACATGCGCTGAGATTGGCGGGGAGGGAAACGGACTTATTGCCGAAGGCGATGCTCGTCCTCGGCCTGCGGTACACACCTCCGAATGCCAATGTGGATTTCTGGAGGATGGAGCAATTTGCCATCCCCGAGTGTTTGGCAACCAAACAAGGGATGCGATCAGAGGTTGCAGCATTGCTCACACATGCAGAAGAGACACAAAAGGCTCTTTGGCTGGCCTGCCGCTCATACGCACGAGATTTGCTCAGTCAGGGGGAACGAGATCCTGACAAAAGCGATATTGCAAATTTCATCAAGCAGATGCCGGTGCATGCTTCATATTGGTCCACTCTCGAATCCCGCTTTCACGAATTACTAGGCGACTACACCATTGGCCATGATTCGGACGACATCCTCTGTCAGTGGTTGAAGTCTGTTAAGGATGCCCTGCGCATGGCATGGGAGCAGCATCGTGCCTCTGCCTCCATGGGGGATGCGTGGGCCATTCGAGCGGTCGTGAAAGCGGAAGGCCCTATACGAGCCAAGCTGAAAGAACTCGATGAAGAAATCCGAAAATTCACACCGGCGATGGAGGAAGCATGAAGAGATTTATTGAATGGCTGGAAGGCCTCAATCAGAAGGATACCAAGGTGCGGGCCGTCTTGCGCCATAGCCTTGCATTTGATCCAGGCGCATTCCCGCCCGCGTTCCCATATGTCGAGCCCTTTGTAGGGAACGAGAGCAGTGAATGGAACCGGGAGATGCATTATCTGATCGCTGGGCTTTGGGCTGCACATTGGCGAGAAGGGCGCGTAGCAGTCCCAGTGAGCATAGGAATGGCCTGCGCAGCTCACCAGGCGGTAAGTGGTTCAACCAGCACGGAACGTCGGTTTATCACCCTTCTTGACTCCACTAAGGAGGAGTTGCCTCATCGTCTTCGGCAGATGGTTGCTCTACTCAAAGATCATTCCATCGATTTTGAGGCCCTTCTGAAAGGTCTTGTCTATTGGATCGACGATCGCAAGCGAACCCAGAACGCTTGGGCGCGAGATTTCTATAGGAATCTGCAGGACGACACGGACACAGAACCAGAATCCCTTACCGAGGAGGAGCAGCCAGCATGAAGACCTTGATCGAGATTCACGCATTGCAAAACTTTGCCCCATCCAATCTCAACCGCGACGACACCGGGGCTCCGAAGGACGCGTGGTTTGGCGGGAGCCGCCGTGCTCGCGTTTCGAGCCAGTGCCAAAAACGATCTGTGCGCAGCTACTTCGACCAGAAGAGGGGGGAAGGACTGTTCAACGCTGATGAACTCGCGGTGCGAACAAAAAGGGTGTATGAGGCCATTGCTGATTTACTGGCTGGCAGGCGTGCAAAAGATGAAGCGCTGGCCAAGGCAGAAATAGCGTTGTCATACGTCAAGCTCAAGGCTGCTGAAGGAGGCAAGACTCAATACTTGCTTTTCCTTGGACAGAGGGAAATAGCCGGTTTGGCCGATGCGATTCACAGGTTCTGGGACCAGATCGCACCAGAGGTGAAAGGCGATGGTGAAAAGACCAAGGGGAAAGGAAAAAAAGCGGTTGCCGGGGGTGCACCGAAAGAGGTTCAGGATCTTATCGCCTCTATCTTTAACGGCGGCAAGGCGGTCGATGTCGCCCTTTTCGGGCGCATGCTTGCCGACATGCCGGAGAAGAATCAGCATGCGGCTTGCCAGGTGGCCCATGCGATTTCGACCCACGCGGTCGAGCGGGAGTTCGATTTTTATACGGCCGTAGACGATCTCAAGCCTGAGGACAGTGCAGGCGCTGACATGATGGGAACGGTGGAGTTCAACTCAGCCTGTTTTTACCGCTATGCCGTGGTTGATTGGGACAAGCTAAAAGCCAATCTTCAAAGTGACGCAGAGCTTGCAGAGAAAGGGTTGAAGGCATTCCTGGAAGGCTTTATCGTCGCAGAACCAACCGGCAAGCAAAATACCTTTGCGGCGCACAACCAACCGGAATTTGTGGCGGTATCCGTTCGTCGCAATACTGCGCCGTCGAATCTTGCCAACGCTTTTGAAACGGCCCTGCGCGTCCGCAAGGACGAATCGCTTACCAGGGTATCCGCAGAGAAGCTGGTCGAAAAATCAAAGAAGCTACGAGCAGTCTATGGCGGCGAAGGACGAACCTTCGTGTTGAACCTCACGGAGACCAAGCTTGATGGGTTCGGGACCGCAGTGAACAACATGCCGGACTTGCTAGAGAAGAGTCTCGCTGCGGTGAAGGAGTGAAACATGCCCACTCTACTGTTGCGCTTGGTCGGTCCCATGCAATCGTGGGGCACAACCAGTCGCTTTGACCAACGCGATACCGGGAAGGAGCCAAGCAAGTCCGGCGTTGTGGGCCTCATAGCTGCGGCTATGGGAATTGACCGTGACAATTGGACGGATCTGGAGCCTCTCACGCATGTGGCCCTGGGTGTTCGCCATGATAGGCCGGGCATGCCAAAGCGGGATTACCAGACTGCCCAGCACATCATCTCAGCTGACAGGTCTAAGATTCATGAAACGGCGGTGACGACACGAGACTATTTGGCGGACGCAGCGTTTTTAGTTGGAGTAGCGGCCGAGGACAATGCGCTTCTGGAAAGACTGCATGCCGCACTGCGTGACCCTGTCTGGCCTCTGGCCCTGGGGCGGAAATCCTATGTCCCATCCGAACCTCTTTGGATGGAGGACGCAATGCAAGATCTGCCGTTGCGCGAAGCATTGGCTCGGTATCCCTGGATTGCCACACACCGGAAATGGGAAGACCGTCCTGCGCAGCTTCTGTTGTCTCTGGAGTCAGAGGATGGTTCGGGCGTGCTTCGTATGGATCAACTATTGTCCTCGTTTGCCGAGCGGAGATTCGGCGCACGATTCGTTCGCTCAGAGTGGATTCCCTTTCCTCAGGGGGTGGCCCATGTTTCTGCATAGAATCTATCTTGACCCACGTTGCCGTGAGGCCCGCCGCGACCTTGCCGATCCGTATCAACTGCATGCCACGCTCTGCCGTGCGTTCAGCCGGCCTGAGCAAAAATGTCCAGAAGGAGCAGTGCTGTGGCGGCTTGAGCCGGAGTCAGGTCCGGAGGGGTGTCCACGAGTGCTTATACAGAGTCGTGCGATTCCAGATTGGGCTGGAATTGGCGTACAGGGATGGCTTGCAAAGGCGGATGCTCCGATCGATCTGGACGGACGATTAAAGCTCGATGCGCTCAAGTCCGGCCAGCGGTATAGGTTTCGACTCAGAGCGAACCCTTGCGTGAGTCGCAATGGGAAGCGGCTGGGCTTGCTGCAGCTCGTTGAACAAGAGCAGTGGATTCAGCGGAAGGGGCAGGCACACGGGTTTGTGCTTCCACAACGACACTCGCCCGTTGGGTCAGAGCAGGAAACGCCTCGAGTCGATGTAGCGGTTTCGCAAGAACAGATGCTAAGCGGTATGCAACATCATGGAAATAGGATTCGGATTTTTTCGGTGTTGTACGACGGTGTGCTGACTGTGACCGATGCGGATGCCTTTGCAAATGTGCTGCGTACAGGGATCGGCCACGGCAAGACATTGGGCCTGGGGCTCTTGTCTGTGGCGCCAATCGCATAAAGATACGAGCAGGGCTGACGCGCATCAAGGGCTTCGGTTGCGGCTTGTTACTGGTCTGCCGCCTGTGACGAGGATGACCTTGGAGCGACTGCATGGCTGACATTCTGCCTCCGCTGAAACCCATCCCGATCAAGGAACGGCTGTCCGTGCTCTACATCGAGTACGGTCATCTTGATGTGTTGGACGGCGCCTTTGTGGTGGTGGATAAGAACGGAGTGCGGACCCATATCCCTGTCGGGGGCGTCGTGTGTTTGATGCTGGAGCCGGGCACGCGGGTGTCTCATGCTGCTTGTGCATTGGCGGCTCGTGTCGGCACATTACTGGTCTGGATCGGCGAGGCGGGGGTACGGCTCTATTCCGCCGGACAGCCGGGTGGCGCGCGGGCCGATCGCCTGCTGTATCAAGCGAAACTCGCGCTCGATGATGAGCTGCGACTCAAAGTCGTGCGTAAGATGTACGCGTTGCGATTTGGCGAGGAGCCACCCCAACGCCGCTCGGTTGAGCAGTTGCGAGGGATCGAGGGGGCGCGTGTTCGAGAGATGTACAAGCGTGTGGCGGCGCAGGCCGGCGTGCAATGGAAGGCCCGGAACTACGATGTCGAAGACTGGGACCAAGGTGATATTGCCAATCGTTGCCTATCTGCTGCAACCGCATGTTTGTATGGTGTCACCGAGGCAGCGGTATTAGCGGCGGGGTATGCCCCGGCAATCGGGTTCATTCATACCGGGAAGCCGCTCTCGTTCGTCTATGATGTGGCGGACATCTACAAGTTTGAGACGGTCGTGCCCTTGGCATTCCGGATCGCGGCGAAAAATCCCCCAAATGCCGAACAGCAGGTTCGCTTGGCCTGCCGCGACAAATTCCGTGAAACCAAGTTGTTAGAGCGCATCATCCCGGGCATTGAGGAGATGCTGGCTGCGGGAGAAATTCCCCGCCCTACGCCGTTCGAAGAACAAGTGCTTCCGGCTATCCCTAATCAGGACAACATCGGCGATGCTGGTCATCGTACTTGAGAATGCGCCGCCGCGGTTGCGCGGGCGCCTGGCAGTCTGGCTCCTGGAAATTCGGGCAGGGGTGTACGTCGGCAACTACTCGGTCAAGGTGCGCGAGCATATTTGGAGTCAAGTTGAGGCCGGAATCGGAGAAGGCAACGCTGTGATGGCGTGGCGTAGCAACAATGAGGCTGGGTTCGATTTTGTGACGCTTGGCGCAAATCGCCGCATTCCAGTGGAACTGGACGGTGCCAAACTTGTGAGTTTTCTGCCTGAAACAGGAGGAGAGGTGGAGTCCTCGCAGCCTTCCTCGTAAGGCATCCTCCGTGTGAAGTCGGGCGGTAGATTTTAGGGACATGAAATTGTCCTGGTGCATCAATCTATTGTGAGAAGTGTGTTCCCCGCGCGAGTGGGGATGAACCGGCTGAGCGCACCGTGACAATCGAAGCTCAACTGTGTTCCCCGCGCGAGTGGGGATGAACCGGCCAAGAAGAATTACCAGGCCCGCAAACCCAACGTGTTCCCCGCGCGAGTGGGGATGAACCGCCACGCGCATGGTGAAAGCCTCGCCGGATCTCGTGTTCCCCGCGCGAGTGGGGATGAACCGGATAGCCAGTTGATCGACAGCCGGAAATTCTCGTGTTCCCCGCGCGAGTGGGGATGAACCCCCATGCGAGGGCACAGCCGAGTAGGAGCGGACGTGTTCCCCGCGCGAGTGGGGATGAACCGGTTCGAGCACGAAACGGGAAATCTCCCCAGGCAGTGTTCCCCGCGCGAGTGGGGATGAACCGGAGAGGGCCTGCTCGTTCGAGAGCGTGCCGTTCGTGTTCCCCGCGCGAGTGGGGATGAACCGGATTGAATCGCGCCGAGCACGTCTCTCAGTTGGTGTTCCCCGCGCGAGTGGGGATGAACCGAGCGGGCGAATGCGGCGAGCCGGTCATGGAGGGTGTTCCCCGCGCGAGTGGGGATGAACCGAAAATGGCCGATCTGTTCTCGCGTTCCCTGCAGTGTTCCCCGCGCGAGTGGGGATGAACCGAAATCGCCAGGACGCTGGAAGAAGGGCGAGTCGTGTTCCCCGCGCGAGTGGGGATGAACCGTAGTCTCGCTCGACGACGCGGGGGATGTGCTGGTGTTCCCCGCGCGAGTGGGGATGAACCGTCGAATGCTGCCCCGACCACCGACGAGGTCTCGTGTTCCCCGCGCGAGTGGGGATGAACCGCACCTCCTGCACCAGGGATCCCTCCTGCTCCGGTGTTCCCCGCGCGAGTGGGGATGAACCGGATTGGCGCCTACGTACAGACGTGAACTTGAGGTGTTCCCCGCGCGAGTGGGGATGAACCGTCACAGTGAACGCCGCCGCCTCCCTCGAAGCCGTGTTCCCCGCGCGAGTGGGGATGAACCGGGCACCGCGCGCCGGCTGCGGCTCGAAAACTCCGTGTTCCCCGCGCGAGTGGGGATGAACCGAGCATGGAGCAGGCGCAACGCTCCATTACCAAGTGTTCCCCGCGCGAGTGGGGATGAACCGTGCATCAGCGCCTGTTGTTGTGCCGTCATGCCGTGTTCCCCGCGCGAGTGGGGATGAACCGTTCCTCTGCCCGATCTGCAATCAGCTGGTGCAGTGTTCCCCGCGCGAGTGGGGATGAACCGAATCGTCCAGCGGCTGGGGGTGCGTGGGGAGCTACCGTGTGCTGTTTGAGATGGAAGAGAGCAGGTTGACAATACCGCTTGAGCGATCTCCACGCTGCCTGCCCGCACTGCTCCGCTAGGCCATTCCGAGGCATCTGAAAATCTTCAACGCCGATTCCAGCGTAATGCTCGTTCGTTGCTGCTCAAACGCATTCACGGTCGGCCCGCTGACGCCCGCGAGGACGGCCAATGTCTTTTGCGTC
>Ga0268299_1004365_pt1 | contig 11133 bp, 11 predicted proteins | sample NOBtaG_FD_193484 | JGI IMG/M metagenome (GOLD analysis project Ga0268299, IMG submission 193484) | Activated sludge microbial communities from bioreactor in Nijmegen, Gelderland, Netherland - NOB reactor | ecosystem: Engineered > Bioreactor > Aerobic > Activated sludge | place: Netherlands... | reverse complement strand
ATGGGCCACGAACGCCACCCCGGCGGAGGTCGCCAGGACCAACCCGACCGCCAGCAGCGAAATCGGCCGGAGGTTCTGCCGAAACTCGCGCAGAGACGTGAAATAGGCGGCCGCCCATAAGATCGGCGGCAGGAAGACCAGGAACACGAGGTCAGGATGGAGTATCACTGCGGGTGAACCGGGCACCAGACCCAGCGCCAGACCACCCAACACGAGAAAGATCGGATACGGGATACGGATCTTCTGCGCGACGGTCGTCAGCGCGAGTACCACCGCAAGCAACATGATGATCACTTCGAGTTGATGCAGGCTTTTCATCGATGCACAAAACCGTTTCCGGGACGATCGCGCGGGTCGGGCCGAGCGTCGCTGCGACAGGCAACCGGTTACATCCCGATGATTTCCAGTCGCTGGAGATCGTCGGGGGCGATCGTGAATTGGTCGGAGCGCAGGTCTTCCTGCATATGTTTCGGGTTGGTCGTGCCGGTCAGCGGCAACATGCCGATCTGCATGGCGAATCGGAACACCAGTTGCGCCAGCCCCATGCCGTACCTGGCGGCCATGGCCCGCACCTCGGGATCGGCGAACAGCTCCCGGTTGGCCGTCAACAACGAGAAGCCTTGGTAGATGATGCCGTGAGTCCGGCAGATCGCCCGCACGTCCTGATCCCAGCCCAGCGCCGCATAACAGCGATTCTGCACCACCATGGGCCGATGTGCCGCCCGCGCACAAAGCAGGGTGAGTTGATCCGCCGTCACGTTGCTGATGCCGATCATTTTCGTCTTACCCGCAATGTAGAGCGCTTCGATGGCCGCCCAGACCTCCCAATCTGCATCGCTCAAACCACGCCGCCCATAGGGGCCATGCAAGACATAGGAATCGAGATAGTCGGTGTGGAGATGGGCGAGGGAACTGGCAAGAGATTGTGTTACCTGCGTCGTGAGATCGGCCTGCGCATCGTAGGGCGTGCGATGGTCCTGACCGTTCACCGGCGTGAACTTGGTTTGCAGAAAGAGCCGGTCCCGCGGTGTGCCCTGCTTCGCCAGCGCCACCAGCGCTTCTCCGACCAATGCTTCCTCGTAATGGATCAACTGATTGGCCGTATCGATTGCCGTGAACCCTGCGGCCACGGCCTGTTGCACCAACGGCGCTGTCGCCTCTTTTTTCCATGCGGTCCCGTACATGAACGACGGAAGTGGAACCTGATTATAGGCAGTCAACATGGCGTGAACCCCTCCATGCCGTACCATACACAGATCTTGGCGACGGTCTCAACGTTTCCACTGATCAAAGATCGTGCTTAGACCGTCGAGATCATACTAGAAGCCCTGAGCCTGTTGGTCGCGGGTGAAGACGGTTGCGTGATGGGCGATCCGCCAGGACTGTAGGAGAGGACGACGGGCATAACACACACGGCGATAGACAGGCTGACAAAGAGGTGGCATATGAGAAGGAGACCGGAGTCATTATTGGCATGATCGCACCGTATCGGCACAAGATCGCCCATGTCGCGCCGCCCACGACTCGCAGTCGAAGACCTTGCCTATGACGTCCTGAATCATCGCATGGGCCGATAGTCGTTGTTCGGCACACCCTCCGACTATGCCGCGCTCGAAACGATTTTGGCCGAGGTTCAGGCTCAGACTCGCATTCGCATCGCCGCATACTGCCTGATGCCCAAGCACTGGCACCTCCTGATCTGACATCGTCAGAATGGAGAACTGTCTGAGACGCTGCGGTGGATCACCGTAACGCCTACGCAACGCTGGCATGCCCACCACCACAGGACGGAAACCAGACCGATCTATCAAGGTCGCTTCAAATCGTTTCCGGTTCAAACCTATGCACACCTTCTGACGATCGTGCGCCATGTGGAACGCAATGCAACGCGCGATGTTGGTCTTGCGGGAAGAAAACTGGCAATGGGTGAGCCTCTGGCGAAGCATCAGGAGGACCAGAAATTGACGCCCAGGGCAGCGACTGGCCCGTCGATTGGCCACGAGATTGTCTGACGCGCGTGAATCACCCTAACCCTGCACCGGAATTGGAGTCGCTCCGAGTGAGTGTGCACCGAGGTCGCCTGTTCGGCGACGAACCCTGGATTCGGAGAATGGCGAAACGATTCGGGATGGAATCGACACTCCGCCCACGAAGGAGGCCGAAAGGATCATAAAACAAAAACTCCCTTGTGCTCTTCGACCCCTATTCTCGACTTGAAAGTCATTATTTGCCCTGAGCAACCCTATACTAGGAGCTGATTGAGATGACAAAAGGTGAGGGTTATACTTCAGCCGCGTGAGTATAGTAGTTCACTAAAGCACGTGGCATTATGCCGACGGAAATGGAATCGCTATGAAATCTAAGCTGCTGTGGTCCGTAGGACTGGTCCTTATTTGCGCATGCGGATTAACCGGTTGCAGCATTGATGCGCAAGGTAACCGAGTGGTCGGAACGCCGGGCTTCGCGGCTGCTGGCTTGTATGACAAAGCGACTCCGGGGGTAAGGATAAGAAGCCGCGCCCAACTCATCGAGGAATATTTGGCTAACCGCGAATTAACCCCTATCGAAGGCGTGTGGATAGGAAGTTCGAACAATTATGAAGTGGCGATCATCCGTAACACGATGGAACAATATAAAGAATATGACTATTTAGGCGTCATCGCAGACTCGCGGGTTGACACATGGAGTAGAGGGGATATTAAGCTCCTTTTAAAAGAAACTGCTTCTCCAGAAGCTTATAGCGGGTCCTATTTCGATTACGAACATAATGAGATCGGGACCATGTTTCTTCTGCCATCCCCTACCCTCTTGGAGTTCACTCTCTCTGATCGATTTGGCAGGCAACAACGGACAACGTTCGTTAGAAATTATCCCAAAACCGCTAACACGGGTTCTCTGAGACAACAAGAGGACAGTACGGGAACGGGATTTTTTGTAGCGTCAGACTTGATCGCAACCAATTGGCACGTTGTTAAGGAGGCGAGAAGAATTTCGGTGATAGGTGGATCAACGGAACTGAAAGCGGATCTCCTTTTGAAAGACGCGCAAAATGATCTGGCTTTGCTTCGAATTGATCCTTCAAAACTTCATGGCGTGGCCTCTACTGTTGAGGATGCGCCCTGTTTCTCGATCGGCAATTCAGACGAAGTCAAATCCGGTGATGCGGTATTCGCAATTGGCTATCCACTCTCTGGGCTCTTAGCTACTTCTCCCAGCATTGGCCAAGGGCTCGTGAGCAACGTGCTGGGCATCGATAATGATCCCCGAGTCTTTCAAATCAGCATCCCGATTCAGGCAGGAAATAGTGGAAGCCCACTATTAAACCAATCGGGACGCGTCATCGGCGTTGTGACCTCGACCTTGAACAACAAGAAAATGCTAAGAACGACGGGAGTTTTTCCGCAAAACGTTAACTTCGCGGTCAAAAGCTCTTATTTGAAAAGTATGATCTCCATGACATCCTCTAGCCCTTGCACAGAGTCCAACCAAGTGAAACAACCCGCTACGGCCAGAGATATGCAGGATGCCTATGCGAGTAACGTTGTGCTCATTAAGGTGTCTAGGTAGGAGGCCGCTGGCGACCGTTCTCAACAACCTGCTAGAGTGCGCAGTCACCACGTGAGGAGCGGAGCAGACATGGATGCAGAGCCAGTCAATCAGGTCGTGGAACTTCGACTCACCTATCGATACATCAAAGACCATCCCTGGACCGTGCAGGCCATCAACGGATTTCTCTCTGCCTATTTCATGGAGAAACCTGGATTTTCCGTGCAGCGACACTTCGACGACCTCGAATCGGGCATGCACGTGTGGCTCTGCGAGGTGCCGGCCAACATGAAAATCACCGTGCTCTTGCGACGGCTACAGGCGGACATTCCCCCTTGCCGCCACATTCAGCCGACCACAGCACCCTCGGCCAGAGCGCAATACGTCATCGACAGTCCTGAGTAAACGACTCTTGCGCCGCACAGAGCCCCATGACTACACTCGGTCATTCATGAACAAGGGAGGTTCGGCATGCGGGTGATTGTGATCGGAGGCACGGGTACCATCGGATCCGCCGTCGTGAAGCTGCTCTCGACGAGGCACGATGTGGTGACGGTGGGGCACAAGAAGGGAACATACCAGGTTGACCTGGCCTCGCCGGACTCCATCACCAGCCTCTTCAAGACCATCGGCACCTGCGACGCAGTCGTGAGCACCGCCGGGATCGCCAAGTTCGCGAGTCTGGACGACCTGACCTACGACGACTATTTCATCGGACTGAAAAACAAATTGATGGGCCAGGCAAATCTCGTGCGGATCGGCAGACCGTTCGTGACCAACCATGGATCATTCACGCTCACCAGCGGCGTGCTCAGCCAGGAACCCATGAAAGGCAGCTGCGCGATCAGCATGGCTAATGCCGGATTAGAAGGGTTCGTCCGCGCCGCCGCCATCGACCTGCCGCGAAGCCTGCGTGTGAATGTCGTCAGTCCGCCCTGGGTGACGGAAACACTGATCGCCAGAGGCATGGACCCGTCGATCGGTCTGCCGGCAGAGACGGTCGCGCAATGTTATCTCGCCAGTGTGGAAGGCACGATGACGGGTGAGGTGATCGATCCGAGGAAACAGGCGGGCAGGTAAACACGACTGCGTTTGTTATCGATCCGTGAGCTCGAACGTGCCCAGCGGGTACGGCCTGCCATTGATCAACACCTCAACCGCGTGTCGCCCGGGATAGTGCGTTCTTGTCGTCAATTGATCGAGAGCCAATGTTTTGCGCACCGGAGCCGTTTCTCGCGGAGCCAGTTCGACCTGTTTCAACTTAAACACCTTCGGCCGTTGCACACCACTGGCCTTGACGTAGTGCACCCGCAAATCCACCAGCAGCCGTTGCACTACCGGAGCCCGGTTGGCGATCTCGCAGGCGATGGCCACAGACGAGCCGATTGCGGGCCGCTGCGGGGAAATCTGTACCTTCTCCACTGAGATACGTGCGGCCTCCCCGAATCCCAACAGTCCAAGCGCGGCTGATTCACCCCGCTTGACCGCCGACCTCAACGCATGCCGGATGATCCACCGGCGCTCCTCCGTCGCGTTCTCCATCCATCGCGTAGCCGTCTCCACCAGCAGGGCGGGATGGTCCTTGCCGATGTCGTTTAGATTATTCGCCACACTTCGACGCACGTAGAGCGACGGGTCATCTTTCAGTCGCTCCAGCAACGCGAGCACGGGGCGCGGATCGGCCTGAAAGGCGCGTAACCGGGAAGCCCAGGGCAGCCGGGGGCGCGTGCCTTCCGACACCAGACGACGCACATCTTCGCTGGAGTCAGCCGACCATTCCTTGAGACGGGCCAAGGTCGCCGCCTGATGCCGCTCGAGATACCGGCGAATGCTGAACTCGGCCGTAAAGCGCTGCGTCAGGACATATTGCGCCCGCATGGAGGTTTCGAAATGTTCAAGTCCATATTCGGCCACAAAGAACACGTGCGGAAGAAACAGAAAGCCGCCCATCCCCTGGGCAACGGTTCGCTCCGGCTTCCGGTCGAGCGACGCCAGAAGAATCTCGATAGCCTTCTCGTAGTCCTCCGGCAGAAAGCGGCGAAACTGATGGGCGATTTTCCAGCCGCGAGGCATCAGCTCCAACGCGTCATACCCGTCCAACGAGGACCTGACGAACCCCTGCTCGTCGAATCGCGGGAAGACGGCGGCAATCATCCTCGCGACGGTGCGCGGAACATCGGCCCCGAAACTATTCTTGAGCGGCTCAGCCATGAGACCTCACCCGCCGGCAAACACCGGCCGAAATCCGGCTTTCGTCAGAATGCGCGCCACGTCATCGCGCTTATCGCCTTGAATTTCGATCCGCCCTTCTTTCACCGTACCCCCGACGCCGCAGGCCTTCTGCATCTCCTTCGCCAGTCGCTCTTTTTCATCCTGACCGATACCGGTGAATCCCGTCACGACCGTCACCGTCTTGCCGCCGCGGTGCGCGGTTTGCCGGATGATATCCACCCGCCCACGGTTCTTCGCCGGCCCTGGCGAGACTGTGGCGGGGCCTTCGGCCTTGCCTCGCGATGGAGTCGGCGGCAGTTCAAGATTCTTCAAGGCCGCAAACGGACTATTCCACTGAACCGGCCCACCGTCGGTGGGAATACGTTTCTTCTCCGTCATGCCGTCATGCTCCACAACTCGTCGTTCGCGAGATACGCTTCACGTTTTACGTTTCACCTTTCACGCGTCACGATTCCTTCAGGGTCGTCAACTCAACCTGCACGGCATTCGTCCCGTCGCCGATCAATAGCTGCCCGTCTTGAATGGTGCAATGCAAGTCCATGTTGCGTTGCGCCAGCCCGGCCAGAGCCCGGCTTCCCTCCGGCGAGAGGTTCATCACGGTCAGATTCTTCAACCGCTCAAGCGCGACCACATTCTCTTTCCACCACTGGTCGGCGGCGCGACCGCCATAGCTGTAGACCCAGACCTGTTGGGCGCGGCCGCAGGCCTGGCGAAGCGCCTTCTCATCCGGCAGGCCCACTTCGATCCACCGCTCAATGAGCCCGGTCAAATCCTTCTGCCAGAGCGCCGGCTCATCTTCAGCGCTCAGCCCCCGGCCAAACAGCAGCGCCTCATGCGCATGAAACGCAAAGGCCAGCAGCCGCACCATCATCCGCTCGTCGGTTTCTGACGGATGGCGCGCAAGGGTGACCGTATGGTCCTGGTAATAGCGGCGGTCCACATCGGCGATGTGGAGGACGGCCTTGAAAATCGTCGCATTCGGAGCCATGTGGGTGCTTGTTCCCCGTAAAGAATAGGTTCAGATTGCCTAGTGAGCGATCGGCAGGTTATTTCCTGACAATCTTGGCTTCAGCAAACGTGTTCTCGATCATAAACCGGAGGTCACTGGCAACGGTCGCCGGGTCGATGCTCGGACCGATGTCGATCCAGTAATGCAGGGCGAACACCAGCGCATGCTCACTGAAATCTTCAAACAGGACATAGGGTTCGGGCTCCTTGAGAATTTGTCCGTGCTGGCCGGCCAGGTCTCGAAGCATCTCTTTCACGCGTCGCGCATCAGATCCGGTCGCCACCGCGATCCGGATCGAATAACGTTTGCGGAAACTGGAATAGGTCCAGTTGGTCAGGTTCCGCTCCAGCAAATTGCTGTTCGGAATGAGGGTTTCCACACCATTGACGTCCCGGATCGTCGACGAGCGCAACCCGATGGTGGTGACCATGCCCCTGATCCCATCGACTTCGATCACGTCGCCGACACGCAGCGGACGCTCCATCAGAAGCAGCAGTCCGCTGATGACATTCTTCAGGAGATTTTGAGTGCCGAATCCGACGCCGATCGCCAGCGCGCCTCCCAGAAAGGCAAAGGCGGTGATCGGAATCTTGACGAACGTCAGCGTAATGCTCACGAGCACCAGAAAAAGAAAGGCCAAGGCCCACTGGCGAATGATGTTGGCGACATTCGGATCGACCTGCAGTCGCCTGATCGCCTGCTTTTCTGCGAACCGTGCCAAGATCACCGCGCCCCAATACCCGATGACCAGGAGGGCGATCGCCGTCAGCACTTTTCCGACGGTGACACTGCGGCGTCCGGTCACGCTCTTCCCGTCCACCTCGATCGTATCCTCGGCGGTGAACAACTCGACATTCCACAGGTTCCCGACCACGGCCAGAGACGATGTTCCCCAATCTTCCAGGCGCGTGACGATGGAACGGGCCTGCTCACGCTGAACGAACTCGGTCTGCCGATGTTCGATCAATCCCAACAGCGAATCCGTTCGTTGAAGCATGCGCCGATAGAGATCTTCCCGCTGACGATAGGCACGGAGCATGTCATTGAGATATTGACCGGTGGCAGACGAGGACGTCTCTTCGAGCCGGTTTTCCACGTCGCTGATCTGGCTTCCCACCATGCCGAGCTGCTGTAACCCGTATTCCTTCCACCCCTGAATCCGCTTGGCGGCAGCGCTCAGCTTCTGCGACGCATCACGCTCTTCGACAACGGACAGAGTCCCCTGGGCGGTGGCGTAGCGAATATCCCAGATCTGCCGTTCACGCTCCAGGCCATTCACCATTTGGCGAAGGAAATCCACGCGCAAATTGGCATTGTCGAATTGAAGACGGGCCAGCTCGACGGCTTCGGTGAAGTGCGAGACCCCCTCTTCTTTGAGACCACGGGAAGAGGTCTTGGAGGAAGGAGGGGCCTTGCGATCTGCGGCGGCCAGCTTGGCTTCACTGGCCGAGACTGCCTGCCGTTGCGCAGCCTGTTCCAGCAGCGCCCGGTCCAACTCCGACATCAGCGCCCGATGGTCGGCGTCGAGCCGTTTCTTGATTTTGTCGTAATCCTGCTTGGTGAATTCAACGTCCTGCGCCGCGACGGCACGTTGTCGCTTGAGCAGCGTGATACGCTGCTGCGCTTCCGTCAGCTCTTCCTGGATCTGTGCCTTTTCGGCCTCTAACATCCCCGTCCGCGCCGACTCCACGCGCTCGCGTAACTGAGCCAAGTCACGATCCCAGGTAAGAGCCTCTCGCTTCACCGGGTCCTGAACGCCTTCGAGACGTTCGGAAGCTTGGCGAGCCTGCTCTTGGGAGGCCTTCAAATTGCGCCGCGTGCTGTCGGCGATACTCTCAGTCATAGTCAGCCTGGTTTGAATGCCCTGCGCCGTGAGCGCCATCGACCGTGCCGCATCACGCAATTCATCGACCATCAGCACCGAATAGGGCGGCGGTGTGGAAAACCCGTCCCATTCCTTATTCTGGCGTTCGATCTCTCGCACGCGCAGGCGCATTTGATCGAACTTCCTCAAGGCATCGAGATGCTGCTCATACGTCTGCACCAACTGCTGCAGCAAGGAGCGGCGCTCCAACAATCGAGCATCCGTGGTCCCGGGGGGCGCCCCTTTCCGCAGAGTCGGCGGTGAATTGATTTCGCCGAGCTCTTGTTCCGCAGCCTCTCGTTTGCTTTGCAACTCGTTCACGAGGGAGTCTGATGTCGATTGACTGGAAGGACCCTGGGAAGCCGGTCCGTTGGAACCGGCTGAAGTGTCCTTGTCCGATGAAGCAGCTGTGGCGTGCGAAAGCCAAGCCGGAGCCGGGAAGCAATTCAGAAGGCAGGCAAAGACCACAGCGAACATGATGCGCACGAGAAGACACCTCTTATGATGAGACATAGGTCAGATCTAGTTGTATAGAGCTGATCCCGATTGTACAAGCGGTGTCGAATCGAACCAAGGCGAGATCTCCCGGGTCGGCAGGCTTTGGAAGGGAAGGCTGCTGCCATTGCGCTGCTCTCCCTGAGGCGGAGGAATCAGGCTTGCGGAAGGAGTCAGACGTCAAGCGAGGAAAGATCGACGGGCCGCCGGCGCGAACGCCATCATGGCAATTCGGCGATATACATGCCTTCCACCCGCTCGCGTGCCCAGGGCGTCTTGCGCAGAAACGTGAGACTGGATTTGACGCTTGGATTGTTGAGGAAACAACGCACCGGCAAACGACGGCCCAGCTCGGCCCACCCGTGGCGTTCGACCAGGGTGGTCACGATAGTCTCCAACGTGATGCCGTGCAGCGGATCGCGGGGATGGGAATTCGTCATGATGTGACGCTGTATAGCATGAAAAATGAAAGAAGGGCGAATAGGCTACCCTGCAGTTTCGTAACAACCATCAGACCACGAGCGATATCCGAACAGAGTGGGTCATTCGTCGCGAACACGTTGTCCTGCCGGGCACTCCCAACGTCAGCTTCAAATGCGCCCTGCTATGCCCCATCCAACCTGTCTAAGGATGCCGCCCAAGCTCTACAATGGAGCTTGTTATTGCACATAGCCACGGCAATAGGCTCATGATCTTGTCAGATTTTTCCAGGTTGCATTTGGCGCAGAGGATTCGAACGTTCTGTGCAGAAAGACTGCTTCCACCCTTGGAATAGGGGATGTCGTGATCGTAATGGAGATTCTTCTGGAAACCACATTGGACACACTTGCCCTGATCTCGTTTCCAGACTTCGACTTTCACATGGGTCGGAATCAGCCGTTTGTGTGGAAATTCAATGATTCGGCCAAAGGCTTTCTTTTCGACAGGCTTGAGGAAGAACTGAAACATTTTCCTCTTTTCCTCCCGCAGCGTAAAGTGCGCGTCGAACAGCTCAAAGAATCCCTTGTAGCACCATACACCGACGGCAATTTTTTCGTAGACTTTCACCAGCTCTGCTTTTTCTCTTAGCCCGCGCTGAAAATCCATGGCTGCATTAAAAAATCGGCCATTCTCTGTCCAAGTCCCTTTCGGCGTTGTGATCGGTTGATCAACCTCCTTGGGATTCGGACAATCCTTTGTGCGTGGCTGATCATGGCCTTCATACACCAGTATTCCAGTGGCTTCATCAACGATATCTCGATACGGTGCATTCGCTCGTTGAGACATGAGTAGGATGGAATAGTCCTTTCCCGCTCCAAAATTCATTCCCTTCTGGAGCATCAATTTCTCAGCGCCGACCAGTTCTCCGTAACCGATGATGTCATCGACATTCATATGGTCCCCATAGAAATACCATCAGGCTGCAGACTTTACTTCCTGAACACTATACGGCAACGGGATTATATGCCAAGCGAAGCACCAGCCTCCATGTGGCTCGACTTTCTCTAGGCGTTTGCGTCGCAGCACAAAGGTCGCGAAACAAAACTTCCGCTATCCTGATATAGTGACCAACCAGGAGCACGGCATTGGCCTGCACAGGCCGAGCAGGTAGCCACTTTCCTACGCCCCCATGCAGCGAATCGTGTCCGCTTACCAAGGAGGGTTGTCATGCAGAAATCATTGATCGTCGCCATCGCAGTCGCCGCCGGTCTCGGTGCCGGTTCACTCTCGCCGTTTCTGCCATCAGCCCATGCCGAGGGCCTCGTAGCCGAAGGCAAAGAGGCGATGAAGGGCACGGGCAAGTCGCTGACGGAAGCCACCGGCAAACTCAAAACCGATGCGGGCCAAACGAAGGAAGACGCTAAGAAGCTGGACATCGACAAGACCAAGCAGGGCGTCGGTCAGGTCAAAGAAGACGTCAAAGGCGTCAAGGAAAGCGCCAAAGGCACGCTGACCAACCCACTGGGCAAATAGTCGGCACCGCCGATCCCCACTAGCACCTTCGTCA
>Ga0268299_1004364_pt1 | contig 11136 bp, 2 predicted proteins | sample NOBtaG_FD_193484 | JGI IMG/M metagenome (GOLD analysis project Ga0268299, IMG submission 193484) | Activated sludge microbial communities from bioreactor in Nijmegen, Gelderland, Netherland - NOB reactor | ecosystem: Engineered > Bioreactor > Aerobic > Activated sludge | place: Netherlands... | reverse complement strand
GTTGGAGACAATTGTCTATCCCGTCCACCATCTCGATTTTGAGACCTTCATGCCGGCGGTGCCGAAGTATACGGATACCAGACCGTATCAGGTGATCCCGACTCAATGGTCCAACCACATCGAACATCCCGACGGCTCATTGTCGCATGCCGAGTTCCTATGCCGGGACGAACGGGATCCGCGCGAAGACCTGGCGGTGACGTTGCTGGAGTCGTTGGGGCGGGAGGGCAGCATCTGCGTCTACTCGAGTTACGAACGGTCCGTAATCGAGCGGCTGGCGGAGGACTTTCCCTCGTTACGAAAGAATTTGAAGCGGATTGTGGCTAGATTGTGGGATCTTCATGTGATCATCCGGGATCACTATTATCATCCGGCCTTCGAGGGCAGCTATTCGATCAAAACCGTCTTACCGGCCGTCGTGCCGTCCCTGAGTTATGCCGACTTGGTGATTCGGGATGGGGGTGTGGCGGCGTGTGAATACAGCCGCATGATTTTTACCGTGACCGACTGGATCGAGAAAGCCCAGATTCAAGAGGCCCTGCTGCGATACTGTGAACGCGATACCCTGGCGATGGTCGAGTTACGGAGGGAATTGAGGAAACGAGCCGGTTAATGCTTGCCCCGCGTGCGAATCCATTTCACCATCTCTAAGCAGGTGGATCCGAGTTTTTCATCCGCCATCAGTGCGACTCCACCCAAGGCCAACAGCGACATGACCAGCGCAGCTTCGGTTTGTTCGAACATGCGGTCCTCCTGTGTGGACCAGAGACTACCCTGGATCTGCGGAGGCGAATAGACCACCAGAGGTGGGGGGCCGCGGCCAGTCCGGATGGTGCGTTACCGGGATGGGAAAGACATCGAAGCCCAGGCGATGTCGGCGGAAGACGAATGATCACGGAGGCTGATGCTGCGGGAAGTGAAGGATGCAGGCTAGTCGTCCCTGCGTGGCGGAGAGGGTGGGATTCGAACCCACGGTCCCTTTCAGGACAACGGTTTTCGAGACCGTCCGATTCGGCCGCTCTCGCACCTCTCCGCGCAAGGTCGGGCAAAGACGTGCAGCTTACCCTGGACGGCTTCGAGATTCAAATGAAATCATATGCTTGAGCCAGACTTTCTTCCGTCAGGAGGGAAATCCATATGAGTGGGGAAAAGGTGATTCCGTTTTGTAATGCATTGATTCCGCCGTAGACTCACCTCGTACCGTGAGAGCGGCCGGGGGCAGTGGTGTGACCAGATTTTTTGTGGTTACATCAAGATGGGTCTGCGACCTGAACTTTCTCCACGCCTCTCGGTCCCACTGGGGTTGAGCGTTTTGTGGTCAGACATCCACCGGTAATCAATCCACCTGGCGACACGTTGTGTGATGTGCTCCGCTGGCGGGCAGAACATCAGCCCGACCAGACGGCCTACATGTTTCTCCGCGACGGCGGCAGCAGCGAGGCTGTCCTCACCTATCGCGACCTTGACATGAGGGCTCGCGCGATCGCCGGATACCTCCAATCCCGAATGGCTCCGGGAGAACGGCTGCTCCTGGTCTTTCCCCCGGGCCTTGAGTTTGTGCAGTCTTTCTGGGGCGCTCTCTACGCGGGCGTAATTGCCGTGCCGGTGCCGCCTCCGGATGCATTTCGCGTGAAGTCCGGCGCGTCGCGCGTGCAGGGCATCCTCCAGGACGCCGGCGCCGTCGGCGCATTCACCACCAGTACCATCTCACAGACGCTGCAATTGCAGAATCAGCTGTCCTCGTTGGGGCAGTGGCTGTCGATTGAAGACACGGCCTTGGCATCCGCTTCCGATTGGCGTCCGACGCATCTATCCCCTGCTGCGGTTGCGTACCTGCAGTACACGTCCGGCTCGACCGCCGCCCCGAAAGGGGTGATGGTCAGCCATGGGAATATGACTGCTCAGAGCCGGTGCATTACCGAGGCCGGTTCTTATGACGCCGGATCGGTCACCCTGTCGTGGATGCCCCATTTTCACGACTATGGGCTGGTGAAGGGCATCATTCAGCCTGCGTCGATCGGCCGTCCTTCCTATCTCATGTCGCCGCTCACGTTCCTCAAACGCCCGGTTCGCTGGCTTGAGGCCATCCAGCATTATGGCGTCACCCACAGCGGCGCGCCAAATTTTGCCTATCGTCGTTGTGTCGACGCCATCGCGCCGGAGGATCGCGCCGAATTGGATCTTTCCGGATGGCAGGTGGCCAGTTGCGGCGCTGAGCCCATTGCGCCGGACACGATCGAGAGATTTCTGGAGGCCTTCGGACCGGCGGGATTTCGGCGTGAGGCGTTCTATCCTGCCTACGGCATGGCGGAATATACGCTCCTCATTTCTCTGAAGCGGCAAGGTGTGTCACCCACGATTCAGGCGCTCGATGCGGCCGCGCTTGAGGAGGGAGTTGTGGCAGGGCCCGCGTCGGGGCCCTGGCCGGTCCGGCGGGTGGTCGGGTGCGGGCTCCCGGTCGGGGATACCAGAGTGGTCATTGCGCACCACGAAACCCTGTCCCGCTGTGCGGCGCACCAGGTCGGAGAAATCTGGCTGGCCGGTGCCAGTACGACGCAAGGGTATTGGAACAATCCGGAGGAGACGGCGCGAACCTTCGGCGCGACGCTGCGGGATACGGGCGAGGGGCCATTCCTGCGCACCGGCGACCTCGGGTTCGTGAAAGACGGCGAAGTGTTTGTCACGGGTCGTGTGAAAGACCTGCTCATCGTTCGAGGCAGAAATCATTACCCCCAGGACCTCGAGCGTACGGTGGAGTCGTGCCATGCCGGCTTTCGGGTCGGGGGCACGGCGGCCTTCTCCGTCGAGGATGCCGGTGAAGAAGCTGTCGTGGTCGTACAGGAACTCGAACGGCAGGCCGTACCTCCGCCTATCGAGGAACTGGCTTCTGCGATCCGCCTTGCCCTGTCGGAACAGCATGATCTGCATGTGTCTGCCGTGGTGTTCATCAAGGCGGGCAGCCTGCCCAAAACCTCCAGCGGAAAAGTGCAACGCCGAGCCTGTCGCGAGCAGTACTTGGCGGATCGATTGGCGGTGATCGGCCAGAGTCGGGTGCCGCTGCCGTCTGTCGTCCCCTTGGCGAGGACCGGCGAACCAGCCGACCTGCGCACGCTCCCGCCGGATGCACGCCGCCAAAAGATCGCGCAGGAGGTGCAGAGGATCATTGCTGGTCGACTAGGGAGGAGCGAAGAAGCGATTCAGGCGGATCAACCGATCCATCGTGTGGGTCTCGACTCGTTGATGGCCGCCGACGTGCTGCATCGCGTGGAGGAGTTGTTCCATGTGGCGTTTTCCCTTTCCGCCCTCTTGGGAGGCGCGACGATCAATGACCTTGCTGCGACGATTGAGAGGAAATGGGGTGCGGGGGAGCCACCCAGGATGGGGGTCTCCTCGATGGGCGCTGATGCCGAGACCTCGAGATCGTTGTCTGAAAATCAAGCCGCCTTGTGGTTCTTGAGTCGCCTCGCGCCCGACAGTGCCGCGGCCAACGTCTCGGTGTTGCTGCATGTGCCGGTTACCGTCGATCCGCCCACCGTACGGCAGGCGCTGAACCGGCTGGCTGCCAGGCATGCGATGCTTCGCACGACGTTTGAGATGGAGGCGGATATCCCAGTCCAACGTGTTCATGACCAGCTCCCGCCTGGCTGGATGCTGGTTGAGAGTGCGACCTGGGATTGGAGCCGCTTGCGACAGGCGGCGATGACCGCGGCGGCGATGCCGTTTGATCTTGAACAGGGACCGTTGTGGAATGCCCGCTTCTTTCAGGGGGCTACACAGCATTGGTTGTTGCTCGTCGCCCACCATATCGTGGTTGACGGGTGGTCGATGCTCCAACTCGTCGAGGAACTTAAGAGTGACTGTGCGTCGGCAGGGCAGCTTGTATCTGAAACGAGTGAAGCGGTCACCGGAGCTCCCGTACCCTACGGGCAGTTTGTCGAATGGCATCGTGCCTTGTTGGCCGGTGACGAAGGCAGACGCCTGTCACAATTTTGGAAGGCGCAATTGAGCGGTGAGCTGCCGAGCTACGACATGTTGTATGACCGGCCGGAGCAGACGCTTGAACCTGGTCACTATGCCTGGCACGCGTTTCATCTCGAACGACCACTCGTGGAGCGTCTCACAGCATTGGCCCATGAAGAAGGAACGACCCTGTACGTCCTGTGTCTGGCCGCCCTTCAAGTCCTGCTGTACCGATACACGGATCACGAAGACACGATGGTGGTCACCCCTGTGTTCGGTCGCAGTCTGGCTCGATTCGCGCGGACCATCGGAGATTTCGTCAACATGCTGGTCCTGCGCGATAGGCTACGGTCTGACTGTACCGGACGCGAGTTGTTGACACGGACGAAACAGCGCTTGCTCGACGCCCTCGCGCACCAAGACTATCCTTATGGACGCGTCGTGTCGGATGTGCGCCCGACTGGTCAGGGACATCGTGCTCCGTTGGCGCAAGTGTTGTTCGTACTACAACCGTTCACCCTCCTGGCCGAACTCGACGGCCGGCAACATGCCCTGCCGCATGCTGCTTCCGACGTCCGGCAGCCTGCGTGGGCCTCCTATGTCATTCCCCAACAGAGCGGCCAGTTCGATCTCTGTGTCGAAATGGCGGAGTCGGAACAGGGCATGAGCGGGTATTTCGAATACAAAGACGCCCTGTTCACGCCGGACCGGATCGCACGCATGCAGGAGCATTTTGTTCGCCTGCTGGAAGCCATGGTGGGCGATCCCGGTCGGACGATCGGTTCGCTGCCGCTCATGTCCGAGGCCGAACGACGCCAGACGCTGTTGGCCTGGGGGCAGTCATCCGGCGGCATAGAGCCGGTCGAATGTCTCCACCGTCTGATCGAACGGCAGTCGCAACGCACACCCGATGGCATCGCCCTGGAGCAAGACGGGCAGTTGGTGACCTATCGAGACCTGGAGTCGCGCGCGAACCGCCTGGCCCATTACCTGCGCCGCCGGGGTGTCGAACCGGGGATTGTCGTTGGGCTCTGTCTCGAACGTTCGATCAATCTGATCGTGGGCATGTTGGGGATTCTGAAATCCGGCGGGGCCTACCTGCCGTTGGATGCGGATTATCCCACCGAGCGACTGGAATACATGCTGCGCGACAGCGAAGTTCGTGTGCTGGTCACGCTACAGGACCAACTCGCTCGTTTGCCTGCGACGAATCCCCATACCGTTTGTCTCGACTCCGAATGGGAACAGATTGCGCGGTTTCCTGACACCCCGATTCCGGGCACCGATGCCATCGAGAATGTGGCCTATGTGATCTACACGTCCGGGTCCACCGGGCACCCGAAGGGCGTGATGGTTGAGCATCGATCGATCGTCAATTATGTCCAGGGCATCACCGGCATTGTCGGTCTGATGCCTGACGATCGAGTCTTGCAATTCGCATCGATGAGCTTTGACACCGCCGCAGAGGAGATTTTCCCTTGCCTGGCCATCGGAGCGACGCTGGTGCTGCGCACCGCGATGATGGTGGATTCGGTGTCGGGATTTCTGGCGCGATGCCGCGAGTGGAATCTGACGGTGCTCGACCTGCCGACGGCCTACTGGCACGAAGTCGTGGCGCGTATGGAACTGGAGCAGCTGCCCTTCCCCGAATCGGTGAAGACCGTGATCATAGGCGGTGAGCGGGTGCTTCCGCAACTTGTGCACCGGTGGAGCCGACAGGTCGGGACAAGTGTTCGCTTGATCAATACTTACGGGCCGACCGAAACCACCGTGGCCGCCACCTGGGCGGACCTGACCGGTGCGAATACGAACGGCGAGGTCATCGGTGATCTCCCGATCGGGCGCCCTATTCCGCATGCCTCCGTCTATGTGTTGGATCGTCAACAGCAGCCGGTGCCGGTGGGGGTGCCTGGAGAGTTGTATATCGGCGGTCTGGGGGTGGCGAGGGGGTATCGAGGTCGCCCCGATCTGACCGCGGTCAAATTTGATTCCGACCCCTTCTCCAGTCGTCCCGAAGCCCGCCTCTATCGGACCGGAGACCTGGTGCGATGGCGGGCGGACGGGCAGCTGGAGTTTCGCGGCCGCGTGGATCGCCAGGTCAAGATTCGTGGATTCAGAGTGGAGCTCGAGGAAATTGAAGCGGTGCTGAATCGCCATCCCGATCTGGAGCGGGCTGTTGTGGAGGTGCGGGAGGATCAGCCCGGTGACAAGCGGATCGTGGCGTTCATGGTTCCGCGCCCGACCAATCGTTTGGGACTTGGGCAGTTGCGGGAACAACTGCGCGCACAACTGCCCGCCCACATGATTCCCTCGACGTTCATCGAGCTGGAGGCGCTCCCGCTGACCGTCAACGGAAAAGTCGATCGGCGCGCATTGCTGGTGGCTGCGGACAGCCGGGCCAGCAAAGTCGACTTGACCTCTACGTATCTCGCCCCGCGAACTCCCCTTGAGCAGGTGTTGGCCGACATCTGGGGGGAGATCCTGCACCTCAAAGATGTCGGCGTGCACGACAACTTTTTCGAGTTGGGTGGACATTCCCTGCTGGCGACCCAGCTCGTGTCGCGGGTGCAGGCGCTGTTCCGGATCACGGTGCCCCTGCGGCAGGTCTTCGAGCGCCCAACCATCGCCACCCTGGCCGAGGTGGTGAAGGACTCGCAGCAGGGCCAGTCGGCGATACAGAACACGAAGGGGTACGAGATTACGAAAACCGGTCGTGGCGTGCCGCTTCGGCTGTCGTTCGCGCAGGAACGGATGTGGTTTCTCTACCGACTCTCGCCGGAGGCTGCGGCCTATAACATTCCCGCCAGCGTGCGTCTCCATGGTCCGCTGAACAAGGCGGCGCTGCGATGGGCGGTCGGCGAGTTGGTTCGACGCCACGAATCGCTTCGGACCACCTTCGCACAGGTCGACGGACAACCGCGTCAGATGATTCATGATTCGTTGGAGCCGTTGTGGGCGGAGGAGGATGTCCGGCGGCTACCGGCGGATATGCGTGAGCCGCAAGCATTCGAGGCCGCGACCGCGGAAGCGCGCCGGCCGTTCGATTTGGAACGTGGTCCTCTCCTGCGCATACTGCTCATTCAGGTCGGCGATGAAGACCATGTGCTGGTCGTCAGCACGCATCACATCATCTCCGATCAATGGTCCTACGGCGTGATCGCCCGTGAATTGGTGGGTAGCTACAACGCCTTCTGCGGCAGGAAACCGTTTGCGCCGCCGCCTGACCTTGCCATTCAGTATGCCGATTTCGCCCAGTGGCAACGGGGCTGGCTTACGGGATCGGTCCTGGCCGAGCAGCTCGCACATTGGAAATCCAAACTGACCGATCTTCCAGTCATGGCCTTGCCGGCCGATCGACCGCGGCCGCCCGTGCATTCGTTCAAGGGCGATCATGTCTCGATCGACCTCTCCTGGTCTTTGGTGAACCGATTGAAGCAGTTGAGTGTGCGCGAGGGCGTGACCCTGTACATGGTGTTCCTGGCCGGCTTCTTCAGCCTGCTGCACCGGTTGACGCAGCAACGGGATCTCGTCATCGGGACGCCCATCGCCAATCGCAACCGGTTGGAAATCGAAGATCTCATCGGCACATTTGTGAATACGCTGGTGTTGCGCACCGAAGTGACGGGCGAGGTGACCTTCCGCGAACTGCTCAGGCAGGTGCGCGATGTCACCTTGGACGCGTACGCGCACCAGGATGTGCCGTTCGAGAAGCTCGTGGAGGAATTGCGGCCGGACCGCAGTCAGGGCGGGCTTCCGTTGGTGCAGGTGCTGTTCAATTTTGCGAACACGCCGTTTGCCCGGACAGAATTCCAGCACCTGTCCTGGACGCCGTACGAAGTCAGCCGTGGCGCGGCTCAGCTGGATGTGGGGCTTTCCATCGACCCGCTTGCGTCGCGCAAAGCCTATCTGGAATTTAATACGGACCTGTTCGACCGGAGTTCGGCTGAACGGTGGATCTCGCAATACCGGCAACTCATGGAAACCGTCGCCGATCATCCGGACGCCACACTGGGACGGATCTCCATGCTGACGACGGAGGAACAGCATCGGATGCTGCGTGAGTGGAACGCGACCGACAGACCCTTCGACGAGGCCGTCTGTTTTCCTCACCTCTTCGAATCGCAGGTGGCACGAACGCCCGATGCCATTGCGATGGTGTTCGAGGGCGTCGAATGGTCATACGCGGAACTTAATCGGCGCGCGAACCAGTTGGCGCATCACTTGCGGGATTGTGGGGTTGGGCCGGACGTCGTCGTGCCGGTGTTGTTGGAGCGGTCACCTGAACTGTTGATCACGCTGTTGGCCGTCATGAAAGCCGGTGGGGCGTATTTGCCCCTGGTTCCGGGGTTGCCCGTCCGGAGACTGGCCGCCATGATCGAAACCAGTCATGCGGCGGTGGTGGTGACGGATTCCACGCTGCTCGCCGGACTGCCACAGCATCAGTTGCCCGTCGTCTGTCTGGATCGGGAAGCGGAGACGATCGCACGTTGCGGGGAAGGAAATCCTTGCCCGGTAGCCGGCCCGGAGCATCTGGTATACGTGCTCTTTACGTCGGGATCGACGGGGCAACCGAAGGGTGTGGAGATCGAGCATCGCGCCCTCGTGAACTTTTTGCACGCCATGCACCAGGAACCGGGAGTGAACGCTCGCGACGTGGTGATGGCGCTGACGCCGCTCTCCTTCGACATTGCCGGTCTGGAATTGTACCTCCCGCTCCTCGCCGGCGCGCGGATTATTCTCGCAACCCGGCAGCAGGCCATGGATGGGGCTTGGCTTCAGCGTGAGTTGGATCAGGGGACGGTCACCGTCATGCAGGCGACGCCTGCCACCTGGCGCATGGTGCTGCAGTCCGGCTGGAAGGGGGGGCGAGGAGTCACAGTGTTATGCGGCGGAGAGGCACTTCCTCGGGAACTGGCGCAGGAGCTGCTTGCCAGGGCCGGGTCGGTGTGGAACGTGTATGGACCCACAGAGACAACCATCTGGTCCACTCTTGAACGAGTCCGCACGGCCGATCGGGTGATCGCCCTCGGGAAGCCGATCGCGAATACACAGGTCTATGTCTTGGACGTCAATCGGGAACCGGTGCCGGTCGGTACACCGGGCGAACTCTATATCGGCGGCATGGGGTTGGCGCGTGGATACCGGAGAGCGCCGCAGCTCACGGCGGAGCGGTTTGTGGCGAGCCCGTTCCGCGCGGGTGAGCGACTCTATCGCACAGGCGATCAGGTCAAGTGGATGCCGGATGGACGATTGGAGTACATCGGCCGTATCGATTATCAGGTGAAATTGCGCGGATTCCGGATCGAACTCGGGGAAATCGAATCGGTGTTGGCGGATGATCCGACCGTCAAGCAGGCCGTCGTCATTGTACGCGAAGATGTCCCGGGCGACAAACGATTGGTCGCCTATGTGCTGCCGCGAGCGGGCACGACGTGCGATCCGCAGGCCCTTCGCAAGGCGGTGCGGGACGTGGTTCCCGATTACATGGTGCCGGCGGCGATTGTTCCGATGACGGATTTCCCGCTGACGCCGAACGGAAAAGTGGATCGGCATGCCTTGCCCGCGCCGACCCTCGAACCGGAGCATGCGAGTGCTCCGGCGATCGAACCCCGGAATCGTCTCGAACTGCAATTGGTCGCGATCTGGGAACAGGTCTTGGGCATCACGCCCATCGGCGTGCGCGACAACTTTTTTGCCCTCGGCGGGTACTCTCTGCTCGCGCTCCGGATGTTCAGTGCCATCGAGCAGACGTTCGGCAAACGCCTGCCGATGGCCGTGTTGTTCCAGGCTCCGACGATCGAACAGTTGGCCGACGTGTTGGCCGATGAAGGCTGCACCGTACGCTGGCGATCGCTGGTGGCGATCCAGCCGGAAGGACGGAAGACGCCGTTTTTTGCGGTCCCGGGGGTCGGGGGCAATGTGCTGGTGTTCGCTCGCCTGGCCAAGTTGCTGGGAGAGGACCAACCCTTTTACGGACTGCAGGCGCGTGGTCTGGACGGGAAGGAAAAGCCGTTCATGCGGGTTGAGGACATGGCGGCTCATTTCATCGCGGAGATCCGGACCGTGCAGCCGCGAGGGCCGTATCTGATCGGCGGTACCTGTACCGGGGGGCTGGCGGCCTATGAAATCGCTCAACAGCTGACCGCGCAGGGCGAAACCGTCATTCTGACCGTGATGGAGTCGTGGCATCCGCGCTCCTACGTGAGACATTGGAGTCGTCCGCCCTATCTCTTCTGGCCACTGTTATTCGTATGGATAAAAGTCACGACCTACCTCCGGCTCATGCGGCAGCTGCCTGCCAGTGAATGGGCGACATTCTGGAAGGGAAAATTCAATCGCCTATGGAATATGATGCATCACACGGAAGCCGCCGAGCATCAAGACGAATTTCTCTACAAGGATCAGGTGACCTACGCGACCTTCCATGCCGTGGCCCGATATGAGTTGAAGCCGTTCCGCGGGCAGGTGTTGAACGTCATTGCCTCCAAGCATCCGCTCACGAACTCCAGCGACGACACGCGCTTGGTCTTCGGTGAGTGGGCCATGGGTACCAGCCGGACCATCTATTTGCCGGCTGAAGATTCCGGTCGGTTGTTTGTCGCTCCGCAGGTGCAGGAGTTGGCGCAGCATCTCACTGCGTTCTGGCAAGAGGCTGGCGCTGCGATACGGGAACATCCGGACGGGCAGGGAGACGGACCGGCTTCGAAAGCCGCCTAGCGGACGGCGGGTTCACCATGATGAAACTCTACCGATTCCTCCTCTTCCTGTTGCGTGACGCCAGGGCCATGATGGTGCTGATGGTGTTGACCGGCCTGTTGGCGGGCCTGTCCAGCGTAGGCCTGCTTGCGGTCATCAACAAGTTGATCAATGGGGCGGGGACGACCGCCGACGGGTTTGCGGTTGCCTTCATCGGATTGGCGTTGTTGAAAGTCAGTTCGAACTATCTCTCGCAACTGCTGCTCGTCACCTTCGCGCAGAAAACGATTCTGAGGCTGGGAATGGACCTGTGCTGGAAGGTGGTCCGCGCGCCCTACCGTACATTGGAGCGTCGGGGACCGCACGAGATTCTCGCGACCCTGACGGATGACACGAACGCCATGGCTTGGGCGGTCAATGGATTGCCCGGCTTGGCGATCAATGTGGCCATTCTCGCCGGCTGCTCACTCTATCTGGCAT
>Ga0268299_1004363_pt1 | contig 11137 bp, 9 predicted proteins | sample NOBtaG_FD_193484 | JGI IMG/M metagenome (GOLD analysis project Ga0268299, IMG submission 193484) | Activated sludge microbial communities from bioreactor in Nijmegen, Gelderland, Netherland - NOB reactor | ecosystem: Engineered > Bioreactor > Aerobic > Activated sludge | place: Netherlands... | reverse complement strand
CGCGCTGCACCAGCGCATCGGCCTCGTCTTCGGGAGCAAGGCCGAGGTGGAGCGCATCGAGCGCTACCACCACGAGCCGGTGCCCTCGGAAGCGCCGGCGCCGCTCTTCGCGCCACGCAGCCTGTTCAGAGACTGACCCTCCGGGGATCCCCCATGTCGCAGAAGCATCCCATCATCGCCATCACCGGCTCCTCCGGCGCCGGCACATCGTCGGTCACGCGCACCTTCGAGAACATCTTCCGGCGCGAGAACGTGAAGGCCGCCGTCATCGAAGGCGACAGCTTCCACCGCTACGACCGCAAGGAGATGCGCGCCCGCCAGGCCGAAGCCGAGAAGCAGGGCAACCGGCACTTCAGCCACTTCAGCGCCGAGAACAACCTGTTCCCGGAGATCGAGCAGCTCTTCCGCAGCTACGCCGAGAGTGGCGTCGGCCGGCGCCGCAAGTACCTCCACGACCCCGTGGAGGCGGCGCCCTACCAGCAGGAGCCCGGCACCTTCACGCCCTGGGAAGAGCTGCCCGCGGGCACCGACATGCTGTTCTACGAGGGCCTGCACGGCGCCGTCGTCACGCCCGAGGTGAACATCGCCAAGTACCCCGACCTGCTGATCGGCGTGGTGCCGGTCATCAACCTGGAGTGGATCCAGAAGCTGTGGCGCGACAAGCACGTGCGCGGCTACAGCGCCGAGGCGGTGACCGACACCATCCTGCGCCGCATGCCCGACTACGTGAACTACATCGTGCCGCAGTTCCAGCACACGCACGTGAACTTCCAGCGCGTGCCGGTGGTGGACACGAGCAACCCCTTCATCTCGCGCGACATCCCGAGCCCCGACGAGAGCGTGTGCGTCATCCGCTTCGCCAACCCCAAGGGCATCGACTTCCCCTACCTGCTGAACATGATCAACAACTCGTGGATGAGCCGCGCCAACACCGTGGTGGTGCCGGGCGGCAAGATGGAACTGGCGATGCAGCTCATCTTCACGCCGTTCATCTGGCGCATGATGGAGCGGCGCAAGGCCGCGCTGGGAGCCTTGTGATGGCGTCGTCCTCCGCCGACCGAGTCATCCGCGCCGACAAGGGCGCCTTCGAGCCGATGGCCAACGTGCTGCGCGCGCTGGCGATGGACGCCGTGCAGAAGGCCAACTCCGGCCACCCCGGCGCACCGATGGGCATGGCCGAGATGGCGGTGGCGCTGTGGGGCGGCCCGGGCAGCCCGCTGCGCCACAACCCGCGCAACCCGCAGTGGCCCGACCGCGACCGCTTCGTGCTCAGCAACGGCCACGCCTCGATGCTGCTCTACGCGCTCTTGCACCTCAGCGGCTACGAGCTGCCGATGAGTGAGCTGCAGCGCTTCCGCCAGCTGCACAGCAAGACGCCGGGGCACCCCGAGGTGGGCGTGACGCCAGGCGTGGAAACCACCACCGGTCCGCTCGGCCAGGGCCTGGCGAATGCCGTGGGCATGGCGCTGGCCGAGAAGCTGCTGGGCGACGCCTTCAACCGCCCCGGGCACAACATCGTCGACCATCGCACCTACGTTTTCCTGGGCGACGGCTGCCTGATGGAAGGCGTGAGCCACGAAGCCTGCTCGCTCGCCGGCGCACTGCGGCTGCCCAAGCTCGTGGCGCTCTACGACGACAACGGCATCTCCATCGACGGCGCCGTGGCGCCCTGGTTCTCCGACGACACGCCGGCGCGCTTCCGCGCCTACGGCTGGAACGTGCTCGGCCCGATCGACGGGCACGACACGCCAGCCATCCAGCGTGTGCTCGCGACAGCACGGGCGGATGAAGCAAGCGGGCGGCCGACGCTCATCGTCTGCCACACCACCATCGGCCGCGGCTCGCCACAGCGCGAAGGCAGCGCCAAGTCGCACGGTGAGCCGCTCGGTGCCGACGAGATCCGCGCCACCCGCGAGCGCATCGGCTGGGCCGCGCCGGCCTTCGAGGTGCCTGATGACCTGCGCGCGCGCTGGGACGCTCGCGAGCGCGGCGCGGCGCTGGAAGCGGCGTGGCGGCAGCGCTTCGAGGCCTATCGCACCGCGTATCCGGACCTCGCGGCCGAGTTCGAGCGCCGCATCGCGGGGCGGTTGCCCGAAGGCTTCGCCGACATCGCTGCGGCGGCGCTCGCCAAGGCGGCCACGGGCCCCGAGGCTGTCGCTTCGCGCAAGGCCTCGCAGCAGGCGCTGGCCGCGCTCGCGCCAAAGGTGCCCGAGCTGCTCGGCGGCAGCGCCGACCTCACCGGCTCCAACCTCACCGATTTCCCCGGCTGCGGCGCCGTGCGCGCCGGCGAGCCCGGCGGCCGCCACATCAACTACGGCGTGCGCGAGTTCGGCATGGCGGCGCTGATGAACGGCATCGCGCTGCACGGCGGCTTCATCCCCTACGGCGGCACCTTCCTCACCTTCAGCGACTACAGCCGCAACGCGCTGCGCATGGCGGCGCTGATGAAGCAGCGCGTGGTGCACGTCTTCACGCACGACTCGGTGGGCCTGGGCGAAGACGGGCCCACGCACCAGCCGGTGGAGCACGCGGCGAGCCTGCGGATGATCCCGAACCTCGACGTGTGGCGCCCGGGCGACGCCGCCGAGACGATGGCGGCGTGGGTGCACGCGCTCGGCGAGACCGCGCGGCCGAGCGCGCTGCTGCTCTCGCGCCAGGCGCTGCCGCCGCAGCCGCGCGGCGCCGCGCAGCTGGCGCAGGTGGCGCGCGGCGGCTACGTGCTCTCCGACCGGCCGCAGCCCGAGGTGGTGCTGCTCGCCACCGGATCCGAGCTGGCGCTGGCGATGCAGGCGCAAGCGCTGCTCGATGCCGAAGGCATCGCTGCGCGCGTCGTCTCGCTGCCCTGCAGCACGCTGTTCGACCGCCAGAGCGCGGCCTGGAAGGCCGAGGTGCTCGGCCGCGGCGTGCCGCGCATCGGCGTGGAGGCCGGCGTCACCGCGTGGTGGGGGCAGTACGGCTGCGCCGCGGCGCTCGGCGCGGACCGCTTCGGCGAATCCGCGCCCGGGCCGCAGGTCTTCGCGCACTTCGGGCTCGAGGCTCGGCGGCTGGCCGACCTGGCGCGTGCGCAGCTGAAGCCGGTCGCGGCGACTGCCGCGGCAGAGTAGGCGCCCGATGCGCTGGAACCTCGTCAGCTTCGACCTCGACGGCACGCTCGTCGACACCGCCTCCGAGATCGCCGAGGCCGCCAACCGAGCGCTGGAGTCGCACGGCCTGGCGCGCCGCCCGGTGCCCGAGATCACGCTGCTCATCGGCGCGGGCACGCGCGAGCTGATGCTACGGCTGCTGTCGCGCGTGGTGCAGGAGCGGCCCGAGCTCGCCGGCCGCGTTCACACCGACCACGTGCTCGCGAGCATGGACGCGCACTACGCCGCCACCACCGGCACGACCGGCGTGCCGTATCCCGGCGCGATGGCCGCGCTGCAGGCGCTGCGTGGCGCCGGCGTGCGGCTGGCCTGCGTCACCAACAAGGAGGCGCGCCATGCCGCTCGCGTGCTGCACGCGCACGGCCTCGACGGCGCCTTCGACCTCGTGCTGGGCGGCGACACCTTGCCGGTGAAGAAGCCCGACGCCGGCGTGCTGCGCCACGTGATCGGCCACTTCGGCGGCAGCGCCGAACGCACCGCGCATGTCGGCGACTCGCGCATCGATGTCGAAGCGGCGCGCGCCGCCGGCGTGGCCGCCTGGGCCGTGCCGTACGGCTACAACGCCGGCGAGCCGATCGACACCGCGCGGCCCGACCGGCTCTTCGATTCCCTCGGCGCGGTGGCGCAGCACGTGCTGCACGATCCCTCGGCCGCAGGCCGCGTCGGGTTGCCGGGGACAGCGCGCAAGATCGGAAGCGCGCCATGAACGTCCTCCGCTTCTCCGACCTCGCCGCGGCCGGCCGCGCCAAAGGCGCGCGGGTCTTCATTCGCGCCGACCTCAACGTGCCGCAGGACCACTCTCCCGAAGGTGGCGGCCGCATCACCGAAGACACGCGCATCCGCGCCAGCCTGCCGTGCATCCGCCTGGCGCTGGACGCCGGCGCCGCGGTGATGGTCACCTCGCATCTGGGCCGCCCCACCGAAGGCGAGTTCAAGCCCGAGGATTCACTCGCCCCCGTGGCCGCGCGCCTGGGCGAACTGCTCGGCCGCCCCGTGCCGCTGAAGGCGAACTGGGTCGACGGCGTCGAGGTGAAGCCCGGCGAGGTGGTGCTGCTGGAGAACTGCCGCCTGAACAAGGGCGAGAAGAAGAACGACGAGAAGCTCGCCCGCAAGATGGCCGCGCTGTGCGACATCTTCGTGCACGACGCCTTCGGCACCGCGCACCGAGCCGAGGCCAGCACCTACGGCATCGCACAGTTCGCCAAGGTGGCCTGCGCCGGGCCGCTGCTGGCCGCCGAGATCGACGCCATCTCCAAGGCGCTGGCCAGCCCGAAGCGGCCGCTGGTGGCGATCGTCGCCGGCAGCAAGGTGAGCACCAAGCTCACGATCCTGCAGAGCCTGGCCAACAAGGTCGACGGCCTGGTGGTCGGCGGCGGCATCGCCAACACCTTCATGCTCGCGGCCGGGCTGCCCATCGGCAAGAGCCTGGCCGAGGCGGACCTCGTGAACGATGCGAAGACGGTGATGGCGGCGATGAAGGCGCGGGGCGCCGAAGTGCCGATCCCGGTGGACGTGGTGGTGGCCAAGGAGTTCAAGGCCGACGCGAAGGCCACGGTGAAGGCGGCCACGGAGGTGGCGGCCGACGACATGATCCTGGACATCGGGCCGAAGACGGCGGCGCTGCTGGCCGAGAAGCTGAAGGCGGCCGGCACGATCGTGTGGAACGGCCCGGTGGGGGTGTTCGAGTTCGACGCGTTCGCGCAGGGCACGAAGACGGTCGCGCGCGCCATCGCGGCCAGCAGCGCGTTCAGCATCGCCGGTGGGGGCGACACGCTGGCGGCGATCGCCAAGTACGGCATCAGCACCGGCGGCGGGGCGTTCCTCGAGGTGCTGGAGGGCAAAACGCTGCCCGCGTTCGAGATCCTGGCGCGCCGCGCCGCGGGCTGACGCTCCCGATCCCTGCTTGCGAGGAAGCACCATGCTCAAGGCCCTGCTCTGGGACGTCGACGGCACGCTCGCCGAAACCGAACGCGACGGGCATCGCGTCGCCTTCAACCGCGCCTTCGAGGCGCTGGGCGTGCCCTGGCGCTGGGACGAGTCGCGCTACGGCGAGCTGCTGCGCATCACCGGCGGGCGCGAACGGCTGCTGCACGACATGGCCTCGCGCTCCGAAGCGCCGGTGCTGCTCGACGAACGGCTGGCGCTGGCGCGGCGCGTGCACGAGATGAAGAACCGCCTCTACGCCGAGATCGTGGCCAGCGGCGCCATCGCGCTGCGCGAAGGCGTGCGGCCGCTGCTCGAGCAATGCGGCGAGCGCGGCGTGATCCTCGGCATCGTCACCACCACCAGCCGCGCCAACGTGCAGGCGCTGCTGGCCGCGCATCTCGGCGCAGGCTGGCAGGCCGCCTTCGCCACCGTGGTGTGCGGCGAAGACACGGCGCAGAAGAAGCCGCACCCCGAGGCCTACCAGCGTGCGCTGGCACAACTGCAGCTGGCACCCAACGAGGCGCTCGCCATCGAGGACTCGCCGGGCGGCGCCACCGCGGCGCGCGAGGCACATGTGCCTTGCGTGGTGACGCGCAGCGCCTACTTCGCCGACGACACGATCGACGGCGTCGTGGCCGTGGGCCCAGGCCTGCACCAGCGTGCCGGCTGGCGGCCGGCGGCGGCGCGCGGCGCGAGCGGGCCGGTGGACCTCGACGACCTCGCCGACTGGCACAGCCGCATGGACCTCGTCTCCTGCGGCGCCTGAAGGGCCGCGGCCGACGCCATCGCTGCTGCACAGGCCCCGGGCTCCCGTCACCCGCACCGAGCCCCTCTCGCATTCACTTCACCTTCAAGGAACCCCCATGGCTCTCGTCTCCCTGCGCCAGGTGCTCGACCACGCCGCCGAGCACGGCTACGGCGTGCCGGCCTTCAACGTCAACAACCTCGAGCAGATCCACGCCATCATGGAAGCGGCCGAGGAGACGGCCTCGCCGGTGATCCTGCAGGCCAGCGCCGGCGCGCGCAAGTACGCCGGCGAGGCCTACCTGCGCCACATGGTGCTGGCGGCGGTGGAGGCGCACCCCGACCTGCCGGTGGTGCTGCACCAGGACCATGGCGCCTCGCCGGCGGTGTGCATGCAGGCCATCCGCTCGGGCTTCACCAGCGTGATGATGGACGGCTCGCTGCTCGAGGACGCCAAGACTCCGGCGCCCTACGACTACAACGTCGACGTCACGCGCCAGGTGTGCAAGCTCGCGCACGCGGTGGGCGTCTCGGTGGAAGGCGAGCTCGGCTGCCTGGGCTCGCTGGAAAGTGGCGAGGCCGGCGAGGAGGACGGCGTGGGCGCCGCCGGCAAGCTGAGCCACGAGCAGCTGCTCACCGACCCCGCGCAGGCCAAGGACTTCGTCGCGCGCACCGGCGTCGACGCACTGGCCATCGCCATCGGCACCAGCCACGGCGCCTACAAGTTCACCCGCCGGCCCACCGGCGACATCCTCGCCATCGCGCGCATCGCCGCCATCCACGACGCGGTGCCCGACACGCACCTCGTCATGCACGGCAGCTCCAGCGTGCCGCAGGAGTGGCTGGCCATCATCCGGCGCTACGGCGGCGACATCAAGGAGACCTACGGCGTGCCGGTCGAGGAGATCCAGCGCGGCATCAAGAGCGGCGTGCGCAAGGTCAACATCGACACCGACATCCGCCTGGCGATGACCGGCGCCATGCGCCAGGTGTTCGCCGAGGCGCCTTCGGAGTTCGACCCACGCAAGGCGTTGCTCGAAGCGAAGAAGGCCGCGCGCGGCATCTGCAAGCTGCGCTTCGAGGCCTTCGGCTGCGCCGGCCAGGCGCCGCGCATCAAGCCCGTGCCGCTGGAGGCGATGGCGAGGCGGTATCGCTGAAGGCGCGCCCGCCGCGCTGGCCTCGCTGGCAGCGCCGCTTCCGCTTTGACGTGCCGGGTGGCGGCTCCGCTGCCACCCCCGCACCGCACGGCCCGGCACGCGAGTGACCGGGCCGAATTTTTCGCAGCGCCATCAAGCACTTGGCGCGGCCGCTCGGTGTTTTCCCGCGACCGTGCCGCGGCGGGTACGCAACTTGTGATCGTCAGACCTGCCCACCGCACGAGGCAGGAGACAACGATCCATGGAAACCTTCTACGACGTGATGCGCCGCCAGGGCATCTCTCGCCGCAGCTTCCTCAAGTACTGCTCGCTCACCGCCACCTCGCTGGGCCTGGGCCCGGCCTTCGTGCCGCAGATCGCGCACGCCATGGAGACCAAGCCGCGCACGCCCGTGCTGTGGCTGCACGGCCTGGAGTGCACCTGCTGCAGCGAGAGCTTCATCCGCAGCGCGCACCCGCTGGCCAAGGACGTGGTGCTGTCGATGATCAGCCTCGACTATGACGACACGCTGATGGCCAGCGCCGGCCACCAGGCCGAGGCCATCCTCGAGGAGGTGATGAAGAAGTACAAGGGCAACTACATCCTCGCCGTCGAAGGCAACCCGCCGCTCAACCAGGACGGCATGAGCTGCATCATCGGCGGCCGCCCCTTCCTCGATCAGCTCAAGCACGTCGCGAAGGACGCCAAGGCCATCATCAGCTGGGGCAGCTGTGCCAGCTGGGGCTGCGTGCAGGCGGCCAAGCCCAACCCGACGCGGGCGACGCCGGTGCACCAGGTGATCACCGACAAGCCGATCATCAAGGTGCCCGGCTGCCCGCCGATCGCCGAGGTGATGACCGGCGTCATCACCTACATGCTCACCTTCGACCGCCTGCCCGAGCTCGACCGCCAGGGCCGGCCGAAGATGTTCTACAGCCAGCGCATCCACGACAAGTGCTACCGCCGGCCGCACTTCGACGCCGGCCAGTTCGTCGAGGCCTTCGACGACGAGAGCGCGCGCAAGGGCTACTGCCTCTACAAGGTCGGCTGCAAGGGCCCCACCACCTACAACGCCTGCTCCACGGTGATGTGGAACGAGGGCACGAGCTTCCCCATCAAGGCCGGCCACGGCTGCATCGGCTGCAGCGAAGACGGCTTCTGGGACAAGGGCTCGTTCTACGACCGCCTCACCGACATCCACCAGTTCGGCATCGAGGCCAACGCCGACCAGGTGGGCGCCACGGCGGCCGGCGTCGTCGGCGCCGCGGTGGCGGCGCACGCGGCGGTGAGCGTGTTGAAGCGCGTGGCCACGAAGACTGAAACCCCCGAGAAGGTCTGAGGAGAGACAAGAACATGGGCGCTTACGAAACCCAGGGCTTCAAGCTCGACGACAGCGGCCGGCGCATCGTCGTCGACCCCGTCACCCGCATCGAGGGGCACATGCGGTGCGAGGTGAACCTCGACAAGGACAACGTCATCCGCAACGCCGTGAGCACGGGCACCATGTGGCGCGGGCTCGAGGTCATCCTCAAAGGCCGCGACCCGCGCGACGCCTGGGCCTTCGTCGAGCGCATCTGCGGCGTGTGCACCGGCTGCCACGCGCTGACCAGCGTGCGCGCCGTGGAAGACGCGCTGGGCATCCGCATCCCGAAGAACGCGCACCTCATCCGCGAGATGATGGCCAAGACGCTGCAGGTGCACGACCACGCGGTGCACTTCTATCACCTGCACGCACTCGACTGGGTGGACGTGGTGAGCGCGCTGAAGGCCGACCCGAAGAAGACGGGCGAGCTGCAGCAGCTGGTGTCGCCGGCGCACCCGCTCAGCTCCGCGGGCTACTTCCGCGACATCCAGAACCGGCTGAAGAAGTTCGTCGAGAGCGGCCAGCTCGGGCCGTTCATGAACGGCTACTGGGGCAACAAGGCCTACGTGCTGCCGCCCGAGGCCAACCTGATGGCGGTCACGCACTACCTGGAGGCGCTGGACCTGCAGAAGGAGTGGGTGAAGATCCACACCATCTTCGGCGGCAAGAACCCGCACCCCAACTACCTCGTGGGCGGCGTGCCCTGCGCCATCAACATCGACGGCGACGGCGCCGCCGGCGCGCCGCTGAACATGGAGCGGCTGAGCTTCGTCAAGGCGCGCATCGACGAGATCATCGAGTTCAACAAGAACGTCTACGTGCCCGACGTGCTGGCCATCGGCACGATCTACAAGCACGCCGGCTGGCTCTACGGCGGCGGCCTCTCGGCCACCAACGTGGCCGACTACGGCGAGTACCCGAAGCTCAACTACGACAAGAGCACCGACCAGCTGCCTGGCGGCGTCATCCTCAACGGCAACTGGGACGAGATCCTGCCCATCGACCCGCGCGACCCGGCGCAGGTGCAGGAGTTCGTGACGCACAGCTGGTACAAGTACGCCGACGAGTCGCGCGGCCTGCACCCCTGGGACGGCGTCACCGAGCCGCACTACGAGCTCGGCGCGAAGACGAAGGGCACGCGCACGGCCATCGAGCGCATCGACGAGAGCGCCAAGTACAGCTGGATCAAGGCGCCGCGCTGGCGCGGCAATGCCGTGGAGGTGGGCCCGCTGTCGCGCTACATCCTCGGCTACGCGCACGCGCTGAAGGGCAACAAGTACAGCCAGCGCGTGAAGGTGCAGGTGGAGGACTCGGCGCGCGCCATCAACAGCGGCATCCCGAAGGCGCTGGGGCTGCCCGAGACCACCTTCTCGGCCAAGCAGCTGCTGCCCACCACCATCGGCCGCACGCTGGCACGTGCGCTCGAGAGCCAGTACTGCGGCGAGATGATGCTCGACGACTGGCACGAGCTGATGGCCAACATCAAGGCCGGCGACCGCGCCACCGCCAACGTCGACAAGTGGGACCCCAAGACCTGGCCGAAGGAGGCCAAGGGCGTGGGCACGGTGGCCGCGCCGCGCGGCATGCTGGGGCACTGGATCCGCATCAAGGACGGCCGCATCGAGAACTACCAGTGCGTGGTGCCCACCACCTGGAACGGCAGCCCGCGCGACCCCAAGGGCCAGATCGGCGCCTTCGAGGCGAGCCTGATGAACACGCCGATGGCCAACCCCGAGCAGCCGCTGGAGATCCTGCGCACGCTGCACAGCTTCGACCCCTGCCTGGCCTGCAGCACGCACGTGATGAGCCCCGAGGGGCAGGAGATGGCGCGCGTGACGGTGCGCTGAAGAAGAACCGAGCCCCCGACGAACCCGGAGACATGACGATGACCAAGCTCTTCAGCGCATCCCGCCGTTTGATCGCGCTCGGCCTGCTGCTGGCAGCCGGTGGCGCCTGCGCACACCCCGGCCACGACACTGGCAGCGCCTTCGCCGGCCTCGTGCACCCGCTCGGGCTGGACCACCTGCTGGCCATGGTGGCCGTGGGCCTGTGGTCGGTGGCCGCGCTGCCGGCGGGGCAGCGGCTGCGCGGCCCCGCCGCCTTCGTGCTGGCGATGGTGCTGGGCGCTGCCATCGGCGCCTGGAGTGCCGCGCCGGCGCTGGTGGAGCCCGGCATCGCGCTCAGCGTCGCCATGTTCGGCGTGCTCATCGCCTGGCCGCGGCTCGTGCCCGGCGCGGCGGGCCTCGCGCTGGTGACGCTGGCCGGCGCGCTGCACGGCCTGGCGCACGGTGCGGAGCTGCCGGCCGGCGGCGGTTTCGCCGCCTATGCCTTCGGCTTCGTCGCCACCACGGCGCTGCTGCATGCAGCGGGCCTCGGCCTCGGCCACCAGCTGCACGCGCTGCCGCAGCGGCTGGCGCGCTGGAGCACGGGTGCGCTCGGCGGCTGCCTCGGCCTCGCGGGGCTGGTGCTGCTGGCGCAGGCCTGACGACCACACCGCGGAAGGACCCTCACGATGAGCCCCGTCCCCACCTCCATGGCCACTTCGGCGGCCAACGCGGCCGCCACCGGCGTCGACGCCGCGGCCGTGGCCGCCGGCCGCGCCATCCGCTCGGTCTACGTCTACGAAGCGCCGGTGCGCCTGTGGCACTGGGTGAACGCGCTCGCCATCACCGTGCTCGCCGTCACCGGCTACTTCATCGGCCAGCCGCTGCCCACCACGCCCGGCGAGGCGAGCAGCCAGTACCTGATGGGCTACATCCGCTTCGTGCACTTCGCGGCCGGCTACGTGTTCGCGGTCGGCCTGGTGGCGCGCGTGTACTGGGCCA
>Ga0268299_1004362_pt1 | contig 11142 bp, 11 predicted proteins | sample NOBtaG_FD_193484 | JGI IMG/M metagenome (GOLD analysis project Ga0268299, IMG submission 193484) | Activated sludge microbial communities from bioreactor in Nijmegen, Gelderland, Netherland - NOB reactor | ecosystem: Engineered > Bioreactor > Aerobic > Activated sludge | place: Netherlands... | reverse complement strand
TTATCGATAAGTGAGCGCACCATTCGAGAGCGTATCGCTACCCGGCAGTGGCCCGCCTACCGCAGCGGCAACGCAGTACGCGTGGATCCACTAGAACTAAAATCCTTGATGGCAAAAGAAGCTCGATGAAGCGGCCACATGGAGCAGGCTATCTGGGCAAACCTCGCAGATAGACAAGCGGACGACATCGCTACCGACGGGCCGGCTATCGGATTCCCTGCGTCCGCACTTTGCTGGGACGGGTACCGGCAGCGGGCACGGTCAACAGCTGACGCAGGGCATAGAGGGCCCGCACAGCCTGATGACTGCGCGCCAGAACCTGCTCGCTAAAGTGCGCGACAGATTCCAGCTTTCCCTGTCTCACAATATTGCGATAGGTGCGCGAGGCCCATTCAACATCCAGCGTGGAAAGCAGTTCATAGCGGTGCCGATCCGGCAGAACTTCAACTATATGCCTAATAGACGTATCACGACGAGGGATGGCATCATAAACACCATGATGGATTCTTGGGTCGTAATACTTACTTCTGATGATTTCGCGAACATCTACACAACGTGAGATTAGCTCCTTCAGTAAAGGTTTGTGAGGAGAATCGCGGGGCAATCGCTGTCGCAAGGATTGCAACGTCCCCAAAACAGCACCTGAATACACGACAATTGCCCCCTTGGTTCCCAGTCGACCCACGAGTGATTCAAGAAAGCCCAGGACAGGAGCTCGGTCTCGACCGAGATCCACCCAGTCCTCCCAGTTCACAACCCCACCTTCGGACTCCCGAAGCATGCTCCACTGAAATGGCACGCGTTCATACGGCTTCATTCCAGAAAATAGCGGGACTCCATACCAGGCCGTCTCAATGTGGAGGTAATGAATCGGATAGGCCAAACGCTTCATGACTGTTGAAAGATGAGGACTACGCCATTCCTTCTGCTGAACAGCATGCTGCTGCAGAGTGGAGAGAGAAAAACCGGGAGGAATTTGATCGAAGGTCCGCACTCCACGGGCCACCAGCTTGGGAATTTGCCGTTCTCCGTCTGGCAAACGGCCGACCCACTGGGCCGGTTTGTTCTTCGTACAGTGCGTCCAGAACTCGCAAGGATAGGGCCGCCAACAGTGGGCCCCGGGCTCGACACTTGGAGGGTGTGGTGCTCTCAGGACACGCTTCATGATCTGAACGTGCTTTGGGATCTCCTTGCTCAGTCCCTCTATATCGGACGACACATCGGTAATTCTGAGAAACCGATCAGGGCTAAGGACTGAACCATGGCGATATCCTCGATTGATGTGCATAACAGAGTGCCGGTGCACGTTCATACCGCACCCTTGCAACACATACGCTTGCAAAGCCACGTCCCACCGGTGAGCTTCCTTTGCGCTGGTCGTCGATTTGCACTCGATGAGGTGCCAGCTGTCATCCGGCTGTCGTTCCAAGATATCGACACGAATGAGAACGTCATCGAATTCGAATGCGGCTTCAAAGATGGCAGGCACAGTTCGATTAGTCACAAGAGCCTGCGTCTTGTCTAGGGCTGTTTTCTGGTCATCCCGGTGTAACGACACCAAGACTCCTCCGGGGAATCGACCGTGCGTACATTCACCGAAGTCACGCCCAAACTCAAACAATGCCTGTTGCGCCTCTGTCGGAGGTGTTCTCCACTCACGATGATGCCAATCGAGATACATCCTCTTCATACACTGGCGCCCAGCCATGTATCTGGACTTTGTCAGAGGATATCGGCAGGAAAGGGTGATTCCGGGCATTTTGCTTTTCGGCAAAAAGTGTGACGAGACTGTTATGCAACCTCGGACAAAGACCGCTGTACGCGCACATAATCAGGATCATCGCGAGTGGCATTCTCCATCCGCCTCACATCTTCTAGCGTCTCAACGCGCCGTCCAGGACGCGCCTGTGGCGAATCATTCCACTCATGCTCTCGGATGAACGTGTCTGCTAACGCGGCTACTGTATCTTTGGGTGGGAGAGGAACAGGCCCCATGTACTCTTCCTCCTCCCCTGACAAAACCTGAAGCTCTGGCCATTCCGTCTTTGGTTCAAATTTCGCGCCTATTGGGGGGCGTCGATACCCATGGACATACAACAGCTTGACCCGCAATGCGTCGAAAGCCAATCGCCGCGTGGTGCGATTCACATGTTTGGCAATTCCGTTCACGCGCTCCGTGTAGCCATTCGTGATATTCGGCCACTTGAAAAGATTAAAGACTTCCTTCTCCCACTGACGAACCTGATTGATTCGGGGTCGGAAGGCGTCCGGTGCCAACGTGAGACATTGCTTTTCCCACGCCTGATATAACACACGACCACGCGACTGAGTCGGGGCGCTCCAGATCTCGCAGAACGACTCTTTGAGCTCATAGGCCGTCGTTAATGCCGGGACTGCGGTCTTCCAGTACTCCAGTGCGTCTTGATCCTGCGCGTTCAGATTATGGCGGCGCTTTCGGACAATACGCGTGTCGTATTTCAGCCTTACCCCCCGTCGTCGCCTTAAGGCTCGTCGCACATGATCGACCGCCTTCGTCCCTAGCTGAATCAGATGGAACTTATCGATCACAATCACCGCATCAGGCAAGATGTCTCGCACGATCTTCCGGTACTGGGCGCACAGGTCCATGCAGACTACCGCGACTTCCTCACGGCCTGGCATCCTCCTCAGGAACGTACTGATCGTGCCTGGCTTGGTATCAGGAAGGATGTCATAGACGAGCTTGTGTTGGAGATTCGTCAACACGATCCGCGGTGTCCCTCGGATCATGACTTCGTCAATACCCAGCCATCGAGGCGTGGGAAGATGCGCGATGGCATCGACGGCTTGAAAGAAAGAATGGGCTATCCGACGGACAGTCGCCTCATGCACCCCATATTCTTTAGCAACATGCGAGAACGGACGATGCAGGGAATTGCGTGCGATGGCCTCGACCAGGCGGCGTGTGGCATGTCGCGACGCATCAAGGCAGTCGAGCGAGGGGAAAAACAACACCGCACAGTGAACGCATTTATAGCGTTGACGAGTGAGCCGGACACGGACAGGCAATCCGTGCAGAGGGAGGTCATCGAAGCGAAAGTCCTTACGGCCATACTTGAGGAAGGAGGTGCTGGTGTGACAACCCGGGCACTGCTGTGGTGGCTCAACGGTCACCGCTCTGAACTTCCAACGTAGGCCCTTATGTGCTTGCCAAACCTGAATGCCTTCAAGATTCAACATGTGGCTCAACCACATGTTGTTCTGGACTCCTTGCTCGATCCATCTTGGGTCGATGGGGTTATCCTTCTTCGATCGAGGATGCATCCACTCAACTGTAGCACCTCTTCTCTACCGAACGTGATCGGCGCTAGCGAGCGAGAATTCCTCCTGCTCGTTTTGACTCATTACGTTCTATTGTTGGAGCCATCACACCTTTTGCCGAAATTCCTGTACCGATAACTAACCTCCTCCCTCTATCCCATTTTCCCCGTCGTCGACATCTTTCCCTTTTTTCGCCCGTCCTCGTCCATGGCGTTAGTACACGAGAGCCATCCCGGGACCTCCTCCTGTGTTTCTCTTTAACTTGGGGGTTCCTCCCATGGATTCTCGTTATACCCGTGTCCGCAAAGGCCCCTTCATCTGTGCGACGTACCAAGAGGGTACGCAATGGATCTATGTGCGTGAGTGCTACAAATATGATCAGCACCCGCTTGGGAGCTACCCCACACACGATGACGCACAGCGTGCTTAAAGGGATGACGCGCTTGGCGGCACACTTCTGCGGTGACATCCTCTTGACGACCAAGAGGACGCTAACACCGAAAAACGGGCCAAGCAGTCGTTCGCGGCCGCCGGTGAATCCAGCAGGACAGGAGATGAGCGTCAGCGAGCTGTCGCGCCACTGCGCGACGATTCAATCACTGCTCAAGAGGTTAGTCGGCAGGTAGAGGTGTTACAGACCCGTCTCGGGGTCGTATAACCTAGACTGGGCTCTCATCGCACCTCACCGACGAAAGCGAAGAAGACTTCTCGGAAAGCGGCATCCCGGCTAAAGAAGAGGGCGAAAAAATGACGTGCCCCTCTTTTCATTTCACACCCGACAGGAATACCGCCAATCCCTCGCCGCTGTAGGGAAGTTTGAGTGATGCCCCCACGTAACAAACGTTTCGCCGTGCCGCCTCCCTCTTCCACCCTCGTCTCCCACCAATCCCGAAAAGAGTGCTTAGTCACTCACCACACCGATCGCACGCAGTGGGCTATTGATGAATCCACCAGGAAAGAAGACGAGCGTCAGCGACCTGCCACGACACTGCGCAACGATTCAATCGTTGCTTAAAAGGGTTACCCGACAGGCAAAGACGCTACAGGCTCGTCTCATGGGCGTACCGGGTGGGCCTGACATTCGTCACACCCTCCTGAGGAAGCGACGGTGACTTCCCGGAAAGCGGGATTACGCTAACGAGGGGGGGCGCCTGAATGATGTCCCTCTCTTTCCTTTCGACACCCGGCAGGAAAAATGCCAATCTCTCGACTCGTAAGGGAGTGTGCGTGACGCAACTCCCCTGGCAAACGTCGGCGTGCCGCCTCCCTCTTCCACCCTCGTCTCCCACCATTCCCGAAAAGAGTGCGAAGTCACTCACCACATGGATCACACAGTTCCCACTCTCCGAACCGGCCATCGTGTAACCCTCCCTCGGCAAGACCACTGAGAGCGCGCTGCCTTAGTCGCCACTGCTGAGGACACTGTACCAATATAATGCCCTGCCCCACCAGCTGGTCAGGCTCGGGCGTTCCCACCTCTCGCGACGACTCCCCTTAGCGAATTAGCCCTTTCGCAAGATCTTGGCTGTCCCCGTCCTCTTCCCATGCAGGGCCAGGCAATTGAAACAGTAATCCCACGACCATGTAGAGGACTCCGTGTGATGACCCGCCGAGACTGCAGTACGGCTGCGTCGCCTTCTCACTATATCGATTGCAAAAGACCGTTACTTGGATTCGTAACCATCTCCGCACCCAACTCTCGAATAAAACATTCCGTTTACAGACACGATCTCATCAATAGCCGCTCCCTTTCTGTTCTATCGCCACACCATTCCTCAAATTGGCAGCCCCTTGCACTCGGATTCCTTCTGCAGGGCCACAAGCTTCTTTTCATAAGAAAGAGGTGAGCCATCTAGCAATCCAAGTGAATGTGAGATGGTCTCGCGGAAAGGTTTAACACAAGGGACGACGGCCATGACGATGATCGAGGATGACACATTTGAGATCACAGAGGACGAGGACGAAAACACGCGGTGCCGGGAGGGGTCGGCCAGCTATCAACATATTAGGGGATTGCCAACCTTTTCGTCCCAGGACTGGCAGCGATTGTTGAGAGCAGTTCGGCGCCATCACCATAAGCATTGTGGCGTCGTCCATACCATGGTGGACCTGCGCCTCCCCTTAGTTGCCGTCCTCGGGCTTTCTATCGGCGATCTCGACTTCAAAAAAGGCACGGTGCGCGTCGTGCAGGGATGGGGAGAAACCGGGGCATTCCCCATTCCCAATCTCACGCACCCATTCCATCCGCATGGGGATCTTGGTCATCTGGTCATTCCGATGACATCGAAGAGCCAGCAGGTCTTCCAAGATCATCTGGCACAGTTGCGCGCCTGGGGTCGCCCTTGTGGTCCCACAGATTGGTTGTTCCCAGGTCGAGGCAATCAGCCATGGAAATTCCGCTATGTCACGAACTTCACCCTTCTGCCTGCACTCTCGCGGTGTCAACTCCCGAAGCTGTATCCGAAGGATCTGTATTACTGCCTGTACAAAACTCATATCAAGGAGGCCTGCAGCCATGAATAACGCCGCTAAGCAACCCATTCCCGTAGCCCCCACCGACGACAAAGTCCACGATCACGTCGCCGACGTGATCCCACTGGTCACTCGAATGAGTCCAGCGGCCCGTTTGATTCGTACGGGCTCGACGCGTCTGGCCCCTGACACGACGATCAATAGCTTTCTTCCGGAGGTTCGAAAGGTCTGGAATCGCACGATTGACATACACGGGAGCCTCGATGGCTACGAGAGTACGGTGATACACCACATTCTGCCGTTTTTTGATGGCACCGCCCTGCAGGATTGGGACACCGGGCTGATGATCAAGTTTATCGAAGATTTGGACGACAAAGTCGCGATGACGGCCAAGCTCACGCCCTATCCAGATGGCCGGAAACTGAGTCAGCTCTCGAAGGAACGGATTTTGGCGATCCTGTCTGGCATCTGCCAGCTTGCGACCACCCATCAACTCCTGTCCATCAATCCCCTTAAGGATTATGGGAAGCTCTTAAAACACTACAGTGAGAAGGCATCGCCTCAAGGTAACCGAACGCACCGACGGGCCAGACCCATTGCGAAACACCACGCGCTCACCATCGAGGAACGCGACCTCGTCCTGCTCGCGGCTCGTTCATTTTTGTCGGTGCGCTACTACGCGTACTACCAGTTTTTAGCCGGAACCGGCGTCCGGCCCAGTGAAGCGGCGGCGTTACGCTGGGAACGCCTGGATCTTGAGGGACGGACGACGAGCGGCACACCTGTTGCCTACATTCGCAGTACGTTCAAGCGAGGGGGAACGCATATTGGGAAAACGAAATCCGGCCGGCACCGGATTGTAGAGCTCGCGCCAGCCGTGGTGCAGGTCTTGACGGCATTGAAAGCGCTGAGGCCTGATGATCCGAAGGCCTTCGTGTTTACGAGACCCAATGGTCGCCCCTTTTCCCAGGCCTTTCGCAATCAGGTCTGGGCAGTGGTTCTTGGCCTGGCCGGCATGACACGGTGGCTTCCTGTGTACTGTCTCCGGCATACCTACGCCAGCATCCTGATTAACGGCGGCACCTCAATCACGTACGTGTCTCAGCAGCTTGGACACTATAATGACGAAGTCACACGTACCACCTACCTTCACTGGCTGCCGGTCAAGTCCAGTGAGAACCTCTCCCGGCTTGGATTGAAAGAATGATGTCCCCCGGGCCCTGTGGCGGGTGATGTTCGAAAACACCGAATTTGCCATGACGCCGCGCCACAGGCGTGCTCGCCTCTGAACGTACTCCATCACCGCTCCAGACGCAGCAATCGATCTTCATGGCCAGCCCGGATGACCGAACCCTCTTGGCTGGCCATACTGGACATTTCCACTTCGAACGCAGCACCACCGTGCTCAACTGTTGCGCCTCGCACCCAGACATGTTGTTAGCCGATCGTTGGATCCAACACATCACCGCTACACTTGAACCGCCTGCTTGGTCCCTCCGAGCACATTGGTAGAGTGTTTGCTACACGGCGCTAGTCACCCAATCATCCTACGAGGAAGGAGCGCATGAAGCATCGTCAGTCATCACCGAATGAGCCTATACGGGCCTTCCTGTATGCGCGGTCGGCAAATACACGCCATCCTGGGCTCACTAGCGCAACTCGTCGCACTCAACGCACTGGCTGCGGACGGGACGCGAAATCACGGCGCCTTCTGGGAACATTTGCGCTTGGCGAGGTTTGTCAGAGACGGCAACGGGGCTTCTGCCAGGAGGGCTGGGAGATCCATGGGCGCTGGGGTGATGGGATCGCGGAGTCTCTGCACGGCATCCTGCAAGTCGTCCCAAAGCCTCTCACGATGACGGAGATGCTGAGGTGTCTGATTAAACGGAGGGGCATGATCGACGTCTTGAAGGTCACTCACCAACTTCCGAAATGTGGCATAGGACGCCTGCCGCTGGCGGAAGGCAGCGAAGTCATATTGCGCGGCAACCGATTGGGACCTGTGCAGGGACCGGAGGCGTGCCTCAAGCGCCTCTACGCCGTCGAACGACCGCGTCAACTTGCGACAGTCGCGCAACAGCACCGTGCCACAAAACAACCTGGCATATTGCGTCAGACGCTGATGCAGTGTTTGGTCTGACATCGTTTCCACGTTCTTCAGAACCCTTTGGAGCTCGCGCAGTTCCCTCGTCTGCCCATTCTTCTGAAGCAGCTGTTGGATCACGCCAGAAGAATAGGCCAACGCCGCGAACACCACACCTGGGGGAATCCGTGTATGACAGAACGGCGTCCCGGTCGTGTCGAAGAAGCGCCCCCCACACCCCTTTGGGGCAAGACGCTTCTTGGGGCAAACCCATCGCCACTTTCCCACGTCTATGCAATACGTACCGTCTTGGAGCTTTTGACTTGCCGCGCTATGCGACCACGCCGTCATCGACTGACATTTGAGACAGATCACCTTGAGCTTGCGATTCGGGGCCATCCACCGAGTCCAGCGGAGACATCGATAGGCCAAGACAGAATTCCGTCTGAACGCAGCCAACAGATGGTCCTGCTTTTCGAGAGGGAGTTGTTCAATGGTGTCAGCAGAAAGAATCGCCTCAGGCCCAGGCCAGACGTGCGCGGCCTCCTCCGGTGTGCGAATAAGAAAGGCTTCGACCGTGGACCCCACCCGCCTACGTGCCGGTGGACTCGGAAAACGACCGGGCCCTTGAGTGCGCTGTCCCATGTAGCCTCTCCCGCCCCCCGCTCCTTATCGGACGGTAGCTGAACCAGCTTGACGAAGACAGGAACCTGTAGGCCTGGAGCAAGAGTCTGCGGCATCGCCGGAGAGGGTGCCTCGTCGAATGTACCCCGAAGCTTTAACGTCCGGAGGAAACTCGCCCTGCCTGATTACCGGTGTGCAAGATTCTGGAACCTCTCGCGCCCCAAGGGGGAGAGTCGAGCAACGTGCCGCCTCCCTCTTAGAAACTGTAACAGCATAGGCACGAAAGAGTACAGAGCAACTCTTGGCATCTCGCCAGGACACAAGAATCGAGACGGCCCTGAGACAAACAAGGCCGTGCAGTGTCCTTACATCTTCCTTGCTCCCCTCGAATGAGGGGCACCTCGTTGACCAGCAAGTCTCATGTGGGCCTAGCCCGGCTCGCTCTCATCTTTTCCGCAGCAAGGGACGCGTGCAGCCGCTGCCCGGCCGGCTTTACCTGGAACCGCAAGAGAACATCTCCACGCAGGGAGATGTTCTCATCTGAACATCGGTCATCCCGTCGCGACGGGAAGCGGTCACACCTACTGAGGAACGTGCCCTACATGAGGTGGTGTTCGCTTTCCCGAACCACCATCGGGCGCGCTCTCTGCGAGCACATCGCATCACCTGACAGACCTTTGTCGTCCAATCAGGGACGCCCTCTAGACTCTTCCTATGATTGCCACACCAATCCACTGTCAGCGGGCATCCAATAATCCCCAGATGTGGGCAGCGAATTCTCCCCACCTCCTCACCAAGGGAGGAGCGAGATGGGACTTGACGAGGCGAGCGAGACGACGATCATGCGCGTCCAGGGGGACCAACCTGGGGAGGCACGCATGGTGGATCAGGAACGGTGGGCGGAGATCCGACGGTTATTTCATGAGGAGCGAGTGTCCATTTCTGAGATCGGGCGGCGCGTGGATTTGGATCGCAAGACCGTGCGCCGCAGTCTGCGACAGACGGCCTGGCAACCCTATCGCCGGGCCGCCGGCGGAGAGACGCTGATGACCGCCCATGCCGACTTTGTGCAGGCCCGCGCCCCCCAGGTCGGGTACTCGGCGCGGATTCTGTATCAGGAACTGCGGGCGAGCCGCGGCTATGCCGGCAGTTACGACACCGTGAAACGGTGGGTGGCCCCTCTGCGCGAAGTCCAGGGGCACGCAGACCGAGCCCTGCTCCGATTTGAGACCCCGCCCGGGCAGCAAAGTCAGATTGATTGGGGGCAGGCCACGGTGCCCTTCCGTACCGGCCCCGTCGTCGTCCATGTGTTCGTGCTGACGTTGGGCTTCAGTCGCCGTGGGTTCTATTACGCCTGTGTGGATGAGCGGCTCGCCCAGTTTCTCGAGTCCCATGAGCGGGCCTTTGCCCATTTCGGCGGTCACACTCGGGAGCATCTCTATGACCGTCCCCGCACCGTGTGTTACCCGAATGACACGGGGCGGCGGATCTGGAATCCCACCTTCAAAGCGTTTGCTGACTATTGGGGCTTTGAACCGCGGGTCTGCCGGCCCTACCGGGCACAAACGAAGGGCAAGGTCGAATCGGGCGTGAAGTATGTGAAGCGGAACTTTCTCCCCGGACGGACGTTCGTCGATCTCGTCGACTTTCAAGCCCAGCTCGATGAATGGAACGCGACGATCGCCGACTGTCGACTGCACGGCACCACCCACGAACTACCGACCGCGCGCTTTGAGCGAGAACGCGGGCAGCTGGTGCCGCTGGCGGGGCACCGCAGCTTCCAGCAGGAGGCCCGCGTCTCACGGATCGTGGCCGAGGACTATTTGGTCAGCCTGGCGACCAACCGCTACTCCGTGCCCTTCCGCCTCATCGGCCAGCGGGTCGAGGTGCAGCGCCGGGGAGACACCGTGCACATCTTCCATTGCGACCGCGAGGTGGCAACGCATCCCGTCTTATCCGGCACCCACCAATTCCGCATCCTGCCCGAGCACGGCCCCGGCGCCAGTGCACGGACGGCCCGTCAACGCCGCTCGACCTGGCGTGACCCGGCGAGTCCCCCCAGCGCGCTGCCGGAGGTCGAAGTGCGGGATCTGGCGTGCTATGAGGCGTTGTGTGGGAGTTTGCCCGTGGAGGTGCGCCCATGAACCCGGCTCAGTTGGAACGGCTCCGTGAACAACTGACGCGCCTGCGGCTGCTCAAGAGCCGCGAGCGGCTCGACGCGCTCTTACAGGAGGCGGCCGCCAAGGACCTTTCCTACGCGGACTTTCTCGACTGTCAAGGGGCACCCAATTCTCCCCAGTTTGGGTCATCGAAAATTCCCCGCCTCGGTTAGGTTGCCGTTGATGCTTCCTCGACGCGCACCAATCCCGCTTTGAGCTTCTCCTTCAGTCGGTACGAATGGCCGCGGATATTGATCGTGATCGCGTGGTGGAGCACACGATCCAGGATCGCCGTCGCTAGCACCCGGTCCCCAAACACCTCACCCCAGGCGCCAAAGCTCTGGTTACTGGTCAGAATCATCGGCCCCTTCTCGTAGCGACGCGAGATGAGTTGAAAAAATAAGTTGGCGCCGGTCCGGTCAATGGGCAGATAGCCGATCTCGTCAATGATCAGCAGGCGTGGAATCGTATAGAGCTTCAGCTTGTCCTCCAGCCGATTCTCCG
>Ga0268299_1004361_pt1 | contig 11151 bp, 6 predicted proteins | sample NOBtaG_FD_193484 | JGI IMG/M metagenome (GOLD analysis project Ga0268299, IMG submission 193484) | Activated sludge microbial communities from bioreactor in Nijmegen, Gelderland, Netherland - NOB reactor | ecosystem: Engineered > Bioreactor > Aerobic > Activated sludge | place: Netherlands... | reverse complement strand
TTGAAGATGGTGCCGTAACGGTCCCGAACTTACCGCCACCTTCCACAGTGCAGTACATCATTTTTGAACTAGCCGAGGGAGACATTCGAAATCAAATGGCAAAGACCGACAAACTCGACAATGCCTGGATTCTAAGAACCCTCCATCATTTGGCGCTAGGGCTCCAGCAGCTTCATTCCATAAATGTGGCGCATCAAGATCTAAAACCTTCCAATGCGCTTCTATTCGAAGACTTCGGGATTTCAAAGCTTGCCGATCTCGGTCGTGCTGCAGCCAAAGGAATTGAGCCGCCACATTATGATTTAGACGTTGCGGGGGATTGGAGTTATGCACCGCCTGAATTATTGTATGGTTCAGTGCCTCCATCATGGGACGGGAAACGAGTCGGCTGTGACCTCTATCTACTCGGTAGCATGATTGCTTCATTCTTCACCGGTGTCGCAATGACACCCCTCATACTAATGGGCATGGATCCTCGTTTCCATTGGAGTAAATGGGGAGGCACCTACGAAGAAGTTCTTCCGTATGTGCGCGCTGCCTCCCAAGAGGCAATAGAGTACGTCTCGGACGAGGTTCCGGTTGCTTTCAAATCCGAACTCAGAGAAGTCCTGAGTCAGCTCTGTGATCCAGACCCGTTACTGAGGGGTCATCCTAGGGACAAATCAATGAGCAGCGGAAACCCATATTCTGTTCGACGGTACGTTAATCATTTCGATTATTTAGCTAGCAAGGCCGAAATTCATTTCCGCTCTAGTTAAACGTCATGTCCACGGCACTAGAAGATCCAGACCGCAGGGTTGTTCCGAGGTGGAGGTCCTGGCACGAGTCGGTTAGCATTGGGGACGTCGCACCAATTGGTGTCAAGAAAGCCCCCCACGCGCTTAATCTGGATGATTTGAGCAAAAGTCAATTTGCCTGGAAACAGAACAGATCGTTGCCTTTTGCAGCCGATTTTCTGGGCGCAGCGTTTGCGTTGAATCAAGGATCATTGGCAAAGGATGCTGCCAATTTTATTCTCACCTCAAAGCAGCCTGCAAATAGGGCACTTCGAGTATTGGCTGGCCAGGTCCTGGCTGACAGAGATGGCGATCCACTTTTGATGGAGCCTTCCTTACCTTCGAAGGAAGCAAGCTACAGAAAGATTAGATCACTGAAGAACGCCCTGCATGACTTCCCTAGAAATCCGCTCGCCTTAATGGATCTGGCGAGGGAATACGTGGGACTTGGTCAGTCTTGGGCAGCTGTGAATCCAGTTCGAGAAGCGCTGGCGTTGGCCCCTGGAAACCGCTTTGTTCTGCGGTCGGCATCGCGGTTTTTTCTGCATCAGAATGACTATGAGCAAGCTCACGATATTCTTCGGAGGGCAGAGAGAACTAAAAAAGACCCCTGGCTAGTGTCAGCAGAGATAGCTGTCGCGAGCGCTGCTGGACGAAGCTCATCTCTCATAAAATTAGGTCGTTACTTCATTGACTCTAAGAACTTGCATCCGTTCCATATTTCAGAACTCGCAAGTGCCGTGGGTACGCTTGAACTAGAAGCTGGGAAAACTCGACTGATGAAAAAGCTGTTTCGCAAAGCTCTCGAAAAGCCGACAGAGAATTCATTGGCTCAGGCGGCATGGGTGGCAAGGAAGGTAGGCGACTTGGAATTTCAGCCGAAGTTAGACGATACACCGCGGTCATATGAAGCAGGAGCTTGGACGAGTATCACAAATGGCCGGTGGGAAGACAGCCTTGCTGATGCAGAGCTTTGGATGTGCGATGAACCTTTTTCGAAGAGGCCAGCAAGTTTTGGATCATGGGTAGCACTCAGTACCACTGCTGATTATGTCAAGGCAGAGCAAATGGCGCGACATGGGATCAAGACTCATCAGGACGATTTTATCCTCTTGAACAATCTTGCTGTAGCATTGACCTATCAGGGGAAAACCGATGAGGCACTAGCGTGCTTTCAGAAAATCATTATTAGATCCAGCGAAGATCTTTCTGCTGCCACATATCTAGCCACAAGCGGACTCCTTCAGTTCCGGCTTGGGGCCCCGGATGAAGGGAGAAAACTATATCGCAGTGCCATCAATGAGGCTAGACAAAAAAAATCAAAAGAAGCAGCAGTGTGGGCCTTACTCCACTTTGCACGAGAAGAATACCGATTGGAGTATCATTTGAAAGGCGACGAACTAATAAAGGAAGCACTCGCCGATTTTGACAGACTTTCCACCCTAGAACGAACAATGACAAAGCGTCTGCTCCATTTGGTCCGGCCAGCTTAGACGCCATTCTTTAGTATAAAGTGAAAGAACATCGCTACGAAGGTGGGTGTACAAGTAATTACTTCATAGGTTGAAGCGGTGATATCGAGCTCTTATAACTTTAAGGCGAGTGTCCTGGGTTCGAGTCCCAGCCGGCTCACCACTAAATCAAGGAGTTAGTGGTTCATCCCTCCGCCATCCGAGTTTCTTGTGTCAAAATTGTGCCAATGGAGTACGACTTTTCGAGTACGCTAACCGGCTCGAAGACTTTCCGGCGAGGGATGCGCGTAGCGTTGCGTCATGATGCCAGTCTTATGCCTCAGGATGCGTTGGACCGTGTACAGATCCACGCCTTGCTGTACAAGCCGGGTTGCCAACGTATGTCGCATATCGTGAAACCGGAAATCTGGAATACCGGCCCTATCTCTCGCTCTGCAAAACTCGCGTACCAAATAACGGACTTTTAGCGCCTTCCCTCTCGGGGAAAGAAAGACTGGACCCTCTGGCCGTCCCCGTCTGAGCCTGCATTTCCGAGAGGAACTTGAACACGGGCGTGATCAGTGGAATCGTACGTCGTGTGCCGTTCTTGCTTTTCATCACGACCAACACGCCTCGCTCAAAATCGACATGCTGCCAGTGAAGATTCTAGATTTCACCTTGGCGCATCCCGGTATTGAGAGCGAACACGATAATGGCCTGAAGCCATCCCGCTGCAGCGGCGAGCAAACGCCTCTCTTCCTCAACTGTGAGCCAACGATCCACTTCATTCTGGACTTGCTCTAGGGCGACTCGATGCATCGGATTGGTACGACACCATTCCCATTCGCGCATCGCCCTTCATCGTGAGTAGGTCGGCTGACGAAGGACCACTAACCGAGTCGCCGCGCCAGATGCAAGGATGCGCGAACCGAGAATTGGATGTACTCAAGAGTGAGACCACACGAACGAGGACGAGTCACAAAGAAACGACACTAACGAAGAGGACGTTTTGAAGTTGCGGCCAAGAATATTTCGGCCCTCGGCCGAATGACTCTAGTCTGGGTCTTGCGTTCACCCGTTGGAGTTCACTCGCTTATCGAGCTGTCAATACGGTGGCGGCTTCTCTGAAACCTAATGATTTCACAAGTGGAAAGGGGTAAGCTGCGACGGGAAAATTATTGGATCGCTAGCTTTAGATTGCACCCTTTGATGGACTTCTAGACGGAATCCTAAGGACAGTTCGTAATTAGGGACATACCATCATCGCCAAACCTGACCTTGAGTTTTGCAGGTTCACCTTGTGAGACCTCGGCTATGCAAGATGCGCTGACTCGCTACAGCAAGGAAATCGCCAAACTCGAAGTGGCGGAGACGAGCCGGGAGGAGACCTACTACCCCGCTATTCGCGCCTTGTTCGCAGATCTCCTGCATTCCCAGAACCTTCCGTTTGAGGTCCGAACGAACACCAGTGAACGCCGTGCCGGTGGAGGCCAAGACCTCCCCGATATCGCGTTCTATGACGGGTCAGGGGATTTTCTGGTCGCCCTGTGCGAGGTCAAGCTGCCAAAAACGACCATCGCAGAGATGGCGCAATCCGTTGAGCGGAACAATCAGATTGGGCGATACCTCGCTCAGGGACGGGTGGTCATTCTCTGTAACCTCCGAGCTTTCGGGTTGTTGACGGTCTCGCCAGATTACAATGGCAAAGGACCTGTGGCTTCGGCTCATCGTCGCCTGGAAGAGACCGTTGAACTCTGGTCGGCTGAGTCCTCTCCCCGGACCAAACGAATTGTGACGGCGGAGGCTGCTGCGAAGCTCACGGAGTTGATCGAGGCTGCCGTCACGCGATATGCCCCGATTGCGGAGCCTGAATCGCTCGCCCGGATTCTCGCAAGACAGGCTCGCCGGGCCAAAGAAAGTTTGCCGAGTCAATTCACCGATGCCGTCAGACCTCTACTCGATGACTTTGGAAAAGCCTTGGGGATCTCCTTTGAGGGGAGCGAAGGCGAGGAGTTTTTCCGGTCCTCGTTGGTGCAGACCGTCTTTTATGGCTTGTTCGCCGGGTGGGCCCTCTGGCGTCACGCACGAAAGAAGACGGAATTCCGGTGGCAGGACCTTCCTCAATATCTCAAGATCCCTTTCCTGGGTGAACTCATCTATGAGTTGCAGCATCCCCAACGGCTCAAAGAACTCAACCTCCGTCACCATCTGGATGTCGCGACCGAGACCTTTGCCCGCGTCGATCAAGACGCCTTTTTCAGGAACTTCAGGCTCCCAGGGATTCATGAGACCACAGACACGTCAGGAAAGGCCGCGACGAATAGCGCGATCGTGTACTTCTACGAACCGTTCCTTGAGGCCTTTGACCCGGAGTTACGCAAAGAGCTTGGCGTCTGGTACACCCCTCCGGAAATTGTCCGGTACCAAGTCCGAAAGATTGATCGGCTGCTCCGGGATGAACTCCATTGTCCGAGAGGGTTTGCCGATGACAAGGTGGTGGTTCTCGACCCGTGCTGCGGCACCGGCGCCTATTTGATCGAAGTGCTCAGATGCATCGCGGAACAACTTGAAGAGGAGGGTGCCGGAGCCTTACTCGGAGCCTCTCTGCTTCAGGCCTTCAGTCGGCGCGTCATCGGGTTTGAAATTCTGACCGCGCCCTTTGTCATTTCTCAGCTGCAACTCTACCTCATCCTTGCTGAGTTGGGAGCGGAGCCGAAATCCGGTGATCGTCTCAGTATCTTCCTCACCAATGCCTTGACTGGATGGGAAGGGCCGGACCAACTGAAGCTGCATTTTCCCGAACTGCAAGCCGAACATGACGCAGCGCAGAAAATTAAGCGAGATGCCAAGATCATCATCGTGCTTGGAAATCCTCCCTACAATCGCTTTGCCGGCGTCCCACTTGAGGAAGAAGCGGACCTGGTTGATCACTACAAAGGGATCACGCGCGATGCGAAGGGGAAGCAACTTGGAACCAGTGAGTTGTTCACCCGATGGGGGATCAGAAAGCATCTACTTGATGACCTCTACATTCGCTTCTTTAGGCTGGCCGAGAAGCGAATAGGCGAGAACGCCGAGTACGGGATCGTGAGTTTCATATCCAATAGCTCCTATCTGACTGGGCGCTCGCATCCGGTGATGCGGGAGTCCTTGCTCACTCATTTCGACAAGGTGTGGATCGATAACCTTCACGGCAACCGCTTGGCTAGCGAACGAACGCCCCACGGGGAATCATGCGAGACCATCTTCAGTACGGAGGCTGGCGGTCCGGGAATCAAAGTTGGGACCTCGATCTCTACATTTCTGAAGTCCAACAAGCCGAAGGACCGTGTGGGAGAAAGGCCGGTGTTTGTTCGGGATTTCTGGGGTCGCTCCGCACGCAAGCGACAAGCCCTTCTTGATTCGCTTGAACTGGAGAGTTGGACGAAGCTCAAACGCGACCAGGCCGGTAAGCAATCAGAAGGCCCTAGGCCCTATGAACGCTTCACTCCCACAGAGGAGAATCGATGGAAATTGGTTTCTCAGGCGACTCAAGGTGGATATGAAGACTGGCCTGGGCTTGATGAATTGTTCCCCGCCTCAATCCAAGGGGTGAATCCAAATCGGGGTCTTCAAGGTAGCGTGGTTGAGACCGAAAGAGATGTGCTCGCCAACAGGATGCGGGACTATTTTTCAGCTATGTCCTATGAGGACCTGGCCAAGCGACATCCGGGTATCTGCCAGGAGTTCGCTCGCTATGATCCCCGGAAGACTCGTGAGGCTCTTCTCAAGGCGTCAGCCTTCCATGATTCACACATCGTCCCCTATCTCGTGTTTCCGTTAGATGTTCGGTGGATTTACTATGAGACTGAAGGGAAACTGCTGAACGAGAGACGGCCTGACCTGTGGGACAACCTGAAGAAGAACGAATTCTTGGTGACAGTTCCACAACCGCGACGATACTCAGAAATCCGTCCCCTGTTGGCGACCTCACTCTACGACCTTCATCTTCATGATCGCGGGTCGGTAGGATTTCCTGCTGAGATCAAGCCACCCCATGATCCGCAAGACTTGTTCTCCGAGCCACAACAGCATATGCGAGCAAACCTTGCCCCTGAATTCTGGGCCTCGATCAAGGCGAAATGGAAACTCAAAGGAGAACTCCATGGATCAGAAGGCAGATCCTTGGCGCGGATGATTTTCAGGCTTGCCCTGGCTATGTGTCATTCCCCGCAGTATGAGGCTGATCATAAAGACAGCCTGTCGCAGGACTGGGCCCACGTTCCCTTCCCAAGAGACAAGAAACTGCTGACAGCGATCGCAGAAGTAGGGGAACACGTGGCAGTGCTCCTGAACCCTCTTGCGAATGCTCAACAAGTCGTAAAGTCGCTGCTTGGAGACAAAGCCCCGACGTTGGCTGTCATGCAGAAGCGCGGTGGCGGGGCAGTCAGTCAGGCCGAATTGCTCATCACCTACTCCTACTACGGCGGAGCTACAGGCCGATGGAGCTCACGCCAACCTCAGCACACGGAACCGCAAACGGAGCGGTGGGGAACTCAAACGGGAGACCTCTTTCTCAACGACCGCGTCTACTTCGCACACGTTCCCGAAAAGGTTTGGCAGTATGAACTAGGCGGCTACCCGGTTCTCAAGAAATGGCTCGGGTATCGCGATGCAAAAAGGCGAGCCGATCAACCGCTCCGCTTGGAGGAGGCTGCTCACTTCAGGTCGATGGTTCAACGAATCGCCGCCTTACTCATTCTTCATGAACGGTTGGACGCGCTGTATGAAGAGGCAGGAGCGACGTGCTTCACCGCAGAGGAACTGGGAATCAGATAACGTCATCACAACCTCCAAACGATGGTTGATCGACATATTCAAGAGGCCGTTAAAATCGGTCGGGTCGCATCCTTTCAATGGCCACGTAGCCGCGTTCGCCTACGAGAGACACAATCTGTTCCTTCGCCATCGCAAACACGGCTTCTTTCGAGTGCACCCCCGCTTGATGCAGGGCCAAGTACTGCCCGCGGTTAAGTGACGCGCGCATTTTAAGCAGCCCGAGCGATTCTATAGGCAGGCCCAGCTCCAGGCACGAAAGCGTAAGGTCGATCGACTTCAAGATCTCAACGTCGTCCGTGACGAGGACAGCGATGATCTGTTGCGCTGACCTTAGGTGGAAGCGCGTGGCGTCGGCAATCCGTCGGATGTCGCCGTAGCTCACCTTGCCTTGATAGGGATTCGGCGAAAAATAGCGCTCGATCTCGTCGGTGCTCACCCCGTGCATCCAGTCCCAGAGGATTGATGCTCGCTTGCACCGCGCCCAGTAGTCCGGCGTCTCGTTTGCGTACCGCTGAAGCGAGCCGACAATATCCGAGCCATAGCGGTGCTGAGCATCGGTAATCCGGCAGCTCTCCGCCGTACCCTTCTTGAGGAGCGGTGTATACACGTCGTCAGCCTCCTGCAGGACTTGGAGAAGTGCCACGAGATCGTCGGCCTTTAGATGCTTAGGGTCGCGCTGATTGAGCAACTCGACAAGCCGAAGTGCCGACTCGAACGAGAGCGACGACCGCCCGCAGGCTTTGCCGAGAAGAGTGAGTTGGATCTGGCCTCCTTCCTCTTCGGCAAGGCCGGTACGAAGCATGCGCTCCACCAAGCGTTCGATCTCTGCGGACACCGCTGCAGCCCACGAGGGGTGTGCGCGTGCCAGAAGATAGCCGCCGAAGGTATGCACGAGGAGTTTGGAGACTTCCGCACGGGGCACCTTGCGAACCTGCGAGAGGAGGCGCAGCACCCAAGTAGGCAGGACATCACTGCGGAATGATGAATGCACCGGCTCCGGCGTGCCGAGCACGTATTTTTGGAAAAGCTGACGCCGTTCAATGCTGTTCTCTGCGAGAAGAATCGACTTGCCCTTTTCATTGAAGCCGAGGCGTCCGGCGCGGCCGATCATGTTCTTGTACTCGGCAACCGTAAACGGCCGGCCGTCCTCGCCCACGAACTCGCTTTCGGCAAGGATCACCGTTGAGGCGGGCGTGTTAATGCCGGCTGCCAAGGTCGTCGTCGCAGCGAGTACCTCGATCCCGCCGGCGGGATTTCGGAAATAGGCTTCCACGATCGCTCGCTCTTCCGGCCCAAGATTCGTATTGTGGAAGGCTGTGCCGCCCATCAGGCAGCTCCGCAGGCGTTCGGAAGATCCGGAAGTGTCGTGGGCCGGGAGCGCCTCGATGGCGTCAGTCACAGAAGGGAGGCCTAGTTCCTTGGATAGGTATTCGGCGCAGCCCTCTGCGGGGCCGCGCATGTTGCGAAAAACAATCACCTTCTCTTTGTCCCGCACGAGTTTCCGTACAACTGGCACGATCACATCCTGCGAACTTGGCTTTTCTTTGCGCTGCTGAATAGTGTGGTGGGGCAAGAGCTGCTCCAACTTGCGCTCGCCCATTTCGTCGAGGTATTCGTACGTACCCGACCGATCGAGAACGCCTTCGCAGAGTGGCACCGGGCGCTCGGTCGTCACGAGCTTCTCGCAGCCCAGCCATTGGTCGAATGCGTTGATGTTCCCGATGACCGCGGAGAGGACGAGGAGTTGCGGATTGATGCCCTGTTCCCTTGCACGGATCAGCAGCGTAAGTAGGAGCTCGACCACGATGCCGCGGTTCGGGTCCGTAATGAACTGGCCTTCGTCGACGACGACGAGCCCAAGCTGCGTTACCACCGTCGGGCTCGATAGTGCGACGGCGAGGAACATCTCGTAGGTTAGGAGCGCGATGTCGTAGCGCCCGCTCACTATGAGCGCAGCTTGGTCGGAATAGTCGCCAGTGCATCGCGCTACGCGAATACCCAAGGCCCCGTACATGGCGGCGAAGTCCTCGTACTTCTCGTTGGCGAGCGCTCGGTAAGGCAATAGGAACACGGCCTTTTGAGCGTCGGCGACCGAGCGAAGGGCCGCGATTTCACCGATGAGCGTCTTGCCCGAGCTCGTTGGCGCCACGACGAGGAGCGAGTTGCCCAAAAGCACGCGGTGTTTGTTGACCGCCTCGACCTGCAGTGCATTAAGCCCAGCCCGGTATTTCGGTTTCCACTTGCCAACGACTTCCTGCGGGATGCCGAATCTCGCGAGTTCCTCGATCGCGCCGGAGAGCGTCTGAGCTTTGCGCTCCGGAAATGCTTTGTAGTAGCGCTTGCCGGGCACGAGGTGCGGGAAAACGAGCCCGCCCTCCACGTGATTGATGAACACGGGATTCTGAACGACGCCGATGCGCTCCGCCTCGGTTCTCGTCCGCGTAGTTATCTCATCCACGGCGCTCGTGACCGAGATTTCTGCTTTGTCGGCATCGGTGAGCACGTCAATCAACGCCTTCGTGAGGAGGCCGTGCCCGGTCCCCGGCTGCTCCCAGGCCGCTTCGTGTGCGGCCGACGCGGCGATCAAGATGCGTCCCTTGCCCACGATCACGTCAAAGGGCGACGCGGCCAGGCGGCTGATCGGACTTTGCTCCAGCACTTTGGCGGGGGCGCCGCCGCTGAAGCAGCAATCTAGAATGCAAAGAATCGCCCGGGCTTTGCTTTTCTTAAAGCGCTCCGCCAGCTCGTCCATCGAGATGGTCGTGGCCGCCAAGGCATTGCAGTCCGCATCGTACGGCACCAGGCGGTGGTCATGGGTGCCGTGACCCGAGAAGCAGAAGATTGCGACGTCGTCCTTCCCTGCGTCGCCCAAAGCGATGTCCATCGTATAGTTGATGGCGCTCTTGGTTGCTTCCTCGTCCACGAGAAGGGTGGCGTCGGCTTCCGGTAGGGTGTCCGAGAAAAGCGCCCAGAGCGCAGTCGCATCCCGTCGTGCGCCGGTGAGCTCTCTGATTTCAGGATGCTCGTGCCGGTTGATGCCGATGAACGAAGCTCGGATTTTCATCACTGTCTCTTTACGAACGTTCCCATTGATGCACTCTTGCCACGGAACGGCCTGGCGATAAGCAGCGGGCGAAGCCCGTCTGCTTCACCGCACTGCAGGGAATAATGGGGAAACCGATCCCATAGCGAGCACTTGTCAAAACCGTTGTTTCGAACCTTTTAAGGCGAGGGCTCTGGTTACAGTTCCAGCCGGCTCACCGTCTATTCGACAAGGTCGTCGAAAGGTCTTGAATAGTGAAGGGAAGAATCCCTTCACCATAAATATTCACCAAGACATACGCCTTTCCCCCCCCTCTCACCACATTCTTCACTAGTTCCATGGTTTATAGCCGCATACCTGCAAGCTCTTCCGCAATCTTCGTGTGCGGTTCCGCTCGTGTTTTCGCCGATTCATAGAACATCGACAGGACCCTGCCATTCCAAACCTGCCTAACACACCCGCCAATGCGACGATCTTCATGACATCCGTCTCGGTGTGCGCACAGCAGGGGCAATAGATGGCCCTCTGTCTGATCTCAGGAAAGACGATCACACCAAGAATTCGCAGACAACCCCGGACCGCAAGCCGGACGTTCATCACCGGTTTACCCGGTGCTAAGCGACCACATCCCTGCCACTATCACTCGTCGTTTCCTATCATATCCCCTGACTGGCCAGCTGTCAGCGTTCATGCGCGGCGGGCCGGACGGGCTTTATCAGCCTTCGGTCCTGCACAGGCCGCGCCAGACCCCAAAGCGGCTCTGTCACGGTTGATCCTGTGCAACCCGCCCCTGCGGCACGCCCGCCGCCGCGCTCGCGCCGTCCTCCTTTTCTCCTGCCGGGTTGAGTTGGCTCTTCACCCCTCGTGAAAGAGCCAACATCAACATCGAAAAGGAGGACATCATGAACACCAGCACCGGCAACAATCACAAAGACGGGATCACGCGGCAGGATGTCTACACCCGCGTCACCGACCGAATTGTGGCTGATCTTGAACGGGGCGTCCGTACATGGGTGAAGCCGTGGAACGCTGAACACGCCGCAGGCAAGATCACTCGCCCCTT
>Ga0268299_1004360_pt1 | contig 11153 bp, 8 predicted proteins | sample NOBtaG_FD_193484 | JGI IMG/M metagenome (GOLD analysis project Ga0268299, IMG submission 193484) | Activated sludge microbial communities from bioreactor in Nijmegen, Gelderland, Netherland - NOB reactor | ecosystem: Engineered > Bioreactor > Aerobic > Activated sludge | place: Netherlands... | reverse complement strand
AGCGGCGCTCGATATCGGCCAGGGTGTCGCGTCCGTAGATCTCAGGCTCGCGGGTTCCCAGCAGGTTCAAGTTCGGTCCGTTCAGCACGTAAATGGGCTTCGCGTCAGCGGGCATCAGGGTCTTCCGAAGCGGCCGTTGCGCCGGCGGGCGGCGGGACTTAACTGCGAAGCGTGCGTTATCTCAATGAACCCTTTGTTCCAGCAGGCTGGCCGGGGTTCGCGGCGGATAGGAAGGCCGATGCGGCTTTGGGTCAATGGCGAAGTGCGCGAGGCGCGAGAGGGGCTCAATCTCCTCGCGTTCCTTGAGGGCATAGACATCAATCCGAAGAAAGTGGCGGTCGAACGCAACCTGGAGATTGTACCGCGGTCACGGTATCAAGATACCGTTTTGGCGGACGAGGACCGGCTGGAGATCGTCCAGTTCGTTGGGGGCGGGTAGAAAGACTCATGAACGACACGCCTCTCACCATTGCCGGCAAGACCTACACGTCGCGCCTCATCGTCGGCACCGGGAAGTTCAAGTCGTACGCGGAAGACGCCGCCGCCGTGGAAGCGAGCGGGGCGGAGATCGTGACGGTGGCGCTGCGGCGCGTGAACCTTTCTGATCCGAACCAGCCGCGGCTCACCGATTTTGTCGATCCCAAGAAGTACACGTTCTTGCCGAACACGGCGGGTTGCACGACTGCGGATGAGGCCGTGCGCACGCTGCGGCTCGCGCGCGAAGCGGGCGGATGGAATCTCGTGAAGCTCGAAATCTTCACCGACGCCAAGACGCTCTATCCTGATATGGAAGAGACGCTGAAGGCTGCGAAGATGCTCATCAAAGAGGGCTTCGACGTGATGCCGTATTGTAGCGACGACCCGGTGTTCGCGCGCAAGCTGGAGGACGCGGGCTGCTGCGCGATCATGCCGCTGGGCGCGCTGATCGGTTCGGGCCTTGGCATTCAGAACCCGATCAACATTCGCCTCATCATCGAAGCGGCGCGCGTGCCCGTGCTGGTGGATGCGGGCGTCGGCACGGCCTCGGACGCAGCTATCGCGATGGAGCTTGGGTGCGATGCGGTGCTGATGAACACCGCGATCGCACACGCCAAGGATCCGGTGCGGATGGCGCGCGCGATGAAGCATGCGGTGATCGCGGGGCGGGAGGCGTATCTAGCTGGGCGGATGGCCAAGAAGCGCTACGCCGATCCTTCCAGCCCGCTGGGCGGGCTTATCTAGCGCGCGATGCGCCTCAGAAGGGCATGAGCGGGCCTAAACCGCCTATGCCGATTTGTCCGGTTGATTTGACCTTGGGGCGCCGGTCTAATCCGTACCGTCTCTTCTAAAACCCGGAAATCTCCATGATTCGGCTGCACGAGGCCCCCGTTGGCCCCGAGGAAATCGACAGTCTCGGCCACATGAACATGCGCTATTACGGCACCCGCGCGGCCGCCGGCGCACGGGCGCTCATGGGCAAGTTGGGGCTCGGGGATATCGAGGCGGACGGCCTGACACTGGTCGCGCAGGACTCGTTCAACCACTACCTTAAAGAGCAATTCGCGGGTGCAACGCTCGTCGTCGATGGCGGCGTGAGCGAGGTCCACCCCGACAGCGTGACGCTCTATCTCGAACTGATCAACGCGGCGACGGGCGATCGCGCGGCGACGTTCATTCTGAAGCCGGCGCTTTATCGGCGGGCCGATCGTGGGCACGTGGCGCTGCCGCAGGCGGTGCTGGAATCGGCGGCGCGTTCGCGCGTCGATATTCCGGCGCATGGCAAGCCGCGCTCGCTCGATCTGGCGACGCCGCGCACCGATGCGCGCCTCGCGGCGCTCGACAGCGCGCTCGGCAAGCACAATTTCCCGTTCGGACCGCGCGGCGATGCGCGCATTCCCGAAGACGAGTGCGACGAGCACGGCTTCCTCAATCTCACCTGCGCACAGGACATCATGTTCTCGATGTTCGCCGCGCATGCGCGGGCTGCCGGCATGCGCCAAGGCCCGCCGATCGAGCGGCGGCCGGATGGTTTGCGGATGGGCTGGGCGATGCTGGAGAACCGGCAATATCTCGTCGCGACGCCGCGCGCGAATGACCGGATCAAGACGCTTTCGGCGCCCGTCGCGCTTGGCAAGAAGACGCAGCAGATGCGGCGCTGGTCATTCAACGCCGATACGGGCGCGCTGCTTTCGGTGATCGATGGCGTGTCGATCGGGCTCGACCTCGATGCACGCAAGGCGATCGATATTCCGGACGATCTGCGCGCCGAACTCGAGGCGCAGATGGAAAGCGTTCGGGAAGCGGCTTAGCCGCTTTTAGCGCTGAGCTTGCTGCACTTCGCGGGCAGCTTCAGCGAGGCGTGCTTCAAGTTGCTGGCGGTTGAAGCCGGGCACGAGTTCGCCGTTGATCAGGAAGCCGGGCGTACCGGTGATGTTTTCACCGACGGCCAGTTCGTGATTGCGCTCGAGGATTTGATCGATTTCCGGATTGGCCATGTCCCGGCGCATGCGGGCGACGTCGATGCCGTTCGCGCGCGCGATCGTATCGATTTGGGCTGAGCCGAGATCGCCGCGATGGGCCATCAGAGCGCGGTGGAATTGACGGTAGCGGCCTTGCGGGATCGACGCGATGGCGGCGCGCGCCGCTTCCAGCGATTCCGGGCCGAGCACGGGAAATTCCTTGAACACGACCCGCACGTCTCGCCGGTTTTCCATTGTCTGGAAGAGCCATTCAGCCGCCGCGTGGCAGTACGGGCAGCGATAATCGAAGAACTCGACAATGGTGATCGGCGCGTTGGCCGGGCCGACGGAGACATCGCGCGGATCACTCTCGATCTCGACGCGGCGCGCCTGCGATTGGCGGTCCGCCAGCGCGTCGAGCGCCTCTTTCAGAAGCTCTGGATCGTTGACGAGGTAATCGCGCACGACGGCGCGGACCTGCGCGCTGTCTTCAATGTTGACCGGCGTTGGTTCGGGAGTCGCCGCAGGCTGCGCGCAAGCGGCGAGCGCGAGCGCGCAGAAGAAAGCGGCGAGAAGTCTCACGATCGGCGTCCTGTCTGTTCGCGCATTTGGCCCTGGCTGAAGGTTGCGATGTCGCTCGCGCGCTGCCAGGCGGGCTGGCCTTGCGGGAGTTCGCGGCGGGCGCGTTCGGCGAAGTTGTTGGCGCGGGCAAAATCGCCCGTGACGTAGCTTTGTTCGGCCGATGCGAGGCGCGCGAGACCTTCTTCGCCGCGCGCGGCGTGCGCGACCGAAAGTTCGCGCCAGGCAAAGCCGTTGTCGGGCTCAAGGGCGGTTGCGCGTTCGAGGAGGCGGATGGCCTCATCCGTGTTCGGGCCGGCGCGGTTCGGCTCGGTCGCTTGCAGGGTGCGCGCGAGCAGCACGAGGTAGAGCGCATCGTTGGGGCGCAGTTGCAGCGCGCGCCGGAGCGGGGCGACCGCTTCGGCAGAGCGGCCGTTTTCGAACAGCAGCTGGCCGTAGATCTCATGGAAGAACGGGTTGTTCGGCTCTTCCGCGATGAGGGACTGAATTTCACGCGTGGCGCGCGGAATGTCGACGGCGCGATAATAGGCGAAGGCGCGGGCGTAACGCGCGGGCATCGACCGGTCGCTCTCGGGGTAACGCGAGAGCGTTTGCGGCAGCGTGTTGAGATAGCCGACGAGTTTGGCCTGGATCATCTGCAGGCGGTGAATGTTCTCCGGACTATCGACGGCGTCGTGGTGCTGGCCCGCCTCGACGCGCACGCGCAGCGACTGAACGCGGTCGGACGTGAAGGGGTGGCTCAGCACGTAGCCCGGCGCGCGGCGCATATCGAATTCGTAGCGCCGCAGATTGCGGTTGAAGAAGTCGATCAACCCTTGGCCGGTTTGGCCGGACGCATCAAGATAGGTCATCGCCGCTTGGTCGGCCGCGCTTTCCTGAACTTGCGTGTGCCGGACGAAATTGCCCTGCGCGAATGCGCCCGAGCCGGCGATGAGCGCTGAGCCCGCGTCACCGGCGCCGCCCATCATCGCGAGCACGCCAAGACCGATGGAAATCAGCGCTGGGCCCATCGAGCGGCGCATCGCTTCACGCGAGCGCACCAAGTGCCCGCCGGTGATGTGCCCGGTTTCGTGCGCGAGCACGCCGATCAGCTGGTTCGGGTTTTCCGCGGCCATGATGAGGCCGGTGTGCACGAAGATGTTCTCACCGCCCGCGACGAACGCGTTCAGCGAGGGATCCTGAATGACGTAGAGATCGACGCTGTCGGGATCGAGGTTGGCTGCCTGCCAGATGGGCGTCGAGAAATCTCGCAGGACCTGCTCGATCTCGGAATCGCGAATGATGCCGCCTTGTGCTGCGGCCGGCTGCGCGAACGCGAGCAGGGACGCCGCACATGCGACGAGCGCGGCCGCAATGCGGCGCACGGGATTCATCAGCGGCGACATGCCTTGCTCCGTAGCTCGGGCGCCAACCCCGCTTCCGGTTTCAAACCGGTTTTGGGGCGCAAACAAGGCCGCGCGCCTTGTTCGCGTATTGGGCTGCATCAGCCCTTTTTGCCCCAACGGTTCAAGCGCGAGAAGAACCGGTCGCGCCGGGCCTGATCAGGCTCGTATTCCTGCTCAGGTTCAGCCCAGGCCGGCGCGGGGCGATCTTCGGCCGTGATCACCGCTGCGGAAGGAACCGCATCGGGCGCGCCGTCATCGGCCATTGCGAAGGCGGGCTCGGGCGCTTCCACGATTGCAGGCGCGACGATGCGCGGCGGGGGCGCAGCCTCCGCTGCAATCGCCGCCACTGGTTCGGGCGCTTCCTGTTCTTCGATTGGCGCTTCGACGATCTCAGGCACGGCTTCGACCGGGCGCTCGAGGCGGCGCAGATAAGCGCTTGCGTCGGTGCCTGCGAAATCCAGCCATTCGCCGCCATCGACCTCGAACGGACGGCGGCCGCGGCCGCGGCGGCGGCGGCGGCGGCGATTACCGTTGCGGTCTCCATTGCGCTCGCCGCGATCGGCGCCGTTCGGGCGCTCCTCGCGTTCGCGCGGCTGCGCAACGGCGGCGACAGCTTCGCCGTCTTCGCCGTTCGCGCCTTCGGCGCCGTCTTCACGGCGCTTGCCGCCCCGGCGTCCGCGCCGGCGGCGATTCCCGCGCCGGCCTTCGCCATCGCCGCCACGCGCTTCGCTATCGGCGGCGATCGCTTCCTCTTCTTCATCGACGTCGTCGGGAACGTCGGGTTCTTCGACTTCGACGTAAGCGGGTTGCGCGGCGGCGCGTTGGGCGCGGCGCTCTTCCTCTTCCTCGTCGAACGATGCCTCGCCGACCGCGTTGATTTCGAAATCGGGCGGCAGGAGATCGGCGCCGGCGGTGACGCGCAGCCGCACGCGGCGCGCATCTTCGATTTGCGCGAGCGTGTCGCGCTTTTCGTTGAGCAGATAGAGCGCGACTTCAGCAGGGGCGCGCGCTTCGATTTGCGTGCCCGGGTGCTTGATGCTGGCTTCATCAAGCGCGCGCAGCAGCGCGAGCGCAGAGCTTTCGATCGAGCGCACGCGGCCGGTACCGCCGCAATGTTCGCAGACGTGGCTCGAGCCTTCGAGCACGCCGGTGCGGCGGCGCTGGCGGGAGAGTTCGAGGAGTCCAAAGCCAGAGATCTTGCCGGCCTGAACGCGCGCGCGATCGAAGCGAAGGTTATCCTTCATCCGCTTTTCGACGATGCGATCGTTCTTCGACTCTTCCATGTCGATGAAGTCGATCACGATGAGGCCGGCGAGATCGCGCAGGCGCATTTGGCGCGCGGCTTCGTCGGCGGCTTCGCAGTTCGTCTTGAGTGCGGTCTGTTCGATATTCCGTTCGCGCGTGGCGCGGCCGGAGTTCACATCGATCGCGACCAGCGCTTCGGTCTGGTTGATGACGATGTAGCCGCCGCTCTTCAGCTGAACGACGGGCGAATAGATCGTGTCGAGCTGCTTTTCGACGCCGTGCTTGGTGAAGATGGGTGTCGGTTCGCGCCAGTGATGCACCCGCTTGGCGTGGCTCGGCATCAGCATGCGCACGAAGTCTTTGGCTTCCTTGTACGCGTCGTCGCCTGCGACGTGCACTTCATCGACGTCCTTGTCGTAGAGGTCTCGGATGGCGCGCTTCACGAGCGAGCTTTCCTCGTAGATCATCGCGGGGGCGACGCTCTTGAGGGTATTGTCGCGAATGTTTTCCCAGGCGCGCGTCAGATATTCGTAGTCGCGCTTGATCTCTGTTTTCGTGCGCTTGGCGCCCGCGGTGCGGATGATCAGGCCCATGCCTTGCGGCACTTCCAGATCGGTCGCGACCTTCTTCAGTCGCTTGCGATCTGGGCCGCTGGTGATCTTACGGGAGATGCCGCCGCCGCGCCCGGTGTTGGGCATCAGCACGCAATAGCGGCCGGCGAGCGAGAGATACGTCGTGAGCGCTGCGCCCTTGTTGCCGCGCTCTTCTTTCACGACCTGGATGAGCATGATCTGCCGGCGGCGGATCACCTCCTGGATGCGATAGCGGCGCGTGAGGATGCGGCGGCGGCGCTCATCGGCGGCGCCTTCTTCCTCCTCTTCATCGCCTTCGGCGTCGGCTTCGGCGGCCGCGAACTCGGCCTTCAGCGCTTCGCGATCGGCGACCGGGATTTGGTAATAGTCCGGATGGATTTCCGAGAAGGCCAGGAAGCCGTGGCGGTTGCCGCCATAGTCCACGAACGCCGCTTGGAGCGATGGCTCCACGCGGGTGACTTTGGCGAGATAGATATTGCCGCGGAGTTGTTTCTTGGACTGGGTCTCGAAGTCGAAATCGTCAACGCGCTGGCCGTCCAGCACCACGACCCGGGTCTCCTCGGGGTGGGCGGCGTCGATGAGCATTTTCTTGGGCATGTAGGGCTCCGGTGGCGCCGGGGCTCAGACCGTAAGGGCGCGGTGCGCGCAGGGGTGAGAGCGGGCGCGAAGGCGAGCGAGCGGGCACGCCGGCGCTGATGCCGGCCAGCCGCGCGGCCGTCGGGGCCGTGGGTTGGCGGGCGGGCGCTTGGGGCATGCCGAACTCCGAAGGACGCGCCGCATAAAGCGGCGCAGGGGGCGGTGCGCCCCGTCGCGTCTGGCTGCGCTTGTCGCCGGCGGCGCGTCCCGAAATTGGGTGCTGCGCCGGGGGCCGTGCCGTGCCGATCCGCGTTGCGGGAGCGCTGACGATTGCCGCGGGCCGTCTCAGGCGGGCCGAAGCAACGTCGATTCAGATTGCACGAAATCCGTTACGAAAGAAAGCGCCGCGCGCCGCCGGGGGCCGCCTGCCCCTTCGAAAGGCGCGCCGGCGCCTTCCGGTGGGGCGGGGCGCCCGGGCGGGGTCAGTAAAGACCGCTTAGGCCTTCGTCCGCCGGGCGCTGGCTCGGCTGGGCCTGGGCGGCCTGCTGGCCGCTTTCGGCAGGCATGGAGAAGCCTTCCTGGAGCCCGGTGAGCAGGCGCGGATCGATCGGATCGGTGCCGCCGAACACGAAGGGCGAGTTGTTCTCCGGCTCGTCGCGCGTCGGTTCGGTATCGGGCTTGAACGCTTCAAGGATGGTTTGCGTCGTGCCCGCATTCGGGAGGAGGCCGGTCGTTGCATCGATCCGCACGAGCCGGACGCCTGCTGGAATTCGGAACGGCGTTGCGGGCGTGTCTTCAAGGGCGACGCGCATGAAGTCGCGGAAGATCGGCGCAGAGATGCGTGCGCCGGTTTCGCCTTCGCCCATCGAACGCGGCTGATCGAACCCGGCCCACACGCCGACCACGAGGTCCGGCGAGAAGCCGACGAACCACGCGTCGCGATAGTCGTTGGTGGTGCCGGTCTTGCCGCCGAGCGGCGTGTTGAGCGAGGCGATCACGGTGGCCGTGCCGCGCTGCACCACGCCTTCGGACATCGAGACGATCTGGTAGGCGGTGACGGGATCGAGGATTTGCTCGCGCGTGTCGGGCAGACGCGGCGGGGCCATGCCATTGCGCCACGCGGCGGTGCAGTTCGCGCATTCGCGCTGATCGCGGCGGAACACGGTTGCGCCCGTGCGATCCTGAATGCGGTCGATCAGGATCGGCTGGATGCGCCGGCCGCCGTTCACGAACTCCCCGTACGCAGTTGTCATGCGCTGGAGCGTGGTTTCGCCGGTGCCGAGCGCGAGCGCGAACACGGGCTGGACGTTCTGATCGTAGATGCCCATGCGCTGCGCGTATTGCACCACGCGGTCGATGCCCATCTCGTAGGCAACGCGCGCGGTCATCGCGTTGCGCGACAGTTCGAGGCCGCGGCGGAGGGTCGTCGGGCCGTAATATTCGCGTGAGTAGTTTTCAGGCGACCAGACCGAGCCATCGCCCGCTTCGATTGCGAGCGGGCCGTCATCGACGAGCGTTGCGGGCGTGAGGCCAAAGTCGAGCGCGGCGGCGTAGACGATCGGCTTGAACGACGAGCCGGGCTGACGGCGCGCTTGGGTGGCGCGGTTGTAGCCTTGCTCGGAGAAGTTATAGCCGCCGACCATCGCGAGCACGCGACCGGTGTGCGGATCCATCGCGACGAGCGCGCCTTGGATCTGCGGAACCTGGCGAAGATTGTAGCGGTCGCCGGTCGCGCTGGCGCGCTGAACATAAATGATCGAACCCGCGCGCAGCGCGCGATCGCGGTTGGAGCGTGCGCCTTGCGCGGCCCATTGCACGTCAGCGTCGACGAGGCGACCGGCGCCGCCGTTATCGAGCGCGAAACGCACGCCGCCGGACGTGTTGGTCACCATCGCGCGGCGCCAATTGGTCAGCGATGGGGGCGCTGCCGTTTGCGCGAGTTGCGCTGCGACATCGCCCGCCGGTTCGCCCGAACCAACAGGGCCGCGCCAAGCGTGGCGGCGATCGTATTGATCGAGGCCGGCGCGCACGGCGCGCGCGGCGGCGAGTTGGAGGCGCGTATCGACAGTCGAGCGGATCGAGAGGCCGCCGCGGAGCAGGGCTTCATCGCCGTATTGCGCGGAGACTTGGCGGCGCACTTCTTCGACGAAATGCGAGGCGGCGACGTATTGATCGCCGGTGAGGCGGTCGGTGGTGCGCAGATCTTCGGCGCGCGCGGCTTCAGCTTGCGCGGCGGTGATGAAGCCTTGCTCCTCCATCCGGCCGATCACGTAGTTGCGGCGGTTGATTGCGCGCTCGCGCTGGCGGACGGGGTGATAGTTGTTCGGCGCCTTCGGGAGTGCGGCGAGGTAAGAGGCTTCGCCGATCGTGAGTTCGCTCAGCGGCTTGTTGAAATAGTTGAGCGCGGCGGCGGCGACGCCGTAGGCGCGCTGGCCAAGGTAAATCTGGTTCAGATAAAGCTCGAGGATGCGCTCCTTGCCGAGCGCTTCTTCGATGCGTTGCGCGAGGAACGCTTCGCGCACTTTGCGAAGGATCGTGCGGTCGCTCGTCAGCAGCATGTTCTTGGCGACTTGCTGCGTGATCGTGGAGGCGCCTTCGAGGCGCCGGCCGCTCAGCATGTTGCCGACGTTCGACACCATCGCGCGGATCACGCCAACAAAGTCGACGCCGCTATGTTCGAAGAAGTTCTGGTCTTCCGCCGCGACGAACGCTTGGCGCACGTGATCGGGCATGGCTTCGATCGGCACGAAGAGGCGGTGCTCTTCGGCGAATTCAGCAACGAGCGCGCCATCGCCGGCGTGTACGCGGCTGGTGATCGGCGGTTCGTAGTCGCGCAGCTGCGAAACACTGGGCAGGCCCTGCAGCGCAACGAGGAGGAAGCCCCCGAAGCCGAGGACGCCGAGGCCGGCGACGGCGGCGATCCCGATGGCGATTTTCTTGACGAGGCCGCCCCGTCCGTCTTCGCCGCGGTCTTCTTCCCACAGATCTCTGCTCATGGCGCCCGCGCTTATGCCTGACCGTCGGTCAAGACCACATGAATGTTCAGACGGATTCCCTCGACCCCGCCGGCCAGATCGAACCCGTGTGAACGCTTCGCGCGCCCAAGAGCCCGATTCTAGGCCCGGGCCATATAGGTGCGTTGCGGGGCGAAATAATGATCAATCGCATCTGCGACTGCGTCCGCCATGCGCATGCGCTCGCGGTCTGATGCCAGACGCCGCTCGTCGGCGGCGTTGGTCAGGAAGCCCATTTCCAGAAGCACGGCAGGAACATCCGGCGCGAGCAGCACGAAAAGGCCGGCGTTCCGGTGGGTATTGGCGAGGAGCGGGGAGACGCCCTGGAGTTCGCCGATCACAGTCTGCGCGAAGGCGGCAGAGCGGTTTGTGGTTTCGCGCTGGGTGAGGTCGGTCAGGATCTGGCTGACCAGACCCGTGCGGGGGGCATCGCCGAGATCGATCTCCCAGTTCTGCGTTTCCATCATGCCGCGGGCCCGCAGGCCGCCACGCTCGGAAAGCGTGTAGACGGAGGCGCCGGCGGCCCCGGCGTTCTGGTTCGCGTCGGCGTGGAGCGAGACGAAAAGGTCCGCGCCTTGTTCGCGGGCGAAGCGAACGCGTTGTTCCAACGGGATAAAAAGGTCTGCGTCGCGGGTGAGGGCGACGTGGTAGCGGCCGCGGGCCTCGAGCGCGTCGCGCAGCTTCAGGGCAGCGTCGAGGACGACGTCTTTTTCACGGACGCCGGTGACGCCGACTGCGCCAGGATCGCGCCCGCCGTGGCCAGCGTCGATCACTATCATGCGGCGGCGGCCGCCGGTTTGGCGGGGCGGGGGCGCGGCTGCTGCCGCGTTTTGCGGCTCAAGGCGGACCGAGCCGGGGGCTGCGAGGTCGAACTGGAGGCCGGGGCTGTTGCGGCCGCCGGTTTCCTGCCCAGCCAAGGTGGCGGGACCGGCTAGGTCCAGCACCAGGCGCGCGCCGCCATCGGGGCGGGGGGCGTACCGGTAGCGGGAGACCGGGCCAGCGCCTGGGCCCGCGCCGGAGGCAGCGCCCAGGGCAAGGCGCGTGTCCGGCAGGTCCACGACGAAGCGGGCGGGGCCATCGAGGAAAAAGGCGTTGGGCGACACGTGGCGGGACAGCGCGACGACAAGGCGGGCCCCCTGTGCCGTCGGCTCAACGCGCACGGCGCGCACGACCGCGGGGTCGGTCGCGTACGCGTGCACGGCGGGCAAGGCGCAGCCGGCGGCCAGCACAAGCCGGCGCGTGGGGGTCCACAGGGAGCGGGTCACTCTAAGGGGACCTTAACCCGGAGGCGCTTGCGATCCCGTTGAAAAGGAAGGTTAAACC
>Ga0268299_1004359_pt1 | contig 11166 bp, 11 predicted proteins | sample NOBtaG_FD_193484 | JGI IMG/M metagenome (GOLD analysis project Ga0268299, IMG submission 193484) | Activated sludge microbial communities from bioreactor in Nijmegen, Gelderland, Netherland - NOB reactor | ecosystem: Engineered > Bioreactor > Aerobic > Activated sludge | place: Netherlands... | reverse complement strand
CGGAACCAGTTGTGTTGCGTTCATCGAGATCCTCTCCTATCGGAAGTCCACCACCCAGTCCCGGAGCGGAATCTCCGCATTCCGTTCCACGCCGTCCTTCGTGAATACGTCAATCTCAAACGGAAGACCGTCGCCCCCCAGCGCAAGCCCGTCGCTGACGTGAAAATGCAGATGCGGCTCCGTGCTATTGCCCGAGTTCCCCACGAGCCCCAACACCTGGCCGGCCTTTACGGCGTCTCCCGCCTTCACGCGAATCGAGCCCGGCTGCAGATGCGCATATACCGCAAATCGCCCGCCTCCAAGATCGAGCGTCACGTAGTTGCCGCTCACCGTCTCCCAACCCATCTTCACGGCACGCTCCGTTGGATGCGGCGTGTTCTCCGGTATCCCGTCGATCACCTTGCCGATCGTGCCGTCCTTCACGACAAGCGCTTCGGCTCCGTAGCAAAGGTAGTTCCTATTGTCGTTAGCGTTGCCCGCGTGCGTCTCGCCTTTCTCGTTCACACGCAGAAAATCGATCGCGAATCGCTGTGGGACCACGGCGCGCCCCGCGAACGGAAGCACGCTTCGCCTGTGATGGGTGTTCGAGTCCGGCCCGTTCATGGCCCGCCATCCCGTTCCTCGCAACGGCGGCCGCAGCACCAGTTCGTTCGTCCGCACAAGCACCGGGGGCGTGAGCATCGCTTCTTCCTTGCCGGCGAGGTGAAAGCGAATTCGGTGGAAGAACTGTTGAGGCGCGCCGCTCGCAGTGAGGAAAAAGAACACCACCGAACGCTCGTTCCGCGGAATACGCCGCGCGTTTCCGGTTTTCGATCCGGGTCCGACGATGGACTGCGAGAGCGGCTCGCCTTGAATCGTGAACCCCTCGTGCTCTCGCGACGGCGCAACTTGTATCGCGGTCAAGGTGATTTCATTCGACGAACAGTTCGTCAGGTGCATCTCGTAGGCGATCCGGTAGCCGCCGTCCGCCCGCACCGCGATTGGCGCTGTGGGAATCTCTACAAGCAGCGGCAGCGTCGCACCATCGGGAGCGTCGGAAAGATCCTGCGCCCACGCTCCATACAAGGTCAGCAGAGTGAGGCAAGCGGCAAGGCGCATTCTGAGAGCATACCCGATAGGCGCAGGCATCCGGCGTGCCGGTCCGTGCCGCGCTATGTCACAATCGGTAGCCGGGTGAACACCATGAAAAGATACATACCAACGACCGTGATCGCCATTCTCGCCATGGCGGTCGGATATGGAGTGGGCCACATGGACGCCAAGACCTCGCGCGTTTTCGAACTGCGCACCTACACTGCCGCCGAGGGAAAGATCGACGCCCTTCACGCGCGTTTCCGCAATCACACGTTGAAGCTCTTTGAAAAGCACGGCATGAAGAACATCGCCTATTGGTCGCCATCCGATGCGCCTCTCAAGTCCAATACGCTCATCTACGTCGTATCGCACGAAAGCCGTGAAGCCGCCAAGAAGAGCTGGGACGCCTTCCGCGTCGATCCCGACTGGATCAAGGCGCGCGACGCCAGCGAAGTCAACGGCAAGCTCACGGCCAAGGTCGAATCGGTCTACATGGACGCCACCGACTATTCGCCGATGAAGTAATGCGGCGACGCGACTGCCTTTTGGGCGCGGCCGGTCTATTCCTCTCCAGTTGTTCCGGCGAGCCGCCCGCGCAGATCTATCTGCATAACGCCCGCATTTGGACAGGCGACGCCAAGCGGCCCTTGGCCGCCTCCATGCTCGTGCGCGAAGGCCGCATCGTCGCCTTCGACGAAGAGGCCAGGGCGGACACCGTCATCGACGCCGCCGGCGCCACTGTCACGCCCGGCTTCATCGACTCTCACGTGCACGTCTTCGAGGGCGGTCTTCGCCTCAAGCAGGTCCAACTGCGCGAATGCCGCACCAAGGAAGAGTTTGTCCGCCGGCTTGCCGACTTCGCGGCCGACTCGCCGCGCGGCGACTGGATTCTCGGCGGCGACTGGGACCACCAGAAGTGGGGCGGGGAACTACCCGATAAACGGTGGATCGACGTTGTCACTGTCAACCATCCCGTTTGGGTCACGCGCCTCGATGGCCACATGGGACTCGCCAACGCGCCGGCCTTGCGCGTAGCCAACATCAACCGCAACACGCCCGACCCGCCCGGCGGCGTGATCGTGCGCGGCGCCGACGGCGAACCCACTGGCATTCTCAAGGACAACGCGATGGAGTTGCTCACCCGCTCCGTCCCTCAGCCTTCTGAAATGATGCGCGGCCTCGCGCTCGACGCGGCGATGGCGCATCTGCTCGAACGCGGCGTTACTGGAATCCACCACATGGGCTCGCTCTCCGACCTTGACGTGCTGAATGGTTTTCGCAAGGAGGGCCGCCTTCGCCTGCGTGTCTACGCCGCCGCGCCCCTTAGCCAGTGGAAGGACGTGCGCGATTGGATCAGGAACAATGGCCGCGGCGATTCCTGGATGAAGCCCGGCATGGTGAAGGGATTCGTCGACGGCTCGCTCGGCTCCCACACCGCCGCCATGGAAGCGCCGTTCACCGACGCGCCCAACGACAGCGGTCTCATGGTGACCAACGAGTACGAACTCTACGACTGGGTTACCAGCGCCGACAAGGCCGGGTTGCAACTGGCTATTCACGCCATCGGAGACCGCGCCAACCACCTGCTGCTCGACACTTACGAACGCGTCGCCCGCGAGAACGGTCCGCGCGACCGCCGCTTCCGCGTGGAGCACGCACAACACTTGCGTCCACAGGACATCGCCCGATTTGCCGCCATCGGCGTGATCGCCAGCATGCAGCCGTATCACGCCATCGACGACGGCCGCTGGGCCACCCGCGTCATCGGTCCCGAACGAGCCAAGACGGCATACGCCTTTCGCGGCCTCATTGATGCGAAGGCCAAGCTTGCATTCGGCAGCGATTGGTTCGTCGCACCGCCCACGCCCATCGAAGCGCTTTATGCCGCTGTAACGCGCCGTACGCTGGACGACGCCCATCCGGGCGGCTGGGTTCCGGAACAACGCATCGCGCTCGAAGACGCCCTCCGCATCCACACGGCGGGATCGGCCTACGCCGGATACCAGGAGGAAATCGCGGGCGCGCTCAGTCCCGGCAAGCGCGCGGACTTCGTTGTTTTCGACCGCGACATCGCCAAGGCGCCGCCGGAGAAACTGCGCGACGCCCGTGTCCGGTTCACAGTCGTCGAAGGCCGCGTCATGCACTCTCCGGTTTAGAACCAACGAGTCCGTCACTCGCGCGCAAACACCAGCGACTTCACCTGGATCGCCGTCTTCTTCGGGCGAATGACCACCGTTTCCACGTCCTCCGCCGCGCCGTCGTACGCGGCCTGCAGCGACGCTACCTCGGCTTCCATCTCCGCTTGCAGATCGGCCAATTGCTGGCGCGTCCGATCGAGGTTGCCCGCCGCCATCTCCACATCGCTCGACTGCTGCCGCGAGCGGCCATAGCTCTTCGCCGCCGTGCCCAGGCCACCCAGGCTCGACCGCTTTCCACCACCGAGGATGGCTCCGAGCAAGCCCTTGGCGATATCCACGCCCATGCTCATCTTTTGTTGGCTCGCCTGCTCCTGCTCGCGCTGCACGGCCTGTTCCGCGCGATGGGCGCGATCCTCCAGCACCGCGAGCTTCGGCGAATACTTTGCGCGCAAACGCGCCACTTCGCGGTCGCGCTCTTCGCGAGCCAGTTGTTGCAAGTGGAGCCGGAAATCCCGCTCGCTCTCGCCCGGTTGCGAACTCACTTTGTACTTCGGGCTGCGGAACACTTCCAGCGTCTGGTTGTTCGCCAGCCATGCGACATACTCGCGCTGCCACTTCGGGAGCAGGTTCGCGGGCGCCGCATCGCCTTCGGCGTTCTCATCACCTTCCTCGGCCTCGTCCCACTTGGGTAGGTTGGTGTTTCCCGCGATCGGCGCCAAATGCGCCACCACGCGTTCTTCGCTCACCTTGTTCTTCGTGTCGGTGAATCTCACAACGGCTACGCCTACGACTCGCTTTTCGCCATTCGAGACGTGAGGCGTGGGCTTCGCCGGTGCCGCGGCCGCCGCGCCCACTGCAGCCGCCGCCACGCTCGCCTTCGATGCGCCAACCGCGCCCTCGGCGGCCGGCGCGAGTTTTTTTATCTGCTGGCGTGTGAGCGGACCGCGCAGATACGACATCGCCCACCGCGTTTCGAATACGGTGGGCGCATCGTCATGCACGTTGTTCATGAGGAACACGCGGCTACCCAGCCCAGCCAGAATCCGCTCCATCCGTCCGCGATCGAACTTCCCGCCCGCGCTCGCCGACGCCCCCTCCAGGCCTTCCAACACGCGCTCCTTGTCGCGCTCGGTTTGCAGCCTGCCGATGAACCAAGTGCCCGCATTGGAGAGTCCCTTATAGTCGAGGTCCACCGGATTCTGCGTCGCCAGCACCACGCCCAAACCGAACGCGCGCGCCTGCTTCAAAAGCGTCAGCAGCGGCATCTTCGTCGGCGGATTGGAAACAGGAGGAAAATATCCGAAAATCTCGTCCATGTAGAGGATTGCCCGTAAGCTCGTCGTGCCCTGCTGCCGCCGCATCCAGGCCAGCGTGTTGTTCAACACCAGCGATACGACAAACATTCGCTCGGCGTCGGAAAGGTGCGCGATCGACAGAATCGCTACGCGTGGCTTCCCCTCGGGCGTATATAGCAGGCTCCCGACGTCCAACGGCACGCCTTCCAACCACTGCGAAAAGCCCGGCGAGGCGAGCAGATTGTTCAACTGCATCGCCAGTTTCATGCGGTCCTTCGACGGGTAGAAAGACTCCAACTCCAACACACCCACCCGTTCGAACGGCGGCGACTGTACCTGCTGGATCAACTGCCCCAGTTCCAGGTTCTCGCCGTCGCGCCACGCGGCGTCCAGGATGTTCGACAGGAGAATGTGCTCGCGGCTCTGGATCGGATCGGCCTCGATGCCCAGCAATCCCAGCAGCGACGTCGCCGTCGCCTGGATTCGTTCCGTGTAGATCTCCCGGTCGTCAGCCGCGGCGCCGGTTGGCGCGTCGAAGGATCGCAGCACGCACACAGGTATCCCGGCGTTCGAGCCCGGCGTGTAGATCGCGAACTCGGCGGCACTGCGCAACATGCGGATGCGTTCGCCCGATTGGCCCCACTGCGCCAGGCCCTTTGCCCACTGCTCGGCTTGCTGCTTGGGAAAGTCCTCCGCGGGTATTCCCTTGCGTGCGGCGTCGTCGGCGTTCACCCAGGGCGCGAAGTCTTCCGGCCTGAGATCGGGAAACGTCAGCAGCAGGTTCGACAGGTCGCCCTTCGGGTCGATGATCAACGCCGGAATGTTGTCGATGGCCGCTTCTTCCAGCAGCCCGATGCACAGGCCCGTTTTGCCGCTGCCCGTCATGCCGACGCACACGGCGTGCGTCACCAGGTCGCGCGAATCGTAGAGCAAGGGCTCCGGCTTCTGCTGCCGCGCCTCCAAATCGTAGTGCCGCCCCAGATAGAAAACTCCAAGCTTTTCAAAGTCCATCCTAGCCGTCCTTCAAGAATTCCAATATCGTCCTGGTATGCTCGCCCAACAGCGGCGGTCTGCGGTAACGCGCCGCCACGCCCGCCATTCGCGCCGGATGCGCCATCGTCGTCGCCGTGAACTCGGCGTCGCCGAAGGTCGCTATGCGCCCGCCCTGCTCTTCCAACTGATCGAGGATTTCGCCCACCTCCGACACCGGCGCGCACGGAATCTCATGGCGCTCCAGCACGGCAAGCACATCCGCGCACGGCCGGCCCGACAGTTCCGCACAGATCGCGTCGACGAGCTCGGTCCGGTTCTCATTGCGCAAAGGATTGGTTGCATATCGCGCGTCGTCCAGCCAATCGGATTTTTCGAGTGCGCGGCAGAACCGTTCCCACTGCCTTTGATTCGCCGCGCCCGCCGCAATGAATCCATCCGCGCACCGGAAGGCCTGGTACGGTACGATGTTCGGTTGCGCCGTACCCACCTGCCGCGGTTCGTCGCCCGTCATAAGGTACGACGCCGTTTGAGGCGCCATCGCCGCCAGCATGCACTGCAGCAGGTTCACCTCAATACGCCGTCCTTTTCCTGTCCGCTCGCGTTCATACAGCGCTGCAAGAATCGCTTGACCGGCAAATAACCCCGTTACGATATCCGCCACCGGGAACGCAGCTTTCACGGGATCGCCGCCCGGCGCTGCGCTTGTATGCATGAACCCCGACATCGCCTGAATCATCAAATCGTAGCCCGGCCTCTCCCGCCATGGACCATTTTGGCCGAATCCCGACACCGAGCAGTACACCAATCCCGCGTTGATCGAGATCAACTCCCCGTAGCCGATCCCCAACCGCTCCGCCACACCCGGTCGGAAGTTCTCCATCACGATATCGGCCCGCCGCGCCAGACCTTGTGCTGTCGCGCGTCCTTCGTCCGACTTCAGGTCGATCTCGATGCTCTCCTTGTTCCGGTTCATCGACACGAAGTACGTGCTCCACTGCCTTCCCTTGGAATCCTCGACGAACGGCGGTCCCCACGCCCGCGTTTCATCGCCGCGCCCTGTCTCTTCCACCTTGATCACGCGAGCGCCGAGGTCTCCCAGCAGCATCGTGCAGAACGGACCCGCGACGGCTCGCGTAAAATCCAGTACGATCAACCCTTCCAACGGCATGCCTTGAGAATGGACCACCTCGCCATTATCGCTACAATCTACGAATGCGGCTTCCGGCGTTTCTCAAGGCATCCCTCCCGTTCCTCGCGCAGTTGGTAGTAGCGTCTTCCCTCTACGCTCAGCCCGCAGCAGCCCCTTCCGCGGAACGGCCCGCTCCCGCTCCTCCGCCACTCCATGTCGAGCAACTCTGGGACGCGAAGTTCATGAAGGACATCAGGGAGTACTCCGACAAGCTCGACGGCGCCGTGGGTTTCGCCGCCATCGACCTGACCAATGGTCGCACCTACTGCCATCTGTGCGAACTGCAATTCCCTACCGCCAGTTCGATCAAGATTCCCATCCTCATCGGGATGTTCCGCGCCATGCGCGCAGGAGAGTTCGCCATTGACGACAAACTCACGTTGGAGAAGAAGGACATCGTGGGCGGAAGCGGCCATCTCAACGCCACTATCGAAAAGGAGCCGCTCACGCTGACCGTACGCGAGTTGATGACGGCGATGATCGAAACCAGCGACAACACCGCCACCAACCGCTGCATCCGCATGGTGGGCATGAACCGCGTCAACAGTATCCTCGACGAACTCGGCTTACCCGCGATCCGGCTTCAGCGCGTCATGATGGACTCCGCCGCCGCGATCGCCGGCCGGGAGAACATCGCCACCCCCGTCGCGATGGCTCGCCTGGTCGAGATGCTGTATCGCAACACCGCCGCTCCCGCGAGCGACTGCCGTTCGATGCTGGACATCATGCGCCTTGTGAAGGGGGGCATGAACAAGGCGCTTCCCGCCGGCGTCGATATCGCTTCCAAAACCGGCGGCATCCCCGGCGTCAAGAACCAAGCCGGCGTCATCTACCTGAAGGACAGGCCGTTCGTCCTGAGTATCTACGCCGCCTACCTCGGCGACCCCAAACTCGACCCTGTCGAAGACCTCACCCGCGTCGCCTTCCGCTACTTCGAGCGCCTCTCCCGCGCCAACAAGTACGGGCATCTCGTGCGGTAGCGCCTACCAACTTGCTCGCTTCAGCTTCGGCACGAAATAAAAGTGCCGGTCCCGGCTGACGACCGGCATGCCGTGTTGCCGCGCGAGAGCCGCGATCCAGGCATCGTTGGCCGGGATGAGACGTCCACGCCGGTTCAACGCTTCGCGAATCTCCGCATAGAACACGGTTGTGCGCAGGTCCGCATCCAGAACACGGCGCCCTTCGATGAGTTCATCCAGCCATCGTTCGCACCGCGCCCGGCTTCGTGAACCTCGGATCCCGTATCGGTACCCGCCAAGGACAATTGCGGGCACCGCGATCTCGCCGGCGTGCGCAAGAGCTTGCCCGATCGCCTCATCGCCATCGGCAATGGCGGATAGAGCATTCGTGTCGAGGATCACTTCCGGTCCTCAGGTTCGATCTGCTCGAACTCCGACTCGATCGCCTGGCTAATGCGCGCCGTCTCCCGGCGCAACGTTTCCAGCTTGCCGAAAGACTTCATCCACGGTTTTCGCTCGTTCGCCCTGGGCGGTAGGTTTTCCGCCAGCATGCGTGTCACCAATTCGCGCAAGGGAATTCCCCGCTCGGCAGCCACTGACTTTGCCCGCCGGAACAATACGTCGGGAATCTCAAGTGTGGTCTTCACAAATTCGAGTGCCCCATATTTATGGGAGCTTCGCGTCTTTCTCCGCGATGAAAACGTCCCGCTTCCACGGATCGAAATGAATGCGCGCGGACAGCCCTAAATCGTCAAACCACCGCAGCCAATCCGCTCTCGGAAAGCAGCCTGTGCGGTGCCGGTCTTCCACTACCCTGAACGAGCCATCGGCCTCGCGTAGCGCGAACAGATAGATCGTCTCCACTATCCAGCCGCTTGGATCCGGATCCCAGGACCATTCCAAGTAGCGCACGGCGCGGCCATCTTCACCGTCGCGGCCACCATGTTCGGTGTCCGGCTCGAAGGTCTCTCGTACGCAGTCCGGCATCACTACGATGCGGCCTCCGGATTTGCAGTGCCGGGCGGCGGTGCGTAGCGTCGCGCGCACCTGACCGGGATCGGTCGCGTACATGATCGCGTCGTGCACTAGCACGCGATCGAATTCCCGTCCCAGGTCGAGCGTCATCATGTCTCCGACGACGTGCTCGCATTCGGGATTCACGCGCCGGCTATTGGCGAGCATCCGATCCGAGCGGTCCGTGAGCGTGAGCCTGAAGCGGTCTTTCAAGTGGTACGCAAGGCTACCGCCGCCGGCTCCGAGCTCCAGTAGTGTCAGAGGCTGCCCTGGTCCGGCTCCTTCCAGAAGCCAAGGAAGGAGATCGGCAGCCTCTTCGGCATACTCCGGCGGCGGAGAAATTAAAGGCCACCATTCCGCAAGATCGGTATAGAGTCGCTCTACCAACCGCTACCGTTCCAAACCCGGTTCCGGCGCGGGAACGTCCGTCCTTTGTTCTCGCCAACGCCTGGTGTGCATGTCGCCCAGCCACTGGTCGTCGTATCGACGGTTCAAATCCACAGTCGCCACCGCTGCCGCCCCCTGAGTTCGTGCTTCGCTCAGCCGCTCGCCCTTCGGGTCCATCACATACGTCGGATGGTCGTATCCGGATGCCACCAGAAACACCTGGTTCTCGATCGCACGCGCTTTGGCCAGCGTTTCGTCGCCGCCCCAAATCGGCATCAGAATCATCTCCGCGCCCTGCGCCGCCAACGCTCGCGCCGGATCGCTAAAGAACACGTCATAACAGATCATCAAGCCGACTTTTCCGAAGTCGGTACCGAATACAGGATAGGAGCTTCCCGGCGTCAGGCCCTTCTCGACCTCTTCACGCGGCAGATACACTTTGCGGTACTTGCCGGCCAATGCGCCCGATCGATCGAGCATCACCGCCGTGTTGTAGAGTGTCGTACCCTCGCGCTCATAGATGCCCGCCACCACATAGGCCTTCCGCTTTCGCGCCACTTCGGCCAGCCGTTCCGTTGTCGGCCCCGGCACCGTCTCGGCGACCTCGGCGTAGCTCTTCGTTGTTCCCACAACCGTGATCCCTTCCGGCAGCACGATCAAGTCCACGTCGCCTGTCACGCCCTTTTCGATCGCATCGATGAACCGCCCGACGCTCTCCGCAGGCCCCGGCATGTTCCTCGGCCGCAGGTTCACCGACGCGACGCGCACCGCCCGGGCGCCCGGCGCGCCAATCTGCTCCAGCGTCAGATCGTCCCACCAAACCGTACCTGCTGGAGCATTGCTCAAGTACAACTGGAGCGTCACGCTCGCCGCGTCCTTCGGGGCCGGAGCCTCGGCCATCAACCGCGTCCAAGTCCCGTCGCGCCGCGCCCGCGCGACATATTCCGGCTGGCCCGCGCGTCGCCCTTCGGCGGTGCGCCAGTCGAGCCGCGCCACCACCTGCCAGTTCTCAGCCCCAACGGAATCGGCCCGGTAGTAGGCTGTGAAGCGATACCAGGCCCCTGGCGCGATGCCAACTACCTTCCGCTCCCATCCGCCGTGACCGGCCGCGTTGCTCGCTCCGCCAACCGCCAGCGAACCAGCCTCGCCACGGCTCACGCGGTGATCCACATAGGCGTTGGGCCGCGTCTCCGGCCGCGCGCTCCACACCGTCCAACCCTCGGCGGGCGCTGAGAACCTCGATTGCCGATATAGCGTCTCGGCCGGGGCCATACCGGCCAGCAGCAAAAGTGTGAGCGCGAAGCGCATCATGCGAACCTCCTATTTCTTCGGTTTGTCGGGCAATCTCTTCCAATCCTCGGCCGCGATTTCGCGCTTCGGCCAGGCAACCCTCCGAAACGGCCACGCCTCCTTCAGCCAGGCCTTCATGTCACTTACCAGTGTGGCCTCGAAGCCCGCATCATACATCGCCTTGGTGACCCAGATCGTCGCCGTGGCGTCGTAGCCCTGCTTCGGGCTTGGCTTGATGTACAGGCATCCCAGCTCTTTCGAACCGTCCGGCGTCAGTACGGCGTAGGTAAACGAATGGCGCGCATCGAACCGGGCCTTCTCGCCCTGCACGTCCTTCAGCGCGTCTTCCATTGTGATGCCAGCATGAGGCCACCCGCCGCCGCTGAAAGTGGCGCGAAGGTGATCGATCGAGCTCATGTAGGCGTCGAAGTCCTGTTTCTCCAAACCTGGACCGAGGGGCGCAAGTTTGTAGGTCTTGGCGGAGTATGTCTTCGGAACCGGAAAGGAATCGGGAACGAGCTGGGCAAAACACGCGACGGGGAGTGTTGCCAGCACGAGTGTGCGTAAAGTAGCTGGCAGCATCCTTGTATTCTCTCGCATGGAGGCCAAAAGATGCTGCAACTCGCGCCTCGGCCGCGCCCGCCCCGCCGCCAGCGGTTAGACTAAATAGTTGCCATGGAACTCAAGGGAAAACGCATTGCTATCCTCGTCGATCAGCTCTACCAGGAAATGGAAGTCTGGTACCCGCTCTACCGCTTCCAGGAGGCCGGAGCCGAGGTGATCACTGTCGGCGCCGAAGCCGGTAAAGTGTATCCCAGCAAACTCGG
>Ga0268299_1004358_pt1 | contig 11166 bp, 10 predicted proteins | sample NOBtaG_FD_193484 | JGI IMG/M metagenome (GOLD analysis project Ga0268299, IMG submission 193484) | Activated sludge microbial communities from bioreactor in Nijmegen, Gelderland, Netherland - NOB reactor | ecosystem: Engineered > Bioreactor > Aerobic > Activated sludge | place: Netherlands... | reverse complement strand
TCTGTGGTATAAGAGCCGTCAGGCAACATACATGTCACGTGTACTGTATCCAATTGTCTCGCTCGCTGTATCGGATCATGCACAGGGATCGCGGTTCGACTCTCCATGTGTTGCGGTGATCGTCGGTCAATCCGACGGAAGATGTGCGCGCATCCGCTTCCCGGACAGGTCAGGTCTTGTCGCATCGCAGGAGATACCGTTTCGAAACGATGATGAGTACGTGATGGTATGAATGGTGCACTTGTCCGGAAAGGTGTGTCGATCTCGCCGATAGCGTTGTAACTGATCAGACACAAATTCCCAGCGTGAAGAGGTGAGCCGGATGAAGGACGTCATCAGAATCCTCTTGATCTCGCCGGACGAACCGGGTCTTTCCGTTGTGCCTCCCGCGCAAATCCTTGATCAGTTAGAGCGCGGGATTCCGGGCGAACAGTTTGTCCTCGATCGAACGACACACGGTTCTTTCGTTCCGCCGCAGCCCCCACATCTCGTCTTGCTCCAGCAGACGGTCCCGCTTGGATCGCTCGAATCATGCCTCACCGATCTGCGCCGGCGTTGGCCAACTGTGCCTATCCTGGGGATACTTGGTGAAGAACCTGGGCACGACAATGGAGTGCTGGACCCAATGCTGCCGATCCTGCGCGACTTTGTCGTGAGTCCGTTACGACATCGAGAGTTGGCCCTGCGGGTGCGTCGTATTTTGGCACAGGAGCCGCAGGTGGCGAGGCGTGAACCGGATGCCACACAGCCGGTACGGGTAGATTCACTGGTGGGCGAGAGCGCGATCTTTCAGGCGCAGGTGGAGAAGGTGCCTCTGTTTGCCGGCGTGGATGCGACGGTGTTGCTGCAGGGGGAGACGGGTACGGGCAAGGAAGTGTTTGCCCGCGCGATTCATTATTCGAGCCCGCGCAAGGATCGTGCGTTCATCCCGATCAATTGCGCAGCCCTGCCGGACCAGTTGTTCGAGAACGAATTGTTCGGTCATGCCAAAGGTGCCTATACGAGTGCGGCGCATGAGCAAGGCGGATTGGTGTTGGAGGCTGAAGGGGGAACGTTGTTTCTCGATGAGGTCGATGCACTGAATCCCTCTGCGCAGGCGAAATTGCTCCGGTTCGTGCAGTATCGCGAGTATCGACCGTTGGGCTGTTCGCGCACCAGGTTGGCGAATGTGCGGATCATTGCGGCATCCAATCACGACCTGCGGCAGGCGGTGATCGAGCGGCGATTTCGCGAGGATCTGTTCCACCGGCTCAACGTCCTCTCGCTGCTGGTGCCGCCGTTGCGCGAACGTCCCGAAGATATTGCGCTGCTGGCCAATCGGTTTCTGCAGCGCCTTCGACGCCCCGACGGACAGGGCCCCCGCGAACTGTCCGATCAGGCGATTGAAAAACTGTTGGCGTACAGCTGGCCGGGAAATGTGCGGGAATTGGAAAGCACGCTCCAGCGAGCCGTCGTCTTGTGTGGGGCTGCGGTCATCCAGCCTCAGGATATTGAATGTTCCGTGGAGAGTCCCAAGAGTCAACCGCTCAACCGCTCGCTCCGCGCCGTGAAGACCTCCGCGACCATGGATGTCGAACGAGCGTATCTGGTGAAGACCCTGGTGACCTTCCGCGGAAATGTCACACACGCAGCCAAGGCAGCGGGGAAAGAGCGGCGGAGTTTTCAGCGGTTGCTCCGGAAGTATGGAATCGATCGGGAATCCTTTCAACGTGATGAGGCGGGTCCACCGGGAGACTATCCGACGCCTCTTCACCCGCTCGATGGGCACGCCTAATCGCCTCAGTACCGCGGTCGTTGTGCCGCACCTTCCATCGTCATGATAATTCGCAGAGTCTGAGCCGAGTCCGCGCCGATGCGCTGCGGCAGAAACGCCGCGCCGGTGCCTTCGCCCTCCCAGAGCCCCTCAGTAAAACCAACAGAACGGGAATCTCCCTAATGGCATTCCTCTTGCTTTGCCTCACGGCAACAGTGTGAGGCAAAGCCTCTCCGGGGGGCGGGCCGGATGGAATCGCAGGATGCGGGGGTCAGGCACAGTATTCTCGACTATCTGGTCCGCCATCCGGGGGCGAAAGACACCCGGGAGGGCGTGATCAATTGGTGGATTGCGAAACCGTGTCCGGACGAGCGCATCGCGGATCAGGCCTTGGAGGCGCTGGTGGCACAAGGATGGATTGTGAAACGGGATACCGCGAGTCAGGCGATCTACAGTCTCAATCATGCGCGTGTCCAGGAGATCCAGGCATTTTTAGCGAACCATCGACGGGGAACGTGAATTACTTCAGCCGAGGAGGATGAGTATGCCAGTGCAACCAACCTATCCGGGTGTGTACATCGAGGAATTGCCGAGCGGGGTGCGCACCATCACCGGAGTCGCCACATCGATTACGGCGTTTGTCGGGAAGGCCGTCCGCGGTCCGGTCGATCGTCCGGTGACGATTACGAGCTTCGCGGACTTCGAGCGGATTTTCGGCGGGCTGCATCGCGATATGACGCTGAGCTACGCCGTCCGCGACTTTTTTCTCAACGGCGGCGGTCAGGCCGTGATCGTGCGGCTCTACAAAGCGACCGTGGGGAGCGCCAGCAAAGCGACGTACGAAGTGCCCAACCTGACCTTGCAGGCCGCGTCGGAAGGCGCCTGGGGCATGCAGGTGCGGGCTCGTGTGGACAAGAAGGCGACGACGGATCCGAACCTGATTGCGGTGGCGACGCGGCTCGGGGTACTCCCGGCCGATCTCTTCGACCTGACGGTGCGTGACGGGGGCACAGGCGTCACGGAAACGTTCCTGAACCTCACCACGAAGGAGAGCGCGCGTCGTGCCGATCGCGTGCTTGCCGCCGAGTCCTCCCTCGTTCGCGTCACGTCGAGCCTCCCCTCGAATACGTCTCCTGCTGCGTACGCAGGCACTCTGGCGGATGCCGATGTCTGGACGGCCGGCACGAAGTCCACGCCGGCAAAAAATGCGGCTCCGGCCGATGTGGCGGTGGACAGCGCGGTGCTCGATGCCACGGCCTACAACGGAAGCCTCGCGTCCAAGACCGGGCTCTACCAGTTGGAGAAGGTCGATCTCTTCAACCTCCTCTGTATCCTGTCCGATGCCCGAGGCGGTGACGTCCCCGACGCCGTGTATCAGGAGGCGCTGAGCTACTGTGTGAAGCGGCGCGCGATGTTGCTTGTCGATCCTAAGGTTGGGTGGTCGGTGAGCACGGCCGCAGCCGGGGTGGCGAGCATGAACCTGAATGGAGACATGGCGCGGAATGCGGCGGTCTATTTCCCTCGCATCAAGCAGGCGGACCCCCAGTTGGGCGGGCAGGTGGAAACCTTCGTGCCGTGCGGCGTCATTGCCGGCATCATGGCACGCACCGACACCCAGCGCGGGGTCTGGAAAGCCCCCGCCGGGTTGGACGCCGCGTTGAACGGCGTGGCCGGATTGCAACTCGACATGACGGATGCCGAAAACGGGCTGCTCAACCCGTTGGGCATCAACTGTCTGCGCACGTTCCCGGTGCATGGGCGGGTTGTATGGGGCTCGCGGACCATGCGAGGCGCCGATGCCGCGGCTGACGAATACAAATACGTACCTGTCCGGCGCCTGGCGCTCTTTCTCGAAGAAAGTCTCTATCGCGGCACACAGTGGGTGGTCTTCGAGCCGAACGACGAGCCCCTGTGGGCGCAGATCAGGCTGAACCTCGGCGCCTTCATGCACAACCTGTTTCGGCAGGGGGCCTTTCAGGGGACGACCCCGAAGGACGCCTACTTCGTGAAGTGCGACAAGGAGACCACGACGCAGAACGACATCAACCTCGGCATCGTCAATATCGTCGTCGGATTCGCCCCGCTCAATCCGGCGGAGTTCGTCATCGTCAAGCTGCAGCAGATGGCGGGCCAGATCGCGACCTAGCGGCTTCTGGAACAGCCGAGTGTCGGGGCCGGATGAGTGAATGGGTGGATAGGGAAACGATTGTATCACCACTCGCAGGATGCTCAAAAAGGCCGTCCGTCGCGGCCGCAGCGAGCGCAGGGGCGAGGCGTACTATTCCCGTACGGCGAGCCTCTGTGCGATGCGAGAACACAGGCGGCGGGCTTTTTTCAGCATCCTGCTAAGAGGAGGAAAACATGGCGCAGTTTACCGTGAACACGCATCGGTTCGACCCGTACAAGAATTTCAAGTTTCGCGTCAAATGGGACGGACGCTATGTGGCCGGCGTCAGCAAGGTCGGGTCCCTGAAGCGTTCGACCGAAGTCGTCGAGCATCGCGAGGGCGGCGATCCCAGTACCAGCCGTAAGTCGCCCGGCCGTACCAAGTTCGAAGCCATTACGCTCGAACGGGGCGTCACGCACGATACGGCCTTCGAGCAGTGGGCGAACAAGGTCTGGAATTTCGGCTCCGGGTTGGGAGCGGAAGTGTCGCTGAAGGATTTCCGGAAGGACCTCATCATCGAGTTGTACAACGAGGCCGGTCAACTGGCGATCGCCTACAAGGTGTTTCGCTGTTGGGTGTCTGAATACCAGGCTCAGCCGGACCTGGATGCCAATGCCAATGCGGTGGCGATTCAGACGCTCAAGCTCGAAAACGAAGGCTGGGAGAGGGATTACGAAGTAACGGAACCGTCTGAGCCGACCTTTACGGAGCCGTGAACATGACTCAGGAGTCAGACCGGGGCCTGTCCGCCGCCGCGCTGTTGGAGGTGTGGGAGCAGGGCGCGGGCCGGCATCCCATCGACCAAGCCTTGCTGTTGCTGCGGTATGCGCACCCTGAGGAGTCGTTTGAGGCGCTCTGCGAATGGACGGTTGGGCGACGCGATGCGCATGTGCTGGATCTTCGTCGGCACACCATCGGCGATCGCATAGAGGCCTATGCAGAATGTCCGTCCTGTCGCAACGGGCTCGAATTCGAAATGTCCTGTGCCGTGCTCCTGACATCGGCGGTCACCACGGACGCCGCTTGGACGAGGGTGGAACATGACGGCCGCTCGTGGGAGTTGCGGGGGCCGAACAGCCGGGATCTGGCACTCGCGATCGCGGCGGCAGATCCGGACCAGGCACGGCGCATCATTCTGTCCCGTTGCGTCCGCGGGGTGCCCGGGGACGACGAGAGGCCGGCGTGGACTGAGGCGAACGAAGTGGCTCTGGCCGGACGATTGGGCGAACTGGATCCCCTGGCCGAAGTGCTCATCGAGCTGCGATGCGAGGCCTGCGGAGCGCAGTGGCAGGCGCTGTTCGATACCGTCACGTTCTTCTGGCATGAACTCCAGGCGAAAAGTCGACGACTCTTGCAGGAAGTCGATCTGTTGGCACGGACCTACGGTTGGACGGAAGGAGAGGTCCTCCGCATGAGTGAACAGCGTCGAGGGCTCTATGTGGAGATGGCCTTGGCATGAGCGATTTTGTCACCAGATTGGTCGAGCGGCAGGCCGGGACCGTGGCCATGGTTCAGCCGCGCACCCCATCGATGTTCGCACCGACAGGGAGTCGGACAGAGCCGGCCGATTTCCCGGTGGTCGATTCGTTGTTGCCGCAAGCTGACGCAAACCACGCGCCACCGGCGTCCATTCGCCAGGGCGATCACGAAGGCGAGCTGCTGACGCAGACTGATCAACGGGAGCGGCGACCGCCGGCTCCTGTTTCACGGCCGACCGCGCACGCTGCGCCGGGGTCGCGCCAAGCCGAATCGTCGCCCGCGCCGTTGGTGCGGAACGCCTCGGCAGTCGTTCCTCAGCCGATCCACGAGACGCTCGCATCGCCGCAGGTGAGTTCGGTGACGATTCGCAACCCTGCACCGAGTCGTCAGATGAGGACGACCGAACCGAACATCGCAGGCCGCCTCGGCTCCGCGCCGCTGCCTCCGACGGCCCGCATCGAACCGCCGCCGCGCCTGGTAGAGACTCGTCAGGCTATGCCTCGTTCCTCCGCTGCGGCCCCGCCTTCGCTGGCGTCTGGGTCGGGCACGGGTCGGAGGACGCAACAGATCAATGTGGCTCCGACCGAGCCTCCTGTGGAAGTCACCATCGGGCGGATTGAAGTGACGGCGGTGTCCGCTGCGCCAGACCAGAAACGGAAACCGGCGACTCGCCGGCCGGCGATGTCCCTGGAGGACTATTTGACGCGTCGTCAGGGAGGAAGATCGTGAGCACGGCATTGGCCATTGCCGGCGTGACGGCCGTGCTTCGGGATCTCCTGAACGACGGCTTGATCAATCACAACGTCAGCGGGCTGCTTGGCAGTACCGTGACGGTGAGTGCATTGCCTCCGGATCGTGTGGTGCCGGTCAACGGAACCGAACGCACCCAGCTGAATCTCTTTCTCCATCAAGTGACGTTCAATACCGGCTGGCGCAACCATGCCTTGCCCTCTCGCGATGGATCGGGCATGCAGCGCCTCAGCAATCCGCCGCTGGCTCTGGATCTGCATTACCTGCTGAGTGCCTACAGCGCGGAAGAATTGGGCAGCGAAATTCTACTCGGGTACGCCATGCAGTTACTCTATGAGGTGCCGGTGCTCGATCGCCGCGCCATTACGACGGCATTGACTCCGTCGCCGTCGGTCGATACCACCTTGCCGCCGGCGCTTCGAGCCTTGGCTGAGTGCGGGCTGGCGGATCAGCTCGAACAGATCAAGCTGGTGCCGGATCCCCTCAGCAGCGAGGAAATGTCGAAACTCTGGACCGCGGTGCAGTCCCATTACCGGCCTTCGGCGGCGTATGTGGCGACCGTCGTGCTGATCGAATCCTCCAAACCGACGCGGTCGACGTTGCCGGTTCTGAGTCGAGGCCCTGTCGATCCAGTCACGAAGCGGGACCGAGGTGTGGCGGTGCAGCCCGATCTGCTCCCGCCGTTTCCCACCATCCAGACTGTGGCTGCAACCAACGGACAGCCGGCTGCCACGGTCGGCGCGATCGTCGAGCTCACGGGCCATCATCTCGATGGTACCAATCGCGCAGTCCTGCTCTCGAACAGTCGATTTGACATCGAACAGGCGTTGCCGGCCGCAGGGGGAGGAAGCAGCATCGCCACCTCGTTCACGGTGCCGGCCGTGCCGGCCGGCTTGTATCAACTGGCGATACGAGTCATTCGTCCGGGCGAATCCGATCCGCGGATCAGTAACGCCGTAGCACTCGTGATCGGGCCGGAGATCACGACCGCGATGCCGATGGCAGTCGTCCGGGACGGGAGCGGAGTGGCCACCCTTGTGCTTTCGCTGCAGCCGCAGATTCAGCCGGGGCAGACGGTGTCGGTGCTGCTGGGCACCAGAGAGGTCCCCGTCGCGCCGATCACCGTCGCGACCGGAACGTTGACCGTGGCTGTCGCGGATGCCCAGGCGGGAGAGTTTCTGCTCCGGATACGCGTGGATGGTATCGACAGTCCGATCATCGATCGGTCGGCTGTTCCACCGGCGTTTTACAACTATCGGGTGACGATCACATGACCACCGCCACGACCTCCGCCGCATGGTGCGATGCGAACCAAGCCTATCTGGTGGCCGAGTTTTCCCGTCTGAAACTTCGGCTGGGCGCCGAACATGATGAACGCCTGGTGGCCGCACGGGTGGAGGCGGCCCACGCGGCGCTTCCTGCCCCGGCCGCCATCGACACCCTGACCGAACTGTTCGGTCTGAGCGCGTTCGAGCGAGATCTGCTGCTTATGGTCGCCGGAGTGGAAATGGATGCCGAACTCGGGCGTGTGTGTGCGGCGGCCTTAGGGCAATCGCAAGCGCCGCGGCCGCAGGCCACGTTCGGTCTGGCCTTGGCGGCCCTGGACCATTCGCACTGGAGCGCGTTGGCAGCGATGGGACCGTTGCGTCGGTGGCGTTTGTTGGAAGTCGACGACAGTGCCGGGCTGGTGAACGGACGGCTGCGCATCGACGAACGGGTGTTGCACTATCTGGCCGGCGTCAATTATCTCGACCCCCGCCTGCACCCGCTGCTGAGTCCGTTGCCTGCCCCGGAGATCATGGCTGAGAAACATCGGCATGTGTGCCGGTCGGTGCTGGAGCGATTGCGGGAGCGCGCTTCGTCTTACCCCGTCGTGCTGTTGTCGGGCGACGATGTCGACGGACAGGCCGATGTGGCGGCGGCGGTTGCTGCCCACCTTCACGTGCAGTTGTATTGCGTGCAGGCCGACGATTTGCCGGGCCATTCCACGGAGGCCGATGCCTTTGCGATTCTGTGGCAACGCGAGGCGGCCCTGCTGGGCGCGGTTCTCCTGATCCATTGCCATGACGGAGCGTCGTCGAAGGCTGTGATGCATCTCGCCGAGCGAGGCAGCAGCCCATTGTTCATCGCCGGTCGCGACGTGCCTTCATATAAACGGGCGACCATCCGGTATGCCGTCAACAAGCCGGACGGTGCCGAGCAAAGGCAATTATGGGAGCAGGTGCTGGGCCCGGCGACAATGCGCATGAGTGGGACCGTCGACGGCGTGGCCTCGCAGTTTTCCTTAAGCGCCAAAGCCATCATGACGGCCGGTGCCGGGTTGCGTGACGTCGCAGAGTCAGGGAGTGAGGCCGACAGCGCATTGTGGAATGCGTGCCGAAGTGTGAGCCGCTCCCGGCTGGAGGATCTGGCGCAGCGTTTGGACCCGGTTTCGGGGTGGAACGATCTGGTGCTGCCGGAGGCGCAGCAGCGAACCTTACGGCAGATTGCGGCTCACGCGAAGCACCGGCTGATGGTCTATCAACAGTGGGGTTTTGCCGGAAAAGGAATGCGCGGTCTGGGAATCAGCGCGCTGTTCGCGGGTGAAAGCGGCACGGGCAAAACCATGGCGGCGGAAGTGCTGGCGAACGAACTGCATCTGGATCTGTATCGTATCGATCTCTCCGGAGTCGTCAGCAAATACATCGGCGAGACCGAGCGCAACCTGCGGCGCGTGTTCGACGCGGCGGAGACCAGCGGGGCCATGCTGCTGTTCGATGAAGCCGATGCATTGTTCGGGAAACGGAGCGAGGTGCGCGACAGCCATGATCGCTACGCGAACATTGAGGTGAGTTATCTGTTGCAACGGATGGAGGCCTATCGCGGGCTGGCGATTCTGACGACCAATATGAAGGCGGCGCTCGATGTCGCGTTCTCGCGCCGCCTCAGTTTCGTGGTGCAGTTTCCCTTTCCCGACCAGCAGCAGCGGGAATCGATCTGGCGCCGCATCTTTCCCGCTGCCACTCCGGTCGAACAGCTCGATTACGCCAAACTCGCCAGGCTCAGCATGTCCGGCGGTAATATCCGCAGCATCGCCCTCAATGCCGCGTTCCTGGCGGCGGATGAAGGGGCAGCAGTGGGCATGAAGCATCTCCTGCAGGCCGCGCATACCGAAGCGGCGAAACGCGAACGCCCGTTGTCCGATGCGGAAACCAGGGGGTGGGTATGAAGCGGGTCGTCGTGCATATCCAGAGCCTCGTGCTGAAAGGCTTCCGCTTCGAGGACCGGCATGCCGTCGCGCAGGGACTGCAAGAGCAACTGTCGCGGCTGCTTGCGGAGCCGGGCATGGCGGAGCGGCTTGCGAGTCTGGGGGAGGTGCCGCGTCTTCGGACGAAGGCGATCTCGTTGACCGGCGAAACGAATCCACGACGGGTCGGTCAGGACACGGCAAATGGGATCGGAAAGGGATTAGGACGGTGAGTACGACTGCTGCCGTGCAAACCGCCGCGAAGGCGCCCACGAACCCGCCGTCCGGTCTATTCATCCAGCGGCAATGCGCGTGTGGCGGTTCGGCGGAGCTGAGCGGGGAGTGCGAATCCTGCAAGAGCCGCAAGTTCTTGGGCAAACCGATCCAGAACCGGCTTGCCATCGGAAATCCCGGCGATGAGTACGAAGAAGAAGCCGATCGCGTGGCCGAGCAGGTATTGGATATGGGACAACCAGCCTCGGTGACAACGGCGCGGCACAGCACACCGGCCTCGCTCGTTCGACGCCGGGTGAACGGCCTCGGGGGAGCAGCGGCGAGTGTGGTCCCGCCTATTGTGGAAGACGTGCTGGCCTCTCAAGGCCACCCGCTTGACCGCGCAACCCGAGCATTTTTCGAGCCACGTTTCGGACATGACTTCGGACAGATTCGCATACACCGCGACGATCGAGCCGCCAGATCCGCTGCGTCGGTCAACGCGCTGGCGTATACGAGTGGGCAGAATATCGTGTTCGCGCAGGGCCGGTATGCGCCACATGACAGCGCCGGGCGGCAGCTTCTCGCACACGAGCTGGCCCATGTGCTTCAGCAGGGAGGGGCGCGGACCGCTTTCGCGATCCAGCGTCAATGCGTCACGGGCAGAGCCTGCACCGAGCCGATCTCCGGCGATCCGGGTCCGTTTAACGCTTCGGAATATGCGGCTGAAGCGTCGGGGCGCACGGCCCGTTCTGAGGAGGCGAGGCGGGACCCCGCTGCGGTTGTAGCCTCCGGGCATGGAAGCCGCGCACAACACGTCGAGGCGTTTGCCGCGGCGGAGGGCATAGACCTCTCTGCCTTTTATGGCGTGCTGGTCGACCGAGACCTTGGGGCCTCCACCGGGGCCGCCGCAGGGCCTTGTGCGAGTCTCACCGGTGTCGTCCCCCCCTTTTCCGGCCCCCGTGGTGCCGTCTGCATGTTTGTTCCTGCGGAGACAGACCGGCTGATCGATGAGGCGACGGACGTCCCGCTGCCGCGCACGGTCGGGGGATATCCACGCGAGTACTGGGTGCAGTGGTTGCGTGAATTACTCGTTCACGAGGCACAGCATGTGCGATATGACCGTACCGCGCATCCGGACATCGGTGGATCCTGCACGCGCTCGACGACGCTGTACCGGGCCTCCGACGGGACCGAATACCCACTCGACTTTTATCTGAGCGAACTCAGTGCGATCCTGGCTGAGTTCGAGCCGGTCTTCACGTCGGTTCGGCGCCGCACCCCTGCCGGCGACTATGGCGCCTTGCTCGACAACGTGCAGTCCGCCTACCGCGATGCGCTGTTCAGTCCCTACGAGAGCATCAACGGCATTCTCACCGCATTGCGATGTCACTGCGACTGTGCGGATGCCGATGCGTTCATCCGCGACACGTTCGAGTTCACCAGCGCCGGGTGGTCCGACACGACCCGGGGCGTCTTTCTGGATTTCATCCGGTCGCGCATGCCGATTCTCCAATGGCCCGACTCGGGATCTTAAGGCAGACAAGGATGATGGCGCGAGCCAACAGGGGCCGAGCG
>Ga0268299_1004357_pt1 | contig 11167 bp, 7 predicted proteins | sample NOBtaG_FD_193484 | JGI IMG/M metagenome (GOLD analysis project Ga0268299, IMG submission 193484) | Activated sludge microbial communities from bioreactor in Nijmegen, Gelderland, Netherland - NOB reactor | ecosystem: Engineered > Bioreactor > Aerobic > Activated sludge | place: Netherlands... | reverse complement strand
CACTCGGCCCTCGGCGACCGTACGCCGAGCGAATTTGCTTCACAGGCCGGGGTTAACCCCGGCCTGTGAAGCGCAACCAAGCCGGAAAACTCGCCTCACGACCGGTAGAGAAATCGGGGCACCGTCACCAAGCCGGAAAACTCGCCTCACGACCGGTAGAGAAATCGGGGCACCGTCACGCGTCATTGAACTAACTTTGCAACCGGATCCGCTCCCGGGGGCCGGTCACACTTGGCCTCTGGCGCCGGAATCGAATTGACGCGCGCGCCCAAATGGAGGCTCCACGGCGGCGAACAGCACCAATCGCAGAGAAGGTCCGCGGGCGCCCCGCGGGTCATCCTTCGTTAACGGACGAGGTGGTAATCACGCAATTGTAGCAGCCTTCCTCCAGCGAATATCGAGGTTTTGGGTCATGCAAACCAAGTCATCACCACCGAAACACAGAGACGTGAAATTCGCGTGGCTGCGAGGCTGGAGAGCCGGTGTCATGGTTCTGGCTTGCACTGTCGCGGTCGCCGCGGGCCTTTTGAGTTGGCATCGTATCGCAAGCCTCAGCTTCCTCGCTTTGGCTTTGACGTTGCTTCCGTGTGGGGTCGCATGTGCGGTTGGAGTCTGGCTCCTGGACCGACGGAAGGGCGGCAAATGTCACGGCGGCGAAGGCAGGTGCGCCAAACCCCAAGTCTTGAGAAGCTGAGTCTGAACTGCCCTGAACTCCGCGTCAGGAAAAACCGTACGACAGCTTCGCTCCCCCGATCGATAGGCGAAGGACGCGTCCCCATCAGCTCTGCCGTGCAAGCATCGCTCTGAACCGCGCGAGGGCCGCAGCGAGAAAGGCGCCGCCGAGGGCGCCCATGATCGCTACATTGGACCAGACAACGTCGATTCCGGCGCCGCGATACAAGACCGACTGCGCGAATTTCACGAAATGCGTCGACGGCGCGACATACATGATCTTTTGCAGGAATGCCGGCATGCTCTCGAACGGCGTGAAGGTGCCGGAGAGCAGGAACATCATCACGAAAACGGGAATCGACAGCAGCGCGAACTGAGGCATCGAGTTCGCAATCGTCGCCAGCAATATGCCAAGCGACGTCACGGCGAAGAGATAAACGGCGGTCCCCGCGAGGAACAGCTCGACCGAGCCGACGATCGGTATCTTCAGCACAAACTGGACGACGACGTGGAGCGAAAACCCGGCGGCCAGCAGGATAATGAATCCGTTCGCCCAGATCTTCGCGGCGGCGATCTCGCTCGGCCGCACGGGCATGACCAACAGGTGCTCGATGGTACCGTGCTCGCGCTCGCGCATGACCGCCGCACCGACGAGAATGATGCCGAGCATCGTGATGTTGATGATGATGTCCATGCTCGCGTTGAAGCGAATCGCGTCAAGGTTCTGATTGAACAGGGCGCGAATCACGGGGTCGATGGGAACCATTTGGCTCAGACCGCGCTGCTTGAGAAAGGTCGCCGTCTCGCGGGCGATGATTTCCTGGATGTAGGCAGTTCCAACGGCGGCTTGGCTCACCGCCGTCGCATCGACGTTGATTTGAATCGAGGGGCCGCGGTTCGCCAGCAGATCGGCCTCGAAACGCGGCGGGATTTCCAGCACGAACGTATATTGCCCCTTGTCCAACAATCGGTCGACCTCGGAACGATCGATTTCGCGCGGTGCCTGAAAATAGGGCGCCTGCAGGGCGTCCTTGATGCGTGCTGATAGCGTGGACCGGTCGGCATCGACGACGGCGACGCTGGCATTGCTCACCTCGGTCTTGAGACCGGTTGCCATGGTGTAAACCGCGACCGTGAAGACGTAGATGATGAGAACGACCATCACGGTGTCGCGCGAGAGGCTGGCGATCTCCTTGAGGCCGAGGCGAAATACGTTCTGGAACCAGCGCCGCATCGCTATCTGCCTTGCTTGCGGACCGACAGGCCCGCCAGCAGGAGAAAGGCGGTGCCGAAGCCGAACAGTACCGCGATTTCGCGGATAAACGCGTTGGCCTCAAGCCCCTTGGCAAAGACGCCGAGGCTCACGGTCTGAAACCAAAGCGCGGGAAAGCCGAGCCCCATCGCGCGCGCCATGCCTTCGAGCGTCGAGGCCGGATAAAGAAACCCTGAATAATGTACCGCGGGAATCACCGTCAGAATGGCGGTGGCGAAGATGGCTGCTACTTGTGTCGAGACGAATGCCGAGATCAGGAGACCGAATGCCGTCGCGGAAAACACGTAGACGAGCGCCGCGACCGACAAGGCGGCCGTTGAACCCTTGGGAGCGACGCCGAACAGGCCCGCGATCAACGCCACCAACGTGAGGAAACTGATAAAGCCGATCGCGATATACGGCAGCTGCTTGCCGATGAGATATTCCCCGACCGTCGCGGGAGAGGCGTAGACGTTCGTGATTGAGCCCAGCTCCTTCTCCCGCACTACGCCGACCGCCGTCAGCATTGCCGGGACCAGGACCAGCAGAAGCATGATGGTGCCGGGCGTGATGGCGAATACGCTGCGGAAGTCCTGATTGTATCGAAACCGCGGTTCGACGCTGATCGGCATCAGCTGCGGAGCCCGTCCGTGCAAACGACGAAAGCGATCCGCCGCATAGGTCAGGACAACGCCTTGGATATAGGCGCGGGCCGTCTCGGCGGGAAATGTGTTGCCGCCGTCGAGCCAGAAGCTGATCTGCGGCCGACGCTCCTGCAACAGATCACGGCCGAAGCCAGGCGGGATATCGATGGCGAATCGCAATTCTCCCGAGCGCAACCGACGATCGATCTCGAATTCGTCGGCGAGCGGCGACCGCTCGACGAAATAGCGAGACTGCGAGAAATGCTCCAGGAACAGCCGGCTCTCCAGCGACCGATCGCGATCGAGCACCGCATACCGGAGATTCTCGATGTCGAACGAGATGCCGTATCCAAACGTCACCATAAGAACGAGGGGCCCGAGCAACGCGAACGCCAGCCGAATTCGATCTCTCAGCACTTCCACGGTTTCGCGCCGCGCAAAGGCCCAGGTACGGCGCAGAGATGCAGTGAGCGACCGATGTGGCAGCGCGGATGTCGGTGATGGCACGGGCCTAGAGATATCCGGGGTGCGGCCTGGCCCGGCTCCGGTGGCCGAAAGAGATGCATCATTCATCGCACGCGATGCCGTCTGCGGCGCCGCATCCTGAAGATGGGCAATGAACGCCTCCTCGAGGGTCTCAGCTTTACGGCTCAGGCGCAGCTCTTCCGGACTGCCGGCGGCCAGGACGCGGCCAGCATGCATCAATGAGATTCGATCGCAGCGCTCCGCTTCGTTCATGAAGTGCGTCGAGATGAAGATGGTGACTCCGTCCCGGCGCGACATCTCCACGAGCAGGCGCCAGAACCTATCGCGCGCCGCCGGATCGACGCCGGAGGTCGGCTCGTCGAGGATCAAGACCTCCGGCTGATGCAGGCAGGCGGCGGCGAGCTGCAGCCGCTGGCGCATCCCGAGCGGCAGCGCGGACGGCAGGGCATCCGCAACAGTGTCGAGGTCGAAGCGGTTGAGGGCCGCGGCGACGCAGGTGCCGAGCGTCCCCGCCGGGATCCGGAAAAGGCGTCCGTGCAGCTCCAGATTCGCGCGGACGGAAATCTCCTCATAGAGCGAAAACGATTGCGACATGTAGCCGACGCGCAGCCTGGTCGCAATATTTTGGGCGTCGACCGGCCTCCCGAGCAGCTCGGCTCGCCCTTCGCTCGCCGGGAGCAGCCCCGTAAGCATCTTCATCGTCGTCGTCTTGCCGCAACCATTCGATCCGAGGAAGCCGAAAATCTCGCCGCGCGCGATGCGGAAACTCACGTGATCGACGGCCGTGAAGTCACCGAAGCGCATGGTCAGGTTCTCGGCGGCAATGGCCGGAGGGCCGGCACTGTGTTGCAGCGGCGGAATCGCGAGGGGCTCGTGCTCGCCGCGGCGTTCGGGACGCTGAAGAGCGATGTAGGCCTCCTCAAGAGAGCCCGTTTTGGTGCGCGCGAGTATCTCGGGCGTCTCGCCGGCGGCGATGACCTTGCCCTCGTCGATCGCGACAATGTATCCGAAGCGTTCGGCTTCCTCCATGTAGGCGGTTGCCACCAGGAGCGTCATGCCGGGGCGTTCGCTGCGAATGCGGGCAATCAGCTCCCAGAACTGCCGACGCGACAGCGGATCGACGCCGGTCGTGGGCTCGTCGAGGACCAGGAGATCGGGATCGTGGACCAGGGCGCAGCACAGCCCGAGCTTCTGCTTCATTCCGCCCGACAGTTTGCCGGCTGGCCGGTCTGGAAACGGATCGAGGCCCGTCGCCGCGAGCAGGCGCGCAATGCGCCGGCGCCGTTTGCTTTCCGCTTGCCCATACAAGCGGCCGAAAAAATCGATGTTTTCGACGACAGAAAGCGTCGGATAGAGGTTGCGCCCGAGACCTTGCGGCATGTAGGCGATGCGCGGCGCAACCCTGTCTCTGTGGGCACGGGATGCCATGTCTCCGCCGAAGACCGTCACGGTCCCGGACTGAATGCGCCGGACGCCGGCGATCAGGCCGAGAAGCGTGGACTTGCCAACCCCGTCGGGACCGATGAAGGCGACCGTCGATCCGGCACGAATCGAAATGCTCGCGCCATCGAGAGCAAACGTGCCTCCGTAGCGGTGACGAGCCCCATCGACCGAGACGGCCAGTGCATCCTCAGCGGACATCCGGAAGCCTCGGCGCGAGATTGGCGGGCCAGGTCGCGCCGGCCCGAACCTTCACGTAAGCGTTGCCGGTCATACCCGCCTTGACATAGCCGCGATAGGCTTCGAGGACTTGCGGGCCGATGTGCAGCTTGACGCGGTACATCAGCTTCTCGCGCTCGCTCGCAGTCTCCACGTATTTGGGCGTGAATTGCGCCTCGGCCGCAACGAAAGAGACCGTTGCCGGAACGACGTACTCGGGTGCGCTGTCGAGCACGATCCGCGCCTCCGACCCCAGCTCCACACGACCCGCCTGGCTGGTGGGGAGAAAGATCGTCATGTGCGCGTCGGACAAATCGAGCAGCGTCAGCACGCGTCCCCCCGCGGCCACGACTTCTCCCGCCTGTGCGAGGCGATATTCGACGCGGCCCGAGACCGGGGCCTTCAAGGTCATGTCGGCAATGGTCGCCTCGACCTGCGCGGCCTGCGCTTCGGCCGCCTCGATCGCCGCCTTGGCATCCTCGACGGCCACCTTCGCACCTTCCAGTGCGGCCTTTGATACGTCTCTCTGCGCAGTACGGCGATCCAATTCCGCCAGAGTGGCCGTATTGGTGCGGGACAGTTCGGCGGTGCGCCGGAGGTCGGCCTCGGCGAGCTTGAGCTCGGCTTCGCGCAGTGTCACATCGGCCCGGGCGCGGGCGACGCTCTGTTGCGCGCGATGGACGGCGGCCCTCGCTGCAGCCAACTGAGCAAGAATCTCCGTCGTGTCCATACGGACAAGGACGTCGCCCTTCTTGACGATCGTTCCCTCGTTGACGCGCAGCTCGGCGATCCGGCCTGCATATTTGGTCGCTATATCGACGCGCTCGACCTCGATGCGACCATTAGCACGTGACAGGCCCGGCGGGACGCGGGAGGCCTGTTCCTCGCGCCAATAGGCGTAGCCGCCGGCTGCTCCGGCGGCTAGAACGATGATAGTCAGGACAGGGGCAAGGCGCATGAGGGGCACTCAATATTGGTTCTGAGCTTAGCGCACTAGGACGCCAGGACATTGCGTTTGGCTGCCCGAAATCTGTGCGGAAAGCGCGCGGCAATGAACGCATATGCCACATACTTGATAAGTTTGCCGATCCAAATCGCCGCAATAACCTCAGCAATGGGCAGTCGATAAATGCCGGCAAAGGCGAGTACTGCAGTCTTCGGCACCGGTGCCGGGAAAGCCATGAACGCGAACAACGCCAGGACGCCATAGTCCGAAAGCCACTTTGTGATCTCCGACCATGCTTTCGTATTCGATATTTCCGGATACCGCTCGATGAGTAGAGCCCAGCCCAGGTGATGAAAGGCGAGGTAAAAGACAACCGACGCTACTGCGCTGCCAGTAGCCGCGAAAAACGCGATGGGAAACCAGCGTGGACGTGACAGCAGCGTAGCTACGACGACCAAAATCTCGACCGGCATCGTCAGCGTTATCGTTGACAGCCATGCGACGCCGCCGACGATGGGCGGAAAAAGCTTCAGTCTCGACCAACGCGACAGAAACGATTCGACACGATCTCGAACTACGCGGAAAGTCATGCGAATCCTCGCGCGCCTTTAGAATTCGACGCAGCTTCACTCATCGAATCGGACCCTTCCCGCATCGCCACGTACAGGAGTATTGCGCAGCACAGCATGTTGCAACTCTTGCCACTCCGCAGGTCCCATTGGCTTTCGCTCGGCCTCCCTATCCGACAGCCGGTTCGGCACGCGCCGGACGCGGTGAAGCCTGCCGCGCGGCATCTAGGCCAATGGGCGCTTGCGGGATCGATTCTGCAAACAACCTCGCAAGCTCCGCGCCATCGAGAGTTTCTTTGGCAAGCAGCACTTCGGCTGCGCGATCTAGAGCGGCGCGGGATTGCCGCACTTTCTTGACCGCTTGTTCGAATGCACCGTCGACCAAGCCGCGGACTGAGACATCGATCATTCGCGCCGTCTCTTCGCTATAGCGGCGCTCATTACCCATCATTCCGGCCGGAACGCCGAGGAACTTGTTGGGCTCGTCTTCATATGATACCTGACCGAGGGTATCGGCCATGCCGTAACGCGTGACCATGCTGCGGGCGATTTCGGTCACCTTGGCGAGATCGTCGGCCGCTCCGGTCGACACCTGATCGAACACAACGCTTTCCGCAGCCCGTCCGCCCAAAAGCACCGCCATCTTGTGCTCGAGTTCCCTGCGATTCATGAGGAAGCGGTCCTCGAGCGGGCGCTGGATCGTATAACCCAGTGCCCCTACGCCGCGCGGAATGATCGAAACCTTGTGCACCGGATCGGCCCCTGTGAGCGACATCGCTATCAGTGCATGCCCCAGCTCGTGGTAGGCCACGACCTTGCGTTCCATCGGGTTAAGCAGCCGATTGCGCTTTTCTAGCCCAGCGACGATACGTTCTATGGCTTGATTGAAATCTTCGAGCGTTACGGCGTCTGCGCCACGCCGGGTCGCGAGCAATGCAGCTTCATTGACAAGATTTGCGAGATCGGCGCCGCTGAATCCCGGAGTCAGGGCAGCAATCTGCTCCGGATCGACATCGTTCGCTAACTGCGCCTTCTTCAGATGGACGTTGAGGATCTGGATGCGGCCGATCTTATCCGGCCGATCCACCAATACTTGACGATCGAATCGACCGGCGCGCAGCAAGGCAGGATCAAGGATCTCTGGGCGATTGGTGGCTGCTAATAGGACAAGACCTTGCGACGGATCGAAGCCGTCGAGTTCCGAGAGGAGCTGATTGAGCGTCTGCTCCTTCTCGTCGTGGCCGCCGCCCATCGGGAACGCGCCTCGCGCACGCCCAAGCGCGTCGAGTTCGTCGATGAATATTATCGCGGGCGCCTTCTGGCGCGCCTGCTCGAATAGATCGCGGACTCTGGCCGCGCCAACGCCGACGAACATTTCGACGAACTCGGAGCCAGTAATCGAGAAAAACGGAACGCCGGCTTCGCCCGCAACCGCCCGCGCAAGCAGAGTCTTGCCAGTTCCGGGAGGACCAATGAGCAATATTCCCTTCGGCAGGCGCGCACCCAATCGCCCGTACCCCTGGGGATTCTTCAGAAACGCCACAATTTCCTGCAACTCGGCTTTTGCTTCGTCGACGCCGGCGACATCGCTGAATGTCACCTTCGTGTCGGTCTCGAGATATACCTTGGCCTTACTCTTGCCGATCGACATCATACCGCCCATGCCCTGGCCCGAAGCGAAGCGCCGGATGACGAACATCCATATTCCGAAGAAAAGCAGCGTGGGCAGCACCCAAGAAAGCAGGTCCCGAAAGAAAGTACTCTCCTCGATGGCCGAGAACCGGACATTGTACCGTTCGAGGCGATCGGCGAACGCCGGGTCCAGTCGACTCGAAACAACATGTTGCGGCTTGTCCGGCGGCGAGCTGCGAAGGGTCCCGCGCACATGACGCTGGCTAACGACAACTTCACTGATCTGTCCGTCCTTCAGATACTTTTCGAATTCGCTGTAGGGAATCGTCTTAATGTGTTGCGCTTCGCCCCAAAAATTCTGAAATACGAGCAGGGCAACAACAGCAAGTATCACATACAAGATATGGACCTTTGTCTCCTTGCTCATAGTGAGACTCCGCTTTCCGGTGCTCTGTCATAGACCGATTAGTCGCGCGAGTTTGAACCAAGACACGCCTGCGGCTATCTTGGAGCCTCAAACAACACGCCTGCCGGCGTACGTTGTCCATTGATCGCGGATATTTCATCGTCAGTCAGAAGAGCGGAAAGGGGTAGGGCCACCGTCTTGGCGGCTGCCGCAACGATATGGGCCCACGTGCAGCCGTTGGCGAATAGCATCCCCTTTACGTCGAGCGTGCCGCCGCGGTTGCGGTAACCCAGTGCGACGGCCGTCGGCGGTCCGGTATCGAGCGGACGAACAACGCCGAGAAAGGACTCCGGACGAGTGTGGGTCACGAATACGCGCGCGCGTCCGTGAGCGGGATACAAAGCGTTGGAAACATTGTCATCCGCAAGAACGGTCTGCTCGCGGGCGTCTCGGCCGACACGAAAACGTCCGGGCTCGTAAAGATAGATCACCGAATGGGAGACGCCCTTCGTGGCAAGTCGCTCGGATGCCGTTATGACCTCACGAAGTTGATACGCCCCCGTTGCAGTCATGATCAGGGCTTCGTCGGCACCCCCTGTTCCTTTCAGCCGAACCGCGCCATTCTTGACGATCTGCTCGGCTTGATCCGACGAGAACACGCATGGCAGCGGCCGTTTTGGCACGACCGCCGCCCAAATCTGTCCGCGCGAATTGTAGACGGCGCGGAGTGTCGCGAGGGCCGTGTTCCAATCGGGCGGGAAAACCACTCGTGAAACGTCGCTCATTTCCGCCAACAAAGCTTCCGCTAGGGTCGGGTCCTGGTGCGACTGCTCGTTCTTGCCGTTTTCCCAAGTGTGGGAAGTGAGAAGGATTGGAACGCCCAACCATGAAACTTCGATGCCGGCATCTTTCTGGTGGCGGGCGAAGATGAGTTCCTGCCGGACGGCCCCGAGCATCTTGACCGCGAACGCTTCGTAAGAGGCGACCAGATTGATGCCGCCCTTGTTGCCGAGCGCCGCGCAGACAACGGCTTCCTCATTGAGCGCTGTAATGACAGCGCCGTCGACGCTCTCGGCGATTCCGACCTCGGGCGCGGTTACGCGATGCCGCAGCCTATCGAGGGTACGGTTGAGCCGGTTGCTGCGCATTTCGTCCGGATTGCCGACGCGCGGCCGCAGATCCGGATTGGCCTCGACGATCGCCGTAAAGTACTCGTCGATCGCCTCCATTGGCGAAAGCCGCCGATGCGAATCAGGTAGCTGCCAAGCCGGCTCGGGAAGTACCGGCTGCTTGACCTGGCGTTGAACAATCGGATTCTCGCGTTCGCGCCGCCGTTTCGAGCCGGCGTGGTTGTTGAGTCGGCGGACAGCCTGGCGTAGCTCCTGCTCGGGAACCCACAAGCGCCCGGCGCCCGCATTGAACTCGTTCGCGGCGGCGGGGTCGACAGCGGGATTGCCGCTAAGCGGCAAGTTGTGGGCCCGGTTGGTACCCGCGCCCGGAAAGCCGAAGCCCTTGACGGTTTCCGCGATGCCATAGTGAAGCGGCACCGGGTATTCGCCATTGCCCGCCGAAGCCGCATGTGAGCACGCCGTCAACCGCTCTTCGATGTCGTGGATCGCCCAAGCAAATGCCGCCGGATCTCGCCCGTCGAAATCGATCGGATCGAAGCCGTTCAGACGCAGATGATCGCGAAACCACTCGACACCGCCTGTTTGGGCCATCGTCGACCGCTGATCGATGCGTCGGCCGTTGGCGATCATTATCGGCGCGACCAACCCGGTATCGCTGGCCCGCCACCAACGGGGAGCCCAGTCGCTTGCGCGCTGCTCTTCAAATGCGCCATCGCTCAGAAACGCCACAAGGCGCTCCCCCGGCAGCGGCATGTGCACATACTGGAGCTCGGCAAAACCGAGATATCCGCCTTCGATCAATCCGCCCGCAGTGTACGCATTCACATGGCTTCCAAGCGGCGACTCTGGCCCTCCCTCTGCCGTGACTGTGCAGGCATAGAAGTCACGCACAAAGCGCGTGAGCCCGGTGTCAGTGTAGGCGTATCGGGCGGCGTGTGCTGGCGTCATATTGTCGACGATCAAGTTTGAGGCGTCGATCGCCGCAACGCAGTGGCCTTGTCCCATTAGCCAAGCGCGCGTCACGGATGTAAGCGCATTGATCGTCAGATAGCCGACATACGCCGGAACCATGTTCAACGAACCGCCGGTGTGGCCCTCGGGATCGTACTTGAAGTCGTCCTGAACGAGCGGCCGGCCGTCGAGGTAAGCCTTTCTGGCGTAGGTCATGTGCACCACGAGCCACATGGCGGCATTGGCAATTCTGTCTGCGGCGGCGAGGACGCTGTATACGGCCTTTCGGTCGGCTGCTTGATTTCGCTCGACCAGAACACAGGCCATGTCATGCACACGAATCTGCGTTTCCGCCGTATGCTCGATCACCCCGCAGCCCTTCGCCCATGCCGCAAAATCAGGGTCGGCATCGCGGTGAAGCCGCGCTCGCTCCTCGCTCAGGTGGCGGTGGTGACTGGTCAAGATCCCACTCATTCGAAGCGCACCGAAGAATCTGGCCTCGTCATTTTGTTCATTCTGCATCAGCCCTTCGCGATGACATCAAGCGCCTCACGAACGAGCAGCGTCGCCTCGTCAACGGCAACAACCCAGACTTCGACTTTGCTATGAGGCTGGCTTATTCGGCGGCGATGGGTGGTTGGCACCTCGTTGAGGGTCGCGTCCAAGGCGATCCCGAGGAAATCGAGCGCGCTCAAGACCCGATGGCGGATTTCGGCGGAGTTTTCGCCAATTCCGCCGCCGAACACGACAGCGTCCAATCCCTGAAGCGCCGCCGCATAACTGCCAATGTACTTGCGCACACGGTAACAAAACATCTCGA
>Ga0268299_1004356_pt1 | contig 11167 bp, 10 predicted proteins | sample NOBtaG_FD_193484 | JGI IMG/M metagenome (GOLD analysis project Ga0268299, IMG submission 193484) | Activated sludge microbial communities from bioreactor in Nijmegen, Gelderland, Netherland - NOB reactor | ecosystem: Engineered > Bioreactor > Aerobic > Activated sludge | place: Netherlands... | reverse complement strand
CTCGATCAGAATGCGCACGATGGCCGTGGCATGGCGTCGAAGCGCGAAGGGATCTTCGGAACCGCTCGGGACCAGACCGACCAGGAAAAATCCCGCGATACTATCCAATCGATCGGCCAGAGACAGCACCTTGCCGGCCAAGGACTCCGGCAACTCCCCTTCCATGGCGCGAGGCATGTACTGCTCGCGAATCGCCGCGCCGACGACGGGAGATTCCCCGTCATGCGCCGCGTATTCGCCGCCCATGATCCCTTGAAGGGTCGGAAACTCTCCGACGATACCGGTCAGCAGATCGGCCTTGCTGAGTTCGGCCGCACGCCGGCAGGCCTGCCGCAGCGGCTCATCGCCCACCTGACCGGCGATATGTTCCGCCATCGCCACCACGCGCTGGGTCTTCTGATGCAGGCTGCCGAGTTTTTGATGGAACGTCACCGCCAACTGCTTCGCCACACGATCGACCAGGGATGTCTTGCGGTCCTCGTCGAAGAAGAACTTCGCGTCCGCCAGGCGGGCGGCAAGGACCCGCTCGTTGCCCTCGCGGATCAACTGCATGTTCGCGAGCTTCATATTCGTGACCGCGAGAAAGTTCGGCAGCAACGCACCGTTCGAGTCCACAAGGGAGAAATATCCCTGGTGCTCTTTCATCGAGGTCATCAGAATTTCTTTCGGGAGCGAGAGATAGTGCGGCTTAAAGGAACCGAGGATCGTGTGGGGAGACTCGACCATATAGACGGCCTGCTCCAGCAACTCGTCGTCCTGGTGCACATGCCCTCGCGCGGACTTGGCCAGTGAGGCCAGTTGCTCGAGAATCATGGCCCGCCGGCGATCCTGGTCGACGATCACACTGTGGCGTTCGATTTCCTTCATGTAGTGCGCGAGAGACTTGACCGCAAAGCCCTTCGGACTGGACACCTTGGCCCCCAGCACCCGATGCCCCTGACTGAGATTGCCGGCCTTGATCGTCGCAAAGTGAATCGGCAGGACCTTCCCACCGCAGAGCGCGACGAGCCACCGCACCGGCCTGGCAAAACGCACGCCGGTCTGGTTCCACTGCATGGCCTTGGGAAACGACAACTTCGCCAGTAATTGCGGCAGAGCCTGCGTCAGCACCGCCGCCACAGCCTGCCCCTTCTCCTGCTTGACGGCAAAGAGGTATTCGCCCTTGGGCGTCTGTCGAACTTCCAGCGACTCAACGGGCACGCCCTGGCCGGCGGCAAATCCGATGGCGGCTCTCGTAGGCTGGCCGGATTGGTCGAAGGCTACGGCTTTCGACGGCCCCATGGCCTCTTTCACCGCGGAGGCTTGCTGTGTGGCCAGCCCCTCGACCAACAACACCAGTCGACGCGGAGTGCCCATGGTCCGCACAGAGTCGTAGGTCAGCCGCAGGTCTTTCAGCAAAACTTCCGCACTCTGTTGCAAGGCGCGTAAGGCCGGGGCCACAACCTGATAGGGCAACTCCTCCGTGCCGATTTCGAGCAGCAGTTCCGTCGTGACAGGAGTTTTGGCGCGTGAGGCCGATGCAGGCTTCTTCGCACGTGAAGCGGTCTTGGTCTTGGGTTTTTTCGTTGGCATCGTGGAGTCGGGTCCGCAGGCTACTTGGTGGTGACCGGTGTGTGGCTGGTGATTCCTTTACCTACCCGCCCCGGTTGTTTGATCAAAGGATGGCCCATGGCTTCCCGGTCGGCCAGATACGATTCCGCGCAGCGCCGCGCCAACGCCCGCACCCTGGCGATGTAGGACGTCCGTTCGGTCACGCTGATCGCGCCACGCGCGTCGAGCAGATTAAACATGTGCGAGGTTTTGATGCAGTAATCGTAGGCCGGCAAGGTCAACTTCTTTTCGAGCAGCCGCTGACATTCCCCTTCGAACGCTTGGAAGGTGGCCATGAGCATGGGCACCTCGCCCTCTTCGAAGTTGTAGCGTGAAAACTCGACTTCGCTGCGGTGATGCACATCGCCGTAGGTCACGCCGTCGGTCCACTGCAGATCGTAGACGTTATCGACCTGCTGCAGATACATCGCGATGCGTTCGGTCCCGTACGTGATCTCGCCGGTGATCGGACTGAGCGGGATTCCGCCGATCTCCTGGAAATAGGTGAACTGGGTAATCTCCATTCCATCGAGACGGACTTCCCAGCCCAACCCCCATGCCCCGAGGGTGGGGGATTCCCAGTCGTCCTGCACAAACCGGATGTCGTGTTTCTTCGGATCGATGCCGAGTTGTTTGAGGCTTTCGAGATAGAGGCCTTGAATGTCGTCCGGCGCCGGCTTCAGCACCACCTGATACTGGTAATAGTGCTGCATGCGATTGGGGTTTTCGCCATAGCGCCCGTCGGTCGGACGGCGACAGGCCTGCGGATAGGCAGCGCGCCAAGGCTCAGGCCCAAGCGAACGAAGAAATGTCGCGGGATGGAACGTCCCCGCGCCCATTTCCAAATCGTAAGGTTGATGCACGACACATCCACGGTCGGCCCAAAAACGGTGGAGGGTCAGAATGAGGTCTTGGAAATTCACCGGATGTCCAGATCTAGCCGCTGGCTGCTCGTGGTGACGGATGAAAAAGCAGGCCTGAAGCTAGCAAGAACGGTAAGGGGGTGTCAAGAAATTGAAGCTCCATTTTCAATGGGTTGCATAGGCGATGCTGCTACGACGGACGCGCGGTTCGGTTCCGTGGGCTTTGCCACGAGACGCTCCAGTCACGAGGGCCACATGATGACAGGAATCATTGGTGACGGTCTTCTTGTGACACCCAAAGGGACGCACTGTTGTTGATACGCACCAATTGAGTTACCATCTGAGTTACCATCCGCACACCCATGTCTCTGTTCCCTCGGGCGGCGCTTTGAGTAACCATCGAAGGATCCTCGTCCTCCTTGTCGGACCCCGAACTCGCGTACCCACTGCCGCCCATCACATCGAGCCCTGCACATCTATCACGATATTATGGTCCGCATAGCAAGCGACCCTGTGTGTGGAATAGCTTGGAGACACGAGTGAGTACGCACATGGATGATGCGAAAGTTGGCATGCAGGATCTGTCTCTGCCGGTCAGTGTCCTCGGTAATGCGGTGCATCGAACCAAGGCCATGCATGCCATAAAAGTCTTATTCTGTATCATGACATTATGTGCTCCCCTATTGGCCTTTGCTGCACCTGAACCGTTTGCAATAGTCATTCAGCGTCACACGTCAGCGAATAACCTTGTAACAGGCACAATTTCGCTAAATGGTACCGTCGTCGGAGCTGCGTATGAAAACGACGATCTAAAAATCCCTGCTGGCACCTACAAAGGCATCATGAGATACACATCGCAGAAGGGCTTTGTTCAAGGAGAAGGGGGCGCTATGGCCAATGAAGGGGATTTTCTGATTGAGGCTTCGAATGTCTCCGATGCAACCCGACGACGGACAAACATCCTTCTTCATGGTGGCAATAAGCCACAACATAGCCAAGGATGCATCTTGCTCGGAGCCGTCGGAAGGGCACCCAATGGACAGGCACAGGTGCCAGAAGGCCATCCACTTCGAACACTCCGTTTGGCCTTCTATGGAACGGATACTCCTATCGCATCCCCAAACAAAGCCATTTCCATTACAATTTTGAACCCGCCATCACCCCCAACGCTTAGGGAAATTATTCCGCAGTAATCGAAGACTTGGGTAAGACAATAATAGCGTTTTTTCGATAGCTCGCAGTATTGGCTCACTTGCAATACAGCTGTCTCCAGCTAGGACACTTCAGCTAAACATTGCGCCAGGTCAACTGAGCAATCCGTTATAATCAGAAAACTGTTGGGAGATGCTTCACCAGCCGAACGCCTGAGGCCACGCCTTAACTTGGCGATGCATCTTTGGCGATGCATCTACGGAAGCAGGCCTCGGTGTCCCCGCTGCCACGTCCACTCGATTCTCAACAGTCCGACTCCAGCCCACTTCGCGCTTCCCACCTCGGCAAGGTCTTGTTCAAGTGATCGGTCAGAGTATGTATAAGTCAACCAAGAGCCTCCGAGAACTCTTACTCTGTTCTTGGCTCCGCTCAGATGTCCTATACCGTTGCCCATCTCCAGTCCGAGTTGGCTAGTCCGTCCAGCCCCTTGGCAAATGGTCACACAGCGCTTGAATCAGGACCTCCGCAAGGTTTATTCTGCAAAATCTTGAGCAACTCACTAGACAACTTCTCACGGTATGAAGTTCTCCAAGAAGAGTGAATACGGGCTCCGTGCACTGCTCGAACTCTGCGAGACTTACGGAGGCCGCGTGCTCCAGCGACACGAGATCGCCGAGCGGCAGAACATCCCGGTCGAGTTTCTCGAACAGATTCTGCTGGCACTCAAACGTGCCGGGTTGCTGGCCAGTCGTCGTGGTATGCGTGGCGGATACGCCCTGATCAAGTCTCCCGACGACATTACACTAGGCCAAGTGATTCGGATTTTGGACGGACCGCTGGCCCCGATCAGCTGCGTCAGCAAGACGGCCTACCAGAAATGCGCCGACTGCCCCTATGCCGCCAAAGCCGCATGCCCGCTGCAACAGGCCATGGGGGAAGTCCGTGATGCCATTGCCAACATTCTCGACCATTACACGTTGAGTCGATTCGCCCATACCAAACTGGCGGAAGGATCTTAATGCGTACCACCGGCCATATCATCACAACACTCGTACTCAGCGTCCTCACATTCTGGGGCCTAGTCACGTTCCCGGCGGCATCGAGCCACGCAGCAGAAACCCGCGATTTGATTTTGGCCGCGTACAGCGTGCCGAAGGAAGCCTATGAGCGCCGCATCATCCCCGCTTTTCAGCGGGCGTGGAAACAAAAGACGGGACAGGACGTGCGGGTCCGCAGTTCCTATGGAGCCTCCGGAGCCCAAGCTCGCGCGATCATCGGGGGATTCGATGCAGATGTGGCCGTACTCTCACTGGAGGGAGATGTCGATCAAGTCGTCAAAGCCGGCTTGATTACGCATGACTGGAGAAAAGCCCCGCATGGAGGCATGATCTCCGCCTCGGTCGTCGCCCTCGGCGTCCGGAAAGGCAATCCCAAAAACGTGAAGGGCTGGGAAGATGCGGCGCGGCCCGGGGTCGAGGTTCTCTACCCCAATCCCAAAACGTCCGGCGGTGCCATGTGGGATGTGATCGCGATGTATGGCGCGGGACTGAAACTCGCCGAGCAACGGGCGGGGAAACCGGTGGCTCCGGATGCGGCTGCGACGCAAGCGGTCGACCTGCTCACGCGCATCCAACGCAACGTGAAGGTCATGGATAAAAGCGGTCGGGAATCGGTGACGACTTTCGAGCGCGGCGTGGGCGATGTGATTGTGACCTACGAAAACGAACTGTTACCGCGCGTCAAAAGCGGCCGCCCCTACGAGATCGTTGTGCCGGCCGAAACCGTGTGGATCGAAAATCCGGCAGCGGTCGTCGATACCTATGCCGATCGACATAAGGCCAAGGATCTGGCCGAAGCGTTTGTTGCGTTTCTCCATGGACCGGAGGCGCAGGCGGCCTTCATCGAGTTGGGATTCCGCCCCTTGGATCGAACCGCCCAGACTCCGGCTGCGGCAGCCGGGCTCCCGCAGCCCGCCCGCCTCTTTACAATCGCGGACCTCGGCGGATGGGAGCAGGTCAGCACCACGTTGTTCGGCCCCCAAGGATTGTGGACGAAAATCGTCGAAGACGTATCAAAGAGGTAGCAGGATGCTGAACGATGCGGCCTTGCTGGACTGACCTGTCGAGCATCCTGTGAATGAATTGGTGGGACATGATCGCCACGAGTGGACATGATTGCATGCCGAACATAAATGACCGTCACCAAAGACACGGAACGAGCGCATGACCTCACACATGCTCTTGAGCCTGGCGCTTCGGTCCGCAGCGGTCGGCTATGTGCTGCTGCTGATCTTCCTGCCGCTCGCGGCGCTCGCGCAACAGTCCGTCGCCGCAGGCTGGGATCGCTTCATCCAGGATTTATCGGCACCACAAGCCGCAGCGGCACTCTGGCTGACCGTGGAAACTGCCGCCATTGCGACGGCCATCAATGCCGTCTTCGGCACCTTGTCGGCCCTTGTACTCGTGCGGTACGAATTTCCCGGTCGCTGGCTCTTGAACGCCCTGGTCGATCTGCCATTCGCCATCCCCACCCTGGTTGCGGGATTGATGATTGCCGCCATCTATGGGCCGACGAGTGTCATCGGCACCTGGCTCCAGCAGGGTGGCCTGACGGTCCTGTACAACCAGCCCGGCATCATTCTGGCCATGCTGTTTGTCACCATGCCGTTTACGATTCGCTCCCTCCAGCCGGTGTTGATGGGACTCGAGCGCGATCAGGAGGAAGCGGCGTTCACCCTCGGAGCGAGCCCCTGGATGACCTTCTGGAAGGTAACGGTCCCCTCCGTCCTACCAGGCCTATTAACCGGCGTGTTCCTGACCTTTGTTCGGGCGCTGGGCGAGTTCGGCTCGATCGTCATCGTGGCGGGCAATATCCCGATGAAGACACAGGTCGCGTCGGTGTACGTGTACGGAGAAATCGAAAGCTACAACCCGCAGGCGGCGACATCCGTCTCCGTGTTGATTCTGCTCATTTCGTTTGTGGTGCTGCTGCTGCTGGAACGGCTGACCCGGCGTCCCGGCGAACGGTTGCCTCAACTGTTTCGCTGGTCGAGTCGGAATGAGCAACCGGGCCAGGATTCGGCCGTGCCGACGGCTGCGCACTGAAAGGCGAACCGGGTTGAGATCGTGGTGAATGTCACGGGAGTGCGGGCATGCGTTGGTTGTTGATCGGGATCGTCTGGCTCTATTTTCTCGTCCTTTTGGTGGGCCCGATCCTCTACATGGCGAGCCAGAGCTTCAGCGAAGGGCTGGCAGCCTTCTGGGCGGAAATTTCCCGGCCGGAGGCACTGCACGGCTTTACGCTCACCGCTGAGATCACGCTGATCGTGCTGGTGCTGAACCTCGTCTTCGGCACACTGACGGCGCTGGTGTTGGCACGGCAACAGTTCTGGGGCCGCAGTCTGGTCAGTGGCGTGATCGACCTGCCCTTTGCCGTGTCGCCCGTGATCGCCGGATTCATGCTGATCCTACTTTTTGGGCCGGACACCATGCTGGGTGCCTTGTTCGGCCAGGCTCACATCAAGGTACTCTTCGCACTGCCCGCCATGATTCTCGCCACCCTGTTCGTCACCTTTCCGTTCATGGTGCGGGAACTCACGCCGCTGTTGCAGACCCTGGGCACCGAGGAAGAAGAGGCGGCGCGCACGTTGGGTGCCAACGAGTGGCAGGTCTTCGTGAAAGTCACCCTACCGGCCCTGCGCTGGGGCCTGGTGTACGGAGCCACCCTCACGGTGGCGCGCGCGATCGGCGAATTCGGGGCCGTATTAGTGGTGTCGGGGAACATTCTGCTGCTCACGCAGACCGCCACCTTGCATATCTATCAAAGTTATGTCGATTTTAATTACGTGGCGGCCAATGCCGTGGCCTTGACCCTGCTCGCCGTCTCTTTCGCGATCCTCACCGTGTTGGAGATCGCCAAGGCCAGAGCGGAGACGACCGTCGCGGAAGCGGGAGCGCAGTAAGCCGGTGAAAATAGAAGTACGCGGGCTCACCAAGAAATTCGGTTCCGGAACGGCGGTCGGCAATGTCTCGTTCGTGGTGAACGAAGGCGAGTTGCTCGGCTTGCTCGGCCCGAGCGGCAGCGGCAAGACCACGGTGTTGCGGTTGATCGCCGGCCTTGAAGTTCCGACCTCCGGCGACATCTTCATCGACGGCAAACGCGTCAACGACCTGACCGTACAGGAACGCAACATCGGCTTTGTGTTCCAACATTACGCCCTCTTCAAACACCTGACGGTCTTCGACAACATCGCCTTCGGCCTCAAGATCAAGAAGTGGAACCGGCACGATATCGAACAGCGCGTCTTGGAGTTGCTCGCGCTCATGAGCCTGGACGGTCTGGGTGGCCGCTACCCGCACCAACTCTCCGGTGGGCAACGTCAGCGTGTCGCCATCGCGCGGGCACTGGCACCCCGCCCCTCTGTGCTGTTGATGGATGAACCGTTCGGCGCCGTCGATGCGAAGGTCCGGCAGGAGTTGCGAGAGTGGCTCATTCGCCTGCATACGGATTTGAACGTCACCAGTCTCTTCGTCACTCACGATCAGGAAGAAGCGATGGAAGTGTCCGGCCGCATCATCGTCTTCTCCAAAGGCAAACTGGAGCAGGCCGGCTCGCCCGCCGACGTCTACGAAGAACCGGCGACGGAATTTGTGGCGCGCTTTATCGGATCGATGAACATCGTGGAAGGCATCGTGCGGCGCGGGCAGGTGCAGGTGGGCTCACTGGAATTCCCCGCTCCGGGATTCTCCGACGGCCAGAAGCTCCAAGTCGGCTTCCGCCCGTACTATGTGAAGGTCGCCGAAGATGCAACCCGTTATCGGCAGCAGGCCAAACTCCGGCACGTGTATTTTCTCGGTGTCGCGTACCGGCTGGAGATCGAGACAGCCGACGGGCTCGTCCTGCGTTCCCGTATGAACAAGGAAGAGTTTCGCCGCTACCGGTTTGTCGTCGGGCAGGCCGTCTCGTTCGCGGTAACGCACTTTCGGATCCTGCCCCAGGAAAGCGGGGGCCCTTCGACAGACATCGAGGCCGGGAAGCCCATTCCCGGGCCCCTGACGCCGTAGCCATGCGTCCTACCGGGAGTGCAGTCCGGCGGCTGCACATGACTCCATCATTCACGATTCTTCCCAGTGGACCATGCCCTATGAAGTCAGCTATATATTTCATCCTCTGACGGCAAAGGCCCGGCTCCTCATCCGGTCTCTCGAAGCCTTCATGAATGCTCCTCGCGTGAGTCTCCTGCCCCTCTGCAAGGCGCTCGGGATGCACGGAACCATGTGGTTCGCGGGAGCATCCGGCACCGTCTCTCTCGTCCTACAGGGGCTTCTGTCACGCCTGGGTGGCGAAGGGGCACCGAGCAGGAATGTACCGGTCTGTTCCTTCTCGACACAGAGGTGAAACGACCGTGTGGGCACGACCGGCTCTCTCGGTCGGCGCGAGGTCGACACCTATGCTGAGGGACGGTCAGGCGCACTCGCGATGCGCCATGTTGCCGAACCGACCATCCGCACCGCTCCGGAGTGACGCCGACCTCACTCCTCACCCGGTGGACGGGCCACCTCAGTGTTCCACACGTTCCGTAACGGAGGGGGCATGACAGCAGCGTCACTACGTCAAATCTGTAAATGGTATGTGAAGCGACACCTTCGCGAGCATTGGCCTTCGAAGATCGCAGATCGCCTCCTGGGTCCGCAGGGCCCGATTCACCAGGAATGGTCCATCGGAATCGTGAGCGGGGCATCGCCCTTGCGGCTTCGTCACGCTTCAGGCAGCAGCAATCCGGTACTGACCCGATACTCGGTATCGGACGTCAGGGCACTCTTCGTGGCGGATCCCTTCCTGATTCGTGTAGGAGATCTCTGGCACATGTTTTTTGAAGTCTATAACTTCGATACAGATCGAGGGGAGATCGCCTGGGCGACAAGCCAGGATGGATTCGCTTGGACCTATCAGAGGATCGTGCTCCGGGAAGCGTTTCACTTATCCTACCCCTACGTCTTTGAATGGGAAGGGCGATACTATATGATTCCGGAAACCCATCAAGCAGGGAGTGTACGCCTGTACGAAGCGAAGACGTTTCCGACGGAATGGGTCTGCACCGATACCTTACTGCAAGGACACCGGTTTGCCGACAGTTCGATCTTCAGGCATGAGGATCGCTGGTGGTTATTCACCGAAACCAACCCCGCCCTTGCCCACGACACGCTTCGGCTCTACCAGGCACCTGCCCTTCGCGGCCCCTGGGAGGAACATCCGCTGTCGCCGATTATCCAAGCAAACCCGCATATCGCAAGACCGGCAGGCCGCATCCTCCAAGACGGACCTCGCCTCTTCCGGTTTGCACAGGACTGTTTTCCTGTCTATGGAACCAGGGTGCGCGCCTTCGAGATTACGGAACTGACGCCCTCGACCTACCGTGAACGTCCCGCGTCATTCGGGCCATTGTTCGGCCCGAGCTGGAGACTCTGGACGCAGGGCGGGATGCATCATATCGACGCCCAGCGGCTGAACTCCCATCAGTGGATTGCCACGGTAGACGGGTGGCGGCAAGTCGGATGGCCGATCCCAGAGGGATGGCAGAGAGGTCGGTGATGAAACGACTACGTCGCTATCTTCAGCGCTTTCAATCGGTGCTCTGGTGCCAAGAAGCGATCATGTCCCTTCGCGCCGTGGATCGCAAGTTCCGCGGCGGCGTGGTGTCCCTACGTACCGCAGGGCCGGCAAAAGGCCATGTCCTTATTTCCTATAACAATGAGGGCTTCCTGTTCCAGAAGCGCGGTGAGGCCGTCCCCATCAGCCACCCGAGCTACTATAAAGGCATGGTGATGGCTCAGACCTTCCTGGACCTGGGCTATGACGTCGATGCCATTCACTGTGAAAATCAGCGGTTTATTCCATGGAAACCGTACGATGTGGTCGTGGACGTCCGGTTCAATTTGCAACGGCTCAAGCCCTACCTGCCCGACCGCTGCATCAAGATCTTTCACTGTGATACCGCACAGGCCGTCTTTCAGAACGTGGCCGAAATGAACCGCATGTTGGCGTTCCAACAGCGCAAGGGCATCACCGTTCCGGCCAACCGATTGGAGACGCCCCATCTGGGCATCGACCATGCGCACTACCTCACTACCTGCGGGAATGAGTTCACGATCAGCACCTATGCCTACTCCGGCAAGCCGATGTTTCGCCTGCCCTCCATCACGCAAACGACATGGCCCTGGTTCGAAGACAAAGATTTCGAGGCCTGTCGCCGTCGCTTTTTGTGGTACGGCAGCCGCGGGATGATCCACAAGGGTCTGGACCTGGTCCTTGAGGCCTTCGCGCAGTTGCCCGACTGTCACCTCACTGTCGTGGGGCCGGTGGAGAATGAACCGGAGTTTGCAGCTGCGTATCGCCGCGAACTCTTCCACACGCCAAACATCAGATACGTCGGCTGGCTCGATAAGTCCGGGGACGAGTTTCGAAAGATTTTGGAGCAATCCATCGCGCACGTGTTTCTTTCCTGTTCGGAAGCCGGAGCCGCGGCTGTCATCGAGACGATGGCTGCAGGGCTGATCCCCATG
>Ga0268299_1004355_pt1 | contig 11172 bp, 8 predicted proteins | sample NOBtaG_FD_193484 | JGI IMG/M metagenome (GOLD analysis project Ga0268299, IMG submission 193484) | Activated sludge microbial communities from bioreactor in Nijmegen, Gelderland, Netherland - NOB reactor | ecosystem: Engineered > Bioreactor > Aerobic > Activated sludge | place: Netherlands... | reverse complement strand
GGATCGGGCCGGGGGCGGGTGCTGGTGGCGGGGGTGTCGGGCGTGGTCGGGTTCGCCGCCGCCCACCGCTTCGCCGCCGAGGACGGCTCCCCGTCGGGGAGCTGGAGCGTGGTCGGCCTGTCCCGGCGCCGGCCCGACCGGCTGCCGCCGTCGGTGGAGCACGTGGCCGTCGACCTGGCCGACCCGGCCTCGGTGGCGGCCGCCGCCCCCCGCCTGGCCGGCGTCACCCACGTGGTCTACGCCGCCCTCTACGAGAAGCCGGGCCTGTTCGCCGGGTGGCGGGAGCGGGACCAGATGGAACGCAACCTGGCCATGCTGGCCAACCTGTTCGACATCGGGTTGGGCGGCGGCGGGGAGCTGCGCCATGTCTCGCTCCTGCAGGGGACGAAGGCCTACGGGGCCCACGTGCACCCCATCGCCGTGCCCGGCCGGGAGCGCAACCCCCGCGACGACCACGAGAACTTCTACTGGCTCCAGGAGGACCACCTGCGGGACCGGCAGGCGGCCGGGGCGCCGTGGGCCCTCACGATCCTGCGGCCCCAGGTGATCTGGGGCGAGGCCCAGGGGGGCAACATGAACGCCCTGCCGGCGCTCGGGGTGTACGCCGCCCTCCTGCGGGCCGAGGGGCGGCCCCTGCACTGGCCGGGCGGGCTGGCCCCGATCAGCGAGGCGGTCGACGCCGACCTGCTGGCCCGGGTGCTGGCCTGGGCCGCCGAGGCGCCGGCGGCGGCCGACGAGACGTTCAACGTGACCAACGGCGACGTCTACACCCTGCGCAACGTGTGGCCCGTGATCGCCGACGCGTTCGGCATGGAGGTGGGCGACGACGTGCCCTGCTCGCTGGCCACCACCATGCCGGCCCGGGAGGCCGAGTGGGCGGCGGTGGTGGAGCGGTTCGGGCTGGCGGCGCCGGCGTCGCTGGAGCGGTTCGTGGGCCAGTCGTTCCTCTACGCCGACATGCTGGCCGGGTTCGGGCAGACGTCGCTGCGCAACCCCGCCCTGCTGTCCACGATCAAGCTGCGCCAGCACGGCTTCGACGGGTGCGTCGACACCGAGGACATGTTCCGCCGCCTGACCGCCGACATGCAGGCCGCCCGCCTGTTCCCACCCCGCACCGGCTGGTAGCGCGCGTCACGCCGCTCGATACGCGACCCGCTTCGAACCGGGGCGCGAACTGAGCGCTGACCGCTCGAATCGCGTACCCGCTTCGAACTGTGTCGCAGATCGAGCGGTCGTGGGCGGCCGCGCCTCGCGGCCAACTATGCCGCTCGAGCTGCTAGAACGGCGTCGACTGGGGCTGGATCGAACGAGGAGCACCACCTCCATGCCGCAACGTCCCGCCCCCGCCCGACGACGGGCCCGTCCGCTCCGGGCGGGCCTGCTCACCGCCCTGCTCGTCATCGCGGCGTCGGCCTGCGGTGGCGCCGACCACTCCGGCGCCGGCAGCGGGCTGGTCTCGGCGGCAGGCCCGTCGAGCGCGGCCCCGTCGAATACGACGTCGGCGGCACCGGCGGTCTCCGGGGCGGTGGCACCGCCCACCACCCCCGACGGGGAGGCGTCGCCGTCGACCTCGACGGCTGCGCCCGCCACGTCGGCCAGCCCAGCACCGGCACGCGTGCCGGGCGAGGGCGACCGGCCCAGCCAGTCGGCCGCCGACGCCACCCGCGACGGGGTGGTGGCGGCCGTGGCCGAGCTGCCGCCGTCGTCCCGGATCGGTGTCGAGGCCGAGCTGCCGGCGGGCAACGGGAGCCGGTGGGTGCTGTCCCGGTTACCGCGGGGCACGGTCGAACGCTTCGCCACCACCAGCTCCGGCCGGCTGGGCGACCCGTCGAACGGGCCGGCGGCCAACGACTACGGCGAGGTGCTCCTGCTCGGGGCCGACGGCGCCATCGTCAAGGCCTGGCCCATGCCGGGCGCCCCGCCGAACTGGCTGGTGCTGGGCTCCGACCGGGTCTACGCCGGCCACGACGGCGACGGCGGCCTGCCCGACTCGACGCTGATCCGGATCGACAGCGCCACCCTCCAGGCCACCGTTGTGCTCGTCCCGGCCGAGGTCGACGGCACCACCACCGGATGGCCGCCGGCGTGGCACGTGGCCACCGGCGACGACGTCTACGACTACCGGGGCGCGATCGGCTACGGCTCGGGCGGCATGACGGGTGCCCGGGCCGCCTCGCCCCTGGGCGACGTTGTCGTGTCGCTCAGCTCGATCGACGGCCTCATCAACCGGGTGGCCGGCATCGGGGGCTGAGCGCGGACGCTCAAGCCTTGCCTTCGAGGCCGAGCACGATCTTCCACTGCTTGGCCGACACGGGCAGCACCGACAACCGGTTGCCCTTGCGGGTGAGGGCGAAGTCGTCGCCCAGCTTGGCCTGCTGGGTGCGGATCCGCTCCAACGTGATCGGCTCGGCCAGGGTGCGGACGTAGCGCACGTCGACCAGCCACCAGCGGGGGTCGTCGGGATCCGAGGTCTCGTCGTGGTACTTCGACGCCGAATCGAACTGGGTGGGGTCGGGGTAGGGCTTGCCCGCCACCTCGGCCAGCCCGTACACGCCCGGCACCTTGCACGCCGAGTGGTAGAACAGCACACCGTCGCCCTCGTGCATCGACAGCATGTAGTTGCGGGCCATGTAGTTGCGCACGCCGGTCCACGGCTCGGTGCCCACCCGCTCCAGATCCTCGATGGAGAAGTCGCCCGGCTCCGACTTCATCAGCCAGTACTGCTGCTTGCGCTTCGGCATGGAGGAAGGCTAGGTAGAGAAGGTCAGAAGGCGTCGCCGGAGATGAGAGGGGTGCCGTCCTGGCGCTGGCGGGGCTTGCGGCCCAGCGCCAACTCGGGGGGCAGGGTGTCGGAGACCGCCAGCACCTGGTGCGGGTCGCTGTAGTACCCGAGGGCGTAGTTGCCCATCGTGTAGCCGAGCATCTCCTGGAGATCGGGGTCGAGGTCTCTGGCGATGTCGGGCGGGCACGAGAGGTACTGGTTCTCCTCGGTGCGCAGCCAGCTCAGCGTGTAGGTGATGTTGAGACCCCACCGGGCTTCGTCCGACCGGTTCTCACCGCCGCCGTGGATCACCGACCCCGAGTACAGCAGCACCGATCCGGCCGGCATGACCGCCTGGGTCTTCTCCGGCAGGGCCGCCCGACGGTCCACCGGCCAGCGCACCGACCCCGGCACCACCCGGGTGGCGCCGTTCTCCTCGGTGAAGTCGGTCAGGGCCCAGATCGTGTTGAACTGGGGCTCGATGTCGGCCGGTATGTAGCCGCCCCAGGCCAGCCGGTCCCGGTGGAGGGGCTGGGCCCCCTGGCCCGGCATGAGCCGGATCACCTGGGTGAGATGGAGCTGGATGCGATTGGTCCACGGGGCCAGGAAGGTGTTGGCCAGCTCCAGGATCCGGGGGTGCATGACCACCTCCCGGCACAGGGGCGACCGGGCCACCAGAGCGCCGGTACGGGATGTCTTGAACCCTGTGAAACCGTCACGGCCGCCGGGGCTGGCGTCGACCCACGGCGTCAGCTCCGCCTTGAGCGCGGCGACCTGCTCCGGAGCCAACACACCCGTCATCACGCACGCGCCGTCGGATTTGACGCATGCCACCACCTCGTCCAAGTTGGCATCGGCGTCGAAGTACCGGAGTTCTGCCATGGCGCCATGCTAGAGCAGGCCCCGAATCCCCATCACACCGACCCCCGGCGCTGCCAACCGAAGCCGAAAGTATCCCGGTGACGACCCGACCGATCCGCCTTCTCCACACCTCCGACGTCCACATCGGCGGCGGGTTCCGGACCCCCGACGAGGGCGACCATCACGACCACTGCCTGTGCCCCATCGTGGTGATCGAAGAGCAGGTCAGAGCCCATGCGGTGGACCTCATGCTGGTGGTGGGCGACCTGTTCGACCACCAGCGGGTGAGCCGCGGCCTGGTCGACGAGGTGCTGGGCCGCCTGGGCCGGCTCGGCGTGCCGTGCGTGGTCATCGCCGGCAACCACGACGTCCACGACGACCGCTCGATCTACGTGGAAGGTGCGGCCGAGCAGGCCGGCGTCATCTTCATCGACGACCACGAGGGCGACACGGTCAAGCTGTTCGACGGCGCCCTGCACCTGTGGGGCCGGTCGATGCCGATCCACGACCGGTCGTTCCGCCCGCTGCGGGGCCTGCCGCCCCGCCCCGACCCGGCGGCGTGGTGGGTGGTGTTGGGCCACGGGCACCTGGAGCACACCGAGGACGACCTGTACGGGCGGTCGTCGCCCGTCACCCCGGCCGACATCGAGGCCACGGGGGCCGACTACGTGGCCCTCGGCCACTGGCACGTCCGCACCGACGCCAGCACCGACAACGTGGTCGCCTGGTACTCGGGCGCCCCCTACGGCGTGGCGGCGTCGCACCAGATGAACCTGGTCGACCTCCACCCCGTGCACGGCGTGGTGGTGTCGTCGGTGCCGGTGGAGCTGCCGTCCCAGGGCTGCCGCCCCCCCGGACTCAACTGGTGACCGACGAGCCGTTCCCCGAGCGCCTGGCCCGCCAGATCGAGTTCCTGGTCGAGATCGACAAGCTGAAGGGCGTGCTGCGCCGCAGCTACGTGCTCGACGCCAGCCGGCTGGAGAACACGGCCGAGCACAGCTGGCACCTGGCCATGATGGCCCTGGTGCTGGCCGAGCACGCCGACGCCCCGGCCGACCTGTCGACCGTGCTGAAGATGCTGGTGGTCCACGACCTGGTGGAGATCGACGCCGGCGACACCTTCGTCTACGACACGGCCGGCGCCGCCTCCAAGGAGGCCCGGGAGCAGGAAGCGGCCGACCGGATCTTCGCCCTGCTGCCCGACGACCAGGGGGCCGAGCTGCGCCGGCTGTGGGAGGAGTTCGACTCGGGAGACTCGCCCGAGGCCCGCTTCGCCCGCTCGCTCGACCGGCTGATGCCGCTGCTCCACAACGTGGCGGCCGAGGGCCGCAGCTGGCAGGAGCACGGCATCACCCCCGACCAGGTCCGGGCCCGCAACGCCGGCATCGCCGACGGCTCGGCCCAGCTGTGGGCCTACGCCCAGGCCCTCATCCGCACCGCCGAGCGCCGCGGCTACTTCCCCTGAGCTGCCGCTGCCCAGTCGGCTGGTACCCGACGAGAAGCTGGTGGCCAACTACATGGAGCTGCTGCAATGAGCCGCGCTCTCGTGCTCGATGCGGAGCCGTTCAACGTGCTCGCCCAGGGTCAGGGGCGACCCCTCGACGAGGTGCGAGCGGTGCTGGAGGCAGCCCACCGGCTCAAGCGGGACGTGATCGTGCCGGCCGTGGTGCTGGCCGAGCTCTACCGTGCACCGGCAGGCATCGACCATCCCGTTGTGCTTCGGCGGTGGGGTGATACTCACAGGCGACCGAGCCGATCTCGAACGACTGGCCGCCGCCTATCCCCATGTGCAGGTGGCGGCGATCTGACGGCGCCTCGAATCTGACCGCGCCGGTTCAGGCCGGGGTGTCGGCGCCCAGGCCCATGAGGTCGTGGGCCACGGTGCCGCCCACCACGGTGGCCAGAACCGGCACTTGGCCGATGCCGTCGCGGTCGATGGCCAGCAGGTCCTCGCCCAGCACCACCAGGTCGGCCAGCATCCCCGGGGCCAGGGTGCCCTTGCGGCCGTCTTCGTGGGCGGCGTAGGCCGAGCCGGCGGTATAGGCGTGCAGGGCGGCCTCGATCGGGATGGCCTCGCCCGGTACGAACGGCTCGCCCGACGCCGTGCGCTGGTTGACCATGTCGTGCATCCCGAGCAGGGGCGCCCCGTTGACCACCGGCCGGTCCGACGAGCCGGGCAGCGGGATCCCCCGCTCCAGGAACGACCGCTGGCGGTAGGCGTCGGGCGTGCGGTGGACGCCGAGGGCCTCTTTCATCCCGTCGCCGATCTCGGAGATGAACCGGCCCTGGGGCACGGGGATCACGCCCAGCGCCTTGACCTGGTCGAGCAGGCCCTCGGCGATCACCCCGCAGTGCTCGATCCGGTGCCGGGCATCGGGCCGGGGGTGGAGGCGCTGGCACTCGGCGTAGATGTCGAGCACGGTGGCCACCGCCCGGTCGCCGATGGCGTGGGTGCCCACCTGCCAGCCGCTGCGGTGGGCGGCCAGGATCCGCTGGCGCAGCAGCTCGGGCTCGGTCTGGAAGAACCCGCAGTTGCAGCCGCCGCCCTCGAACGGGTCGAACATGGCGGCGGTGCGCCCGATCAGCGACCCGTCGAAGAACACCTTGGTGCCCCCGATCCGCAGCCACTCGTCGCCGAACCCGCCGTAGCCGCCCACCAGGCCGCCATCGAGGCCGAAGCACTCGCCGTCGTCGTCGTGATGGTCGAGGTGGTGCAGGGCCTCCACCGCCACCATCAGGTTCACCCGCACCCCGAGGGCGCCCGAGGCCCGGGCCTGCTGCCAGGCCAGCAGCTCGATGGGCGACTGGGCCACCAGCCCCGCCCCCACCCCGGCCTCGGTGGCCGACGTGACCCCCTCGGCCAGGTACTGCCGGCTGGCCCGCTCGATGGCGGCCGTCATCCGAGCCAGCGACGTGGGATAGGTCAGGTTGCGGACGAGGGCCTGGGCCTGCTCCTGGACGAGGCCGGTGGGGCGGCCGTCTTCGCCCGTCTCCACCACCCCGCCGTCGGGCACCGGCTGGCCGGCGATGTCGGCCAGCACCAGCGAGTTGACCGTGCACATGTGGCCCGAGTTGTGCTTCAGCCACACCCGGTGGCGGGGGGCGACGGCGTCGAGCTCGGCCGCCGTGGGGTGGCGCCGCTCGGCCAGCTTGTTCTGGTCGTAGCCGGCGCCGATCACCCACTCACCCTCGGGGGTGGCGGCGGCCCGCTCCCCGATGGCCCGGCAGATGTCGGCCACGGTGGCCATGGGGGGCGACGCCAGGTTCACGGCGTCGAGGTTGAGGCCGTGGAACAGCATGTGGTTGTGGGCGTCGTTGAAGCCGGGCACCACCCGGCGGCCCTGCAGGTCGTAGGTGGCCCGGGGCTGGAACTGGTCGGCCAGCGAGGCGTCGCCGGTGGCGATCACCCGCCCCGCCAGCACCGCCAGCATCTGGGCCGTGGGCCGGCCCGGGTCCTGGGTGTGGATGTCACCGTTGACGAAGAGGGCATCGATCCGCATCCCGCCATTCTTAGGAGCCTGAGCCGCACTCAGTGCGGTTCAGGCTCCTAATTTCGGTGGGTTTCGACCGGGGATCAGGTGTTGAGGTAGTTCAGGGGCAGGCCGGGGCAGTGCCACTCGTGGGCCTGCAGCGTGCCGAAGGCCGACGCCGTGATGTAGGCCGTGCGCAGGTCGGGTCCGCCGAAGCACACGTTGGTCACCATGGGATCGCCCGGCACGGGCACGATGGCCCGCAGCGCCCCGGTGGGTGAGAAGGCGGTGACGGCGCCGGTGCCGAGGGTGGCCACGCACACGTTGCCCTCGGAGTCCACCGCCAGCGAGTCGACCCGGCCGTCGCCCGGCACCTGGCCCAGCAGCACCGAGGGCGCCCCGGCGGTGGAGGCCAGCTGGTGGCCGGCCACCTTGATCACGCCGGGCGAGTCGAGCTCCCAGTACCGCACCTTCCCCGTCATCGTCTCGGCGTAGTAGAGCCGGTCCTCCTCGGGCGACAGGCCCACCCCGTTCGGGGTGATCAGGGGCCGGGTGACGAGCGAGATCGACGACCCGTCGGCCTTGGCGTAGTAGATGGCGCCCCGGTCGAGCTCCTTCTCCCGCCCCTTGCCCAGGTCGGTGAAGTAGAAACCGCCGTTGCGGTCGAACACGAGGTCGTTCGGCCCCTTGAGGGCCCACCCCTCGCACTCGGTGTAGAGCGTGGTGATCGAGCCGGTGGCCAGGTCGACCCGCTGGATCGAGCCGCCGGTGTAGTCCTCGGCCTGCATGCCGGGCAGCAGCATGCCCTCCACGTGGCGCCAGCTGAACCCGCCGTTGTTGCAGATGTACACGGCGCCGTCGGGCCCGATGGCGGCTCCGTTGGGCCCACCCCCGCACTCGGCCACCACCGTCACCGCGCCGTCGGGCGCCACCCGGCTGAGCGTCCCCCGCTCGATCTCCACCAGCAGCACGGAGCCGTCGTCCATGGCGATGGGGCCTTCAGGGAACCGGAGTCCTTCCGCAATCACTCGCATCGCAGAGTTCTACTACCTATCCGGTTCTGGTGCACCGAAGGGCCTTGGGCGGTGGCATCCTCGTTGACCATCAGCGACAGCCACCAGCAACCGCGGAGCCATCGGAGCCCATCGGCCGTGCCCACCACGAACTACATCCTCACCCTCACCTGCCCCGACCAGCCCGGGATCGTGCACGCCGTGTCGGGCGCCCTGCTCGGGATCGACGCCAACATCGTGGAGACGGAGCAGTTCAGCGACCCCGACTCGGGCCGGTTCTGCATGCGCACCGAGCTGGAGGTGGACCGGGACTCGATCAGCGAGGTGCGGGCCGCCGTGGGCCCGGCCCTCGACGCCTTCGGCCCGTGGAAGATCCGCTACGTCACGGTGCGGCCCCGGGTGCTGGTGCTGGTGTCGAAGTTCGACCACTGCCTGGCCGACCTCCTCTACCGGTGGCGCAGCGGGCAGCTCCCGATCGAGATCGCCGTCATCGCATCCAACCATCTCGACTGCTCGGTGTGGGCCGCCCGCTACGACGTGCCCTACGTCCACCTCCCGGTGACCCACGAGACCCGGGCCCGCCAGGAGGCGGCCATCCTCGATCTGGTCACCGAGCACAAGATCGACCTGGTGGTGCTGGCCCGCTACATGCAGATCCTGACCGACGACCTGTGCCGGGAGCTGGCCGGCCGGGCCATCAACATCCACCACTCCTTCCTGCCCGGGTTCAAGGGGGCCAAGCCCTACCACCAGGCCCACGAGCGGGGGGTGAAGCTGATCGGGGCCACCGCCCACTTCGTGACGGCCGACCTCGACGAGGGCCCGATCATCGACCAGGACGTGGTGCGGGTGGACCACACCCACACCGCCGACCAGCTCGTCGCCCTGGGCCAGGACGTGGAGCGGGTGGTGCTCGCCCGGGCCGTTCGCTACTGGGCCGAAGACCGCGTCTTCCAGGTCGGCAACCGCACCGTCGTCTTCACCTGACGCTGTGCCGAAATTAGGAGCCTGAGCCGTACTGAGTACGGCTCAGGCTCCTAAGAATGGCCAGGTGGTCGGTCAGTCGATCTCGGCCACGGCGGGGTCGCTGGCGACGTTGATGCCACCCGGATCGGCGTGGCCGTTGCCGTGACCATTGCTGCCGTTGGTGCCGGGCCCGCCGAACGAGCCGCTGCGGACGGCCTGGATCAGGCTGGCGGCCAGGCCGTCGAAGCTGCCACCGCCCCCGGTGACGAGCACGTCGGGCATCACGTCGATGCGGCCCTCGGCGATGGCGTTGGCGATGGCCACCAGCGAGGTGGCCATCTCGCCCAGGGCCCGCTTCTGGGCCTCGAAGCCCTCGGCCCGGGCCAGGCCCAGCGCCTCGGCCGCCTTGGCCTCGGCCAGGCCGATGGCCTCGGTCCGGGTGGCCTCGGCCGCGCCCACGGCCTGGGTGCGCGACGCCTCGGCCGCACCGAGATCTGTCACCCGGGACGCCTCGGCCTTACCCATCACCTCCACCTTGGTGGCCTCGGCCCTGGCCGTGGTCTCCACGTAGGCGGCCTCGCCCCGGGCCGCCTCGGCCCGGGCGTTGGCCTGGTTGCGGTTGATCTCCACCGACACCTGGGCCGACGCCAGCTGGCCCTGCATCTCGGCCGTGCCCCGGGCCTTCTCCATCTCGATGCGGGCCGTCTGGGCCCGCTGCTGCTCCTCGAACGTGGCCTTCTCCTGCTTGGCCACCTCGCGCTGGGTCAGCACCTGCACCAGCTCGGCCGGGAACTCCACGTCCTGGATGTAGACGCCCTTGGTCTCCACCTCGTAGGCGTCGAGGTAGCCGCTGATGGCGTCGAAGGCGCTCTCCTGCACGGCGGAGCGGGTCTCGATGAACTGCACCGCCTCCAGGGCCTGCAGGGTGTTGCGAAAGTGGTTGCCCACCGCCGACTGCAGCACCTCGTTCACCAGGTTCGCCATCGTGCCCACCATCGAGATCACCTTGGGCGCCCTCGTGTCGGGCACGTGGATCTGGACCTGCAGGTCGATGCGGAAGATGAAGCCCTCCCGGCTCTTGCCCTCGATGGGCGACAGGTGGGCGTCGAGGTTGTGGGCCTGGCTGACAGCTGAAGCCCAGTTGAGCGTGAGGATCGACGTGGGCACGATCTCGGCCGCGTAGCAGCGGGGGTTGATCGGGTACTTGCCGGTGCGCAGCGGCTCCTGCCAGATGCCGCGGTGGCCGGGGCGCACGATCGAGCCGAACTTGAACTCGGCCCCCGAGGTGTCGAGCGTGGGCAGGCCCACGAAGGCCTTCATCACGGCCACCTCGCCCTGCTTGACCACGAGCATCGGCACCAGCTCCACCCGCACCAGGAACGGGTTCAGCAGGTAGGCGCCGTAGAGCAGGGGATCGTGCTGGAGGCCTATGCGGCCCCCGCCCTCCAGGAACCGCTGGAAGTCCTGGTAGTTGTTGTGCTGCTCGTTCTTGTTGCCCAGCAGCTCCTCGATGATCTCGGCGTCGGCGGCGTTCTCCTGCTCCATGGCCACCACGTCGCGGAACCCGCCCAGGCGGCTGGCGATGTCGCCCGAGTCGAGCGGCTCGCCCTCCAGCGCGGTGACGATGCCGATCACGTCGGACCCGCCCTGGGGCGCGATGACCACCACCCGGAGCTGCTCGGGGCTGAGCCCGAAGTGCTGGGGGGCGAGGCCGTCGCGGCCCTGGTTGGCCAGCTCGGACCCGATGGGCACGCCGTACACGGCATGGGCGGTGAGCACGAGGAACGCCACCGGATGGATCGGCACCAGGGTGCCGGGGGTCAGCACGGGGCGCTGCACACCCTTCTGGCCGCCGCCCCCGAGGAACGCCTGCAGGTCGGTGAAGTTGCCGAACGACGGGTGGTAGGCGGCGCTCTTGGCGCCGATCGGCAGGGGCTGGCCCACCTGGGCGATCACCACGCCGATCTCACCGGCCGGGATCTGCACCCAGGGGTGCTTCTGCACGCTGTAGATCGGCCACAGCTTGAAGCGCAGGCCCGGCATGAGCAGCTCGGCCTGGTAGCCGGCCTCGCCGTTGAAGGCGATCGGGTCGTCGTTGTCG
>Ga0268299_1004354_pt1 | contig 11174 bp, 7 predicted proteins | sample NOBtaG_FD_193484 | JGI IMG/M metagenome (GOLD analysis project Ga0268299, IMG submission 193484) | Activated sludge microbial communities from bioreactor in Nijmegen, Gelderland, Netherland - NOB reactor | ecosystem: Engineered > Bioreactor > Aerobic > Activated sludge | place: Netherlands... | reverse complement strand
CGTCGTCGTCGATCCCGATCCGGAGAAAGCCGCGCTCGCGCAGCCCTATCTTCGCCAGATCGAAGCGCTCGGCGTGCCGCACGCGATTTTCGTGAACAAGATCGACACGGCGCGCGGCAACATCAAAGAGCTGATCGAAGCGTTGCAGCCGATGAGCAGCGCCACGCTCGTTGCGCGTCAAATCCCGATCTGGCGCGATGAGAAAGCCGTCGGCTTCGTCGATCTCGCGCTTGAGCGCGCCTATCTCTACGAGCCAGGCAAGCCCTCCAAGCGCGTCGATATCCCGGACGAGATGACGGACGACGAGCACGAAGCGCGCTTCCACATGCTCGAACAGATCGCGGACTATGACGACGCGCTGCTCGAACAGCTCCTCTCCGACACGCCGCCAGAGCAAGATGCGGTGTTCGCCGATCTCTCGCGCGAGATGCAGGAAGGCTTGATCGTGCCGGTATTTTTCGGCGCGGCGAGCCAAGGCTTTGGCGTGCGGCGCTTGCTCAAAGCGCTCCGCCACGAAGCGCCCGCCCCCGAGCGCGCGGCGCAACGCCTCGGCGTCGATCGCCCCGCCGCCTACGTGATGAAAATCAGCTACGCCGGCCAAGCCGGGAAGCTGTGCTTCGCGCGCATGTTCGGCGCGCCGCTTGCCGAAGGCGTCGAAGTCACGCTCGCCGACGGCGCAACCCGCCGTGCGGCCGGTCTGCAGGGCTTCAACAACGGCGCAGGCCTCAAGAAAGTGAGCAATTGCGCTGAAGGCGAGATCGTCGCGCTCGGCAAGATCGACGAGCTGCACGCAGGCGATCTCGCCGCGATCGGCGCGCCCGTCGCGCTCACGCGGGCGCCGCCACGCACGCCGATCTTCCAGCTCGCAATCAAAGCCAAAGACCGGAAGGACGACGTGCGCCTTGGCGCCGCGCTCCAGAAGCTCACGGAGGAAGACCAGGGCATCACGGTCGAGCACGATCAGGAGACCCACGAAACGCGCCTCAAAGGCCAGGGCGAAGCGCATCTGCGCACGCGCGTCGAAGGTCTGAAGAAGCGATTCAACATCGACATCGAGATCGCGCGGCCAACGACGCCTTACAAGGAGTCGATCCGCAAGAAGCTCGCGTCGCGGGGCCGTCACAAGAAGCAGTCCGGCGGCCACGGCCAATTCGGCGATGTCGTGATCGAGGTGCGCCCGCTCGCGCGCGGGGAAGGCTTTGTGTTCGACGATAAGATCAGCGGCGGCGTCGTGCCGAAGCAATGGATCCCAGCGGTCGAGCAAGGCGTGCGCGATGCGCTAGAACGCGGCCCGCTCGGCTTCCGCGTCGTCGATGTCGGCGTCACGCTGATGGATGGCTCGTATCACAGCGTCGATTCCAGCGAGCAGGCCTTCCGCATGGCGGGCCGGCTAGCGATGAACGAAGCGCTCAAAACGGCAGAGCCGTTTCTGCTCGAACCGATCGACAAGCTCACGATCTACGCGCCCTCGAACGCCACCGCGCGCATCAACGGCGCGGTGACGAGCCGCAACGGCCAGATTCTCGGCTTCGAAGGCCGCGACGGCTGGACCGACTGGGACAAGATCGAGGTCTATCTTCCGCACGCCGAGCTGCCAGATTTCCTGCATGAGCTCAAAGCGCACACCCAGGGCATGGGCGTGTTCGAAGCAGAGCCGTCTCATCTGATCGAGATCAGCGGGCGGCGCGCGGACGACGTGCTGAAGGCGAACCAGCTGGGCGCGTAACGCGCGCCTTTAGAAGTCCTCCCACTCCTGGGTGGCGAGCGCGGTCGCGCCAGCCGTGCGCGGCCGCGCTTTTGCGCTAGGCGCGCGCCGCTGCGTCATTTGCATTGGCGCGGGCGACGCGTGCGGCGCTTGCGCCCTGGTGACCTTGAACCCGCCGACGAGCTTGCTCAGTTCGCCTGCCTCGCTGTGCAGCGAATGCGCCGCCGCCGTCGATTGCTCGACCATCGCCGCGTTTTGCTGCGTGAGCTGATCCATCTGGTTGACGGCGCTGTTCACTTGGCTCAGCGCGGAGGCTTGCTCCTGCGCCGACGTCGCGATCTCACCGACGACGTTATCGATCTCCATGACTTTGGCGACGATCTCCTTCAACGCCGCGCCCGATTGCCCGACGAGATCGACGCCGGAGGCGACTTGCTGCGCGCTTTCGCCGATCAGCGCCTTGATCTCTTTGGCCGCATCGGCCGAGCGCTGCGCCAAAGCCCGCACTTCCTGCGCGACCACCGCAAAGCCCCGGCCCGCCTCGCCCGCGCGCGCGGCTTCAACACCCGCGTTGAGCGCAAGCAGATTGGTCTGAAACGCGATCTCATCGATCACGCCGATGATCTGGCTGATCTTCTTGGCGCTGCCTTCGATCTGCGCCATCGCCGAGATCGCGCGATCGACCACCGCGCCGCCGGTTTCGGCCTTCTCCCGCGAGATGCGCACCACTTCGCTGGCGTGGCGCGCTGCGCTCGCGGACTTTTGCACCGTGGCGGAGACTTCATCGAGCGCAGCGGCGGTTTCTTCAAGGCTCGCGGCCTGCGTTTCCGTGCGGCGGGACAAGTCATCCGCGGCGCTGCCGATCTCGCTCGCGCCATGTTCGATCTCTTCGGCGCCGCCGCCGATCACGGACATCGACGAATCGAGCTTTTGCAGCGCGCCATTCAGATCCTCCACGATCTTAGCGTAGTCGCCGCTGACCTGCTCCGTGATCCGCCAACGGAGATCGCCGTTCGCCAGCGCATCGAGCGCGCGGGCAAGGACGTCGACGACCTGTTGCTGTTCTTCCTTGGCGCGCGCTTGCGCCGCTTCGTGCTTCTGGCGCTCGGCTTCCAACGTCTCGATGTAGATCGAGATCGCGAAATCCATATCGAGCAGAACCGCCTTCACGAAGGCGGCCAGCGCATCGGAAGCTTCTTCCGGTTTCTTGTTCGCGAATGGGCCGCTCGGCCAGCTCTTGGTCGCAATGTCCCGCACGACGGCTTCGGCCACCAGCGCATAGCCGCCAATATACCAGCGCGGCTCCAGGCCAAGGCGCGCGTGCGTTTGCCCGATGGCGCGCACGTTGCGCACGTAGGCATCGCTGTACTCAGCGTCGGCGATCACGCCCCAATGTTGCGCCTGGCGGCCCTTGGCGGCGCTCATGTGGCCATCGTTGGAGAAGAATTTTCGCGTTTCCGGATTGGCGCGCACCTGCGCGTAGAAGCGGTCCAGCGCCGGGCCGATGGAAGCCTCGATCAGCGGCTTCAGTTTGCGCAACGCGGCGCGATCGCGCCCATCGAGTTGCATGAAAGCGAGACGTTCTTGAAGGTTATGATCGTTAGACATCGCCGCCTGTCCTCAGCGCGCAAGACGCCGCGCGCACGGGCAAAATCTCGCCCGCATGGTTTCCGACTTCTGAATTTCACTGCACTTCGTGTGGCGAATGGTTCGCAGAAGCGGCCGCCGCCCCAAACTGGGCCGCTAACGCCCCACCGCTTGCGACAGCGCGGCCGCCGCCGCTTCGTCCATCTCGCGCACTTGCCGCACAAGCTCGGCTTGTTGTGCATCGAGCGCTGCTTGCGCCTCTGCGCTCCACGGCGCGGGCGCTGTGGCGTAGTTCACTTCGTACGGATCGCGCCCGTGCAGCACCCATGTTTCGCTGTAACGGCGCGGATGGGCCGCGTTCATCGCCAGCGCATCGCCAAGCGTTGCGGCGCGGCGCTCAACGCTCGCCGCGCCCATGATCGAACTCAGCGCCGCGCCTTCATCGGTTGCGTATGAGTTGAACAGCAAGAGCGCCATGTGGTTGGCCCGATCGCTGATCGTGCCGGCGTACTCGATGTCCTCAAGCATGCGCAGGAATCCGAACCGGCTCCAGCGCGCCGCATCGCCGACACGCCCACGCTCCAGCATCTCGCGCGCGACGCCGCCAAAGATCACCGGCAGATACGCGCCGGGATCGGCCTCCACCGTCGCGACCGCGCGCGTCGCGACGGCCTCGTCTTCCGATTTCAGGTCGTCGAACATTTGCATGCTCGTCGCGCCGCCCGCGATCGGCGCAAACCGCGCCTGCGGATCGGCCTCAGGCGGCGCGCCCGCGCACGCGCCGAGCAGCAGCGCCAACCCGATTAGCAATCCCCGCATCCCGCCCCCGCGTTTGCTATGCGCTCGCGCGGATCGGCTGCGGCGCTTGCGGGTTGAGATAGCGCCGCAGATCGGTCCAGGGAATGGAAACCTCGGCGCCGCCCAGGGCGTGCGGGCCGCCAAAGGAATAAGGCGGGAAGAGAATCGTGAGCCCCCGCTCCGTGATCAGCCACAGATGCGGCTTGGTCGCGCTCTCGCGCACGTCCCGCGCGGGGGGCGTGAAGTCATAATCGTTGTTGCGGAATTGGCGGGTGATGTCGCGCACCGAGCGGTCGGTGATGAAGTTCTCCCACCCGCTGCCTGCGGTGAACACATCCGCCGCCGTAAGCGCGCGCCCTTCGCCCGTCATCAGCACCGTAACTGCGCGCTGGCTGTTGTTCGGGTGCGCCGCGCCGAGCGTATTTTCATAGAGCTCGAACTTCACAGAGATCAGCTCAGGCCCGGCATAGACGATCTCGTAATCGACCTGTTCTTCGGTCTGATCCTCGAGCCCATATTGCGGCTGCTGCGCCACGAGCTGGTTGAAGCGCTGCGCCTGCGGGCTCGCGGCGCCATCGATGCGCGGAAAGCGGATGTCGCGCATCAGCGCGCTCGGCCCATCGCCCATGCCCGCGGCCGACGCCGCCTCGGCGGAAATCGACTGCGCGTTGACGATCTCCACCGCCTGGAACGTATAGCCGCCGATCTGCTGCACGACCGTCTGCGCCTGCACCGCGCGCTCACGCAGCGCCGAGGCAAGGCAGGTGTTCTGGTCTGGCGTCAGCGGCGTTTCGGCATCAAGCACGCCGCACGCCACGCGCTGCGCTTCGAGCCAACGCTGCTGGCCCTGCGCGAGCATCTGCGCGCCCGCATCGGAAACCGACGCCGCCTCCGCGACCAACGCCTCACGAATTTGCCCGTCAAGCGCGGCCAATTGCTGATTGCCGCACAGCGCTTGCGAAAACGCCCCGCCGCTCGCGCCGCCGCCGCATTCGGTGAGGCCGGCTTCCCCGTTTTTGGCCTCGGCCGCGGTGTCTTCCGCTTTGGGGCCGCACGCCGCCAACACCGCCAGAGCGACGCCGAGGAGCACCAGGTGACGGGCCGTCATTCTTCTTCCTTCTCTTCCGCCCCGGACCCCAACCAGGGGGCCCGTGTGCCACAGAGCGCCCCTGCCGTCATGATCGGACAGGCGGCCCGGCCGTTCAATCGCACACGCCTTAGAACAGTTGGAGCCTGCGGCGTGTTCGGGGCAAGAGAAAGACAATGCCGCCAAGCCCCGCCTTCCGTCCGGACTCCCCCTTTGAAGCGCTCGGCGGCGAGTTCTCCGATCCCGTCGCGCCTGCCGCGTTCCCGCAGCGCATCCTGCGCTGGCGCAACGACGAGGCCGCAGCCACCGTCGGCCTCGACACGTTGACCGGCGCGGAATGGGAGGCGCATTTCGCGCGCTTCGAGCCGCTGCCGGGGGCGATGCAGCAGCCGCGCGCGATGCGCTATCACGGCCACCAGTTCCGCACCTACAATCCCGACATCGGCGATGGGCGCGGCTTCCTCTTTGCGCAGATGCGCGATGCGCGCGGCCGCCTCATGGATCTCGGCACGAAGGGCTCGGGCCAAACACCCTATTCCCGCTTCGGCGACGGGCGCCTCACGCTCAAGGGCGGCGTCCGGGAAGTCCTCGCCGCCGAGATGCTCGCAGCGACGGGCGTCAAAACCTCCAAAGCGTTCTCCCTGTTCGAGACCGGCGAAGCGCTGGAGCGCAACGACGAACCTTCGCCGACGCGCGGCGCCGTGCTCGTCCGGCTGCAACATTCCCACATCCGCTTCGGCACCTTCCAGCGCGCCGCGTTCTTCGAGCGCGCCGATCTGATCGCGCAGCTGATCGATCACGCCGGCGCCTGCTACTTCCCGGACATTCTCACGCACAACGAATCCGCCGCGCGCGCCGCGGCGCTGCTCACCGCGGTGGTTGAGACGAGCGCAGAACTCGCCGCTAGCTGGATGGCCGCCGGCTTTGTTCACGGCGTTCTGAACACCGACAATCTCGTGCTCACGGGCGAGAGCTTCGACTACGGCCCCTGGCGCTTCCTGCCCGCGAGTGTTCCGGGCTTCACCGCCGCCTATTTCGATCAGCAGGGCCTTTATGCGTTCGGCCGCCAGCCAGACGCCGTGGGCTGGAACCTCGCGCAGCTCGCCGGCTGCCTCACGCTCGTCAGCGACGCCGAACCGCTGCAAACGGCGCTGCAAGGCTTTGCGCCCGCCTACCAGCGCGCACTGCGTAGCAAAATGTTCGCGCGCCTTGGGCTCGCGCAAACGGATGACCGCGTGGGCGATCTCCAGTTTCTCTCGGCGCTCTTCGCCTGGATGAGCGAGAGCGAGATTCCGTGGGCGCAATTCTTCCACGACTGGTTCTGCGCCGACGAGGCCCGCGCCGCACAAAGCCCAGCCGCTCCATTCTACGCGGATGAAAAATTCGCGCCGATCCGCGATGGCTTTCACGCCCGCGCCGCGATCGATCCCGGGCGCCTGTCGCACCCTATCTTGCAGCGCCCCACACCGGTCTCACTCGTCATCGAAGACGTTGAAGCGCTCTGGGCGCCCATCGCGGAAACCGACGATTGGAGCGCCTTCCAGGCAAAGATCGCCGACATCCGCGCGCTAAAGGACGCACTCAAAATCGCTGTCGCATAACCTTCGCATACGCGGCGTATTTCGCCGCGCATGAGCCAGCCGCATATCCAAGACCTTCTCGCCATCCGCCGCCGCGACTTCCTCGCCGGCGCCGCTGCGATCCCGCTCCTCTCCTTCGCCGAAGCGCTCGCGCAAACGCCAGCCCGCAACCCGAGCTTCGCGCGTGTGCCGGCCAACACCGCGGACGCTGTCACTGTCCCGCCAGGCTATCGCCCGCAAACGCTGGTGCGGTGGGGCGATGCGCTGTTCGACAACATGACCGCCTTCAATCCCGATACGCTGACGCGCGCCGATCAAGAACAGCGCTGGGGTCAGAACAACGACATGCTCGCGATCTTCCCGGCGCAGCACGCCTTCCCGCCACCGCGCGGCGGCGACGAGTTCATTCTCTGCGCCAACAACGAATACGCCGACCCGGCGATGATGTTTCCATCCGTCGGGCGCATGCAGGATCTTACGCCCGCACAGATCGAAACCACGCTCTCCTCGATCGGCGTCACCGTCACGAAGATCGCGCGCACCGACCGCGAGTGGCGCGTCGTCACCGAAAGCGCGCCCGGCGCAGGCGTTAATCGCCGCATCACGCCGTTCACGCCGGTCACCTTCACCGGCCCTGCCTCAAACCATCCCTGGATCACGGCAGCCGCTGCGGCCGTGAACGCGCGCGAACCGGGCCGCCCTCACGAACCAAACCCACCGGGCGCCGTCCGCTGCGGCACGCAAGCGAATTGCGCCGGCGGGCAAACGCCGTGGGGCACGTATCTTTCGTCCGAAGAAAACTTCAACATGATCTACGCGAACGGCGACCCCGATGCGCCTGCGCTCGCCGGGTACCGCGACAACGGCCCCTACGTGCTCGACGCGGAAAACTTCGGCTATCCTGGCATTCGCCGCGCGCCGAATTCGCTGATGCCCGCGCAATTTCAGCTGAGCGAAAACCCGACAGGCCCCGCACTCTACGGATGGGTCGTCGAGATCGATCCCTACAACGGACAAGCCGCGCCGAAGAAACTCACTGCGCTTGGCCGCAAGAAGGGCGAATGCGCCACGACCGCGCTCACGAAGGGCGGCCGCGTCGCCGTCTATATGGGCGACGATCAGATCAACGAGTACCTCTACAAATTCATCTCGCGCCGCCGCTTCAATGCGCGCGATCGCGCCGCCAACATGAGCCTGCTGGACGAAGGCAAGCTCTACGTCGCGCAAATGCACGAAGACGGCACGGGCCGCTGGATCGAGCTAACCGTGAGCGCCGCCAACCGCGCCGCGCGCGACGCCGGCTATCCCAACCCGTTCGCCGACGAAGGCGATCTGATGATGCGCACACGCGAGGCCGCGCGCCTCCTTGGCGCCACGCCGCTCGACCGCCCTGAAGATGTTGAAGCCCTGCTCGATCCGAACTGGGTCGGCCTCGGCCCGGTGCTCGTCGTCTGCACCAACAACCGCGAACAGCGCGTCGAGCGCCCCGGCGCGCCGACGCGCGAAGGCTCAACGCGCGCACAAGCCAATCTCGCCGGCCACATCCTGCGGCTCGACGAAGCGGGCGGCGATTGCGGCGCGCGCGCGTTCCGCTGGGACGTGTTCGCGCTCGCTGGCGATCCCGGCGCCGCAGAACCGATCGCGCGCACGCCCGCCGGCACGCCCGCTTTCGTTTCCACGAAGCAGAACGGCGTCAGCACATTCGAGGGCGATCGCTTCGCCTGCCCGGACAATCTCGCGATCGACAGCGCTTACAATGTCTGGATCGCCACGGACGGTTCGGACGCCGTGTTCGGCGATTGCAATGACAGCGTGCTCGTCACCACCGCGCGCAGCGAAGGCGTGAAGGACGTGCGCCGTTTCCTCGTGGGCCCGGTCGGCGCCGAAATCTGCGGGCCAACGCTCGCGCCCGACGAACGCGCGTTCCTGTGCGCGATCCAGCATCCCGGCGAGAACGACGCCAACGGCGTGCCGTTCACCGAACTGCGCTGGGGCCGCGGCCAACGCACGCCCATCTCCAACTGGCCCGACGGCGGCCAAAGCTGGCCGCGCGCCTCCGTCGTCGTCGTCACCAAGGACGACGGCGGCATTGTTGGGACGTAAGCGCTACTGATAGCTCTCCGTCATCGCGCTATACACGAGCGTGCGCAGATCGCGGCGCAGCGTGAGGCGCGCTTCGGTGCCCATCACCTGCGTCATGAACACGACGGCGAGATCTTCCTTCGGATCGACCCAGAACGCAGTTGACGCCGCCCCGCCCCACGAATATTCGCCGAGCGTGCCCGGCACCCGCGTCTTTGCGACATCGACTTTGACGCTGCCGCAGATCGAAAAGCCCATGCCGTTGTAGCCGGTCTCGCTGAACTGCGTGGACGCTGGCGCCATATCGACCATCTCACGCCCATCCGGCAGATGGTTGAGGCTGAACAGCTGCACTGTTTTCGGCGACAGAATCTGCACGCCATCTAGCGTGCCTCCGCCAAGCAGCATCTGGCAAAAGCGCATATAGTCATGCGCCGTTGAGATCAGTCCGCCGCCGCCGCTTTCGAGATTTGGCGGCGCTGCATACGTGCTCTTGCCCGGATCGTCCTGAACTTTGAGGCCGCCGCCCGGCTTGGGCTGATAGCACGCCGCCAACCGGTCGAGCTTCTTTTCCGGCACGTAGAACGCCGTGTCCTTCATGCCGAGCGGCTCGAACAGGCGTTGGCGCAGAAACTCGCCGAACGTCATCCCGGAAAGCTTCTGGACCAAGTATCCCATCACATCCATCGCGACGGAATAGTTCCACTGCTCGCCCGGCGAGAACTCGAGCGGGATTTTCGAGAGATCGTCGATGAACTGCTCGAGCCCGCCCGGCGTGTTGAAGTCGTTGATCTTCATCTTGCGATACGCGGCATCAACGGACGTGCGCATCATGAAGCCGTAGGTCAGCCCTGCCGTATGCGTGACGAGATCGACCACCTTCATCGGCCGCTTCACCGGCGTCGTGATGAATTGCGGCGGCTGATCGGCGAGCAAAGTCGGCATCCCACTCGCATAGACCCCCAAGCGCTTGAACTGCGGGATGTGCGTGGCGACGTCATCGTCGAGCCCAAGCGCGCCCTCTTCCACGAGCATCATCAGCGCAACGCCCGTGATGGGCTTGGTCATCGAATAGATGCGCACCAGCGCGTCATCGCGCATCGGCTTGTTGCGCTCGATGTCCATCTTGCCGGCAAAGCCGTTATGGACGAGGTGGCCCTTGCGGTAGATCTGCGTGTGCACGAACGGCAGCATGCCGCTCTCGACGTAGCGCTTGGTCATCACCTCATCGAGGTTCTCCAACCGCCCGCCCGAAAATCCGCCCTTCGCCATGCGCAGCCTCCAGCTATCGTAGTTGGAGCTACGCTACGCCGATACGAGGTGATGGCAAGCGGCCCGCCCGGTCAGTGCGCCATAAGCAGCGGGAGCTTGGCGTTGCGCAGCAGGTCGCGCGTGGCGCCGCCGAACACGAGTTCGCGCAGCCGCGAATGCGCGTAGCCGCCCATCACCACGAGGTCCGCGCCCGTCGCGTCGGCTTCCGCCATGATCGTGTCGGCCGCGCTGCGCCCGCCCGAGTCCGCGTTGCGCACCTCAACCGGAAGACCGCGGCGCCCAAGATGCGCGGCGATGTTCGCGCCCGGAATATCGCCGTGGCCGAACGCCTTGGGCTTTGCGTCGACCGTGACCACCGTGACCTGCTTGGCCACATCGAGCAGCGGCTGCGCTTCGGAAAGCGCGCGCGTCGCCTCCCGGCTCGCATCCCAGGCGACGACGATCTTCTTGCCGACCTCCGTCCCGTTCCATCCCGGCGGCGCGACCAGGATCGCGCGCCCCGCGTGAAACAGGATGCCTTCGATCAGCTCCTCGCGCACATCGCCGACGGCGCCCTCCATGGGGCGCGTCAGGACCGAAATGTCGGCGTAGCGCGCATGCACAGCCGCCACGCGCCCCAGATCGCGCGACAGCGCCTCGGCTGTGCGCAAATCGCAATCGCGCCCGAGCTTCTGCAGCCGCGCCTCGAACTTCTTGCGCTCCGCCTCCGCCTGCATGCGCGCGCGGCCCAGCAGCTCAGCCCAGACGCCCGCGACGACCGTAGGTTCGTACGCCAGCGGCTCGTCCGGCAGCGGCGTGAGGAACGTTGCGGTCAGCTGCGCGTCGAATTTGGTGGCGACTGCCGCGGCGAGCGCCACCGCCGGCTCATCGATATCGGCCTCCGCCACGATTGCGAGAACGTCTTTCCAGCTCATGGCGCGGCCCTCTTGTCCGGTTCCATCATACACCCGCAACGGGAACCCGGCGAGCGCTGAACCGTGAACGCGCGTCCATACGGGGCAGTTTCATGAGGCGGAACCGCCTTGACGCCGCTGTGATCGCGCGCCCATCCAGCCAGCCATGC
>Ga0268299_1004353_pt1 | contig 11180 bp, 6 predicted proteins | sample NOBtaG_FD_193484 | JGI IMG/M metagenome (GOLD analysis project Ga0268299, IMG submission 193484) | Activated sludge microbial communities from bioreactor in Nijmegen, Gelderland, Netherland - NOB reactor | ecosystem: Engineered > Bioreactor > Aerobic > Activated sludge | place: Netherlands... | reverse complement strand
GAACCGCATCGGACAGGGGATTGAGTTCGATTACTGCTGCGTCCATGCCTGTTTTGCGCTCAAAGAAATGGGTTTTGAGACGATCATGGTCAACTGCAACCCGGAGACGGTCAGCACCGATTATGATACGGCGGATCGCCTGTATTTCGAGCCTCTGACTGCCGAAGATGTAATGAACATCATCGACGAGGAAAAGCCGGATGGTGTGCTGGTGCAGTTCGGCGGGCAGACGCCGTTGAATATCGCCAAAGCGCTGCACGACGCGGGCGCGCCGATCTGGGGTACATCGGTGGACACGATTGACCTCGCCGAAGATCGTAAGCGGTTTAATGCGCTCATGCAGGAGCTTGAAATCGAGCAGCCGCCGGGGGATACCGCGCTTCACCGTGAAGAAGCGCTGGCGGTTGCCAGACGAATCGGTTATCCGGTGATTGTGCGCCCCAGCTACGTGTTAGGGGGTCGCGGCATGTCGATTGTGTTTGACGACGCGATGCTCGAAGCGTGGTTGGATAAACATCAGATCGAATGGGGCAAGCACCCGGTGTTGATTGACCATTTTCTGGATGACGCTTTTGAAGTCGATGTCGATGCGCTGTGTGATGGTCATGAAGTCACCATCGGCGGCATTATGGAGCATATCGAAGAAGCGGGCGTCCACAGCGGCGACTCGGCCTGCGCCATCCCGCCTTACAAAATCAGTGCGTATCACATCGAAATTATCCGCGAATATACCGAACGAATCGGTTTGTCGATGGGCGTCAAAGGCCTTTTCAACATTCAGTTTGCGATCAAAGATGAAACAGTCTATGTGCTGGAAGTGAATCCCCGTTCCAGCCGCACCGTGCCGTTCGTTAGCAAAGCGACAGGGCATCCGTTGGCGCGTTACGCCGCTCAAATCGCCGCCGGGAAAACATTGGCAGATTTGAATTTTCAGGATGAGCCGCCTGTAGATGGCTTTTTCATCAAGGAAGTCGTGCTGCCGTTCCAAAAATTCCCTGGGGTTGATGCGCGCTTGGGGCCGGAAATGCGCTCAACGGGCGAGGTTATGGGACACGCTGCCAGCTATGGTCATGCATTTGCGAAGGCGGAGATGGCTGCCAGTTCGTTCCTGCCCCAAAGCGGGACGGTGTTTATCAGCGTTAATGACAATGATAAAGGCGCTGTGATAAAGATTGCGCGCGACCTTCACCAGCTTGGCTTTAAGCTGGTCGCGACATCCGGCACCGCGCAGGTCTTAGAATTGGTTGGGCTGCCCGTGAGCCGAATCAATAAAATCAGTGATGGCTCACCGCATGTTGTTGATGCTGTTCATGCCGGCGAAATCGACCTGATTATCAACACACCGCGTGGTGGACGCGCCCACGACGACGGCGCATTGATTCGCGGCACCGCGCAAATTTATGGAGTGCCGATCATGACCACACTCAGTGCGGCGATGGCGGGCGTTCAGGCCATCCGTTCGCTGCGCAAAAAGCCGTTGAGTGTACGCAGCCTCCAGGCGCATCACGAACCACACGTTTAATTTTTAGCGAGTTGATTCGCGGATTCTGGCAAAATCAGATCGCGGATCGACTCGTTTTCACCCCAATCAAAATAGGCCACCCCGATTAAGCAGGTTAATCCACTCGACCCATTTCCTGTGCCGCCTGTCCTGATAGAGTCTAAAAAAGAGCAGTATCTCGCTCGTGAGTGAAGGACTTTTTTTATGACGACGATGCAGGAAATACACCATCAGCTTGACGAACTCCTCGGAAAGAGTCAGTTTCAAAAGGTCAGCACGGATGTGGCGCAGTACCTGCGTGATAAGATTCTCGAAGCGGGTGAGGAAGTACGCGAAACGGCTGATCTTTTTCATGGAAAGCAGATCGGTCATCCCCTTCATCCCATTTTGACCGATGTGACGATTGGTGGATGGACAGCAGGTGCGTTTTTCGATGTCGTCGCGCTTTTGACCAGGGCATCATGGGCGCGAAAATCGGCGAATGCCATGATCGGGCTTGGAACGCTGTCGGCAGTTCCTACCGCTTTGGCAGGCATTCTGGATTATTCTGCTATCAAGCAAGAGGCAGCCGGGTATGGCGCTGCGCATGGCGTGCTGAATGGTGTGGCATTTCTGTGTTTTTCTGCCTCCATTGTCGCGCGCATTAGGCGAAATTCGGGCAAGGCATTTATTTTTTCTATGCTTGGATCAACATTCGCAACCGGTGCGGCATGGTTGGGCGGCGATCTGGTGTATCGCCATCGTGTGGGCGTCGATCATTCAAAAACTGCCGAGTTGGACGATTGGACGGCGGTTCTGACGGATGCTGATTTAGCCGATAAAACGCTCACGGCTGCCAAAGCTGGCGACGAAAATATCCTCCTCTATCGAAATGGCGATGAAATTTATGCTATCGGCGCGGTATGCAGTCACGCAGGCGGGCCTTTGGAAGAAGGCACTGTAAAAGGCACGTGTGTTGAATGTCCCTGGCACCAATCCGTTTTTGATATGCGCGATGGGCAGGTCGTTCATGGCCCTTCCACATTTAATCAGCCGCGCTACAGCGTCCGCACACGCAACGGTCAGATCGACGTGAATAGCTGGCAGGGCAGCACAAATGATGGTCACAGCCTTAATAACGCGCCGACATCCGAGCCAGAACTAATCTACGACAAAAATGATGCCCCTGATATTGAGAACGAGCAGTCTGGCAACTGGGCGAAAAAGTAGAATCAAAGCCGACTTGTTTGGAAGCTGAAAATCACCATCGAATATGTTACGATAGCCTTTTGCTTCTCAAATTGCTTCTCACAGCAAGGGCTAAAGTTTCATGCGATGGTTTTTTTACAATGTAGCCAATCCATTCATTGCTATATTCATGGCGGTTTTTATCAGCGCAGGATTTGCCCTGTCGCTGGTAACAACGGTCAGCATTGAGATGTGGAGCGTAGTGTTTGTTGGCACTTTTCTGGCATGTACGGCTTTTTTTGTCTTCAAAAGGCCCGATTTTTCCCTCGGGATTGACCTTGAGGCGCAGTCGCTCAAATACAGCCGGAGAGATCGCTGGATTGGCTATCTCCCGTATCTGATTTTCGTTTCGGGTTTTGCCGTCGTTTTCTCCAACATTCATTTCCAGATGGTTTTTGATGGCAATATCCACACCAGCTACGTCAACGAAATCCTGGTCGGAATGACACCGCCGGATAATCCGTTTTTGCCGGGATACCCCCCTAATTATTACTGGCTGTATCATGCGCTGCTGGCGACGGTTGTAAACCTGACCAATCTTGCGCCGCCGCTGGTTTCCTCGTTCCTGAATGTATTGACGCTGATCTGTATCCTGGCGTGGACAAAACAGACCATACGGGCATTGGGTTATGGCGATTTGCACCCGTTGTTCGTCAATTTACTGGTGATATTTGTCGTTTTTGGGCTGAATCTGCTGGGCATTATCCACGCGCTGGACGATATTTTTTCAGTGGGTATCGGCAGCGACATCAGCCGTGATATGGTCTTGATGGGCGACAGCCGCCTGCGCAGCCTGTGGTTCAAATTTCTGGCCTTTAACAGCTTCCCGCTGACGATTGTCTACTATGCGATGGGGATTTTTGCCTCGGCGCAGCTCGTCAAAGGTTATCTCCGATCTCGGTATGTGATTCTGATACTGCTCTCGATTGTCGGCGGCGTGGCGTTTAATCTGGGGACAGGGATTTTTACAGTTGCGGTGCTGCCGCCAGCCCTGGTCGGCGCTTTTATCCTTCACGAATTAATTGACTCGCGGCCTCTGGGATTCGAGCTTGTCGCGGCACGGATACGCGCTGCCTATCATCAAATTCTGCTGAATATCCCGAAAATCGATTTGATCGGCCTGGCAGTATTGACGGCGATTCTCGTTTTTCTGATGCGGAAATATTATGTCGGCGCAACAGAGTCCTATCCGATCACCGGCAGCTTTTCGCTGACGAGCAGGCGAAATCTCCAAAGTCTGGTAGGCACTTATTATCCGATTTTTCCGTTCTTTGTTGCGGGTCTATTTTATGCCGTGAGAACGCGAAACCGCATGACCTTGTTCATGGGATTGGGGGCCATTTTGGGCCTCACCGTTTCGTATCTTGCCGTCTTGCGTGGTAGCAACCAATACAAATTTTTCCATCTTTCCTCATTTTTTGTTTGCCTGATGGTGATCCCCATCCTCTATTATCTGTTTTTTCGGATTCAGAATCCGGTGTATCGGCGGTTGGGTCAGGCTGTGGTGGGGATCGTGTTTGCATTAGTCCTGATTAACGTGAGTTATGCGGGCGTCACACGGGTCAGGGACGCCATTGAAGTGAATGCCGGAACGCAGTACACCGATCTCATCGGCTATGATGGACGCTATCTCACCAGCGGCTATGAACCTTATCCCGACGCTTACAAGTGGCTGCGCGAGAACACGCCTGCCCGAACGGTGGTCATCACGCCCGTTCCACATGCTTCCCGGTTGGCGATGATTAGTGCGCGTTTACCCTATGCTGGGCCAAAGCTCTACAGTTTTGTGAGCGAGGTGGATGAATATTCTGAGCGTGTCAACCGGATTGACGCATTTTTCGCCGAAGGAACCAGCCTTGCTGAGCGGGAACAACTGATTACTGAATTTCTGCAATTTGATGCGGAGCGCCCGCTGGTTTTCCTGATCCCCCATGACATGATGACCCCGGCTAACCAGCTTGACGCGCTGAATTTGCGGCTTCTGTTCCAGGGAGAGATGGGCGATATTTACGCGCTGCGCTATGAGGGTTAATCCGGCTTGAATCGCGCGATAGAGTGATTTTCCCGGCGCAGGACTGCGGGTTTGCGAATTTTAAACGCCACCAATGTTAATGCTGAATCAGCTTCATAGCATGATACTATCGGACTGACCCGTTAGAACCGCTGCGCTTGAGAAGCGGCCTGAATCCTGAGAGTCAGATATTTATGTCGCGCTTATTTTATGATGTAGTTAATCCTTTCATCGCCATTTTTCTGGTGATTTTTGTTGGCGTTGGTTTCGCCCTTTCCGTTTTTCTCGACCTGACTGTCACGGCCTGGGTGGTTATTTTTGCCGCCAGTTTTGTGTTTTGCTGCGCGCTGTTCATCATCAAAAAGCCCAATTTTTCAACTGGATTGGATGATGGGGCAGTCACATGGACACGGCGAGATCGGATCATTGGCTACCTGCCGTATCTGGTTTTTCTTCCCGGCTTTCTGGTTGTGTTTTCGAATACTTATTTTCAGATGATTTTTGAGGGCTTAATCCACACCAGCTACATTAACCAAATTCTGGCGGGGAGTATTCCACCGGAAAACCCATTTTTGCCGGGTTATCCGCCCAATTATTACTGGCTGTATCACATGCTGCTGGCAATGCTCAGCCAGTTAACCAATCTGGCTGCGCCGCTGTTGGCTTCATTGATTAATGTTTTTGCGCTGCTATCCATTTTCGCGTGGATCAAGCAAAGCCTGCGGGCAATGGGCTTTGGTCAGCAGCGCCCTGTTCTGCTGAACACGTTGGTGATTTTTGTGGTTTTTGGCCTGAATGTTTTTGGCCTTATTCACGCGCTGGACAATGTTGTTTCGAATGGAATTGGCGGCGACATTGATCGAGATATGATCTTTATCGGCACGGATCATCGACTGCGCAGCTTGTGGTTCAAATTTCTGGCCTTTAACAGCTTTCCGCTAACGATTGTCTTTTTCGCGATGGGGATTTTTGCGGCGATCCAACTGGTCAAAGGACATATTCGCCTGGGTACGGTGCTGCTGCTTCTGACAGCGGTGGCGGGCGGGACAGCTTTTAATCTGGGTACAGGCATGTACAGCGCGGCAGTATTGATCCCGGCTGTTGTCGTCGCTTTTCTGTTGGTTGGCTTACTCTCGGTAAAGTCGATTTCAATCCCAACCCTACGTTCACAGGCTGCCGCCGCGTATCAGGTGATTCGAGCAAAATTATCGACTCTGGATATGGTAATCATTGTGGTAGTGGGGGTTGTGCTGGCATTGTTGATGCGGCGCTACTATGTCGGCATCACCTCATCCTACAGTGTCACCGGGGGCTTTTCACTCTTTTCAGCGCCCAATCTGTTGAATGAAATTGGGGCATTTTATCCGCTGATTCCCCTGTTTATCATGGCGATCATTTATGCCCTCAAAACCTGCAACCGCCCCGTAATTTTTACAGGGTCGGCGGCTGTTCTGGGCTGTCTGGTATCTTACGTGTCAGTGCTGCGGGGGGATAACCAGTATAAATTTGTTCACCTGTCATCGCTGCTGGTCTGCATCACAGTTGTGTTCGTGTTTTATCGCTGGCTGTCCAGCAGTGAGGCCACGCAATCGCAGCGCTTAAAGCGAAATATCGTCATGATTTTGCTGGTTCTGGTGCTGCTCAATGTCAGTTACACCGGATTGATTCGGGTGCAAAGCACGATTGGCTTAAAGCTGGGGATGAGCTTTGTCCCGGAGATTACAGATATTACTTACAATGGGCGCAACCTGCTGAGTGGGCGCGAGCCATATCAGGATAACTTCCTCTGGCTGCGCGATTCCTCACCGCCGCAGACAATTGTTTTTCTGCCCGTCAAATCCTCGATTTTGCTGACGATGCTTAGCTCGCGGCTGCCCTATGCCGGACAGGAACTTTTTAGCTTCGTCAAGGATATACCGGAATATGCCGAGCGGATTCGTTTCGAAGACACCTTTTTTGCCCCAGAAACCACACGAGAGACAAGACAGCAGATCGTTGACACCTTCCTGGCTTTTGAACCCGTGCGATCCAAAATGTTTCTGATCCCTCATGATATGGCGCTGCCCCAGGAAGAATTGGATGCGCTGAAATTACAGCGGGTTTTCCAGGGGCAGAACGCCGATATTTACGCGCCGCAGAGCTAAACGGCGGGCTGAGTGGGTCGCGCGGCGATACGTCGGCGTCGCCAGATCATCCAGACGGGAATGCCGATGAGCAGCACGAAGGGCAGGCCGATAATCGCCAGCGTGATGGTCGAGTCGATCACGAACTGGGTGACGCCGATCAAAACACTCACCGCGTTTTCAACTGTTTTACCAGGATTCCAGCCTGCGCTCTGGGCTTCAACGGCACCGGGCATGGGTGGTCGGATGTCTACTTGAATCGACGAAAATGAGGATGCTTCGTCAAAATATTTGAGTCTGCCCTGGATCGTCTCAATTTGCCCCTGAACGTTGGTTAATTCGCGCTGAACTGCGAGAACATCCTCGACGCGGCGCGCTGTTTCCATGACGGACTGAAGCTGGCGCTCGGTGGCCTGCAAATTGGTCAGTTGGCTGGAAAGATCGACGTATTCCTGGGTCACGTCCTGCCCATTGATGCTTTCAGATTCTACCGAGATCACATCAGCTTTGATGCGCTCAATGGTTTCGCTCAAGCGTTCGGCAGGTACGCGCACGGTGATACTGCCGTAGGTGATCGGTTCGCCCGCATTGTTCACGCTGCTGTAGCTGTTGGATGAAACGACCCAGCCGCCCATTGACTCAGCCATTGCCGAAATTTCGGATACTTTCGTGGTTGGGTCGCTGACAGTAATATTGACCGAAGCGTTTTTGAGGATCACGCGGTCTATATCAGCAAGAGCCTCCTGGGGCAAGCCGTCTACTGCTGCTTCGTCTGCTGCATAGTAGTTCGTTTGCGCTTGCTGAACGACATCCTCCCGCATCACCTCCTCGCTATTGACGAGACCGGATGTTAAGGATACGGAGCGGGGTTCTGAATTTTGCGCTGCGCAGGCGGCTAACACGCTCAGTAACAAGATAATCGCGATTGCAATCCATCGTCTTTTCATGACCAACTCCTTTAGTGGTATCATCAAAGACGATAAAATGCTGCGCGAAGTTCCCGAACGGTTTTAACTTGCGGCGGCAGATGTCACCTTTGAGCGTTTGGCGATCTCCTCGGCGGCCTGACGCACGCGATCTTCTTTGCTTTGCAGCGCGTCCTGCAAAATTTCCTGTGCGACATTGACGCTCGTACCCGCGCCCGTGTTTTCCGCCATCAGGCTGGTCGCGACGCGCACCATTTGCGCTTTGACATCGGTATCCCGTTCACGGCGGTAAGCTTGACGCAAAATTGTCGGCGTGCGTTCGTGACGCATCCAGGCCAGAGGCCAGATCACCGCCATGCGTGCGGCGGGCATATCGTCCAGCAGGGCTGTTTCCAGCGCGTCGATCATCATATCGGCGGCTTTGCTCTTGGCAATGTCGATTTTTAAATAGTTGGTGGCGTGGAAAAAACCGCGCAGGACTTGCTGAAGGGTGACGCCGCTGGTGCGCCCGATGATGCCGGAAAGCTCTTGCAGCCAGCTTTCGCCCGCCAATTCGAGCAGGCTGAGGGTCGCGGCATATTTCACGTCTGGTTCGGGGTCGTTCATGGCACTGCGGACGATGGGCATGGCTTCTGGTGTGTCATTCGCGCCCAACGCCTCTAACACTTTGATGCGCACGTCAGGGTCTTTTGCTTTGAGGGCGACCTGTAGCACGGGTACGGCTGCCGAATCCTGGCAGTCGCGTAATCCCCAGGCGGCTGCCGCGCGTACATCATCGACTTCATTTTCGAGCGCTTCGACCATCAACTGGTAGGCATTGAGTTCACGTAGGTCGCACAGGGCATAAATTGCGCCTTCACGGACGCGCGCGTCTTTGTCCTTTAGCGCCAGTTTGATGAGCGGTTCGGCGGCAAACCACGAAAAGCCATAAAGATGGCGGGCAACGCTGGCGCGGGAAGGGGGTTCGCCATTGGTCAGCGCATCCTGCATAATCATGCGCGCGTCGCGATCCCCACGTTTTCCGAGCATCTTGGCTGCGTTATAACGCACGAAAAATTCTTCGTTGCGCAGCATTTCGGCGGCAGCATCCAGCGAAATGGCTTCCGGCGGCAAGACGTTAATCATCGTCGCCAGTCGGCGCAGCGACAGCCGCCGCTGGCCTTGTTTGCTGTAGCCTGCGGCGAGGCGTGGTTCACGTCCAGTGATGTTTGTGGTCATCAATCCCCCTTAGCGCAGCGTAACGACAACCGCATCGCTGAGCAGTTGCTTATTGGTTTTTAGGTCGGTAACGCTCAAACGTAAACGGCGGCGATCATCGATGGTGAATATCGCCTTGATTCGGTCTTCGCCAGGATTGCCTTTGGGATCGAGCTTCGCCAGGATGTTGAGCGCGCCTTCTTCGTTGAGCGGGATAATCTGCTGCGCGCTGGTGTTGGCCTGAGCGACAAAAACGGCCTGTCCATTTTCATACTGGACTTCGATCATCGAAACGGCGTCCGAGTCGATCTCGCCGATCACAAATTCAATCGATTCCTGGTTGTCGTGGGCTGTCCCCAGCACAACCTCAATCGGCGCTGGTGATGGATAGCCGCTGCCCATCGGGATAATTTCATCATACTGGTGCGTCCCGGTTTCGGCGTCAAGATGCCGGATGCCGTAGCTGTGGACGAGATAATCTTCCAGGCCGAAACCCGCCGCGACTTGCAACGCACCCTCGGCAACAGCGGTAAACGGCTTATCGGCGCGGACAGCCATGTCGGTAAAATATTGACCCAACGTGCGCTGAACCGACGGCATAAGCGACGTGCCACCGACCATCAACACGTAATGAATATCTTCTTTAAAAATACCGCGCTGGCGGGCGACGTGCATCACTTTATCGACCACACGGCGGAGCGCACTAAAAAATCCGTTGGCTTCCAGCAGGTTTTCGAGTTCGGCGCGGGTATAAACTACATCATGATTTTTGCCGCCCGCGTCAAATGAGATGGTCGCCGACTCGTCGCTGGAGAGCGCAATTTTTGCCTGTTCGCAGGCTGTCAGCAAGCGTGGATAGCCATCGCCCAGGCTTTGCGTCGTCAGATTCGTGCGTTTTAACACGTCTGCCAGCATCCATTGATCGACATCGCTGCCGCCAATGATGCGCCCGGCTTTGGCAATGACTTTGGCGGAGTGCTGATTAGCGTTGGACTTGAGCAGCCAGCGCAGGATTCCGCCCGTTTTTTCGCGGCTTTCGGGGAGCTGCACCAGTGATAAATCCAGCGTTCCACCGCCAAAATCGAACACCAGCACCACCGCACCCGGTTTGGTGACGGCATAACCGAGCGCTGCCGCCGTCGATTCGTCCACGATGCGGATTTTTTCGGCTGCCAGTTCGTCCATCACATCATTGAGCCACGTCAGATAACCCTCGAAGGAGGCGACGGGGGCGGTGAGGACAAGCTGGTCAATATCCTCTTTTTTGTAGGGCAGGGCTTCGATCAGGGTGTGGACAAAGCTGCGCCCCACGTCTTTGTCGCCCCATAATTTCTCGTCGATCAAGCGGGGTTCTGGCGCGGGCGCGGAGACAATGCCGCGTTTAAAATTGCGGAACAGACGATTATCCGTCTGGCGATCCAGCCCTTTGTCGCGGATGACCTGACCGATGGTGACGCTGCCTTTTTTACCATCCTGAACGTAGATCAGCGATGGGACGAGTGCCGGACGCCCGTCGTCGTTAATGGTGATGCCGGGAACGCGCACAACTTCCGGCTGTGCGCTGGCTTCATCCCAACGGGCGATAACAGTATTGGTTGTACCCAGATCAATCGCAAGTTTGTGACCCATAGTTGTCCTGTGGGAGAATTGTTAGTGTTTCCTAACTCAGTATATACCATGTTTTTTTGCCGAAAAGTCATGAAAATTAACAATTATTGATAACAGAAGATTGGAATATCCGCGCTATAATCGCCAATTTTGCGAATGTCACTATTAATGTCAGAAGTTGTGAACAATATGCGATTTTTGCGCAGTCGCCTCGGCGCGGCTCTGCTGCTGCTTGCCAGCCTCTTGCTTATGCTGGGCTTAGCCTTGATTTTCGTGAATCTGCCCTCCGGTGTCACCCTTAATGACCAGATCGAAAACGCGACGATCCATTTTTCGGCGGATCGGACGCGCGTTTTCCGAGGGGGGGAATGCGTGACGCTCCAATGGGCTGTCGAAGGCATTCAGGAAGTGTGGTTGAGCCTGAATCCTACGGTGGGGCAGGAACAGCGCGAATGGTGCGTCAAACCCGGCGCAAGCTACTCGACACCTGTGCTGCGCGTCAAATTGGTGGATGACACGTGGCGCGAATATCCGATCACGATTGAAGTCGGCGAATCGGTGCTGATTTACCTGGGGTTGCCGCTGAT
>Ga0268299_1004352_pt1 | contig 11182 bp, 13 predicted proteins | sample NOBtaG_FD_193484 | JGI IMG/M metagenome (GOLD analysis project Ga0268299, IMG submission 193484) | Activated sludge microbial communities from bioreactor in Nijmegen, Gelderland, Netherland - NOB reactor | ecosystem: Engineered > Bioreactor > Aerobic > Activated sludge | place: Netherlands... | reverse complement strand
CCATTTTTCTTACCCCCTGCTTGTCAAGTCTTGTCAAAATTTTTGTTTTTTTATTCTACACTATATCTTGTGGCCTCCACGGGAATTACGGAAGAGCCAGAAAAATATCTCTCTAAACTTCCAGTTCCATTTAATATTAGTAAATCTACTATTAAAAATATAGAAGTTTCTTTTTTTAATCATTTGAGCATAGAGACAAGTTATGAAAAGCATATTTTTGTTGTAGGAGTTACAAAAAAAAATACATTAAGAAATATATTAGAAATATTGCAATGGATCTAACTTAATACTATGTGGTTATAATTAAAGTCTATAGAAATAACAAATATCATTAGGATGTTATTAGGACACCATTAGGGAAAATCAATCAATTAAGTGTTTGATTTAATAACTAGTTGTGTTAATTTAACTAATTTGTAAATGCTAACTTATAGTAATATAACCCGTTATAAAGATCTGAGGTGTTAATTGTATGCCACGTAAAAAAGAAACCATTGTAGATGTTGTAGCAGAAACTAAGGCTGTAGAAGCAAAACCAAAACCTGCAACAAAGCAAACCCCTGCTAGTAAAACAGTCAAAACAACGAAAACATCTAAAAACGAGTCCCCTTCCCTACCATCTAAAACAACCACTGCAACAAAAGCCACAACTCCAGCACCAACACAAAAGCCAAAGAAGCAAGCATTACCTAAGCCAAAAACAATTACCCGTATTGAACTAACTCAAGAAGTGGCAAGGGCGATTAATGAGCATATGGAAATCACCCATCGGGATGCAGAAAAAATAGTTTCTGAGATTATTAACTCAATGGTTGATTCATTAAAAGAGGGTGATGAGATAGAAATCAGAGGGTTTGGAAGCTTTAGGCTTAGGCAAAGAAGCCCTAGGAATGGACGTAATCCTAAGACTGGTGCATCAGTTAAAGTACCTAGTAAAAGTGTAGTGTATTTTAAGATGGGCAAAGGATTAAAGGAAAAATTTGTTGAAAAATAATAAATAGTAAATAGTAAATAGTAAATAATAAATGATTTACTATTGATATAATTAATATAAATCATAGAAATATAAATAAATACAAAACAATTATAGAATTGAAGGATTGATAAAATATGCCAGCAAAAAAGAAAACAGAAGATACTAGTGAAACTACTGCTATTAAAACTCCTAGAAAAAGGGCAACCAAGAAAGCAATAGAATCAGAAGTAGTTGCAAGTAATGATTCTACTGTTACAAGTGAAGCTGTTGAAGTTGTTGAAGCTGTTGAAATAAAAGAAGTTAATAAAGCAACTAATGATAAATCAGTTGAAGTTGTTGGCACACTTGCAAATGTTAATATAGAAGTAAGTGAATCAGCTAATTTGGAAGCTGTTGAGGTTGCTACTGTTGAGACTGCTACTGTTGAGACTGTTGCTGTTGAGACTATTGCTGATAATAATCAAACTACTGATAATAATTTAGATGGTGAGCTATCAGAAGGTAATCAAAACAAAACAAAGAGACCAGGTACTTATGTACAAAGAAAGTTTTATGAAAGGGTGATAGGAGAAAAGCGAGAAGTAACAGTTCAATTAGAGAAGTTAAAAATGACAGGAGTAATAACTTATGAAAGCCGATTTTATATTTTACTAGAAACCAAACAAGGCGAACAATTTATTTATAAACAATCAATTAGCTATATTTCTACTAAAAGAAGTTTTACAAAACTTTCCACTAGGCGAGATAAGCCATTTTTTAATAGAGAAAAAGTTGATGGTGATAATTCAGCCAATCCAAATAATGAACAAGTCAAAGAGCAAAATACTGAACAAGTTAGAGAAGTTACTGAAGTAACTTATGATGCAAGCAATAGAAACGAGAGCAACCTAGCCAACAGCCAATGAGAAGACTAAATGAGCCTAGACCATAAGATTGTTTGTGCTAGTGTATAATTAGAAAATATGTTTGATATTGAATAAAAGTTAAACTATTAATATTCAATAAATTCAATAAATTCAATAAATAAAAAGGAAAATAAGCAATGGCATTTGTAGAAATCCAAAGAACAACTAATGATGCAGGAAAATTAGATGTAGATGCAACCTATCACATTAATAATGAGGATAGAGGAATATTAAGATTTACCCTAAATGGAGTTGAAAAGCTAAATAAAATAGCTGCAACTGATAATAATAAAACATTTAAGTTTTTCATTGATAAAGAAACAAACAGTTTAGCGTTTAAGTTAACAGATGAAGGAGAATTTAAGCTTTCAGGATTATTAAAGGAAGGTGGTAGATTTTCTTGTAAGGATCTTACCAATTCTATTACTGAAAAATTAAGTTACTTACTCAAAGAGTCAAAGGAATTTACTTTTATCCTTGAGCCTGTTAAAGAAAACACACAAGCTATTAGCTCAACAACTGAGCAAGAAGAAACTGTTGAGACTACAATTCAAACAGATGCTCCAACTACTACCAAGAAAGCTAGAGGGAAAAAGAAATAAAAACCTAACAATACTTGGTATTGTTAAATTATTAAACTTGATAATATTTCCTAAAGCAAAGTTCTACCAAATCTATAATTATTTCTTCTTGTTCTTGAGAGGTTGTATTAATTTGGATTTTAACAAAATCTGAGGTTTCTTCTAAAGTTTTAACAATCCTAAAATTGTGTTGAGTTAAGGCAAAACGGAAATCCTTCCAATCATTAGGATTTTTTTCTTCTGAAGGTAGGGCTAAGAGTATCATAGGTAGTAATCACACCATTCACAAAGTCTATAAATAAAAATTGTTATTCCTCAATAAATTAGAATATCAAAATTCATAATACTTATTTCTTAAAATAAAACAAATTGCATTAACAGTTCACCATTATTCCAGATTTATGATAAACTGCTAAACTGGAAAGCCAGAAAACCAAGAAAATTGTAATACTATAAACTGTTTAACTTTTAATATGTTATAAAGGATTACCAATGAACCAGAAAACCAGAAAACCAGAAAACAATATTACTGTTAAAAAAATAGTAAAAATATATGCACTAGCACAACAAAAAGGTGGAGTAGGTAAAACAACAACAACTCTTAACCTTAGTGCTAGTTTAGCAGCAAAAAATAATAAGGTTTTAGCAATAGATTTTGATCCTCAAGGGGCTTTAACCGCAGGAGTAGGATTAGCACCTTTATCAATAAAAGAAACTGTTTATGATTTATTAGTAGAAACTAAATTTGATGCTAAAACGCTAATAAAAAAAACGAATTTAGGATTTGATTTAATAGCAGCTAATTTAGATTTAGCTGCTGCTGAATTTGAGTTAATTTCTGAAATGGGGCGAGAACATATTTTAAAAGATAAACTTTCTTCAATTAAAGATAATTACGATTACATTTTAATAGATTGTCCACCATCATTAGGCATATTAACTATTAATGCTTTAGCCGCTGCTACACAAGTAATAGTGCCAATACATCCACAATACTTTGCTCTTAGAGGAATGGATTTATTATTTAAAACTATTGATAGGGTTAAACAAAGAATAAATCCTAACTTAAGTATTCTAGGTATTTTGCCAACTATTTGTGACTTAAGAACTAATCACACTCGTGAGGTTTTGGAAGAACTACAAAATTCTTACAAAGATTTAATTTTTACCACAAAGATCCCACAAACTATTAAATTACCTGATAGTTCTATGGCTGGAGAATCTATTTTAACGTTTGCAGAAAATTCAAATGCTGCTATTGCTTATCAACAATTAGCTGAGGAGGTTATTAGTCGTGGCAATTAAAAGAACTAGTTTACAAAAGCGTCGGGGAATAGATGCTATTTTTGAAGGTCAAGTAGAAGATAAGACTATAACTAAAACTGTTGAAGATAATGTAGAAGATGCTGGGCAAACTATGATTAAACTTACTGTTATGGTGCCTCAGTATATTCAATGGGGACTAGATGAAATCCAATTGAAAGAAAGTCGCAGAACAGGAAAAAAACCTGAAAAATACAGCCTAGCAAAAGAGGCTTTTGACTTACTATTCCAACAATATGGTATAACAGGAAAACAGGAAAATGGATAACATTTTAATCAGTAACCCAGAAAACCGTTAAACTGTTAAACTATTAAAATGGAAAACCAGAAAACAGGAAATCAATTAATATGGTTTAATGGCTATTATTAACTTCTTCTAAATATTAGCTTTAAAGATTATATTTGCTATTCATATAAGACTAAAAATAAGTTATTTTTAATGGCTATTCGGATTATTGTGTTGATGAAGGTGTACAAGGTGGAAATTAGTAAATAGCATTTTCAGTAAATATTACGTATAAAGAGCTTAAGCTTTAAAAGGCTTTCTTTAATCTGGCTTAATTTTTTTTCATACCAACACACTGATCCAAATATTGTTTTTAATAATGTTAGCAAAATAAAAAACTACTTAAAGGTTTTAGTTAAAATTGTTAATCTAGATTATTGACTAATGAGAATTTAAGATTTAAGCTATGCCCAATATGCCCAAAAGGGCAGCAAAATTATGGAAAAAAAGAACCTTAACCAGCAAAAACCAACAGTTAAAGAATCGCAGGTGACTAGAAAATATAGACCTAGTAGCTTGCCGTTAGCTGATTTAATTCGTTCTATTAATGAAGCTAACAAACCACCTGCTAAATCTAAAGTAGAAGGTTCTTGGCAACCACAGCCTGAACCACCTTTAGCAGCTTAATTTAATGCTTTGTTATTTGCTTAATTACTAATAATAAATAAGTTTTTGGAAAACAAGTTATGAAGGGAAGTAAAACTAGTTCTGATAATAAAATAATCTATCAGATAAGCCTAAACAGTAGAAGCTTGGGCTTACTTAACCCTTATTTGTTTGTTGAGAAGCTGCAAGAACAAATCATTAACAAGCTATCGAATGTGAAAATAAAAGTTATTTACCACACCAAGAGCGAAAGCCAAAGTTTAGTCCAACTAAAATGTTTTGTTGGTTCTGAACTTCCTGTTTATCAGGCTAACAATCTTAAGCAAGAAATAGCTTCTATTGCTTTTAATTTAAAGCAGGAGTTAAATAGTAGAATTATTGATGCTCGTGAATCGGTTGCTTAAACCCAAGCTTTGAAATATGGAGATAAAAACAACAATGGATAAGAGTAGACCTTTATCTATTTTAATCTCTGAAGCAAATATAGTTATGGATGAAACTTTGTCTAATTTTGGTAACTTGACGTTTCAACAGCTTAATTGGCAACCAAACACAAATCAGTGGAGTATTGCCCAATGTTTTGACCATCTTATAACAGCCAATGTTTCTTATTTTCCTATTTTTGAGAAAATTTTGAGTGGAGAGAAAAAAAGCTCTTTTCTGGAGAAAGTACCATTGCTTCCTAGCTTTTGGGGAAAAATGTTGATAAAAGCTGTTGCTCCTGAATCACCATCTAAATTAAAAGCCCCAAAGGTGTTTCAACCGTCTAACAGTAGTATAGATTCTAATATTATTAGTCGATTTATTGACCAACAAAATCAAGTGCTAAAATATATGAAGGCTACAGAAGGATTGAATTTAGAGAAAATCATAATTTCTTCTCCTGTTACTAGCTTAATTACTTATAGTTTGATAGATGCTTACACTGTTATTGTTAATCACGAACAAAGACATTTTCTTCAAGCAAAAAGAGTTCTAAATGTAGTTGGTTTTCCAACTTAAAAAGGATTTAGGGGACAAGAAATCGATATAGGTTATCCACTATGGATTGTTATAGTTATAAATTACCAGGGTTAAAGTAAACTAGAATCATTAAGCTTTAGCATTAGCCGTAAAATAATTTTCATCAACTAATCTATAGTTAGCTGTGAAATTAAAAACAGTATCAAAAAACATAGAATCACTAGCAAGATTTTGGGCTACAACAATTTTATTAGTTACATCCTTGATTATCACTTTTTGTTGGTCTTTAATATTTTGCCAAACTTGGCCTATCAATACCTCTACCATGTTACTTTCCTCATAGGTTGTTAAAGGTTGATTAGAACAAACTTAAGTAATAGTTAATAACCCTTAGCATTAAATTATTAACTATTACTAGCTGATTTAGATCGGATTTCACATTGTTGATCACTTATATTTCGTTGTCAACTACCTAGGGAATTTTTTACATTTATTTAATATGTGGTATTTTAATTAGTAAATAGTTGTAAATAATAGAGATATAGTTAATATTAAGGTTGAGTATTTGCATTTTTTTTATAAGTGCTAGGAGGAAAACCAAAATGCCGCTTAAAAGCTTTACTAAAAGCTGCTTCAGACTCATAACCTACTTTGAAAGCAGTTTGACTTACACTAGAGTTTTTTTCTCTTAGTTCTATAGTAGCTAAATACATTCTCCAATCTGTTAAGTAAGATAAAGGAGGTTTACCAACTAAACTAGTAAACTTAGCTGCAAATAAAGACCGTGACATGCCTACTTGAGTCGCTAAATTATTAACATTCCAATTTTTAGCAGGTTCTTGGTGCATTTTTCCTATTGCTGAAGCTATTTGTTCATCACTTAAAGCAGTTAACCATCCTATTGATTGAGGGTTTTGTTCTAACCAACTTCTAATAGCTTGAATGAATATTATATCTATCAATTTAGTTAAAATTGTTTGATTTCCTGGCTTAAAGTTACTGGCTTCATAAGCTAGCATTTTTAGGGTTGATTCTAACCAATCTGCCATTTTTTCTTGACTGCTACGAAGGTGTATTAATGGTGGCAATACCTTTAATAAAGGATTAGAAAGGAAATTATTAAAATAAAATGAGCCGCATATCAAATGTGTTTTTATCCCACCACCACCATATTCTATTTGGTTGCAACTAGGTTTTTTATGTTTTAATAATTCATCAAGCTTAACAGGTATAGTTGCCAAACTATCACTTATTATATGTCCACTACCAGTTGTAACTATTACTAAATCCCCAGTAGCTAGTGAGGTAGCTTGATCAGAATCTTTTATTTTTAACCAGCCACCGCCTCGTTCAACTACATGGAAATGAGCAAAATTGCTTTGAGGAATATCCATAGCCCAAGGAGCAGAAAGCTCTGAGCAACAAAAAATCTTTCCTGTTAGCTTTACTGTGCTTAAAACATCAGTAAGTATGTCAGGTATCTCTAAATGGCTAACTGTTGACATATCTATATAACCACTAATTTTGGACTTATAGACAAGAAATATGGATTTATAAGCATTGGCAATCAAATTAACACTATCTATTATAAGCAATCTATCAAATTTTGTAGAAAGATACAAAAAATTTTGGAGGTCAATGTGATATTAGTAATTGGTGCAACAGGAACAAATGGAAAAGAGTTAGTTAGACAACTTATTCAAAAAGGTCAACAAGTAAAAGCAATGGTAAGAAATCTAGAAAAAGCTAGTGACCTAAAACAACAAGGTGTTTCTTTAGTTGAAGGTGATTTAGCCAATATAGAGACTATTAAAAATGCTTTAATAGACACAGATAAAGTCTTTCTTGTTTCATCCGTAAACCAAGACTATGAAGAACAGATTACTAACTTTTTAGAAGCGGCTAAAGCAAGTAATGTTAAATATTTAATAAAGTTATCAGGCTTAGGAGCAGATAGTTCTTCTCCATCAGTGATAATGCGAATGCATGCCAAAACAGATGAAATGATAGTAAACTCTGGTATTAATTACACTATATTGAGGCCAAATTCATTTCACCAAAATACTATTTGGTCAGCTTATACAATTAAAAATTTTAACTCATTTTCTATGCCTGTAGGAGATGCTAAACAAAGCTTCATAGATGTTAGAGACATTGGTGCTGTAGCAACTACCTTGCTTACTACTGATAATACTGAGCATAAGGGAAAAATCTATGAATTAACAGGAAACGAGTCTTTGTCATTTGCACAGGTGGCTGAAATCTTTTCTAAAGCTTTAGGTAGAACTATTACTTATAATCCAATTACAATAGAAGAATCTCGTGAGGGAATGGTTCAATTTGGTATGCCTGAATGGAATGCTTTAGCAGTTGCAGAAATTTATGGAGTATTTGCTACAGGTAGTTGTGCCTATACAACTGACAATGTAACTAAAATTACAGGCGATACCCCTATTACTTTTAGCCAGTTTGTACAAGATCATTTAGCAGTTTTTCAATAATATAAGTTGCATTGGTTTGTTTTATGATTTTTGAGTTTTTCCTAATTGGGAAAGTATTTATACTAGACGGAAATAAGCCAATCGCATTAAAATCTTAATAACTAATTCATGTTCAAGTAATTAAATATAAAATTATGCGATCAACTAAACCCATCTGATATTACAAACCATATAATTGTTAATTTTATCTTAGACTTGCTTAGCTACTATCTATTAAGCAAGTCTTTTAGTTTAATAACTATATTATTGCTAATAACTAGGCACAGCAATTTCTTTACCACAACCTTCTACTTGAGCAGGGTTTATAGGTTCTTTGTAATAAATCCTTTCAATGTTTACAGGATTCATATCAGTAGAAATTACAATCATTTCTTCCATAGGATGAGTACGAAGTTCATCAGGATTTTTAAGTGGTCTAGCATGATGTTGTTCTGATTCTGTTGTGGAACTTGCACCTAACCAACTATCAGCTTTTTTACTTTTAGCTAACTTTTCTTGTATATAAGTATAATCTCCTAATGTTTTAGAAATAATTTCTGCTGTTTCATTTTCTAGTCCATTTAGAACAAATTTAGTATTAAAGTTTGCCCAAATGATTTTAGCGTTAACTTTTCCATATAGTGCTTCTAGTTGAGCTATATTTTGTAAACAAGCTACTACTGCTAAATTTCGTCCTCTTATCAATGTTATATCTTTCTCAAAATTACTTAGTTTTCCCACATTACCAAACTCATCAAAGAAAAATGTTACTGGTATTTTGTATTTATCATCTGCTCTTTTTAATGACACCATTGCCATATTAAAGAATGCTGCTGTTAATTCTGTTAGTTTGGATACATCATCTTCATTTAAGCAAAAATACACTTGGATTGGTTTCTTTCTTAGTTCAGCAAAATCAAAGGTATAGTCTACTGAGCTAGTAAACTGTCTAACTTTAGGATTTTCTAACCAAGATAGTTTACCTGTTAAACCTTGAACCGTTCCTGTTAATACTTTTTCATTAAGGCCAACAAAGCTAGTAGAAAGCCTTCTAGCACTAACATTATCTGAAGCTTGTAAGATTTCTACTAGTCTAGTACCACCTAAGCAAAGTATTTCATATAAATGAGTAAGCGTTGGTACTTTACTAGTGGCTACATGCACTATTAATGCAGTAAGTAATTGCCTTTCATTTTGATACCAAAAAGGATCTCCTGTCTCACCACGAGCATAAACTATTGCTATAGCTAATCTTTCTGCTACATCTACATCTGTGCAAGCAGGTATTGGATTAAATCCCATACTAGAATCAGGCTCCATTGGAGCAAATCTAACAGGATTATCTTGATGACCTGATGTTTGATTCCATAATTCACTTTTAGGGTCAGTACAAAGAAATGATGCACCTTTGTTATAATGACAATTAGGTAAATAAATAGCTGTAGATTTACCAGCACCACTTGGCCCTACTACTAAAATATGTCTAGTAACTATTTTTCTAGGTAGCTCAAAATATTTATGTGTAGGCCGCCAACTTTCACGATATATCCCTGTCCTAACACAACCTGGTTCAATAGGCTTATCCATTGATTTAAGATATTTTCTTAGCTCCCATCTGCTAGCAAAATGTGCGCTTCCATGAGATGTAGAAGCCTTTTTAGGTAATAGTTTGCCTACATTACTTCCAATGATAATAATTGCAGTACCAAGCACTAGTATTAAAGGGAAGTTATTTTTAGCAAAATCAACTCCATTCCTAATCATTGCTGCTTGTCTTGCACCTTCATCTTCTAAAGCATTCCTGTTAGCTTTTTGTACTGATTTAGAAGGTTTAACACTTGATGATGATGGTAGAGATGATGATTTTGTTGTTGATGGATTAGAGGAAAGGGAAGGGGAGACACTTTTAGCTGACTTAGCCCCACCTTTTTTATTATCAGAACTACCATTTGATTTTTTATCAGTTTGGGTTTGGTTATTGGGCAAACTTTGAATTTGGTTTTGGGATTGTTCTCTGACTTGGCTTTGAGATTGTTCTTTGCTTAGGGATGGTGTAGGAATAGTTTTTGGCTGTGAACTTGGGCTTTGAGCAAGAGCTAAACTAATTGATAAGAACTCTAAGCAAATAAAAACACAGCAAAAGAGTAGCAAGTGTTTTAGGAGCAATCTTTGGTCAGATAATAAAATGTGTCTCTCTTTCTTTCTATCAATAGTTATTCTTTGTTTCATAACACACCCATACTAACTAAGTATCAATAAATCAATGATTTATTTGTTGTTATTAGATTGTTTTTTGATTTTTACTAGAATGTTGAAATTGCCAGCAGTTGCATCAGTTCTAATCTCATAATAGAGACTAAAGACGCTTGTTTTAGTGATTAGAATTAGGTTTCCTGAATCTAAAGTATCTTTACCAATCAAATAAAGCTTTTTAGTAGGAAAGGTAGTAGGTTCAATGGCTAGGGATTCACTTCCATTAATTACTTTGATAATAGGCTCATCGCACTCTACAACTGTCACTCCATCTACAGCCAATGTCACATAAGGATTATCTTGAGGGGTTTTCAAGCTTAAATCTAGTTGGTAAGGGATTTCTTCTACTTCTGTTGAGCTAGCAACGTTTTCAGATTCTACATTGTCAGTATTATCTATTTCAGTATTAATAGTTAAAACTTCGTCTTTTATAATTTTCCCATTTTTAACAGTTAAATCATAAAGACTAGGTGACTTACTATTCTGAGATGAAGAAATGAAAAATATGCAGATGATAAAACCAATAACCATCAAGCCAACAATAATAAGTCTATGGTTAATAAAATTACTATGATATTTTAATTGGCTAAGAAGTTCATTAAAGGGTTTATTGTTGGTTGAGTCATATAATTTATCAACTTTATTAGCTTCAGTAATTTGACCAACTTTTATACCTTCATACAATGGATATGGTTTATCCATTTCCTCAAACTCATCTCTGCCATCATCAACTTTGTTAGCTTGGTTAAGGCTAGAACTTTCATCAAAAGCTTTAATTTCATCAAGATCCTGAACTTCATCAATGATTT
>Ga0268299_1004351_pt1 | contig 11187 bp, 9 predicted proteins | sample NOBtaG_FD_193484 | JGI IMG/M metagenome (GOLD analysis project Ga0268299, IMG submission 193484) | Activated sludge microbial communities from bioreactor in Nijmegen, Gelderland, Netherland - NOB reactor | ecosystem: Engineered > Bioreactor > Aerobic > Activated sludge | place: Netherlands... | reverse complement strand
TCGTGGCTGAGGCCGGGCTCCATGTCGGACGGGCGCTTGGCCGCGTCGTTGGCCGCCTGGGCCAGCTCGCCCCACGACAGCTTGGACGTGGGCACGCCGGCCACCTGCAGGCCGCCGTCGTCGCTCTTGACGATGTCGCTCTCGCTCGCCTCCAGCAGGTGGGCGGCCAGCTTCTTGGCCTTGTCGAGCACGGTCTCCGACGCCACGTGCACGGCCGAGCCGGCCGTCTGCAGCGAGCGGGAGCCCATGGTGCCCGCACCCCGGGGGATCTCGGCGGTGTCGGACTGGACGAGGATCACCTTGTCCATCGGCACGCCCAGCATGTCGGACACGATCATGGAGAAGGCGGTGAGGTGGCCCTGGCCGTGGGCGCTGGTGCCCACCTTGGCCGTGACCGTGCCGTCCTCGTTGACCGTCACGGCGCCGTACTCGATGTGGAGGCCGACCGGGGCCGTGATCTCCACGTAGGACGACACGCCGATGCCGAGCTGCTTGGGATCGCCCGACTCCCGCCGGGCCTTCTGCTGGGCCAGCAGGTCCTGGTAGTTGGCGGCCTCGAGCACGGCGTCGAGCGCCCGCTCGTACTCGCCCGAGTCGTACGCCGCGCCGCCCAGGGTGGTGTAGGGGAACACGTCGGGCTGGAGGAAGTTCTTGCGCCGGATCTCGGCCGGGTCCATGCCGATCTCGTCGGCCGCCACGTCGATCACCCGCTCCAGGATCTGGGTGGCCTCGGGCCGGCCCGCCCCCCGGTAGGCACCGGTGGAGGTGGTGTTGGTGGCGGCGGTGACGGCGTGGAAGCGGATCTTGGGGATCTGGTAGACGCCCTGGATCATCGTCTGGGTGAGGAACGTGAGGAAGCCGCCGATGGCGGGGTAGGCGCCGGCGTCGGCCACCACCTCGCAGTCGAGGCCCACGATCGTGCCGTCGCTCTTCACGCCCAGCTTCGCCGACAGGATCATGGCCCGGCCGTGGACGAGGGACACCATGTCCTCGGAGCGCTGCTCGGTCCACTTGCAGGGCCGGTTCAGCTCCTGGGCCAGGCGGGTGGTGATGAAGTGCTCCACGTAGGCGCCGGCCTTGGGGCCGAAGCCGCCGCCCACTGCGGGGGCCAGGACCCGGAGCTTGGCCGGATCGAGGTCGCACTGGCCGACGATGACGTCGCGCACGGCGATCGGGTTCTGGCTGGGGATGTAGACGGTCATGTTGTCGCCCTCGGGCACGGCGATGCAGCCGTTGGGCTCCATGGGCACGCCGGCCAGCCGCTGGCTCACCATGCGGACCTCGGCCACCGTGTCGGCCCCCTCCAGGGGCTTGTCGTCCAGGCCGATGCCGGTCTCGAACACCAGGTTGGAGCCGTGGTCCTCGAACAGCACGGGGGCCCCGGGCTGGAGGGCGGCCTCCATGTCGGTCACGGCCGGCAGCGGCTCGTAGTCGACCACCACGGCCTCGGCCGCATCCTCGGCTTGGGCCCGGGTGTCGGCCACCACCACGGCCACGATGTCGCCCACCAGGCGCACCTTGCCGGTGGCCAGCGGGGGCCGGTTGAACACCTCGGGGAAGGCGGCGAAGCCCTGGTAGGACTTCATGGGCAGCGACTCGGCGGTCCACACCCCGGCGACGCCGGGCATGCCGGCGGCGGCGGAGGTGTCGATGGCAGTGATACGGGCGTGAGCGTAGGGGGAACGGACGAAGTGGACGTAGCCCACGCCGGGGATGGCGAGGTCGTCGAAGTACTTGTCCGCTCCCGTGAGCAGCGTGGGGTCCTCCCGCCGGAGCACCGCGTTGCCGAGAATCGAGCCCTGTACTGCCATGAATTCTCCTATATCAAGCCGGTTGCGGGGCGCGGTCGGCCACGCGGGTACACAGATTGTGCCGCGATTCTGGCTGTGCGTCACCCACATCGACGAATCGGAGGGCAGAGGGGGCGGAGCGGAGGCGGTTGGTCGTACGGCGGCCGGACCCTGGAGGGATGGGTAGGGCGACGGGCCCGGCCGCCGTAGAGCCTCGGGCGAGGATTCAGCCCCTATCCGCTACAACCGGGCTGAGGCGGGTTTGTTCCCGAAACCTGACGTGAATCATGCTGCGGTCGCATCGGCCACCTCGGCCTCCAGGGCCCAGCCCAGCACCTCGTCGATGCCGGTGGCGAGGTGGATGGTGAGGGCGTCGCGGACCTCGGCCGGCACGTCCTCCAGGTCGGGCCCGTTGGCCACGGGCAGGATCACGGTGGTGATCCCGGCCCGGTGGGCCGCCAGCACCTTCTGCTTGACCCCACCGATCGGCAGGACCCGGCCCTGGAGCGTGACCTCGCCGGTCATGGCCACCTCGGGCCGCACCCGGCGCCCCGACAGCAGGCTGACCAGGGCGGTGGTCATGGTGACGCCGGCCGACGGCCCGTCCTTGGGCACGGCCCCGGCGGGGAAGTGCACGTGGACCCGCTTGCCGGCCGGGAACGACACGCCGAGACGCTCGGCCTGGGAGCTGACGATGGAGCGCACGATCGTGGCCGACTCCTTCATCACGTCGCCCAGCTGGCCGGTGAGCACGGCGTCGCCGTCGCCGTCGATGAGGGCGGTCTCCACGAACAGCACGTCGCCCCCGGCCCCGGTGACGGCCAGCCCGGTGGCGATCCCGGGCCGGTCGATGCGGTTCTCCACCTCCTCGGCCGGGATGGGCCGGCCCAGCAGGCGGCGCAGATCCTCTGGCGTCACCGTGATCGGCTCGGCGTCGGTGCCTGCCTCCCGCTCGGCGCTGTGCCGATCGGTCGCCTCGCTCCGCTCGGCGATGGTCCGGGCGGAACGGCGGATGGCCTTGTCGAGCAGGCGCTCCAGACGCCGGACGCCGGCCTCCCGGGTGTAGTTGGCGGCGATGGCCCGCACCGCTTCGTCGGTGATCACCACCTCGCCCGGCTGGAGGCCGTTGCGGCGCAGCAGACGGGGGAGCAGGTGGTCGATGGCGATGGCGGCCTTCTCGGTCTCGGTGTAGCCGTCGATGGTGATGATCTCCAGCCGGTCCAGCAGGGGGCCGGGGATGGTCTCCAGCACGTTGGCGGTGGCGATGAAGAAGACGTCGGACAGGTCGAGCTCGAACTCGAGGTAGTGGTCCCGGAAGGAGTGGTTCTGGGCCGGGTCGAGCACCTCCAGCAGGGCGGCCGAGGGGTCGCCCTGCCAGCCCGAGCCCACCTTGTCGATCTCGTCGAGCAGGATCACCGGGTTCATCGAGCCGGCCTCGGTGAGGGCCCGGACCAGGCGGCCGGGTCGGGCGCCGACGTAGGTGCGGCGGTGGCCCCGGATCTCGGCCTCGTCGCGGATGCCGCCCAGGGCCAGGCGCACGAACGAGCGCCCCAGCGCCCGGGCCACCGACTCGCCCAGCGACGTCTTGCCCACGCCGGGCGGGCCCACCAGGGCCAGGATCACGCCGCGGCGGTCCGAGCGGCGCTCGGGCTGCTCGCCGGCGGAGCCTTCTCGCTCCCGCTCGGCCCGCAGCTTGCGCACGGCCAGGTGTTCCAACAGGCGGTCCTTCACCTCCTGCAGGCCGGTGTGGTCGGCGTCGAGGATGCCGGCCGCCTCGGCCAGGTCGAGCCGCTCGCCGGCCCGTTCGGCCCACGGCAGCTCGAACACCGTGTCGAGCCAGGTGCGGATCCAGTTGGCCTCCATCGACTCGTTGCCGGTTCGCTCCAGCCGGTCGATCTCCCGCTGGATGGCGGCCGTGGTGCCCTCGGTGAGGGCGTCGGCCTCCGCCAGGGCGTCGAGCTTGGCCTGGTAGCCGGCGATCAGGTCGTCGTCGCCCTGGCCCAGCTCGGATCGGATGGCCGCCATCTGGCGGCGCAGGATGGCCTCCCGCTGCCCCTTGTCGAGATCCTCCGACACCTCCTTGCGGATGCGGGCCTGGATCTCCAGATCGGCCAGGGCCTCCTTCACCCAGCCCAGGGCGAGGCGGAGGCGGGCCTCCAGGTCGGTGGTCTCCAACAGCTCCACCCGCTGCTCCAGCGACAGCTCGGGCCAGTAGCCGACCGAGTCGGCCAGGGCGCCGGGGCTGGTCAGCTCGCGCAGGGCACCGGCCAGCTGGCGGCCCCCCATGCGGTCGAGGAGCGAGATGGCGGCGGCCCGGTACTCGGCGGCCAGGGCCTCGATCTCGGGGGTGGGGGCGGGGTCGGTGACGGGCTCGGCCGCCACCCACAGGCCGGGGGTGGAGCCGACCACGCCGGCCCCCACCCGGGCCCGGCCCAGGGCACGCAGGGTGACCATGGGGGGTGAGTTGTCGAGCGAGCGGTCGGCTACGGAGGCGATCACGCCCACCGAGGCGAAGGCACCGTTGACCCGGGGCACGAGCAGGAGTCGCCCGTCGTGGGCGGCCCGGATCGCCTCCGCTGCCTCCTTCGACTGGATGGCGACGGTGACCACCATGTCGGGCAGCACGACGCCGTCGGGCAGGGGGAGGACGGGGAGGGTTTCGGTCGACGTGACGGTCATGGGCTTGATGCTCCTCCGATTACATGATTACAGTTGTCGAGTGTAACTCGGAAAGACCGTAATCGGGTTGGTGCAACGACTGAACCCGACCAGGTGGGTCGGGTATTCCGATCACCGGCCCGAATCGGACAGACAGAGGGAGGACGCCATGCCGAGAGGACCGAGGGGCGCAGGGGGGCCGGGGGGTCCGGGGCCATTCGGACCCCCGCCCGGGTTCGGCCCGGGGCCGGGCGGCCGGGGCCCGATGGGGCGGGGCGGGGCGGCCCGCCGGCCGCCGCTCGACCCCGACGAAGCCACCGCCTGGTTCGCCGGGCGCATCCCCGACGACTGGTTCACCGAGGTGCCCCGGGTCATCTTCGACCGGGACGAGATCCTGGTGGTGGGCCGGCTGTCACTGCCGGGCACGATGCCCGAGGGGCCCGACGCCGCCCGGGTGGCGGCCGGGGCCCGGATCACCGGGTTTCGGGAGGACACCCGCCAGTACCGGATGCGGATCGCCGAGGAGGCCCAGGCCCGGTGGCAGCGGGTGGTGTCGTGGGGGGCGGCCTGCGGCGATGTGGAGGCCGTGTTCACCCACGCCTCGGTGCCGGTGATGAGCCGGCTCCGGCTCGAGGAGCGCAAGGTGCTCGACACCCTGGTCGACGCGGGCGTGGCCGGGAGCCGCTCCGACGCCCTGGCCTGGTGCGTCGATCAGGTGCTGGCCCACCAGGGGGAGTGGATCGACCGCCTGCGCGACGCCATGACCGAGGTGGAGCGGATCCGGGCCGAGGGCCCCAACGGCGGACCGACACCCCCCGGTCCTGCCCCGGCCCCCGGTGGTGTCGACGGCCCCGTCGACTCCTGATCTGCCGGTAGGGCTTTCCGCGCCGTCCAGGCCGCCGGCCGCCTGCCGGTAGGGTCACCCGCTCCGCCCCGGCCCAACTGCGCGACGAAAACCGCGCCTCGCCGGCGTTCTGCGTCGCGAAACCCCCGGAATTCGTCGAAAAGGTGACACAGAACGGTCGGGGGGCGCGATTTCCGTGACACGGTTGGGGGCTTTGGCCGGCCGGCGTCAGGGGGCGGCGCTGTCCGGTCGTTCGTCTTCCTCGGCGAGGACGTACCGCTCGTAGCGGTCGGGGTCGATCCAGGCGCCGGTGGCCTGGGCGAACCGGCGGGCGGCAGGGGCCATGAGCTCCAGCCGCCCGGCCCGGGCCTCGGTTGACGACACGCCGGCCACCGCCTCGTCGGGCACGTCGAGCGCCCATCGGGCCGGCACCTCCAGCGGGGGCCGGGGGGCGATGGCCAGCTCGGGCAGGCGGGCCAGCACGGCGTCGCGCTCGGCCTCGCTGTCGCCGTACCACTGGAGCTCCTGGATCTGGTGCCACTTGTCGGCGCCCATCACCACCACCTCGTAGCCGGCGGCGATGTCGGCCAGCAGCCGGTGCTCGGTCACGGTGGCCGCCAACCACGGCGCCTCGTCGTAGGCCACCGCCTCCAGAACCGCCACCCGGTGGCGGAACAGGGGGCGCTCCACGTCGCGCTTGCCCAGCACGCTCGGGCTGTGGGCCAGCACCACCCGGTCCAGCTCCCGCTGCTCGAGCGCCGCCCGGGCGATGGCCACATGGGCCCTGGTGGGAGGGTTGAACGAGCCGGGATAGATGCCCACACGCGCCATCGGGACAGGATGCCACCTGGGCCGATCGGGCCCCTAACCTCTAGCGGGTGACCACCACCACCCGGCGGCGGTCCAGGCCGGCTTCCCCCAAACCGACCCGGGCGACCCCATTCCCGACACCAGCTCCTCCCGCCCCACCACCCGCGGGCCGGCGGCCGGCCTACCACCTGCTGACCACGGAGCACTTCGCCGCTGAGCTCCTGTGCCGCCTGGCCTCCGCCCGTCACCGGATCGACCTCCAGCTGATGACGTTCGACGGCGACCGGGCCGGCCTGGCCGTGGCCGACGCCCTCCAGGCGGCGGCCCGCCGGGGGGTGCCGGTCCGGCTCCTGATCGACTGCTTCGCCCACCGGTTCGTGAGCGACCAGCCGGTGCGGCGCCGGGCCGTGGCGGCCGAGCACCGCCGCACCCGGGCCATGTACGCCGAGCTGGCGGCGGCCGGGGTGCAGGTGCGCTTCACCCACCCCAACGGGCCGGTCAACCTGTTCGCCCTGGCCCGCAACCACAAGAAGCTCTACCTGGTCGACGACGCCGCCTACCTGGGCGGGATCAACGTCAGCGACCACAACTTCGCCTGGCACGACTTCATGGTGCGGGTCGACGATGCGTCGGTGGCCCGGGCCGTGGCCGCCGACTTCGAAGCCAGCTTCGCCGGGCGGCGCCGCACCGTGGACGACGCCATCGTCACCAACCGGGCCCTGGCCCGCACGTTCGACGAGCTGGTGGCCGGGGCCCGCCACCGGGTGGTGGTGGCGTCGCCATACGCCGTGGACCGGCGCCTGGCCCAGGTGCTGGAGGCCAGCCCGGCCCGGTTCAAGACGGTGGTGGTGGCCCCCGAGAACAACTTCTGGTGCCTCCAGCTGATCGCCCCCTACCTGTTCCACCGGCTCGACCGGTCCGGGGTGCGCCTGCTCCGGTTCCCTCGGTTCTCGCACGCCAAGTTCCTGCTGGCCGACCACGACGCCCTGCTGGTCGGGTCGTCGAACTTCGGCCGCCACAGCTTGTCGTGCAACGACGAGATCGGTGTGGTGATCCGCGACCGGGGCTTCATCGCCGCGTTCGAGCGGGAGATGCTGAGCGGCCTGGAGCCGGTGGAGCCGGGCTCCGGCCGGCGCCGGCGGCTCACCGGGCGGGCCGGCGCCGCCGTGATCGACCGATCCCTCATCGTCTACGCTCGCACCATCGCACCGCTCGTTCCCACCCTCGCCCCGGACCCGTGAGCCTCCGCTCCCGGTCCGCCCGCCTCACCGCCATCGGCCTGGCCCTGATGGCGGTGGGAGCCACCGTGTGGCTGACCGGATTGGTGCTCGACGTCCCGCTGGTCCGCTACGCCGGGCTGATGACGATGGGCACCACGTTCGTGCCCCTCCCGGCCGACACGTTCACCCTGGTGGCGGCGGCCCACGACCCCGCCCTGGCCGTGGCCCTGGTGGGCGGGATCGTCAACACCGCGGTGGTGCTGGTGGAGCGGCACTGGATCCTGCTGCTGTTGGACCACCCGCTTTTCGACCGGGTCCGCCGCTGGTTCGACACCAACCGGTGGGTCGCCCTCACCGACCGCTCCATGTTCGTGACCCTGCTGGTGGCCGGGTTCCTGTTCTTCGAGCCGTTCCGCCTCCTGGCCGTGATGCGCCGCTACCCGCCGGTGAAGTACGCCGCCGCCACGTTCGTCTCCCGTACGGTCCGGTACTACGCCCTGGCCACCGTGGGGGCGGCTCTGTTCGAGCTGGGCTACCTGAAACCGCTGCTGGTGTGCAGCCTCGGGCTGTTCGCCTTCGGCCTGGCCCGGTCCGGGGTGAAGCTGGCCCGGGAGCGGCGGCTGGAGGCGGCACCGTCGGTGGCGGTGCCGCGCTCGGAGATCGCCGGCTGATGCCGCAGTCGGACCTCGACAGGGTGCTGGCTGCGCTCCGGCCCGAGGTGGTGATGGAGGGGCCCCGCACCGGCGTGGCCTGGTTTCATCCCCAGCCAGAGCACCGGGGGGTGCCGGGATGGGTGCACGGCGGGTTCGCCGCCGTTGTGCTCGACCATGTGTGCGCCCGCACCGCGGCCCACGTGCTGGGGGAGCGGGTGGTGACCGGCACGCTCGACCTGCGCTACCCCCAGCCCCTGCCGCTCGACGGCGGCCCGTACCGCATCGAGGCCGAGGCCGCCCCCCACAAGGGCCGGCTGGTGAAGCTGCGGGCCGCCATCGTGGGTGGCGACGGGCGTCAGCTGGTGCAGGCCAAGGCCCTGTTCGTCACCCTCGCCAGCTGTTCACCGTAGGTGTAGCGACGGGCCGTCGTCAGCCGCTGGAGGGTCGATCGGCCGCCTCGGCCTCGAACTGGTCGAGGGCCACGAGGGCGTCGGCGGCGTACACCACGGCCGGTCCGCCCCCCATCATGATGGCCACCCCGAGCGTCTCCTCGATCTGGGCCCGGGTGGCGCCGGCGGCCAGGGCGTCGTGCACGTGGAAGGCGATGCACCCGTCGCAGTGGCTGGTGATGCCGATGGCCAGGGCCATCAGCTCCTTCATGTGGCGGGGGAGGGCGCCGTCGGCCACCGAGCGGGTGTGCAACGTGTTGAACCCCGTCATCGGCCCGGGCACCACCCGGTACAGGCGGCGCAGCCCGGCCATCAGCTCGGCGTGCCGGGCCACGTGGTCCCGGGGGGAGGTGCTGTCGTGTCCTGCGGCGTCGCCGGCCATCGTCAGCTACCGATGGTGCGTTCGGCCAGGTAGCCGACGAGCGCCCCCAGGCTGCGGAGCGCCGGGTAGTCGGCCTCGGGGATCTCCACACCGGTGCTGCGGGCCAGTGCGGTGACGACGTTGAGGTGGTCCATGGAGTCCAGCTGGAGCTCCTCGAAGGCGTCGGTGTCGGGGTCGATGGTGGCCAGGTCGGCCTCGACGTCCGGGGCGACCGACAGGATCGCTTCGCGGACCGCGGCCTCCAGATCGATGGATGACGAGGTGCTCATGGGGCGTCGTCCTTTCTCGGGTCGGGGGTCGGGGTGGGGACGGCGGGGCCGAACGGTTCGTCGAGGGCCCGGGCCAGGGCGGCCAGGAAGCGGCTGCCCGTGGCGCCGTCGGTGGCGCGGTGGTCGGCGGCCAGGGTGGTGATCACCGATGGCCTCGCCTCCAGCCCCCCGGCCGGGGTGGCCATCGGCCGGGGCCGGATGGCGCCGAAGCCGACGAGGGCCACCTGGGGCGGGAAGATCACGCCGCTCACGCGGTCGGCGCCGTTGTCGCCCAGGTTGGTCACGGTGAGGCTGGCCTCGGCCATCCAGCTGCTGCGCAGGGCGCCCGATCGGGCCGCCGTCACCATGGCCCGCAGCTCGGCCATCAGCTGGTCGGGGTCGAGGCCGTCGGCGCCCACGATCGTGGGGGTGAGGAGCCCGCCCCGGCGGAGCGAGATCACCACGCCGAGGTCCACCCCGGCGGCGGGGCGGAAGGCGTCGTCGACCCAGTGGCCGTTGAGCTCGGGCACCCGGGCCGCGGCCCGGGCCGTGGCCCACAGCAGCAGGGCCGCCGGCAGCACCCGCTGGTCGACCGGGAGGGCCCGGTTGTGCTCCTCGAGCTGGGCCAGCGCCGGGGCCAGGTCGATCTCCAGGTCGAGGTGGTAGTGGGGGATCTCCCGGTTGGCCCGCTCCATGCGGGTGGCGATGGCCCGCCGCATCGCCGCGGCCGGATCGGCCGGGGCGGCCGCCGGTGCTCCAACCGGTGCTGAGGGGGCGGGCGGCGGGGCGGCCAGGACGTCGCGGGCGGTCACCGCCCCGTCGGGGCCGGTGCCGGCGACGGTGGCCAGATCGAGCCCCCGCTCGGCCGCCAGCACCCGGGCCAGCGGCGACGACGGCGGGCGGGCCCCCTTGGCGACCGGGCGGATCACTCCGACAGCCGGCACCGGTGCCACGGCCGGCGGGCGTGCAACGGGGGCTGGCGCCGGAGGCGGTGCCGCTGCTGGTGGCGTTGCTGGTGGCGGTGCCGTTGGCGGTGGTGGTGCTGCGCTCGGTGGTGGTGGCGGTGGCGGTGCCGCTGCTGGTGGTGGCGCGGCGGGGGCGCGGGTGGGGCGGGGGCCGGTGCTGGCTCCGGCCGACTCGAGCCGCAGCAGCGGGGTGCCCACGGGCACCGCCACGCCCGGCTCCACCAGGTACTCGGCCACCCGCCCGGCCCGCCAGATCTCGACGTCGATGTCGGCCTTCTCCGTCGACACCAGGGCCACCACGTCGCCCCGGGCCACGGTGTCGCCCACGTTCACGTACCACTGGAGCACGGTGCCCGTCTCCATGTCGGCCCCCAGCGACGGCAGCTCGAAGACATAGCCGGCACCGGCAGTCGAGCCGGCGGGGGCGGCGGTCTCAGGCATGGCGCAGCTCCACTGCGGCGGCCACGATGTCGGCCACCTGGGGGATGGCGGCCTCCTCCAGATGCTTGGCGTAGGGCACGGGCACCTCGACCCCCGCCAGGCGGCGAACCGGGGCGTCGAGCCGGTAGAAGCAGCGCTCGGCGATGCCGGCCGCCACCTCGGCCGACAGCCCCACCGAGCGCCAGCCCTCGTCCAGCACCAGGGCCCGGGTGGTGCGGTTGACCGACGCCTCCACCGTCTCCCGGTCGAGCGGGCGCAGCGTCCGCAGGTCGATCACCTCGGCCGAGACGCCCTGGGCCGCCAGCTCGTCGGCCGCCGCCAGGGCCTTGGGCACCATGCCGGCGGCGGCCACGATCGTGAGGTCGTCGCCCGACCGGCGCACGGCGGCCCGGTCGAGATCGACGGGCCCGCCGTCGGGGTCGATCTCGTCGGCCAGGTTGTAGAGGCCGGTGTGCTCGAAGATGACCACCGGGTCGGGGTCGGCCAGGGCGGTGGGCAGCATCCAGCGGGCGTCGGCCACGGTGGCCGGCGCCACCACCCGCAGGCCGGGGACGTGGGCGAACCAGCCCTCCAGGCTGTGGGAGTGCTGGGCTGCGAGCTGCCTCCCGGCGCCGGTGGTGATCCGTAGCACCACCGGGACGCCGAGCTGCCCGCCCGACATGTGGCGGAAGGTTGCGGCGGTGTTCACGATCTGGTCGAGGGCCAGCAGGCTGAAGTTGACCGTCAT
>Ga0268299_1004350_pt1 | contig 11188 bp, 11 predicted proteins | sample NOBtaG_FD_193484 | JGI IMG/M metagenome (GOLD analysis project Ga0268299, IMG submission 193484) | Activated sludge microbial communities from bioreactor in Nijmegen, Gelderland, Netherland - NOB reactor | ecosystem: Engineered > Bioreactor > Aerobic > Activated sludge | place: Netherlands... | reverse complement strand
GGGTTGGATCCTCTTCGATCAGCTTGTGAAGGCCGAGACTGACTTTGTCGATATCCGCGCCGGATTTCGGTTCGACGGCAAATGACAAGACGGGGCGAGGAAGGGCCGGCCAGGCATAGCGAACCGGATCCCGCTCCTCGCACAGGGTGTCCCCCGTTTGAGCGTCCTTCAATTTCCCGATGGCGATGATCTCTCCCGCCGTCGCCGAGGGTATTGCCGTGTGCTTTTTCCCAAGCAACGTGTATAAGTGGCCGCATTTTTCTTTGATGTGCCGCGAGCCGTTGTAAATCGTGGAATCGGTCTGCAAGACTCCTGAGACGATACGCACGTATGACAGGCGTCCGACGAATGGATCGATGAGTGTCTTGAAGATGAATCCGGAAAAAGACTGCCGGTGGGGAGTGGCTTGACCTGGCTCGGCACCGGGGGGTTGCGCCAGGTCCGTAAAGGGAACCGGCTGCGGGCGATCTTCCGGGGATGGAAGCCAATCCTTGATGGCGGCCAACAGGGATGCGACTCCAATGGTTTTGAGGGCCGAGCCGCTATACAACGGAACCATGCCGGCCTTGTGCACGCCGATCCGGATGCCGGTTGCCAGCTCCTCGGCCGTGAGCTCGCCGGCCGACAGATACCGCTCCAACAATTGATCGTCCATTTCAGCAACAGCCTCTTGGAGACGTTTGAATCCTTCGGCAGTCTTGGCCGTCATCAGCTCAGGGATGGGGCCGGTCTCGCATTTGGGACTGTCCGGTGTGGAGCGGAGGAGCGTTTGGCCGAGGATGTCCACGACCCCTTCGAGCGCCGCCTCCCGGTGGATCGATAGCGTCATGGGTATCGGACTGATGTCGAGGTCCCTGCGGCACGCGGCCAGCAGATCCTCCAGCGGCTTCGCAGGGTTGTCCGGTTCATTGACGAACAACAGACACGGCAACTGTCGTTCTCGGATCCGGGTCCACAGCCGCATCAGCTCACTGCGGATGCCGGTGTCGGGATGCAGCACGACGATGACGGCGTCCGCGGATTCCAGCGCCGTCAGCGGTTCGCCGAGAAGGCTCAATGACCCGGGTGTGTCGAGGAGCGTAATGGATACCTGGTTCCAAGCGAATCTCAGGACACCGGTGCTGACGGAACTGCGGTGGTGTTGTTCTTCGGGTTCGAAGTCCGATACGGTCGATCCTTGAGCGATCGAACCAAGTTTCGAAACCGCTCCGGCGCAGAAGAGAAGTGATTCCGTGAGGGACGTTTTCCCCGCCCCCCGGCTCCCGATCACAGCCACATTCCTGAGAGATGCGGTCCGCAGCTCGTTCATGGGGCCCTCCTCTGGTTTGCCGGAAGCGTCTAGGCTTCCGGAGGGATACGTGAGAGTTCGATAGCCTCCTCTGATGTCAGGTCTGCCTTGCCGGATCGATGCAGCCATCCTTGATCGGCAAAACTGACATAGTGTCCGTCACCGACAACGAGATGGTCAAGTACGCGAATGCCGAGAATCTCCCCGGCCGCCACCAGTCTGGCGGTGAGCAGTCGGTCTTCTTGGCTGGGAGTGGGGTCGCCGCTTGGATGATTGTGCAGAAAGATCACTGCTGCCGCCGACTCCTTTACGGCCAGTGAAAACACCTCGCGCGGGTGAACAATGCTGAGGGTCAGACTGCCTTCCGAGACCGTGGCCTCCCGCACGATGCTGTGTTTGGCGTCCAAGAGCACGACTTTAAAGATCTCGTGCCGAAGATCGCGCAGGCTGGAATGAAAGTGGTTGAACAGATCCCGGCTGGAAGAAATCCTTGTCCCTTTCGACAGCGGTGAGGCCATCGCCCGTCGCCCCAATTCCAACGCGGCCTTCAGTTGCGCGGCCTTCGCCTCGCCGATGCCAGGAATGGCGCACAACTCTTCAAGTCCGCATTGGGCCAATCCGTTGAGTCCGCCGACACGATGCAAGACGTCCATACCGACTTCGACGGCGGTGGACCGGTGACGCCCGACCCGCAACAGGATGGCCAGCAGTTGCGCATCGGTGAGGGCGGTTGCCCCTCGGGTCAAGAGTCGTTCGCGGGGGCGTTCAGCCTCCGGCCAATGCGTAATACTCATTCCCGTCGCTCCGTTCGACATCTCCTGGATTTCCGCTTCTCCCGAACAAAAATATGACACGGTGAACGTTTTTGTACCGGAAAAAGAAGCCTCGGATCCCCCTTGGTGGCAAATACGTAGCAGCTAAGGTGTTGAAATTACGTATGGCGGCCATGTGGTGTAGCTCTTGCTTAGGCATGCCGGCAGCTGTGCACGTCATCACCTGGGAGGGATCGATGGAATGTCCGAAGTGCAAAGGCCTCATGATGCTGGAGCGGTTCTCTGATTTCTTCCTGATTTTCTACGCGTGGAAATGCATCAACTGCGGCGCGATCATCGATCGCACGATTTCAAACAATCGGCGTAAGAGCCTGGCGGCACGTGATGCACAACCCAGCACGCCTGTGGCGGCTCGATAGCGATTCTGTAGCCTCGCAGTTGCGAGAGCAATCGACCCTGTGCGTTCTCCGTCCGGGCGTCTCTCGCCGCCTTGGCCGGTCCCACGTCCGCAAATTATAGTCAGCCTCGCAGATCTCGTCAAAATAGCACCAATCATGTGAATCGGATTCTGGCCATGACCTTGGATGGCAGCTGCTTGCCCGATTGATTCCCATACAGCGCCCACTCCTTGACCCCTGCAAAAACGCTATGTTAGAGTCATGCGCTCCTGAGTGTCCTCTCACCTGACTAATTATGCGCATCATCGCCGGCTCCCACCGAGGTCGACTCTTGCGTGGGCCACAAGGGACGACACTGCGTCCTACGTCTGATAAGGTGCGTGGAGCGCTGTTTTCTATTCTGGGCACTCGGGTGTCAGGAGGCCGTTTCTTGGATCTATATGCCGGCACCGGGGCGGTAGGAATCGAGGCGATCAGCCGCGGAGCTGCAAGAGTGACCTTTGTCGAATGTGAGCCGCGTGCCCTGCAGGTGTTGCGAAAGAATCTTGCAGTCTGCGGTTTTGAGGACCAGGTGGACGTCAGGGCCGGCCGCACGCAGGAGTTCCTGGCCCGGCCTGATTGGTGGAAAGGGCCGTACGACGTTGTCTTTGCCGACCCACCCTATGCCGACACGCAGGCGATCGACACGTTGGGAATGGTATGGACAACGGAGCTTCTCGGGGAGGACGGGGTGATGGTGATTGAGCAAAATGTAAAGGCTGCGTTGCCGATGCCGTGCGCCGGCGCGACGTTGATTCGACGGTACGTGTACGGCGATACGGTCCTGCTTCTCTATGGCGCGGCACCGCGGCAGGCTGGTTCGGCATGAAGATCGGCATCTATCCCGGCACCTTCGATCCGATCACGCACGGACATACGGACATCGTGACGCGCAGCCTGCGCGTGTTCGACAAGGTCGTCGTGGCCATCGCGCCGAATCCGACCAAGCATCCGCTCTTCGATATGGCGGATCGGGTCGAAATGGTGAAGTTGGTCATGAAGGATCTTGGACAAGTTGAAGTCGTGACGTTCGAGGGACTCCTGGTCGACTACGTTCAGCAATCCGGGGCTCATGCGATCATCCGGGGATTGCGCGCCATTTCGGATTTCGAGCATGAATTTCAGATGGCGCTGGTCAACCGAAAACTGGCCAAGCGCGTCGAGACGGTGTTCTTGATGCCCAGCGAGGAATATTCCTATCTGTCATCGACGATCATCAAGGATATCGCAATGCATGGGGGATCACTGACCGCGTTTCTTCATCCGGAGGTGGCGCGGCGCCTCCAGACACGTATACGGAGTCTGAAACCATGAAGCTGGCCTCCCGCGTCGGGCGCATCGCTCCCTCCCCTACGTTGGCCATGGCCGCGACGGCAAAAGCCATGGCGGCTCAGGGAATCGACGTCGTCGATTTTTCGACCGGCGAGCCGGACTTTGATACACCGGAGTCGGTGAAAGCGGCGGCGGAAGCGGCGATTCGATCCGGATTCACCAAGTACACGCCGTCGTCCGGCATCGACGAATTGCGCGGAGCCGTGGTCGACAAGCTGCAGCGTGAATTAGGGCTTCGGTACGAGAAGTCCCAAATCCTGATCTCGTGCGGCGCAAAGCATTCCTTGTACAACGTGGCGGAAGCGCTGCTGGAAGCGGGAGACGAGATCATCATTCCCACTCCCTACTGGGTCTCCTACTCGGATCAGGCGCTTCTGAACGACGCCACGGCAGTGCTGCTCCCCACGAAGGAAGAAGAGGGATACGCGATCGACGCCGAGGAACTCGAGCGACTGGTCACGCCGCGCACGAAAGCGATCCTCGTCAACAGCCCCTGCAATCCGACCGGTGCGACCTATGGCCGGGCGACGCTGGAGGCCATCGCCGCCATTGCGCTTCGGCATGATCTGCTGGTGATCTCCGACGAAATTTACGAAAAAATCGTCTACGACGGGACCGTCCACGTCAGCATCGCCATGCTCGGGGCCGACATCGCCGCCCGCACGGTCATCATCAACGGCGTGTCGAAAGCCTACGCGATGACCGGGTGGCGAATCGGATATGCGGCCGGCCCTCGCGATCTGATTGGGGCGATGGGGAATATTCAAAGCCAGAGCACGTCGAATCCCTGCTCGATATCCCAGAAAGCCGCGGTGGCGGCGCTGCGCGAAGGCGACGTCTTTACCAAACGGATGGTCGAGGAATTCGACCGGCGGCGGCGGGTGATCGTCGAAGGGTTGAACACGATACGGGGAGTCTCCTGCCGAATGCCGACCGGCGCGTTCTATGCGTTTCCCAATGTGTCCAGCGTTCTGGGCCGGCGGGGACCAGACGGTGTGGTCAAAACGCCGACGGATCTGGCCAACTATTTGCTGAAGGCGGTGCATATCGCCGTCGTACCCGGCGAGCCGTTCGGCAGCCAGGCTCACATCCGGCTGTCCTATGCCACGAGTATGGAGACGATCACGCGCGGGTTGGAGCGGCTTGACAACGCGTTGACTCGACTTACCTGATGACGGTGTTGTGAGATTGAGCTAAGGAGGAGTGCCGTGCCGATTTATGAGTATCTGTGCGAAGGCTGCGCGTACAAATTTGAAGTCAAGCAAAGCATCAAGGACGATCCGATTGCCGCCTGCGATCGGTGCGGCAAGCCGGTGAAGCGACTGATCTCCTCCCCCGCCATCATGTTCAAGGGCAGTGGCTGGTATGTGACCGACTACTCTGACAAACTGAAGCCGCCCTCCGGAGGAGAACCGGCGGCGACTCCGGCGGCGGACAAGAAAGAGCCGGCTCCAGCGTCTGCGACGACCTCCTCGACGGCCGCCACCACTCCGTCCTCGACGGGTACATCGACGGCCGCGCCGCCGTCGACATCCAACGCCGCCTCGACCTCCTCCACGACGACCCCGACCAAATAGCCGGCGGCCTTTCCTTATCTCTTGACGGTCGCCTTGGCTGCCGATCGTTTCTTGGCTGACGTCTTAACCGTGGTCTTGGGTTTTGCCTTGGCCTGCATTTTGGCCGGCGCGACTTTGCCTACCGTCGCCTTCGACGTCTTGTTGAGCCGTTCCTGGAGCCCCGTCACGCTATTCTGAAGGCTGGCGATCATGGTGCTCTTGTCGCGGTTCGAGCGGCTGAGATCGTCGACCTGGACCTGCAGGTCTTCCTTCACCTTGGAGATGGACGCCACCTGCGTCTGTAGCTGGGCTTTCTCGGCGGTGACGGTTTGTAATTCCGAACGAAGCTGCTCGATCTGGGTTTGGAGCGCCGGCGGCCAGTAATCGCAGCCGGCCAGGGTCAGCGTGCAGCCGACGATTAGTGCCGCCATTCCCCGCTTCATCACCCGTGTCGCCATTGTCATGCCTCTCCTCCTCCTATGCATCGCTGCGATCGTTCCCGGGTCTGTTCTACGTGGATAACTCAATCCCGTGTGTCTCTAGCACGTTCTGTATCGTCTGTCGAGTAATCGTGCCTTCTCGAACGAGTCGGATCGGTTGGCGGATGTCCACGACGGTGGACGGCAGGCCGCCCGGCGTCCGCCCTGCATCCAAGATCAGGTCGATCTCACGGCCCAATTCCTGTTGCACCTGCTCGGCGGTGGTCGCCGGCGGGCTCCCGGATCGGTTGGCGCTGGTGCCGGTGACGGGACCCGTCTGTTTCAGGAGCGCTGTCAGCGGAGCACAAGAGCTGAGCCGCACGCCCACCAGTCCGCTTCCCGCTGTGAGGTTGGAGGGCAGCGACGGATGGGCCGGCAGCAGTATGGTCAGGGCTCCGGGCCAGAACGCTTCGGCCAAGATCTGTCCCACCCGCGGCATGTCGGCCGCCAGCAGAGGAAGTTGACCGACCTCTCCGATGAGCACCAGGATCGGTTTCCCGTCCTCCCGGTTCTTGACCAAGAGCAAACGGTCGACGGCGCCGGCATCGAACGGACTTGCCCCCAGGCCGTAGTAGGTCTCGGTCGGTATGGCGATGAGGCCCCCGCCCTGGATCACGGAACCGACGGCGGGAGCCAGAGCCGGCAAAGTGGTCAGGGAAAATGGATGAACGGTGGCCATGAGCGGCACGCGAGACTCAACGCGGTGTGCGAAGGCTCAACGCTCGATGGGCGATATCCCGGCGGTAGTGGCATCCTTCAAACGAGAGCGTGCGGGCGGCGCGATAGGCCGTCTGCTGAGCCGCCGAGATCTCGGGGCCCACGCCGGTAATACCCAGGACGCGCCCGCCGGCAGTCACGACTACTTCTCGATCGAGGGCCGTTCCCGCGTGGAAAATGATGGCGTGCTCAGTGAGCGTCTCCGTCAAACCACGAATGGGCACGCCGGTCCGGTATGGACCGGGATACCCCTCCGACGTCATCACGACACAGACCGCCGCGCCCTTCCGCCAGTCCACGGTGAGCTGATCCAATCGATGTTCCACGACCGCTTCAATCACTTCGAGGAGGTCGGTGTTCAACAGCGGCAGCACCACCTGCGTTTCCGGGTCGCCCATCCTGGCATTGAATTCCAGCACATACGGCACCCCTTTAACGACCATCAGGCCGGCGTACAAGACCCCTTGGAACGGCGAACCGATCTTGGAAAGATGGGCCACGATCGGCTCCAGAATCTGCGTGCGGACCTGATCCTGAAGCTCCGGTGTGCCGAGCGGCGCGGGGGCATAAGCGCCCATTCCTCCGGTGTTGAGGCCGGTGTCTCCGTCCCCGATCCGCTTGTGGTCCTGAGCCGGCGGCATTGGTACGACCGTGCGGCCGTCGGTAAAGGCCATGATCGTCAACTCTTCTCCGGCCAGAAATTCCTCGATCAGCACTTCCTTCCCCGCCTCCCCGAAGACGGCCTTCTCCATGCAATCGACGATCGCCTGCCGTGCCTGCTCGTGCGTCGCGGCGACGATGACACCCTTGCCCTGCGCGAGGCCGTCTGCCTTGATGACCATCGGGAGGTCGTGTTCACGTGCATACGCGAGCGCCGCCGCGGCGTCGGTAAAGCTGTTCGCGCGTGCGGTGGGAATGCCCGCACGTTGCATGATGTCCTTGGAGAAGCTCTTACTGGCTTCCAGGCGCGCCGCATTCCTGGTCGGACCGAATATCTTGAGACGATGTTTGCGAAACTCGTCGGCGATGCCCAGGGCGAGCGGCGCTTCGGGTCCGACGACGGTCAAGTCGATGTGGTTGCGGACGACGAAGTCTTGCAGCGCTGGAATGTCATGGGCGGCAATCGGCACGCAGGTCGCGATCGATGCGATGCCGGCGTTACCGGGGGCGCAAAAGATGGCCGGCTTCCGGGGACTCTGCCCGAGTTTCCACACGATGGCATGTTCGCGTCCTCCGCTTCCGACGACGAGAATCTTCATGACAGCTCGCCATGCCGTTCGGACAAAGACCAACTGGAGCGCTTGCAGGACGACGGCAGCCGACAGGGTGCTGACACGTCAGTTGGAAGGCATACCAACGCTCTGGGCCGTGACGGTCCGAGTCTGGTGCGTGGGGCCGGCATCCGTCAGTGGCGGAAGTGGCGCATGCCCGTGAGGATCATCGCCATGCCGTGCTCATCCGCGGCCTTGACGATCTCTGCGTCGCGAATCGATCCCCCGGGTTGAATCACCGCGGTGATGCCGGCCTGCGCCGCCGCGTCGAGCCCGTCCCGGAACGGAAAGAACGCGTCCGACGCCATGACGCAGCCTTTGACGGGGATCTGCGCCTTCATCGCGGCCAGCTTGACGCTGTCCACCCGACTCATTTGTCCGGCGCCGATCCCGACCGTCTGGCCGGGTTTGGCATAGATGATGGCATTGGACTTGACGTGCTTGCAGACCTTCCAGGCGAACGCGCAGGCCGCAAATTCTTCGTCCGTGGGCTTCCGGACCGTGGGAACTGTCAGAGATCGCAGATCCGCGAGCGCACCAAGGTCGCGATCCTGAACGATCAGGCCGCCGACCAGTTTTTTCAAGTCATAGCCCTCTTGTGTGACCTTGATCAACGGCCCTACATCGAGAAGCCGCAGATCTTTCTTGCGCTTGAGTTCGGCCAGCGCGTCGTCCGCAAACCCCGGCGCCACGACCACCTCCACGAACGTGGACGTAATCTCCTTGGCGGCGGCGAGATCCACCGGGCGGTTGAAGGCGATGACGCCTCCGAAGGCCGAAACAGGATCGGTTTCACGGGCTTTGACATAGGCTTCCACCGGCGTGGCTCCCAAGGCGACGCCGCAGGGATTATTGTGCTTGATGATGGCGACCGCCGTGTCGTCGTATTCCTTGGCCAATTCCAGCGCGGAATTCGCATCGAGGAAATTGTTGTACGACATCGCCTTTCCGTGGAGAATCCTGCCGCGCGAGACGGACGGTTCCTGGGAGTGGAGCTCGCGATAGAACGCGCCCTGTTGATGGGGATTTTCCCCGTACCGGAGCGTCTCCGCGAGTTCGTATTGCAGGGACAGCATCTTCGGAAACTTGGCGGCGCCTTGGATCTGTCTTTCGAGATAGCCGGCGATCACGCCGTCATAGCGCGCCGTGTGCTGGAACACTTTCATGGCCAACTCACGGCGTAACGCTTTCGTATCGCCCGTGCCTTTGGCGGCTTCGAGCACGCGAGGATAGTCGGCCGGATCGACGACGACAAAGACGTCTTCATGGTTCTTGGCCGCCGACCGCAGCATCGAAGGACCGCCAATGTCGATGTTTTCAATGGCGTCCTCGAACGGACAATCGGGTTTGGAGATAGTGGCCTCGAAGGGGTAGAGATTGACGACGACCACGTCGATGGGACCGATGTTGTGTTGCTTCATTTGGTCGACGTGCGCTGGAACAGAGCGGCGTCCCAACAGGCCGCCGTGAATTTTCGGATGCAGCGTCTTGACCCGGCCGTCCAGAATTTCCGGTGATCCGGTATAGGCGGCCACGTCGGTGACCTTGACGCCGGCGTCGCGCAAGGCCTTGGCCGTCCCTCCTGTCGAAAGAATCTCGGCCCCCAAGGCTTCGAGTCCCTTGGCTAGGTCCACGATTCCGGTCTTGTCCGATACGCTGATCAACGCCCGCTTGATGCTGGCCATAGTCTGACTCCTTGGGATTGCCCTTTGAAGTGGTGCATGCGTGGGAAGGTGCACGGAGGATAGCAAATGGAAGTCCGGAACTTCAAGACGCTCGCCGTGAGACTGTTTCACGCGCCGGTCAGCATCTGCCGAGCGGTTGTCGCCGGGACTGTGACTCGATAAGATGCCGCCACGATGGCCGAGCCGCGTCCCCTTCTCTATCTTTCCCGACTCTTGCCGGAACCGGTGATGGCGGCGATCCGTGAGCGCTACCGGTTGCTGGCCGAACCGGTAGAGGCCTCGCCATCCTCTGCCGCACTCCGTCAGGGATTGCACGAGGTGGCCGCGGCGATCGTCACGCTATCCGAGCGTATTGACGCGCAGACTCTGGCCGGCGCGTCCCGGCTCCAAGTTCTGGCCAACTACGCGGTCGGGTACAACAACATCGATCTTGCCGCGGCTGGAAGCCGCGGAGTGATCGTCACGAATACTCCGGATGTCCTGACCGACGCCACGGCGGACCTGACCTGGGCGCTCATGATGGCCGCTGCCCGTCGGATTGTGGAAGGCGACGCGCTGGTGCGGGCGGGAACCTGGACCGGTTGGACGGCCACACAACTTCTGGGCGCCGAGGTCGCCGGTCGGACGTTGGGCATCATCGGGATGGGCAGGATCGGGCAGGCTGTCGCCCGCCGTGCCGACGGATTTCGCATGCCGGTGCGCTATTACAGCCGGCGTCCTCTACTCGACTCGCCTCCCGGCGCTCAATGGGAACCCGCCTCGCTGCCTGATCTACTCCGCGGCTCCGACTTTGTCTCGATCCATGTGCCGCTGAACGAGGAGACGCGGCGCCTTATCGGAGCGCCGGAATTGGCGTTGATGCGACGGACGGCCATCCTCGTCAATACGGCCAGGGGACCGATCGTCGACGAAGCGGCATTGGTGGACGCGTTGGAGCGTCGCGCGATCGCCGGAGCGGGTCTCGACGTCTATGAAGAGGAACCGCGCGTGCATCCCGGGCTGCGGATATTGCCGCAGGTCGTGTTGCTGCCGCATCTCGGGTCGGCGACCTGGTTTGCGCGGGTGCAGATGGGGATGATCTGCCTGGCCAACGTGGATGCGGTTCTGGCCGGCCGGCCGGCGCCGAACCCTGTGACGTGATCCGGCTAGCTGGCGTATCCGAAGGCTTTGGCGGCGGGATCAGCAACGGGATGTTCGGCGCGAATTGAGGACAACCGCTCCGGAACGTCGTGAAAGGTGGGGATCGATTCGAACATCGTGACGGCCTGCTCCCACTGAGCCTGTTGCTCGTACAGCAATCCCAGCTCATACCGAATGGCTTGGCCTTTGGCCCCCTGGCATCGGGAATCCGTCAACAGGCGCTCCAATTGGCTGCTGGCGGCGTCGGCCTGCCCGCGTTCTTTGAGACAGACGGCGGTCATGAGACAGGAATCGAGGAACACGGCCGATGACGTCATGGCGATCGAGAATTCCTCCTGGGCCTCATCGAGAAGGCCCATGTTCTTGTAAGCCACGCCGAGAGTGTAATGCACTTCCGGATCGAGTCCGTCGCCTGCCGTTTCGCCGGCTCGTTCTGGCAGAGCAGTCTGATCGTTCTCCGAGTGGAACAACGCCGCCAATTTCTCGACAAGCGGATTGGCCGGTGCCAGC
>Ga0268299_1004349_pt1 | contig 11193 bp, 11 predicted proteins | sample NOBtaG_FD_193484 | JGI IMG/M metagenome (GOLD analysis project Ga0268299, IMG submission 193484) | Activated sludge microbial communities from bioreactor in Nijmegen, Gelderland, Netherland - NOB reactor | ecosystem: Engineered > Bioreactor > Aerobic > Activated sludge | place: Netherlands... | reverse complement strand
CGGCGCGCGGCGCCGGGTTGCTCAAGTTTGAAAACGCCGAGGATGCGTTTCGCACGTTTTTCGGACTGGTCGCGCGCGACGTGCACATTCGTTTGCTGCTCGGCGAGCGCTTGAAGCTCGATCGCGCGGCGATCGCGGCGGAGGCGGCGCGCGCGGTCGAACAGTTTTTGGTTTTGCATCAGCCGGCCAAACGCGCCGGCTAGTTTGGAAGTGGTGGAGGAGAAGTCCCATGCGTGTGTATTACGATCGCGACGCTGATCTCGCGCTCATTCAAGGCAAGAAAGTCGCCATCGTCGGCTATGGCAGCCAAGGGCATGCGCACGCGCTGAATCTGCGCGACAGCGGCGTGAAGGACGTGATGGTGGCGCTGCGCGCGTCGTCCGTCGGCGTTGCGAAGGCCAAGAGCGAAAAGCTCAACGTCGTTTCGGTGAAGGAAGCGGCGCAGGCGGCGGACGTGATCATGGTGCTCGCGCCCGATGAAGTGCAGGCCGAGATTTACGCCAACGAAATCGCGCCCTCGATGAAGGCAGGCAAGACGCTGCTGTTCGGGCACGGCTTCAACATTCACTTCAAGCTGATCGAAGCGCCGGCCGATGTGGACGTCGGCATGGTGGCTCCCAAAGGGCCGGGGCACACGGTGCGCGGCGAATACCTCAAGGGCGGCGGTGTGCCCTGCCTCGTGGCCGTGCATCAAAATCCGAGCGGCAAGGCGCTTGAGCTTGCGCTCTCGTATGCGTCGGCGATCGGCGGCGGGCGTTCGGGTGTGATCGAAACCAATTTCCGCGAAGAATGCGAGACGGATTTGTTCGGCGAGCAGGCCGTGCTCTGCGGCGGCCTCGTCGGCCTCATCCAAGCCGGTTTCGAGACGCTGGTGGAAGCGGGCTACGCGCCGGAGATGGCGTATTTCGAGTGCCTGCACGAAGTGAAGCTGATCGTCGATCTCATCTATGAAGGCGGGATCGCGAACATGAACTACTCGATCTCGAACACGGCAGAGTATGGCGAATATCGCACCGGGCCGCGCATCGTGACGCCGGAGACGAAGGCGGAAATGAAGCGCGTGCTCGATGACATTCAGTCGGGCCGCTTCGCGCGCGATTGGATGCTCGAAAACAAGGTCGGCCAGCCGAGCTTCAAGGCCACGCGCCGCCAACTCAGCGAACACCAGATCGAAGAAGTCGGCGCGCGTCTGCGCGGCATGATGCCGTGGATTTCGAAGAACAAGCTGGTGGACACGGCGAAGAACTAAGGTTCTTACCAGGGCTAAATCCGGCGCGCCTCGCTTCGGTGAGGCGCGCCTTTGTTTTGGAGTTTCGACATGCGTATCGGCACGCCGCTTTCGCCTTCGGCGCTCAAGGTCATGCTCTTGGGCGGGGGTGAACTGGGCAAAGAGGTGGTGATCGCCCTGCAACGGCTCGGGGTGGAGACGATCGTCGTCGATCGCTACGCCAACGCGCCGGCGCAGCAGGTCGCGCATCGCGCGCATGTGATCGACATGACGGACGCGAAGGCGGTGCGTGCGCTGGTCGAGAAGGAGAAGCTCGATCTGATCGTGCCGGAGATCGAGGCGATCGCGACCGATGAGCTGGTGCGCATCGAGGCCGATAAGCTCGCGCGCGTGATCCCCACGGCGAACGCCGCGCACATCACGATGAACCGCGAGCGGATCCGCGTGCTGGCGGCGGAGACGCTGGGGCTTGCGACTTCGAAATATGCGTTCGCGTCGTCGCTGGAAGACCTGCAGGCGGCGATCGATGGCGGGATTGGTTATCCGTGTTTCGTGAAGCCGGTGATGTCGTCCTCCGGCAAGGGGCAGAGCCGCCTCAAGGGGCCCGGCGATGTCGCGAGCGCGTGGGAGAAGGCGCTTTCGGCGGGGCGCGTGAAACAAATGCGCGTGATCGTGGAAGCGCAAGTCGCTTTCGAGTTCGAGATCACGTTGCTCACCGTGCGCGCGGCGGGCGGCACGCAATTTTGTGAACCGATCGGGCATGTGCAGGTCGATGGCGATTACGTAGAGAGCTGGCAGCCGCAGAAGATGAGCGCGCTGGCGTTGGAAAGATCTCGCGAGATCGCGGGCAAGGTGACCGAGGCGCTGGGCGGCTATGGCGTGTTCGGCGTGGAGCTGTTCGTGAAGGGCGATGACGTGTGGTTCTCGGAAGTCAGCCCGCGCCCGCACGATACGGGGCTGGTGACGCTCGGCACGCAGCATCAGAGCGAGTTTGAACTGCATGCGCGCGCCATTCTTGGGCTGCCGGTCGATACGCGTCTGCGCGCGCCGGGCGCCTCGGCGGTGATCTATGGCGGCATGGAAGCCGCGGGCATCGCGTTCGAGGGCGTCGCCGAGGCGCTCGCGGTTCCCGATACGGAGCTGCGGCTGTTCGGCAAGCCGGAGAGTTTCGCCAAGCGCCGGATGGGCGTGGCCGTCTCGCGCGGCGCCGATACGGATGAAGCGCGGGCGCGCGCGAAGAAGGCGGCCGGCGCGGTCAAGCCGGTGCGCGGCTAAGCCGGATTTCTGCGCCAGGGGATTGGCAAGCGCGCGCTAAGCGCGTCACATGCCGCCCCAAGAGAGGCGCATATGAGCGACGCTTTCCCGAACATCCCGGCGCCGCCGCATCTTGGCGGGTGCCTTTGCGGCGCGGCGCGCTACAAGCTGGAAGCGCGTCCGCGCGCCATCAATGCGTGCCATTGCATGGACTGCAAGAAGCTCTCGGGCGCGACGCACATTCTGATGCTGATCGCGGATACGGACTCGTTCATTCACGAACGCGGCGAAGTCGAACGCTATCGCAAGCGCGCCGATAGCGGGCGCGAGGTCGATATCGTGCGCTGTGCGCGCTGTGGCGTTCGGATGTGGCACGAGCCGGTCGCCTCGCCGGAGTTTCGCTTTGTTGCGGCTGGCACGCTTGATAATCCGCAATGGGCTTCGCCTACGTCCCATATCTGGCTGCAATCGATCTCGCCGGGCGTGCTGATCGCGCCTGAGACGTTGCTTGTCGATGCGCAGCCCGAGAACCGGCAGATGCTGATCGCGGCGTTCGAAGGTATTCACGGCGTCCAGCGATAGCGTGCGACGGAAAGTGCGCGCCCGTGCGTTCAACGCGGGGAGGCGGTTCATGAGCATCACACGGCGCACGATTCTGGCGGCAGGCGCCGCGGCGGCCGCGAGCCCCGCCTTCGGGCAGGAGAGCACGTTTCGGGCTGCGGCCGCGTATTCCGCCGAACGGCGCGGGATTTCGATGCTCGTGATGCGCGCGGGCGAGGTGGTGTTCGAAGATTACCCGAACGGCGGCGCGGCCGATCGCTTCCATGAATTGGCGAGCGGCACGAAGAGCTTCTGCGGCGTGATCGCGGCGCTTGCGGTTAAGGATGGTCTGCTCGCACTCGATGAGGCCTGCGCGGAGACGCTGCATGAATGGCGCGGCGATGCGCGGCGCGCGATCACGATCCGGCAGCTGTTGTCGCTCACGAGCGGCCTTGCGCCCGGGCGGATCGGGATGCCGCCGGGCTACGAAGAAGCGGTTTCGACGCCGCTGCGCGATGCGCCGGGCGCGGTGTTTCAGTATGGGCCCGCGCCATTTCAGATTTTCGGCGAGATCATGAAGCGCAAGCTCGCCGCGTCGCGCCAGAACTCTGATCCGACGGAATATCTGCGCGCGCGCGTGCTGGCCCCGGAATACATTTCGATCGGCCAATGGCGGCGTGGGCGCGACGGCAATCCGCTCTTGCCGCAGGGCGCTGCGCTCACCGCGCGCAACTGGGCCAAGTTCGGCGACTTCGTGATGCGGCGCGGCGAGCGGTTTCTCGACGCCGATGCGCTTGCCGCGAATTTCGTCCCGACGCGCGCCAATCCTGGCTATGGCTTGAGCTGGTGGTTGTTGCGGCCGGGCCTGCGTGGGCCAACACGTTCAATGCCGATCGATGCGCCTGCTGATCTCGCGCGCCGCTTCGATGTGCGCATGGCCGCGGGCGCGGGCGATCAGCGGCTCTATCTCATCCCGCCGCTCGAAACCGTGATCGTGCGTCAGGCGGACGGGATCATCGAAGCCATGCTCGGGCGCCGGCGCGGGCCGGCTTACTCGGACGCGGCGTTCTTGCGGTTAGCGCTCGGCGCTTAGCGCCTACCAGCGCACGTTGTCGCCCATCCAGTCGCCGGCGCGCACGAGGGCGTCGACGATGCCGGGCTCCAAGCTTGAATGGCCCGCGTCCGGCACGATCTCGAGATGCGCGTGCGGCGCGGCTTTCTTCAGCTTCCACGCGGAATCGAGCGGCGTGCACATGTCGTAGCGGCCGTGGACGATGCGGATCGGAATGTCGCGCAGCTTCTCGGCGGCCTGCTCGATCAGCCAGCCGTCCTTCGGGAAGAAGCCCTTGTTGACGAAGTAGTGCGTCTCGATGCGCGCGAACGCGTCGACGAAGCGATCGTCATTGAAGCGCGGCGGCAACGCGGCGGGGCCAGCGAACGAAATGGATTCACCTTCCCAGCGCGACCAGGCGCGCGCCGCGACGATGCGCGTGTCGCGGTCCTCGCTGTTGAGGCGCTTGTGAAAGGCCTGCAGAAGATCGCCGCGCTCTTCGAGCGGGATTGGCGCAAGGAAGCGATCGAACGCATCCGGGAAGACGTTGCTGGCGCCTTGCTGATAGAACCAGTCGATCTCGTGCTTGGTGATCAGGAAGATGCCGCGCAGCACCAGGCCCGCGACGCGATCCGGGTGCTTCACCGCGTAGGAGAGCGCGAGCGTCGAGCCCCACGAGCCGCCGAACACCACCCATTTATCGACGCCCGCGCGCTCACGGATCAGCTCCATGTCGGCGACGAGATCCCAGGTCGTGTTTTCACGAAGGTCCGCGTGCGGGGTCGAGCGACCGCAGCCGCGCTGATCGAACGCGATGGTGCGGAAGCGCTGCGCATCGAAAAAGCGGCGCATCTCGGGCGAGAGCCCGCCGCCCGGCCCGCCATGCAGCGCGATGACCGGTCGCCCGTTCGGCCGGCCGCTCTCTTCCACGTAGATCGTGTGGATGTCCGAGACTTTGAGCATCTCGCTGCGCGAGGGCTCAATGGCGGGGTAGAGGTCACGGCGCGGAGGCTGGACGGGCGCGTTCATGGCTCCGGGGATACGGGCGCCCGGGCGCGGCGGCAAGGCCGCGCGCTCAGCAGGGGTGATTACAGAGTGGGGAGGTAGAGCGCGCGGGCGGCGGCCCCCAGGCGCAGGATTTCCCAGATGCGCGCTTCGAGCGCCTCGGCCCAGTCGAATGGGCTCGTCTCAAGCCAGGCGTGCAATTCTGTGAGGAGCGCCTTGAGCTCATTGGTCTCCGCTTGCAGCACGTCGACGCGCAAAGACGCGCGCTCGCCGCGCGCCGCTTCGGCGACGCGCGCGCGCAGCGGTTCAGGGAGCGCGTGTCCGGCCGCCTGCGCAAACAGCGCGCGGATCGCGTCTTGCTCGCTCACCAGCGTTTCGGCCGCGCGGTCGGCTTCCTGCGACATGAGGATGAGCAGCATGCCGAGCGTGCCCATGCTGGCCATCGCGTAGCTTTCGCCGCGCATGTTGGGCAGCGCCGCGCGGATGGTGGCGGCGGCGCCGGCGAGCAGTTGCGGGATCGAGGGGCGCATCAGAGGCCTCCGCGCTTGGCGCCGGCGAGCCGGTCGGCGACGATCTGGTTGTGGCGCGTGAGGCAGTACCAGCCGGAGAAAGCGAGGATCGGATCGGTGTTCTTGCCGTCGACGACGGTCTTCGATGACGAAATCCAGATCGCGAGGCCCTTGAGGCTCGCGAACAGCGACCACCAGCGGAAGCGCTCTGCGTCGAAATCCTGATCGGCGGCGTCTTCCCAGAGTTCGACGGCGTCGTTCATCGGCAGCAGGCCGGCCGCGAGATCTTTGCGCCCTTGCGCCCAGAGCGGATCGAGCGCCCAGCCAAGGTCCTCCATCGGGTCGCCGATATGCGCCATTTCCCAATCGAGCACGGCTTTGATCGCGCCTTTGCCGTCATGCAGGAAATTGCCGATGCGATAGTCGCCGTGGACGATCGCGAGCTTGCGCGGCGGGGGCGGCGGATTGGCGCGCAGGCGCCGGATGGCGGCCTCCGCGATCGGTTGCGGCTCGAGCGCATCCATCGCGATGACGTTGGCCCAATGATCCAACTCGCGCTTCCAGCATTCTTCCGGCGGCGGCGCGATGGCGACCTTCGCAAGCTCGCTCGCGTGCGGATCGATCGCGTGGATGCGGCCAAGGATGGAGAAGAACTCCTTGCCGATCGCGGCGCTGTGCTCGCCGAACGCGTTCGGGTTGAACGGCGAGCCCGCGGCCGCGTTCTCAATGCGCTCCATCACGAAGAACGGCGCGCCGAGCGTGGCAGGGTCCGTCACCAACGCGACGGGGCGCGGGGCGGGGATGTTCTGGTTCTGCACGCTCTTGTACGCGGCGAACTCCAGTGCGCGGTCTGTGTCGATCAAGCTGTCGGGCGGATCGCGCCGGAGGATGTAGCCGCGCTTGCCGGCGCTGGTGGTCACGTCGAACGAGTACGTCTGCCGCGACGCGCCGCCGTGAATGCGCACGACGTTCTCGATCTTCGCGGCCTTCACGCCAAGCGTGTGCGCAAGAAACGCTTCGAGCTTTTGTGTTTCGGCGGGGGTGAACATAGCGCGCTATCGGGTGTTATTCGGCGCCGTCCAATATGCCCTTAAACCCGCTCGGGCTGTGGGGGCCGATGACGAGCTGTTCGAAGGCGCTGACGCCTTCGATGCGTTCGCCGTCCGATTCCAGCACGGCTTTCGAGATTTCCTGGATGTGCAGGTTCTGTGGTTCGAGCGGGTTGAGGTCTTTCGGGCGGAAGCTTTCGCGCGCGACGGCGAGCGGGCCTTTGAACTGCCCGTGGCCCCATTCGGGGTGCCCATAGCCGATGCCCTTCATTTGGAAGGTTTCGACCGGCGTCCATGACACGCGCACGTCTTTACCGGCGTGCGTCTTTGCGGTGAGGCCCATTTTCGCGGCGTGGCGTTTGCCTTTGGCCCACGTCATCTCAAATTTTTCGCCGATGAGGTGGGCGTGTTCGGTCGCGTTGCCGCCGTCGGTCGCGAGCGCGGCGCGCGTATTCCAGGCGTCGCCTGCGCCATCTTCATTCACATGCGCGTAGAGCGCGCGGTCTTTGAAATGCGTCGGCGCCCAGATCCAGTAAAACTGCGGCGACTGCACCGGCGGCGTCGGTTGCGGATCGGCGGCGCCAATGGGGCGCACGCCCCAGGAGCGATCGCGCACGCCCGGCGCTGCTTTGTACTCGACCCGCTTGCCGTCGATCTCGACCCAGCCCGTCCAGCGCACGGCTTGCGTGAAGCGCGTCACGTCCATCATCAGTCGCGGGCCGTTGCGGCGCGTGAAGCGCGGCTCTTGCAGTGGGAAGGAGCGACCTTCCATCACGATATCGGCTTTGACGCCTTCGCCATCGATCTTGAGGCGCAGTTTCTGCAGCGGCTCGATGACTTCGATCGTGATCGGCCCGCAGGTGAGGTTCATACGTTCCATCTCGAGGATGCGCGAGGCGTGCACGCTGATCTGCTCGCCATCGCGTAGCGCCGAGAAGTGCGCGTCGCACACGTTGAGGTGCGGATAGACGCCGAACGCGACGGAGAAGAAGTTCGACCCGTCTTCCTGCATGCCGTTGAAGAAGTAGCGGTCGTAGAAATTCCGGTCGGTGCCGGAGAAGGCGATCGGGTCCGGCGTTTGGTGGATCGGATATTCGTCGCCCTTGGTCAGCACCGGCATTCTCCCTTATACGCCTCCACTATTCCTGCCGGGCGTGACGAGTTCAACCGCGCGCCGCCGCTTGCCGATGGGGAAGCCACATGAACGCGGATGAGCTCAACGACTTCTTCCCGCAGGCCTTTCCGGGGATGGACCCGGCCTCGCGCCCGATCGACTACGCCGACGGCAAGCGCGCGGTGGTGCGGCGGCGATTTGCTGACGATCAATTGCGCCCCGGCGGAACGATCTCTGGGCCGACGATGATGGGGCTCGCCGATCAAGCGGTGTATGCGCTCGTGCTCTCCGCCATCGGCAAGGTCCCGCTCGCGGTGACCACGAACTTGTCGATCAACTTCCTGCGCAAGCCGGAGCCACGCGATCTGATTGCGGAGGCGCGCATGCTCAAGCTCGGCAAAGCCCTCGCCGTCGCGGATGTGGAAATTCGGTCCGAGGGCTCGGACGACGTTGTGGCGCATGCGGTGGTCACGTATTCGATCCCGCCGAACCGGTGATCTGATGAAGCTCTATCTCGCGCTCGCCGCCATTTCTGGATTCCTCGCCGTCGCCATCGGCGCGTTCGGCGCGCATGGCATTCAGGATCAGCGCGCCAAAGAGCTGATCGACATCGGCGTGAAGTATCAGATGTTCCACACGCTGGCGGTGCTGCTGATCGCGTGGCTGGCGCAGCGCGAAGGCGTGTGGGCTTCGCCGCTGTGGCTCGCGGGCATCGTGCTGTTTTCCGGCTCGCTCTACGCGATGGCGTTTGGCGCGCCGCGCATGTTGGGCATGGTGACGCCGATTGGCGGCGTGTTCTTCCTCGCCGGCTGGGCGGCGCTGTTGATCGCCGTGCTGCGGCGGTGAGACCGCCGAGTAAGGACACGCTTCAATCGCCCGGCGCGCGCCTCACGCTCACGATGAGCGCGTGGTTTTGTGCGTGGGGCATCACCACGCCGTTTCTGCCGCGCTGGCTCGAGGTTGAGCGTGGGCTTTCGGGCGTGGAGATCGGCGCGGTGCTCGCGTCTGCGCAGCTCGTACGCATTTTTACGGGGCCTGCGATCGCGGCGTGGGCCGATGGCTTCAAGGATCGCCGCACGCCGCTGCGCATTTTGATTGTCGCGACGTTCGCGGCGTACGCGCTGTTTCTGCTGGTCGCGCAGGGTTTCTGGTCGCTGTTTTTTCTATGCTTTGCGTGCACGACGCTTGGCCAAGCGGTCGGGCCGCTGCTTGAAGGCGCGGCGCTCCGGGCGGGGCAAGACGGGCGCGTGCCGTTTGGCGTCGCGCGCGGGATCGGCTCTTCGTTTTACATTCTCGGGAATATCGGCGGTGGCGCGCTTGTCGCCGCAATCGGTCTGATCGCGGTGCCGGTGTGGACTCTGGGGTGCCTCGCGATCGTGCTGCTCGCGGTGACGAACCTTTTGTCACACGATCCTGCGCCGGAGATGGGCGGCGGGTTTCGTCACCGGTTGAAAGGCGGGCTCGCGATCGCGCGTCAGCCGCGCTTCCTGCTGCTGTTCTTCGGCGTCGGGCTCATCCTCGCCGGGCACGCGTTCTACTACGGCTTCTCCACGATCATCTGGCGCGCGCAAGGCGTGCCGGCGACGACCGTTGGGTATCTCTGGGCGATCGGCGTTGCGTTCGAAGTGGCGCTTCTCTTCACGCTGCCGCGCATCGAGCGCTACCTGAAGCCGGAATCGCTGATCTTGATCGGCGGCGTCGCCAGCATCGTGCGGTGGAGCGGGCTCGCATTCGCGCCGACGGGCGCGTGGCTCTGGCCGTTGCAGCTGCTGCACGCGCTGACGTTCGCGCCGGTGCATGTCGGCGCGCTGCGGATCATTCAACGCGATGCGCCAGAAGAGCATTCGCTGTTTCTGCAAACCGCGCACGCGGCGCTGCATGGCGGCATTCTGATCGGCGGCGCGATGCTGGCATCAGGCTGGCTCTACGACCATGTCCATGCGGCCGGCTATTGGGCCATGAGCGCGCTTTGCGTGATCGGGCTTTTGCTGATGTGGCGTTTCAGAAATGCGACGGCGCGCGCAGGAGAACCTGCGCGCGCCGCTTAGGGGTGCTTGTGCTTGTGCTAAGCGACTAGGCGAGCGCCGCGTCGATCAGGAGGTAGGCGCGGACGAGATCCGAACCCTTGCCTTCGGTCTTGGTCAGATCCGGGCGGGCGCGGAAGTCGTTGGCGACGACCTTTGCGTCTTCGTTTCGCTTCACGTAGCGGGCGATGCGGCTGACCGCGACCGGGGCAGCTTCCGCAACCGCACGGCGGCGCGCCGTGGCGCCAAGGCGCGAGCGGTGCGCGATGGCTTCCAGCGCTTGCGCATCGAGCGTCGCGTCCAGCGAGACGCCAGCGGCGCACACCAGTTCGATCGCTTCGCTCTTCAGCGCCGCATCCGGATCGGCCGCCGGCGTGCCGAAATCGGCGAGCGCGAAGGCGTCCATGTTGTCGTCCGCGTTGGCGGCTTCGTATTGCGGCTCATCTTCTTGCGGGCCGAAGTTCGACCAGGACGAGAAGCCCTTGAAGCCAGCGAAGCGGCCGCCAGCGGCTTTGCGCTCGACTTGGCGCTCAACCACGCGCTCGGCGCGGCGCGATTGCGCGGCTTCGGCGGCGGCGTAGAGCGTCGCGTCAGAGAACGCTTCGTTAGCGACGCGCTCGATCGGGCGCTCCATGGTGCGTTCGATGGTGCGTTCCACCGGACGTTCCATCGTGCGTTCGATCGTGCGCTCGACGACGCGCTCGGCCACCGGAGCGGCCTTCTTGTGCGTCGCCGTCATCGCGAGGGCGCCGAGGCGCTTCTCGATCGAGGCGGCGTGACGGTCGGCAGCGGCTTGCGCATCTTCCGAGGCGGCGCGCGCTTCAACGGCGGCTTCCCGGAGTTTGGCGAGCGTCGTCACGGCCGCGTCTTGCAGCGCGACGGTTTCGGCGCGGATGAACTGCGCGGCGCGCTTGGCTTCGAAGACGGCGTGCTGCGTCGTCTCACGCACGGCGTTGGCCGTGGTGTTGGCGGCGACAGTGGCGTCTTCAGCGGCGCGGCGCGCGGCGTCGGTGAGCTTGGTGGCTTCCGAGAGGCCATCGAGTACACCGCCCATCGTGGCGTCGAGGTTGTGCGACGCGGCGTGCGCTTCTTCGGCGGCTTCGTGGAACGCGGCGGTGCGCTGCGCCATCACTTGCGCCGAGGCTTGGAACGCGTGGAGGTGATTTTCAAGCGCGTCTTCCGCCGAGCTCATCTCGGTTTTCACGAGCTTGGAGGCTTCGCGCATCAGGCGGACTTGGCGGCCGACCGAGTTGGCGAAATCATGCGTTTGGCCCTTGAGCTCATCGCTGAGCGCCAGGAACGCTTCACGCTCACGCGCCAGGTCGCCGACGAGATCGGCGGCGCTTTCACGCGTTTCCGCAAGCGCTTGGCTGAACATCACGGCGTTGCGTTGCGCGGCCGATTCCAGTTCGGTCAAAC
>Ga0268299_1004348_pt1 | contig 11193 bp, 11 predicted proteins | sample NOBtaG_FD_193484 | JGI IMG/M metagenome (GOLD analysis project Ga0268299, IMG submission 193484) | Activated sludge microbial communities from bioreactor in Nijmegen, Gelderland, Netherland - NOB reactor | ecosystem: Engineered > Bioreactor > Aerobic > Activated sludge | place: Netherlands... | reverse complement strand
AGCCACTATTGCCGAAAGCATTGACAGAATTATTAAGTCAATAGTGATTGAAAATGGTAAGCCTATAATCGATTGGCAGAATAAATCAGATGTGCAGGGTAGAATCAAAATTGAAATTGATGATTACCTGTTTGAACTCAAAGCACAGCAAGGAATTGATTTGCCGCTTGACCTTATTGATGACTTAGTTGAAGAATGCCTTAAAATTGCAAAGCTGCGTTATGTTTAAGGAAGCAGAAGTATCTCATCATACGATAACGTTCGGCTCAAAGCGCATTCCTTTTAGCCTTTCTTTTAGCAATAGAAAGTCGTTAGGCATAAAGGTCTATCCGGATAGTACGGTTCAGGTTGCAGCCCCAATGGATGCAAGTCATGAAAAAGTTAAACTCAAGGTGAAGGAAAAAGCTCCGTGGATACTAAAACAGCAATATGAATTTCTCTCCTACTATCCATTAACACCACCCCGTAAATATATCAGTGGCGAAACACACCTTTACCTGGGAAGACAATACAAACTTAAAATCGTTTCTGGTAAAGAGAACAATGTATCCCTTTATAGGGGAAAGCTATTGCTAACATTGAAAAACAATGCTTCAGCAAAGCAAATACTGAATGATTGGTATCGGCAAAAAGCAGCAATACTTTTTGAAGAAGCAGTAAAAAAGATTCTGCCTCGTTTTAAGAAATACAACCTCTCGCAACCAGTAATTCAAATAAGAACAATGCCCACACGCTGGGGAAGCTGCACAGCTAAAGGGAAAATAATTCTCAACCCGGATTTAGCCAAGGCTTCAAAAGGATGCATTGAGTATGTGATAATCCACGAACTATGTCACCTTGTTCACCACAACCACACTAAAGCATTCTACACCTTACAGGAAAAGACAATGCCCGACTGGCGCAAGTGGAAAGACCGATTAGAAACCACTCTAAATTAAAATACAATGCAGCAGCAAAACTTATATTTTAATGTTATTGAATTTGATTGGCCTAAAGCGCCAATTACCATGTACTTTAGTCTTTCAGAATTGCAGTACTCCAAGCGCATTCACAAATCTGCTTTTCCAGAAAACATAGAGTCAATTTTTCCAATTATTAATTCAGATAACACGGAGTTTGTCTATAGCACATTCACGCAAAAATTGGATGATACTTACCCACTGCAGGTAGACCTCAGCAATACCAACGCGGAATTTGCTAAACATTATTATCGTGATTTGCTGCGGTATTACTTCAAAAAGATTAGAAAGCATATTGTTAGATATGGTTTCATTGATGAAGTGGAGGTTTATATAAAATCAAAAAATTCAACCAAGCAATTCACAGTCTTTGAAGTCTTCTCATTACAAATCCAGATTCGAGAGGGTCATTTGCGTCCATCGCTTTTGATTTCTTATGAGGGCAAGACCAAAATCTTAAACGAACCACTTCCGAAAATTTTAGAAACTACTTCTCCCACCCTAATAACAAAAGTTCTACACAACAATCACATTCATAAGTACGAGCAGTTACTCAAGCAAAAAGACGTTGATTTTAATGAATGCTACCCCGTTGTTGGAAACCGGCTTGCCCGTCATTTAGGTATTGAAATCTATAATCCTAATGATGAAAAGAACCGTTACAAAAGATATTACAATCAGATAGCTACATTTTATAAACACTTTTGCGCTAAAGAGGATTTTAAGAAACTTTTCCCAGGCACATCCGGTGATTTTATTAAAGTTCCAGCCGCTGTAATTGGTGAGATAAAAAGCGAAAGCAACAATTTAGTATATGGGAAGGATGAGGCCGGTAACTATCGAATTGGTAAAACACCAAAGACAGATTTCAAAAAACTAAGACCTGCCGAGAATACGCCCTACAAGAACGTTCATATATTTTTCATCTATCATGTAGACGATGAAGCGAATAAGACATTATTGGAAAAGTATCTAAAAACAGGTATACGTCATTATAAAGGTCTTTATGATTATGCTTCTATTCTCAATTATATAGACAATGACGCATCAATAGCATTTACCAATAAGGAAAATCCAATACCTGAGTTAGAGGCAAAATGGAGTTCATTCAACTACGATACTCAAAACATAAAATACCTCGCTATCTACCTCACGCCATTCTCAAAAGCTGAAACAAAGAAACAGGTAAATAAGGCTTATGTTAGGGTAAAGGAGTTTCTTTTAAAAAGAAGAATTGTTTGTCAGTCGTTAGAGCCGCACAGGATAGCCGGAGAAGATTTTGTATTCAGTCTGACTACAATGTCTGTCGCCATCTTAGCAAAGCTGGAGGGCATTCCTTGGCGTTTAGAAGCAGAACCAACCAAAGAACTGGTTGTAGGTGTAGGTGCTTTCAAAAACCCTGCTGATGGTGTTAAGTATTTAAGCAGTGCCTTTAGCTTTGACAATACTGGTCGCTTCAATTCATTCGCCTACTTCATGGAAAATGAAACCAAAGAGCTGGCTGGAAACATTGCCGCTAAGGTGAAAGAGTTCGCGATGATAAACGGACTGCCAAGCAGATTGATAATTCACTTCTACAAAAAATTAAGTCAGAAAGAATTGGAACCAATTGAACGTGAACTACAGCGGCTTGATTTCCCAAACCCAATTCCGATATTTATTGTATCCATCAACAAAACGGAGTCCACCGATATAGTGGCATTCGACAGAGCCTCTTACGAACTTATGCCATACAGCGGTACATATATAAACATTGGCAACAAGAAGTATTTGTTATTCAACAATGCCAGGTCTGTCAGCGGGTTCAATAAACATGATGGCTACCATTTCCCAATCAAACTTTCGATTGACTGCAATCAAAAGCAGTTACTGGAAGACGTAAAAATCATTCATGACCTCATTAATCAGGTTTATCAATTTAGTCGGATGTATTGGAAAAGCCTTTCGCAACAGAATTTACCGGTAACAATTAAATATCCTGAAATGGTAGCTGAAATCGTTCCATTCTTTTCAGGTGTTGAAATTCCGCCTTATGGAACGGATAAACTCTGGTTTTTATAAGAAAAATTCAAGGGAATGAAACCTATTATACTCAGGGACACAAACATTACAATTTTTCATTTTGAAGCATCATTCGGTGACATCTGGAATCAATCATTACATGAAGTCATCATTGAGCAAGAAGATATTATCACCTACAAGTGCCACACATTCGAAAAACAAGGTCAACTCTTAATTCAACCTTCCAGTAAAAAATGGAAGAACTTCTTCAGTGCAATCGAACTCTTACCTCAATGGCCAACTAACATGGAAGGTCCTCCAATTTGTGATGGTTACTATTGGCATATCAATATCGTTAGTAATGCAAAATTAATCGTTATTAATGCGCATGATATTTTCCCTGAACAATTCAATACCTTCAGCACAGCCCTCAAAAAACTTCTGAATATAGGCTCACCTGAAAATTGGCCTTGGGATAAAATCGAAAAAAGTAGAAAAGAGTATATAAAACTTCCTCCGTCACCAAATCATTAATGAGGGTTATAGTAACGATTATATTTATCAAATAATATAATCTCATTCCCACTGAGCATCCGTTTTGTCTGAATAGCTTTCAGAATATTCCATCCATACCAGCTACCTGCATACTCTCCCGGAATTTCCTGAAAGGCATTTAATTGCAAAAGCAGATAGCTTGAAAGACGAGGCGTAATCATACCGGCATGCTTCGTGTAGTAATCAGTAATAAAATAAAGCGACTGTTGAGCAATAGCAGCATGCTTGGTATTCCCCGGCTCAAAATAACGACTTAAATAGTGAAGTGCTTTTAAATGGTAATCAAGATAAAGTTGGTTAACCACGCTCTTGCATACTCTTTTATTTATGCTTTTTAACAAGTTTATTGCTTTGTCCATTTCTAATAATTGAACTTCCTTGTCAGCATAGTAGTTTATAGCAACATCCCATTCGGAAACATGATGGTTAGCCAGTGTGTACACATCAAACTCAATTAGGTCATCAGATGCTTTTACATAGGGTTTAATAGTGGCTTCATCTTTAATAAAGAGCTTCTTTAAATAAAACAGTAATGGGCTATATAATTCCTCACCAAAAGATGGATAGTAACGACCGTACTTTTTTCTAATTCTTAAAATTGGATTTTCATCTTGTGTAAACTGCGGTTCAGCCTGTAATGTTGCTGTAATAGCTCTACTGGTATCCGGTTTTTGTTCACGTTTAGAATAGATGTCAAGCCACTGGTCTGTATATCTCCTTACCTCCGGTTGGCTGGGTACCCTTAATGTTTCACAAGGCACATTGTCAAATTGAGTGAGGTATTGAAGAAAGGCTAACTGATTTAATTTATACCCTCGGTATTCGGGTTGGTCAGGGTACTCCATATCACACAGCGTTTTAATGGGTATCCAGTGCTTTAATACATAATCAAAACAATACGCCTGAATATCAACCAACTGTTGCTTATACTTTTCTTTTAGCCGGATATTGCTTGTTTCTTTAATTAAGTCAAGCAGATTAGTTTGAGCCAACACAAAAAGCTTACCGTAATCATATAGTTCGTTAACATTACTCAAAAGAAGTGAATCCTGCTGTGCCTTACTTTCAAATTGAGTGATACTGTGGTAGGCATACAGTACACGCACTACTTTATTGTTAACCGAATTATCCAATATACCAGAAGCTTCTAATGGGGAAATTAGATTTTTCTCTATTAGTGTATTCAAATAAATAAACATCCCCATTACTTTAGCCTCCGCATCGGTTGGTGAAACACCTGATTGAAATTTAGGGTCTAAGAGTTTTTCCACACGAGTGAAATCAGCCTTAAATTGAGATATTACTTCTGCTCCCTCAATGCGCTTGGCTACTACTAATCTTAACACCGCCTTACGCTGTGGCTTTAGGTACGGCTCAAGGCCAGAAAGCAGATTGCTGTTAGTGTGAACTGCCTTTTTGATGTTTTCATTACTTAATGTATCGAGCCATTGAAATTCTGTACCCTTGATATGCTGCCGAAAAAGTTCATAGCCGGAAAATATAATGAGTGTATCACTTAGGATTGGTTCATTATTATATTGTTGTAGTGCATCAAGTAAAACTCTTGCTCTCTTTTTCTGAAGCTTGATGTTCCGCTGATCATCACCTTCAACAGATGAATACCCTTCAATAGTAGCCTGAAGGATACTGTAATTATTCATTCGCAAATAATCAACTATCGGCTGCAAGCTTTCAGGGTTAGCTTGAGCACTGTTTTTATCGAAGTAGATTTCAAAGTGCTGCTTAACGGTTTGGCGGGTGGGAATACGATAAGGTTCGTACTTGAACTTATCTATTCCATAACCCTTCAGCTTTCGCAATTCATGAAAACGATTGAGCGGTAGACATTGATTTGTATCCAATGCAGGAAATCGCGAGGCATACCCAACAGGAATTACATCGGTTTTATACTGAGCTAGTTTAGAAAATTTACCTCTTGCTTCAAGAATAATTTGATGAGGACTATCCAATACCAAATTATAAAGAGGAATCTTATTATACTTATAAAACGGTCCCGCGCTGCTACCTGAAAAATACCGCAGCAAGTTTCTTTTATACGTGGCAGTTAATTTTCGTTTACTTTGAGTGTCTTTAAAGAAAACGGTATCCTCAATTAACTCATGAACCTGGCTATCAATCAACACATTGGCAAAAGTAAGGGCTTCATTCTTAGTAAAAGAAATCCGTGAACCGCTACTGGTAACAACCCTGAATTTTTTAAAGTTTCTTGGAAGCTTTTCGGTATTCATAACTTCCAACAAATATTCATGTTCATTTCTTACACTCAGGTTAAAGCGCAAGTTTGTCTTTTTCTTTTTTTCGAAAAACGCCAAGTCCTTGTAAGTTATAAGCATCTGTGACGCATCATCCAACAATTGTGCATAAGCACCCGAACAGGTGATAAAAATTAAAAGAAAGGAATTAAGTGTAAATCGCATATCAATTAAGTTGCTGTAGATAATTAAATGAGTTAGTAATGATGATTAATTAACAAAGACCTGACTAACATACTTTATCATTTTCGGATGATATACCATGTACTTCTTAAATTCTTTTACATAAAATTCAAGTTGCCCCATTCTGTTTAACTTTCGGGTAGCGGTAACGGTATAGATACGCTTGGGCCATACTTCTCCATCACTGTTTAAAAAGTAAATACTAAAGGGGACTTCCGGTAAAGTATCGGTTAATAAATTGGTCATACTTTTTTTGGTTCAAAAATGATAGCACCCTACCTAAAAAACCAATCTTTGCAAGCTTGCAAAGGCTTTTCTATCTAAACTTTTTTTTCGTTATTGATTGCCACTTGTACATACTATGATTTTTGATAAATTATTCAACTGGTTTACTAATTCTAAATTAGCTTCCCCTGAAACAGAGCCACCTGATTTCTTAAGAGATAGTTTGCCGTCCGTTTCCTATTTTGATATCAGTCAATTTATTGATATCCCTACCTATCCTATAGTTATCTACCTGGGATGTGAAGGCGATGATGTCATTCGTGATAAGTCATTTAACATAAAAGCAATCGAAGATGCCTTGGGGTGTTCGTATCACTACCTGCCAGCAATAAAAAATACAAGTTCACTGCATTCATTGAGTTCTGCCATAACGTATTGCTTCCCCCAATGGAACCAAATGAATGAACAAATTAGCGAGGTCTTAAACCAAATCGATTATAATTTATTTTACGATGCAGTTTATTCAGCCTATAAATTAGAAAAGCCTAATGCACCCGCTATGCTTCTCTTGCGTCCGGATAAAGAACCTATGCTCTATCCTATAGATATCAGCCAGCCGGTAGAAGAGGCATTTTTCAGAATAATCAGAAATATAAACGGAGTTTTTTGGAATGATACTCAGGAGGCTGTACGGTCGAGAGGCAATGACATAAGCTACTATAATCCTCGGAGCAACTACAGAGAAAGCGAAGAGGAAAGTACGGTACCGGAATATGATGCTGAGGAACACTTTCCGGAGGAGGCTAAACTAATTTCAGAGGAGGTAGGATTGCAAATACGGCTATTGTTTGAAAATGGCCATAATAAAGCAATCCTTGAAATTTATAACACGCTAATAACACATACTAAAATTCATAGACCTGAACTAATTACTAAAGTCAATAAATTAATTACGGGCTCTGAAATTTCTTTAAGCCGGCTAGTCATTGATGAACAATCTCGTATCTGGCTTCCAGATTATAACAATTTAGAAATTGAAATGACCCCTTTAGCAAAAACACTTTATTTCTTTTTCTTAAAACATCCGCAAGGTCTCATGTTTCACGATTTGGTAGAGCATAAAAAAGAACTACTCTCCCTGTACGGCAGGTTATCCAATAGCTCAAACACAAATGAAATAAAAAAACGAATCGATGACTTAGTAGACATGAGAAGCAACTCAATCAATATTAATTGCTCTCGCATTAAAGAAGCCTTTGTGCGTAAAATTGAAAACTCAATAGCAAAAAACTATTATATAACTGGCAACCGTAGAGAGCTCAAAAAAGTAACTCTTGATAATAAATTAAAGTATCTCCAAAATATAACCAAATGAAACTGCACCGTATTATTATTGATGAGCAATCCTTTAAACAAAACTTTAAAAACAATCCAACCTATACTCAATTAAGCGAATTACAAGAAGAGCTTGATCAGTTAGTTGAGCGTTACAATCAATCCCTTAATTCAAATGGTTTTCAACCAAAGTCACAACTATTATTAGATAAGATTATACTCCTAAAAAACAAATTAGAATCATAAATACAAGTAAGTATCAAGGTGAAAAATTAGAAACTAAATGGATAGTAACTCAATCATTAAAAGGTTTGCATTAAAATTTCCAATACAAACACTAAATCATTTGATTAATGATGGATTAATCGATAAAGAAATATATTTAGAATATGAATCACTATTCACAAGGCTTAAGATTGCGCTGCCTTATCATTTCAAAAAAAGCATTAATTGGGGTACAAAGAGAATCATAGAGGAAAATAACTCAGTTTCTACTCTATCTTATGATAACATTAACCAATTCATCTCAAAAAAAAATTGGTCTGTTCTTTTTAAATCAGATAATATTTTGTGGGACCAAAGTCTGATTACCCAATATAAAGACTCTATTTATTGGGGCTCTTCAATTTCATCTACCGAAAGTTCTATAAGCAGCGCTTCAAACGTATTATGGTCTGAGGAATTAATTAATGAATTCTTTGATAGATTTAATCTCGAACTCCTAAGTCGTAATAAATCTATAGTATGGTCAGATAAAATATTGAATCGACTAAAATTTAATAATGCCAACAGCGAATGGAATAAAGAAGGTTATTTACCAAACAATTCAGTGGTCTTTCATAATGTTTGGTCAAATCTATCTGGCAATTCATCTATTAAGTGGACTGATGAGCTGATTTCAAAGTATTATGATTTTATCAATTTTTATAGTCTAAGCTCTAATGAAAACGTAGAGTGGTCCATAAGATTGATTGATAAATATATTGATAATTGGGATTGGGAAAACTTGAGTGGTAATCCTTCGCTCCCATGGAGTATCGCATTACTTTTGAGATATAAAGAAAGATTATATTGGAGACGAGACCATAAAAGAATAGAATCTAAAAAAAATAATTCAATTTCAACGAATTCAGGAATAAGATGGTCGGTAAATCAATTTATTCTATTTGAGTCCCTAATCAATCCCTTTGATATAGCTCGCTTTGCTTCCGTTGATGTATCTGTCTTATATAGATTTTTTCAACGATTTAATGTTGTTGGACCAACAGGCTATAAACATATTAAATATTCCAGCGATCACTGGGATGTAATCCAAGTTTTTGAAACATCATGGTCAGTTTTAGCCAAAAATCCAAATTTTGAATACACTTATGAGCTTTTGAATTTTCTATCTGCTCAAGAATCACCTAGCCTTGAATCTGTTTCCAGTGATGGCGCTTCATCCATAGATAACCATGGCATCGTTAATTCTTTAGAAGGTCTATCACAATGTAGAATAAGAGATGAAGATATCTTACTCGTCATAAATAGTAAATTGATAAATAATTTTACAAATATTGAAAAACGAACGAGAGTAGCTTCACGATGCTCATTTTTTAATCAATCAATTTGGGTCAATGTAAAAAACTACTTTGAAAACTATTCTAACTTGAAAGATTATCTAGACAATTTGATGACTGTAGATTATTCCCTCCCACATCCCTCCGCAGGTTAATAAGGTGTTCCTCTTTCCTTGCCGCAAAAGGTCACGCCAGCACTCACAGTCCGTGCTGCTGCAAACGCAATTCCATTCGCACAAGCAGCACCAACTGTTCGCCTAAAGGTTCCGCTTCGCTCCATGCTGTCATGCCTTTTGCTTTGGCTTCGTCATTCGTCACGGCAGCTCTCGTGTCCTGTATCCCGCCTCGTTCAGTCGTCCTCATTACACTCCATTACGTTCCATTCGCTCACCACAACTCAAGTTCATTCCGTTTGGGTTATCATCTCCGCCACATTCAACGCATATAACCACAAACTCCATTCACTTCCATCGCAAGCTCATTCCACTTCATTCCGTTTCATTCCGTCCTCTTTCACTCAGCAGGCTCCAGTCCACCCGCTGCCATTGTTGTGCTCGCCTGAGCTGTCGTTCGGGCTGCGGGTTGTCATGCTTTTTGCTCCTCTACTTGTTGGCCGACACACTTTCCTCCTCCTTTCAACAAACCTTCGCGCAAATGCAAAAAATCACGCCAACCCTTGTTCGGTGCGTGCTGACTTGCCCGTCACGTTCCATCGCTGCCAGCACTTCCTCATAGCTCGCACCGCACTCATTCGTTCCTCATTCGCGCTCCATGCTCACACCCTACCTCCTGCTCGCGGGACTCATTCCACTCCGTTCCATTCGCCCTTGGGCGGCTCGCAAGTCCGACAAAGGCCAGCGCACTTCTACCGCACAGTAATCCCACCTAATGAAGTTTTCCCACAATGGAAGAGAATTGAAGACTAAGACCCGTTTCATTCAAACATAATTCAATTTACGGGCTTGCGGACTGAAAAAGCTTCAAGGGTTCGCTTCGCCCGCTTCAAAACAAAATCTCCACCCTCAGTCAGTCTCTCGTTCCTCGTTCCTTCCTTCAGGTAGTATTTTCTTTTGCCGGCCCTTGCATCTTTTCATCCGGTCCCGTGGTGCGATGCTCATTATGTTTAAATACATCTTTCGTTCATCTATTGGTGGCTGGTGGCTACTGGTAGGTAAAGCACCCATTCATTGGGCAAAGTTTTCGTTCCATGTTGGTTACCCGCGCAGGTTCCGTGGGGAACTTTTACTCATCCGCATTTTCAGGTATGAGTTCACAATTTCACAGCTCCCTTTTTAGGGGGCTTTTTTTTCTCATTCGGTGGTCGATGAACATACTGTTGTGTCACAAAAAAAGATTCAAGCAAAGTTAAGCTGGCCGCACATCCCTCCACACAAACGTCAAGCAAGGAACTACGGCATAAACACATGCCACCGCGCAATCCCTTCATTTATTCCGTTCCTCCTTGCTTTCCTCCAAAGCCAGCCTTCGTGGCTGCTTTCTCTTTTCTTTTTTCGGTTTTCTTTTCTCTTTTAAAATGTGTCATGGGCGCGCAAAAATTTTAAAGCGCATACCATGACAACACTGAAAATCAAAACTCACCAAATGAAAAAATCCTATGAAGGAAATTTTTTCTTCCTCCTCTCCAAAGGACTAAACGCAGGAAAGCCACTTGACAAACCTTGTCCGAATTGCTTCGTCATCTTCACTTCATGCGAAGAAGAAAAACAAAAACTTTACTGGCTCTGCTTCGGTCTTTGGCAGGGAAATTTCTTTCAACCTTTTCTAACGGGTTCAGTCATTCCCTTCATTCGCTTAGATGATTTAAAACAGGTCATCACAGAAGCACTCAACAAACTCAAAGAGGAGGATTTCAAAAAATCTTTATTGATACTTCAGGAGTTACAAAAACACCAGGAGAACATTGTTAAACAACTTGACTTATTAAGGCAGGCAAAAAAAGCGCTGATGTATAAAGCGCTCAGGTAAATACAAAAAAAGAAGGCTCTCCACTTGGAAAGCCTTCTTGACTTAATTCGTTGACCTCTTCATCTTTCGCGATATCCACTTCAGCGCGAGCGATATTGTAAAACTGACGACTGCACC
>Ga0268299_1004347_pt1 | contig 11197 bp, 11 predicted proteins | sample NOBtaG_FD_193484 | JGI IMG/M metagenome (GOLD analysis project Ga0268299, IMG submission 193484) | Activated sludge microbial communities from bioreactor in Nijmegen, Gelderland, Netherland - NOB reactor | ecosystem: Engineered > Bioreactor > Aerobic > Activated sludge | place: Netherlands... | reverse complement strand
GACCTCGGCTGCCCGGTCCCGGACCCGGTCGGGCTCGACCAGTTCGGTGACTAGGCCGTAGCGGTAGGCGTCGTCGGCCGGGATCGGCTCGCCGCCGAGGATGATCCGCCTGGCTGCGGTGTAGGGATCTGGCGGGCCAGGCGGGCCAGCGACCCTCCAGCGGGAATAATGCCACGCCGGACCTCGGTCAGCCCGAAGGTGGCCTCGGTGCTGGCGATCCGGAAGTCGGTGCCCAACAGGATCTCGGTGCCACCGGCCAGGGCGTGGCCGTGATGGCCACGACGACGGGCTTGTAGAGCTCGAAGCCCCGAAGCAGGGCGGTGCTCATCATCGAGCGGTCGGCAAGAAGCCGCTCGTCCCACTCGTCGTCCGGCTCACGGGCCCGTGTGAACAGGGGGATGAGCCGGGCCAGGTCGGCTCCGGCGCAGAACGAGCGGTAGCCGGCCCCTTCGAGCAGGGCGACCCTCACGTCTGGGTTGTCCCGCACATCGGTCCAGGCCTCGGCCAGCCTCACCACCCTCTCTGGGGACAAGGCGTTGTGCCGGTCGGGCCGGTTGAGTCGGATGGTGGCCACTCCCTCGGACACCTCGTACTCCAGGTGGGGGACCGGATCAGTCACGCCATCGCCGCCTGCTGCGGCGCTCATTCCCATGTCGTCACCCGGGGCACGATCTCGTTGCGCCAGGCCTCCATGCTGTGACGGATGCGGTCGTCGCTGACCAGACCGTTGTAATTCCAGGCGAAGACCCACTCGACCGGCAGCCGGTTGCGGAGGACCTCGAGCTGACGGGTGACGGTGTCGACGGCGCCGACGAAAGCCAACCCCTCGGCGAATCGGTCGCCGCCAAACTGCTCCCCGGTGTCGGGGTGGAGCATTCCCCGGTCGAACCCGAACGGGGCGAACCAGGTCGACCCGCAGAAGACGGGCCCATCGAGCCAGATCTTCTGGGCCTCCTCGTCGCTGTCGGCGATGATCACATCGCGCAGCACCCCGATGCCCTGGCCCGGCGGCCGGCCCGAGGCCTCGGCGTAGATAGCGACGAGGCGCTCCTCCAGCAACGGGTGGAGGGGCGGCAGGATCGGGGTGATGCCCTCCTCAGCGCAGAACCGGATCGTCCGCTCGGAGCTGGCGAACGGCTGGAAGATCGGCGGGTGGGGCTGCTGGAGGGGTTTAGGGACGACGGCGATCTCGGTCACGATCCCATCGGTCACCCCGGCCCCCCAACGCTCGGTGGCCTCCATGGTCCACGGCGTGCCCTCCGGCGGGATCTGCCAGAACTGGCCCTGGTGGGAGAAGTAGCCCTCAGTCCAGGCCCGCTTGATGATCCGGAAGTTCTCCTCGAAAGCGGCCCGGTTGGTGTCATCCATCCGGTCGTGCTCGTGGGGTCGGACGCCGTGGACGCCGTGCGTCTGTTGGGCCATGGTGTCGACCCAGCGCCGCTGGTAGCCGCGAGCGAAGCCGGCGTTGGCCCGTCCGCCGGTCATCCGGTCGAGCATGGCGATGTCCTCGGCCACCCGGAGCGGGTTGTTGGCCGGTAGCACGATGCCGAGTTGGCCGACCCGTAGCCGCTCGGTCTGGAGCCCGATGTAGAGGTCGAGCAGGACCGGGTTGTTCGACAGCTCGAAACCCTCGCTGTGGAAGTGGTGCTCTGTGAAGCTGACCGAGTCGAAGCCGAGCTCATCGGCGAGCTGGCACTGACCCAGCACCTCCCGGAGCATGTCGTCGTACAGCTCGCCCCGGAGCCCGGCGTGGCCCGCCTCGACCTGGGACCGGGTGCCGACCCCCGGGAGGTAGAAGAGCGACGTCTTCATCGGCCGGTTCCCCTGGGGGGGAAGACGACGGGCACGGTCCGCGGTCCCCGTACCTGACCGCCGGTCCAGGTGACCTCGGCGCCGGGGGCTAGCTCGAAGTCGGGGATCCGGTCCAGCCACCGCTCGACGGCCACCTGCAACTCCATGCGAGCCAGGTTCGAGCCGAGGCACCGATGGATCCCCACCCCGAAGGCGATGTGCCGGTTCTGCTGGCGGTCGATCATGACCTCGTCGGGGTCGGCGAAGCGGTCCGGGTCACGGTTGGCTGCCGGGAACGTCAAGAGGACCTTCTCGCCCGGGCACACCGTGCGGCCGCCGATCTCCGTCTCGCCGATCACCTCCCGGGCCATCGTCACCGGACCGTAGGCCCGGAGGAACTCCTCGATCGCGGTCGGGATGAGGGCCGGATCGGCGACGAGACGGGCTCGGTCCTCGGGGTGGGTGGCCAGGTGCCAAAGGCTGGAGCCGATCGAGCTCCAGGTCGTGTCGATCCCGGCCACCAACAGCAGGAAGCAGGTCCCCAGAACGTGCTTCTCGCTGAGCGGCGCCCCGTTGAGCCGGCACGCCAGCAGATGGCTGACCAGGTCGTCGCCCGGCTCGTTGGCGCGCCGCTTCACCTGGCCTCGAAAGTAGTCGAGAACTTCCCGGGTCGCCAGCCGGCCCACCTCGGGATCGGTCGGCCCGATCTGGAGGATGCGGACGGCCCAGTCGGTGAACCGATCTTCTTCCTCGGTCGGGATGCCGAGCATCAGGGCGATGACCCGAGGGGGGAGGTGCTGGGCGTAGTCGGCGGCGGCATCGGCCCGCCCGGTGCCCTCGATGGCATCGATGAGCTGGTCGGCCATCGCCACGGTGGTGGGACGCAACTGCTCGACGGCCTTAGGGGAGAACGCCGGCAGTAGCAGACGCCGGGCGTCGGTGTGGAACGGCGGGTCGGAAGTGATCGGCGGGGCGACCAGGAACGACCCGTCTGCCGCGCTGACCACCCCGACGTCCCGCGACGAGAAGTGCTCGGTATCGTGGGCCACTTGGGCCACGTCTTCGTAGGTGGTCGGCATGAAGGTGCTCTTGCCCCGCTCGGTGTGGGCCACCGGGCAACGTTCTCGAAGGTCGCGGTAGACCGGATACGGGTCTGCGATGAACCTGGGGTCGAACAGGTCGAAGTCGGTGGTCCAGTCGATGTCCATGGCCGATGCGATCCTCCTCCGGCTCTCCCGACCAGCGGCCGGATCGAGACAGACTACGACAGTTGTCTTGAGTCTACGCGGTCGACCCAGAAGAAGACGAAATCCTCGCCTTTCGCCTCGCCGGTGAGTTGGACCCGAAGGCCGGCCTCCAGGCTCGCCTCGGTCAGCCCCCGCGTCGCGGCAAGGAGACGGGGCCCCTCGTCAAGCTCGACCACGACCGTGGTGTAGGGCGCCTCCTCGGCCCAGGCCCGATCGACGGTGAAATGGGTGGTGACCCACGACGCCACCTTGCCGGCCCCGCTCACCGGCTGCCACGACCAGGCTGCGGAGAAGCACTGCGGGCAGTAATAGCGCGGAGGGTGGCGGTAGACGCCGCACCCGTCGCAGCGCTGGAGATGGAGGACCCCGCCGGCACAGGCCTGGAAGAACAGGCGGTTCAGTCCCTCGGTCTCCGGCACATACTTGCGGGGCGCCGCCCCGGCATCCGGCTTCGTCTCGGACATCTCAGCGATCCCTTCCCAACACTGCGATGCTCCCGTCGCCCAGATCGCCGTACCCGGTGACCACGCCGAGCTGGCAGCCGTCCACCTGGGCCCGGCCGGCGTCGTGGCGGAGCTGGCGGGTGGCCTCGACCACATGGTTGAGGCCCCAGCAGTGGCCCTGCGACAGCAGCCCACCGTGGGTGTTCATCGGATAACGGCCACCCAGGCGTATGTTGCCGTCCTTAACGAAATCCTTGGCTCCGCCGGGCTCGCACAAACCGAGGGCCTCGATCTCCATCATCACCACATAAGTAAAGCAATCATAGATCTGCAGGAAGTCGACATCGGTCGGTGACGCCCCGGCCATGGCGAACGCTCGGGGGGCGGCCGAGTGTAAGCCGAGGCGGAGCAGTTCCGGTCGGTTGGTGATCTCGTCGGCGGGGTAGGGGTGGCCCTCGGCCCCGCCCAGGTAGACCACCGGCACATGGGGCAGGTCCCGGGCCCGCTCCAGCGAGGTCATGACCACCGCCGCGGCGCAGTCGGTCTCCAGGCAGCAGTCGAGCTTGCGCAAAGGGCCAGCGATCGGGGGCGACGCGAGATAATCCTCGAGCGTCATCTCCCGGCCACGCATCTGTGCCTTGGCGTTAAGGTGGGCGTGCGACCGGCAAGCCAGGGCGATCTCGGCCGCGTCCTCGGGCTGGACGCCGTAGCGGTCGACGTAGTGCTGGAGGTAGAGCGAGTACCACTGGGCCGCAGTGCGCACCCCATAGGGGGCGTAGAAGTTGCGGCTCGACTCAAGCACCGGACCAAGATCCAGGCGGCGTCGTGTCCGCTCCACCCCAGGCCTAGGTCGCATGGCCGAGTACCCGTTCCAGCCGAGCGTGACCAGGACCGCATCGGCCAGGCCGTTGGAGATCGCCATCGCTGCGCTCTGAAGCGCCGCGGTGGGGCTCGCCCCGCCCATGTGGACCGTGATCGAGTAGTGGATGTCCGGCATGCCGAGGTGGGCGGCGATCTCCTCGGTGGAGATGAAGCCAGGTGGGGGAATGACCCCGTCGATGTCGGATGGCGTCAGGCCGGCGTCCGAGATGGCCTGCATGGAGGCGCCCAGGATGAGCTCCGGCACCGATGGCTCGGCTCCCCGCAGGTACTCGGTCTCCCCGATACCGACGATCGCGGTCGTACCCGACATTGTCAACGCACCCATCTCCTCGGTCGATCGCCAGCTGTCGGCGGAGGCTCAGACATTTCGCTCACGGCGCCCGAATCCCTTGAACACGTCGCCGATGTCGAACGACACCGAGGCGTGCTTCGACCGGCCCTCGAGTAGCCTCGGTGCGTGCTTCTGGAGGTCCTGGGGCGTCCAGCGCCCGTCGGTGGTGAGCAAATTGTCGCCGGGCAATGACCAGCCGTCGAACAGGCCTACCTCGTTATCCCCCACATGGAAGACTCCACCGGTGAACGGGCAGTCGGCGGTGGCCAGGTAGACGACGAGAGGGGAGACGTTGGCCGGGTCGTAGGCGTCGAACCGGCCCGGATCGTCGGGAGGGCCGATCGTGTCGCCAAGTCCCGGGGTCTGGAGGGTCATCCGGGTCCGAGCGACCGGGCAAAGGGCGTTGGCCCGCACCCCGTAACGCTGCAGCTCCATCGCCTCGACGAGCGTCATGGCGGCGATCCCAGCCTTCGCCGCCGAGTAGTTGGTCTGGCCGGGGTTGCCCAGCATCGCCCCCGACGCGGTGTTGACGATGCTGGCCTGGACCGGCTCGCCTCGTTCCTTCGACCGCTCCCGCCAGTAGGCGGCGGCCCAACGGCTCGGGGCGAAGTGACCCCGGAGATGCACGTTGACGACCGCGTCCCACTCGTCGCTCGTCATGTTGACCAAGACCCGGTCCCGGAGGATGCCGGCGTTGTTAATCAGCACGTGGAGGTCGCCGAAGGCCTCGACCGCCTGGTTGACCATCCGCCGCTGGGCGCCCTCCCAATCGGTCACAGAGTCGGTGTTGGCCACCGCCAGGCCCCCCAGGCCGGTGATCTCCCAGGCCACTTCGGCGCCGGGCCAGCATCCGCTCCGGTCCCGTCGACGTTCCCGCCGAGATCGTTGACCACCACCGAGGCCCCCTCGGCCGCCAGGGCGAGGGCGTGTTCCCGACCGAGGCCCCGGCCGGCACCGGTGACGATGCAGACCCGCCCGTCGAGTAGTCCCATGTCGATACCTCGCTACGTCGCTGCTCCTGACCGAAGCAGTAGTGTGACAATGACGAATACATGTGTCAAGAACGACAGGCGCTTACAACAGCGGTGGGCCTGTAGCTACCGCCGGTCCGCCCAGCCTGATGGCGCGACAGTTTGGCGTCAACGTTGCAGAGCTCCCCGTCATCTGGGGAGCTGTGATCGTAACGATCGTCAACACGCCGATCATCTTGGCCGACTCGCACATCACCGGGTCTCCCGACTACCGAGATGCGCACTGCTACACCGCCAGCATTGGCCTGAAGCGCCTTGATCATGTCGCCCGGGAAGCGGGGTGAGCGCTGGGTGACCCTGGTGTAGATCGTGCGACCATCCGCTACATCACATGGGTCACAACGACGCCGTCACCCGCGCCGTCGTCAACTGAGAGCGACTCTCCACCGTCAGGCTCGGCTCCACGACGGGCGGGGGGCCGCTGACCGTCGTGAAGCCCCCGGCGGCCACGCTGGGGCGGCTACGACCCTGACGAGGGCTCGACCGATGGCGCGACTTCCACCCTGCCGCTGACTGCGACGCCGGCAAGTACCGTACCAGCCACGCCGCAGCGGCCGACCGGCGTCACAAGAACCTCGAGTTCAGAGTTTGACCGGAACGGCTTTGGCTTGGCGGTCGAGATCGGCCTGGGTGGGTCCCTCTACCTTGTAGAGCTTGGCCCCGTTGTCCCAGAGGATGGCCTTGCGCTCCTCTGGGGTTGAGTCGGCCAAGCCGGTGGCGATGGCCTGGTGGACCTCGTCGCCGTAGAGGGAGGTGGGGTGGGGGAAGTCGGTCTCGAACAGGATTCGGTCGATGCCGATCTTGTCGATCAGGCGCCGGGGGGCCACCTGTTCGAACCAGTAGCAGGCGTAAACGTTGCGGGCGAAGTACTCGCTGGGCAGCATGTCGAACTCTGGCCGCTCGTCCATCACCCGGTTGCCGATGAACTGGTAGTCCAGAGCCTCCAGGGCGAAGGGGATCCAGCCGATGCCCGACTCGACCGACACGAACTTGATCTCGGGGTAGCGGGTGAGCACACCCGACAGCAGCAGGTCGCTCATCTGGACTGCGTTCTTGAGGAAGATCTCGACCGAGCCGGCGGTGAAGGTGGCCATTTTTCCGTAGGTGGCCATCATCTCCTTGGTCATGCCTCCCTCCATGTTGCCCGACCCGATGTGGAACGAGATCGGCTGGTCGAGTTCTACCGCCGTTTCCCACAGCGGGTTCCAGTGGGGGTCGCCGAGGAGGGGCTGCCCCAGCTTCTGGGGCTCACCGGTGAACAGGATGCCCCGGTGCCCGTCGGCGGCGCAGCGCCTGATCTCCGCCACCGAGGCGTGCACATCCCAGAACGGGGTGGACGTGATCGGCAGCAGCCGGCGGGAGTCGGCCGAGGCCCACTCGGTCTGGAAGTCGTTGTAGGCCCGCACGCAGGCTTCCATCAAGGCGGGGTCGCCGTACTTCAGGAACTGCTGGCTGCCGAACCCGGCCACGTTGGGGTACAGGACCATGGCCCAGATGCCCATCTCGTCCATGTACTTGAGCCGCTCCGTGGCGTCATAGGAGCCGGGGTGGAGGTCGTCCATGGTGGCGGGACGGTTGAGGAAGTCGCCAACGCCGGCGGTAGCGGTGAGGCCCACCAGCGAGGTTCGTTTGCCGTCGATGATCCAGACGTCGCGGCCCCGGGCGTCGCGGTCCATGTAGGGCACCCGGTCCCGCATGGAGGCGGGGACCCGGCTGGTCCAGGTGTCGGCTGGTTCGGTTATGTGCGTGTCGACGTCGATGATCGTGTAGCCGCTCATGTGGTCGGGTTCCCTTCGGTTTGGCGCTCTGGCTTTATTAGATTGTCTAACTAGTGTGTCACGAAGGCTGCCGCCGGGTCGACCGCTGACTGGGGAAGGGGCCGGAAATCCCGATCGAGCGTAGGGTCAGGATCTACTGTCGATGGCGATCGGCAGCAGGTGGCAGGCGGCGTGGTGGGCCTCGTCTACCTCGCCCAGCTGCGGTTCCTCGGTCGAGCAGCGGGGCCCGGCAAGGGGACACCGGGGGTGGAACCGGCACCCTAAGGGTGGGTTGAGGGCGCTGGGCACCTCGCCTGTCACCGGCACCGCCACGTCGCGGGCGGCGTCGGGGTGATGAGGGAGGGCCGAGGCAAACAGGGCCTGGGTGTAGGGGTGGCGGGGGTCAGTCGAAACGGTCACGCTGTCGCCCGCCTCGCATAGGCGGCCCAGGTACATCACGCCCACCCGATCGGCCAGGTGCGACACGGTGGCCAGGTCGTGGCCGATGTAGAGGTAGCTGACGCCGAGGTCAGTCTGGAGTTGCTCCAGCAGGGTGATCACCTGGGCCCGGATCGATACGTCGAGGGCCGACACCGCTTCATCGAGCACCAGCAGGCGGGCATCGGCGGCTAGGGCCCGGGCGATGGCGATCCGCTGGCGCTGGCCTCCCGAGAACTCGTGGGGGAACAGGCGGGCCTGGTCGGGGCGCAGGCCCACCAGCTCCATCACCTCGCTCACCCTGGCGGTGATGGCGGCCGGTGTGAGGGTGGTGTGGATCTCCAGGATCTCGCCCACGATGTCGGCCACCCGCATGCGGGGGCTGAGCGAGCCGAACGGGTCCTGGAACACGGCCTGCACGCTGCGCCGGTAGGCCAGTAGGTCCTTGCCGGTGAGGCGGGCGACATTGCGACCGTCGAAGAGGATCTGGCCCGCGGTGGGGGGCTCGATGCGCAGGATGAGCTTGGCGATCGTGGTCTTGCCACAGCCCGACTCGCCCACCAGCCCGAAGGTCTCACCCCTGCCGATGGCGAAGCTCACGCCGTCGACGGCCTTCACGAGGCCGTGGCCCCGGCCCAGTCCCAGTAGGCCCTTGGCCACCGGATAGTGCCGAACCAGGTCTCTGACCTCGAGCAGCGGCCCGTCGGTGGACTCGGTGGCGCTCACCCCGTCTCCTTGGCGATACCGGCACCGGCCGTGACCGAGCTGGCGGTGACCGTGCCGGCGGCGTCGGCCGAGGCCAGCTCGATCGAGCGGATGCAAGCGCTCGTATGGCCCGGGCCGACCTCTACCAGTGGCGGCACCCCGTCGGCGCAGGCGGGTAGCGCGTGGGGGCAGCGGGGCTCGAAGGCGCAGCCCGGCGGCAGGGCGGCGAGGTTGGGGGGCTGGCCCTCGATTCGGTACAGGGGCTCCTTCGATCCCATCTTCGGTACCGACCGCAGGAGGGCGTCGGCGTAAGGGTGGCGAGCTTGGCTGAACACCTGGCGCACCGGGCCGTGCTCCACCGTACGGCCCGCGTACATCACCATCACGTCGTCGCATACCTTGGCCACGATTCCCAGGTCATGGGTGACGAAGATCAGCCCTACTCCGGTGTCTCGCTGGAGGCTCTTCAACAGGTCGAGGTACTGGGCCTGGATCGTGACGTCGAGGCTGGTGGTGGGCTCGTCAGCAATGATCACCTTGGGGGCGGCCGACAGGGCGATGGCCCCGGCGATCCGCTGGCGCATCCCGCCCGACATCTGGTGCGGGTGCTCCTTCATCCTCACCTCGGGTGACGGGATCCGTACCGAACCGAGCAAGGACAGCACCCGTTCCCGCAGGGCGCCGCCCCGCAGGCCCCGGTGGTGGTAGGCCGGCTCCCGCACCTGGTCATACAGGGTGAACAGCGGGTTGAGCGACGCCATCGGATCCTGGAGGATCATGCCGATCTCGTTGCCGCGCACGTGCTGCATCTCGCGCTCGGACAGCTGGGTGAGGTCCCGGCCCTCCAGCAGCACCCGGCCGCCGGTCACCCGGGCCCCGACTGGCAGCAGCTGCATGATCGACAGGCAGGTGGTGGTCTTGCCGCAGCCCGACTCACCGACGAGGCCGATAGTCTGGCCCGCCGCCAGGGTGAAGCTCACACCGTCGACGGCCTTGATGACCTGGGAGCCGCCGAAGGCCCGGTATTCGGTCTGCAGATCCTGCACATCCAGCAGGACGGGGGCCATGGAACCCTCCTGTCGCGGTCTGAGTTGAACGACCAGCCTGCCCTGGATCGACAACAGTGGCAAGATCGGATTGCAAGACAATCTGCTCACGTTGTATCGTCCGCAGGAACACGTCTGGCCATCTCGTCCCGAGCTGGCGATGGGTGCACGAAGGGGAGAATGTTTGATGCGGAGTCGTATCGTTTCGCGTGCCGTTGTCGCGCTTGGGCTCTTGGCCGCTGGGTGTGGCAGCGGCGACTCGTCGGCCAAGGAGGAGACCTCGACGCCGGAGTCCGTTGCCGAGGTGGTGGAGGTGACGACCACGCAGGCGGGAGGCGAGCGTTCGTCCACCACGCTCGGGGCGCGGGGGGAACCGGCCGGCAAGGTGGTCTACGGCTGGCACACGGCCCTCAGCCCGGCCTGGCTCGACCCGCAGGAAGCGCCCAACGTCATCACCGCCTACGGGTTCATGTCTGCCATCCACGACTCGATGATCAAGCATTTCCCGGGCGACCAGCTGGCACCCAGCCTGGCCGAGTCGTACGAGATCGCCGATGATTTCATGAGCGCCTCGTTCACGATCCGCGAGGGAGCGAAGTTCCAGAACGGCGAGCCGGTCACGTCCGATGACGTGGAGTTCACCTATCTCAACTATCGGGGCACGCAGGCCCAGCTGTTCAAGGACAAGTTGGACCGGATCGAGAAGCCCGACCAGCGGAATATCACGTTCCACTTCAAGGAGCCGTTCGTCGATTTCCTTATCCTCTACGGCACGCCGGCCACCGGCATCGGATGGATCGTGCCCAAGGCCTACTACGAGCAGGTGGGGCCCGACGGGTTCAAGCAGGCCCCGATCGGGGCCGGCCCGTACCGGCTGGTCCGCAACACCTCGAACACCGAGCTCGAGCTGGAGGCCATGCCCGACTACTGGCGCAAGAGCCCGGCGGTGAAGACGATCATCTACAAGATGATCACCGACGACGCCACCCGTTTCGCTGCCCTTCAGGCGGGTGAGATCGACCTCATGAACGTGGTGCAGGGCCAGCTGCTCGACGCGGCCAAGAACGACTCGAAGCTCCGACTGACCCAGCGTTCGGCCACCGCGTTCTGGCTGGAGTTCCCGGGGTGGGAGAAGCCCGACAGCCCGTTCAACGATGTCCGGGTCCGCCAGGCCGTGTCGCTGGCCCTCAATCGGCGCGAGATCTCCGATGCCGAGACCGGCGGGTTCGCCCGGATCGACGGTGGCAACTGGGGTGCGGCCGATCTCGACGGCGCCCTCCAGGCCGACGAGATCAAGCCCGAGTGGTACGAGTACAACCTGGAGAAGGCGAAGCAGCTGATGGCCGACGCCGGGTACCCCGACGGCTTCGAGGTGCAGCAGCTCACCCCGATCGCCCCGTACTACCCGCTGGCTGAGCGGGTGATCACCCAACTGGCCCAGATCGGGATCAAGACCAGCCTGAACCGGATCGAGCGGGCCGCCTTCGTGGAGGCCCTCACCAAGGGACCTGAGGCCCTGCCCGGCA
>Ga0268299_1004345_pt1 | contig 11204 bp, 8 predicted proteins | sample NOBtaG_FD_193484 | JGI IMG/M metagenome (GOLD analysis project Ga0268299, IMG submission 193484) | Activated sludge microbial communities from bioreactor in Nijmegen, Gelderland, Netherland - NOB reactor | ecosystem: Engineered > Bioreactor > Aerobic > Activated sludge | place: Netherlands... | reverse complement strand
GACCAGGCCCAGCGGTGGTACGGCGCGCCGCTCGAGCCGGTGACGCGATCAGCCGTGGCCGTGAACGTCAACGTGACGCCGCCCGGAGGGACCTACCGCTGGCACTACGACCGCAACGCCGTCACGGTGATCCTCTACCTGAACACCGTGATCGGCGGGGCCATCGAGCTGTGCCCCGGCTACCGGATCCTCCTGCCCGCCGGCTGGGCGACGTCACGGGCCCAACGGACCCTCGACGGCGTGCTCGAACAGCGGCACCTGCGACGACTGGCCGGCCACACCGTCGCCATCGAGCCCCGTCCGGGCCGGATGGTCCTCATGCAGGGCCGCCGTTGCCTGCACAGCGTCCAACCGGTAGGTCCCGGCTCGCCCGAGCGGGTCGCCGTCGTCATCGCCTTCGACCGACCGGCAGGGTCAGCCGACCCGGGCCACGCACTCGATCGCTACCTGTACACCGGTAGCCGCGCCACCGGCGATCCCAATTACCGCGTCGACCCCAGCTGACCGGCACCCATCATGCGGTGCTCCGTCTGTCCAGTGTTCGGTGAAGGTGGTCGGCCAGCTCGACGGAATCGGCGCTGGCCCCGGCGATGAACGTCGAGCGACGGCGCCGGAGGAACGGCTGTCCGACGAGATACAGACCACTGGCATTCTCCACCACACCGCCGTCGTGACGCACCGATCCCTTACGGTCGAACACCGGGAGCTCCACCCAGGAGTGGTCGGGCCGGTAGCCGGTGGCCCACAGGACGGTCGTGATGCCCTCAGCCGCCAGGTCGAGCTGTAGCGGTGCAGCGAGGTCGAGCCGGGTGTCGTCGAGGCGATCCGGTGGATCGATGCCGTCGAGCCCCTGCTCGTCGGCCCAGGTATCGAACTGGGCCAGGAGCCGGCGCAGCTTCAGATCGGCGAGCTTGCAGACGTTCGGCAACGAGCCGGCGAACTGCATCACGCCGTCGACGATGGCACCGAGGCGGCCGACGACGCGCACTCCCCGGCCGCGTAGCGCGTTCACGTCGAGCGTCACCTGCTCGGAGCTGCCGATCAGCTGCGGCGACGGCACGTTGCGGGCCCGGACGATGTCGTCGACCTCGTCATAGCGCTGGTCCAGCACACCGGCCGCGTCCATCCACCAGAAGATGTCCCGCCCCCGGTACCGCCTCGGGAGGCGAACGTGCTCCCCCATCGACAGCGTGACCGCCTTGCCCGCACCCTGGAGCTCGGCGGCGAGCTGGACGCCACTGGCCGAGCCGCCCACGACGAGCACTCCGCCTTCGGGCAGCTCGCCGGGGCCGGGATAGCTCCGGGGCGTGATGCTGAGGATCTCCCGGGGCAGGGCGTCGGCCAGGGCCGGTACGTGCGGGAGGTTCGATGCGCCGCTCGCCAGCACGACCGTCGGCGCCGTCCACTCGCCCTGGTCGGTGAGCACCCGGTAGCCGAAGGTCGACGGCCGGACGGCGGACACGGTGGTGCCCGTTCGCACCGGTGCACCGATGGAGGTCGCGTAGTCCGACACGAATGACGCGACCTCCGCCGCACCCATGTAGCCGTGGGGATCGTCCCCCCGGTATCCGCCGCCGGGCAGCTCGGTGAGCCAGTTCGGGGTGAGGAGGCGGAGGCCGGGCCAACGCTCGGTGCGCCAGCTGTTGGCCACCTCGCCCCGTTCCAGAACGACATGGTCGATCGAGCGCTCCGTGAGACGTCGGCTCATGGCCAGCCCCGCGTGCCCGGCTCCGATGATGACGGTGCTGGTCGAAGCCGTCATGGTTCGTCCTCCTCCCCCCTCGGCCGGCTCAGTTGACGGTGACGATGACGTTCGTCGGGTTGGCGATGATGTCGTAGACGGCCGACCGCTTCTGGGACTGGGCGACGAGTGCGGCGATGTCGTCGGCCGAAGCGTCGGCATCGATGGTGAAGTGCACGCGAACTGCACCGAAGCCGTTGCGGACCTCCGGATCGGCCCCGAGGACGCCGAGCAGGTTCATGTCGCCGGTGAGGGAGGCGGTGACCGCTCGCAGCTGGATCCCCCGGCGCTGGGCCACCGAGGCGACGCCGGCGGTGAGGCAGCCGGCCAGCCCGACCAGCACGAGCTCGACCGGGGTGGCGCCATTGTCCTGTGAGGCGAAGCACTCCGGATGATCGACGTCATAGCCGAACACCTGGCGGTGCGACTGCTCGCCGCCGAGCCCGCCGAAGCCCTCGACCGTCGAGTAGCTGTGGGTGCCCGTGCGCCAGGTGCAGGTCGCCCGCCACTCGAACTCCGCCAGCTCGGGCTGACCGCCCAGAGCTTCGCGGGCGTCGAGCAGGGCACCCAGGTTGATGCCGTTGTCCACGGGGGTGTCGGTGATGCTCATTTGCTTCCTCCTTGTTTGCTGTGGATGGTTCTGGTTCGGCGATCAGGGCCGGCCCGGCGGCGCCAACAGGTAGGCCGGGCTCGTGGGGTCGGCCAGGACAGCCTGCTGTTCCGGGCTGAGCCAGTAGGCGCCCGTCCGGGGACTGAAGTGGCAGTAGCCCGAGAGGTACTGGGCGATCAGCCACTGCTCCACGAGGCCCTCGTCGCACGAGGAGGCGGCGGCGATGTCGGCCACCGATCCCGGGCCGACCTCGGCCAGGGCCCGCAGGAGTCCGAGCTTCTGCCCGGCCACGACGGTCGCCGCGTGCAGCGTCACGGCCAGTTCACCGATCAGCTGGTGGATCACCTGCTGAAGTCGAGCTTCGTCGAGCATCATGCCGTTCGCCTCCTCCGGCGGCGACTCCGATCGCCGCCTTCACAGAGGAAGGCGCGACATCCGGTGTCGCGGCGCGACGCGGCGGGGCTCAGGTGATCCAGTCGATCGGGTCCTCGGGCCGATAGGCGCACCAGGCACCGGTGTCGACGGAGCGCTCGAGGTGCCGGCCCAGCTCCGGATGGTGTCGGCCGACAACCGCGATCGTCCGCCTGATCCGGGTGGACACCGTCTTGCGGGCCCGTTCGACGGGATCGCCGAGGCGGCGCGAGCGGCCACCGAGCCCGAGCTCCCGGGCCACGGTCTCGGCCAGCAGCTGCCGCTGCTCCCGGGCGAGCGCCGCCGCCTCGCCGTCGCCGGCCTCCTCCGCCTCGTCGATCTCGGCGTCCAGTTCCTGCAGCCGGGAGCGGATCTCACGCCGGGCCCGCTCATCGAACACCTCGGCGCCCCTGGCTGCCGCCGCAGCCCCGGCCGGCTCGCCCATGAGCTCGAGCGCCGACACGGCCTGCCCGGGCCGGCTGAGCAGATAGGCGAGGTCGACGAAACCGCGCCCGTGGGGTGCCCGGACCAGCCGGCCGGCGAAGTCGAGCTCCCAGACGGGCCCGCAGCGTCTGAAGGTCGGCGTGGCCGTTTCCGCCGCCGCCTCGCCGGTCGGTGCGGCCGGCTCCGCCGGGGTGTCACGCTCGGGCCGAATGGCCACGATGCGCTGGTGCAACGACGCCAGCAGCGGCTCGATCGACCTGAGGCCGATCTCGGTGGCGGTGGCGGTGGCGGCCTCCGCCAGGCGCCGGGCTTCGTCGCGGTCGCCCGGAGCGTCGCGGTCGAGCAGCAGGCGGGCGTGGTCGGCTCTGGTCTGCGCCAGCCATGAGCGCGCCTCGATCCGGGCGTTGAGGGCGGCGGCCGAGCGGTACCTGGCGTCGGCCTCGTCGAGGTCGCCGACCGTGTGGTGCAGCCACGCCTCAGCCAGATCGGTGGCACCGAGGCAGACCGTGGCAACGGACACCATCACGCAGCGCTCGCTGGGGCGGTTCGAGGGCCGGAGCAGCAACCGGGCCAGGTCACGGTCGCCGAGGACCGCCGCCACCCGGGCCAGCTGGAACCACGACGCCGGCCAGTTGCGGTCGTGGAGCCGCTCCAGACCCAGCTCGTCGACGATCGCAGCCACCCGGACGCCCGCCTCGTCGAGCCGGCCCAGCTCGGCCAGGAGGAACGCCAACCCCACCCGGATGGCGGGCACGTCGGGATAGGCCGCCACGTAGTCACGGGTGGCGTCCTCCATCTCCGCCAATCGTCCCTGCTCCCGCCGTAGGAAGAACAACAGGAACGAGAAGTTGATCATCGCCAGCGACGGGAACGACCGCTCGCCCACACCGAACGCGGCGAGCGCCTGGGCCTCGGCCCCGTCGAGACGCCCTTCGAGCAGGGCTCGCATCGCCGACCAGATCTCGAGCCACCACTGGTACCCGGGAGATCGCAGCGGGGCCGCCACCCTCCGGAAGGCGGCAACCTCCCGATCGAGCGCCGACATGTCCCCGGCCGCCAGGAGATCGACGACCCGAGCCCGGTAGGCGGTGAGCAGGTCGGCGGCCGATCCGCTCCGCAGCGCCCAGCCCACCAGCTGCTCGGAACCGGCCAGCTGGCGGTCCAGGTCGGTCTGGCCGACCACGAACGCGTCGTGGGTCACCGCGGTGGCCGCCACGAGCGCCCGCACGTCCCCCAGGCGGTGGGCCCGCTCGAGGGCGGAGCTGGCGAGCTGGCGAGCCCGGCCGGGATCGTCGGAGAAGTACAGGAGCGACGCCAGCCTCGCTTCGAGCAGCGCCATGGTCACCGACTCCGTCTCGGGCTGGGCGGCGAGGGCGCGATCGTGGAGCACGGTCGTCATCAGGTCGTCGGTGCGGAACGCGATCCCGAGGTCGGCGCCGGGGTCGGCGTAGCCGAGCGCGGCCCGGGTGAGCAGTGGCGGGTCACCCGTGGTTCGCGCCGCCTCCAGAAAGGCGCTGCGGGCCCGTTCGATCTCACCGGCCTGCCGGCAGGCCTCCCCCAGCAGCACCTGGATCTCGGCCCGCCGGTCGGCGGCTGCGTCGAGCGGCACCATCCTCAACGCCTGCTCGAACCAGTGGACGGCCTCCTCGTAGGCGTAGTGGCTGAGCGCCGCCTCGCCGGCCCGTGTGGCCAGCGCCACCGTCCGCTCGGCGTCGAGCAGCGGCTGGGCCGAGAGGGCGTGGTGGGCGAGCACCGGCGCCGGGGTTGCGGCGCCGGCTTCGAGCGCCTCGACAACAGCCACGTGGCTCCGAGCCTGCTCCACCTCACCGAGCCCGCGGTACACCGCATCGCGCACCAGGTCGTGGGCGAACATCCACCGCCCCGGCGCGGCGGGATCGAGGAGGCGGGCCGCTCGGGCCTGTTCGAGCAGCTCCACCACTGCCGCAACCTCCGTTCCCAGCGCGGCGGCCAGGGTCCGGGTGTCGCCCTCGGCCCCGATCACCGCCGCCATCGCCACCGCGGCAGCGACCGGACCCGGCAGGCGGGCGATCCGGTGCTGGACCTGTTCCGCCACTCGTGCCGGGACGCTGCCAGCGAACACATCCCGGAGCTGGCCGCCGCCCGCCCGGTCCACCGCGACCCAGCGGAGCAGCTCCGTGACGAAGAAGGGGTTGCCTCCGGTCCGGTTGCGGATGAGGGTCACGAGCTCCGGATCTCCACGCATGCCGGCCACCTCGAGCAGTGAGGCGATGTCCACCTCGCGAAGTGGCGGGAGAGCGACGACCGTCGCCGATCGACGGACGTCCTCGATGACCTCGTCCAGAGGCCGCGGCATCGGTTCGTCGGTCCGCAGGCTGGCCACGACCATGATCGGCGCATCCACCACCACGGTGGCCAGCTCGACCAGCAACAGCATCGACGCAACGTCGGCCCACTGCAGGTCCTCGATGATGTGGAGCAGCGGACGTTGACGCGCCCGGTTGAGCACATGGCCTCGGAGCCCGCGCAGCATCTCGTACCGCCTGGCCCCGACCGCCCCGTCGAGGCGGTCTCCCCTGCCGGACGGGTCGATCGGCAGCTCGTCGTCGAGCAGGTCTCGCCAGGGCCAGAACGCCGGTGCGCTCCGGTCGGCCGCGGTCAGCCCCCATGACACGGCCAGCTCGTTCCTCACCGAGCGGGCGAGCGCTCGGGCCACGCTCGTCTTGCCGATACCGGCTTCGCCCGTGAGGAGCGTCAGCGAGCCGACGCCACGGGCCGCCCGCTCAGCGCTCTCCACCAGGGACCGGAGCAGCTCGTCTCGCCCCACGAGGTCGCGCTCCATTCGTGTTGCGAACGGCTCGCCGTGCTCCGGAGGCTGAACCACCCCGGCATTCTGACATCGAATCGCTGTCGCTTCCCGCAGTAGCCGACACGGGAAGCGGCCGTCGGTCCGGTGCGCCTCGCGCCGCGGTCGGCGTGTGCCCTACCAGCGGCCGGACCCACCCTCCCGGCGGGCCCACAGGCCGCGGCGCTCCAGCTCGGGCAACAGCAGCTCACCCACCCGGCGGACCTCGTCGGCCTGCCACAACGGGAGCGTGATCGCCACCCCCTCGCACCCGAACTCGCGGTTCAGCAGCTCGATCTGATCGGCCACCTCGTCCGGGTCGCCCACGATCTGGCGGGCGCCGGCCACCGACCCGATCTGGCGGAGCTGCAGCTCGCCCATCTCGGCGTAGATGTCGTCGTAGGTGGAGATGTTGCTGCGGATCCCGGCCAGGTACTCGACCACCGCCTCCACGTCGACCCCGGCCGCCAGCTCGTCGGCGAACTCCCGGGCCTCGGCACTGCTGGGCCGCACCACGATGCTGGCGTGCATCTGGAGGCGCACGTCGTCGCCCCGCCGCCCGGCCCGCTCGGCCTCGGCCCGGATGCCGTCCATCCGCTCCCGGCACGTCTCGAGCGGGGTCCGCCCCGGCATGAACACCATGTCGCTGTACCGACCGGCGAAGCGCTGGCCGGCGACCGACGCCCCGGCGCTGACGACGAGCGGCCGAGGCTGCTGCACGGTGCGCGGCCCCACGAGGTCCCCGGCGAGGTCGAAGTGCGACCCGTGGAACTCGAAGGGCCGGCCCGACCACGCCCGCTCCAGCACCTCGACGAACTCCTCGGCCCGCTCGTAGCGCCCGTCGTGCGTCGGCTCGACCCCCGTCTGCGCCAACAGATCCTCAGCCATCCCCGCCCCCGTCACCACGTTGATCCCCCACCGGCCGCGGCTCAGCGCGTCGAGGGCGGCGCCCATGCGGGCCACCACGAGCGGGGCGAAGTAGCTGGTGTGCACGGTGGTGATCAGCCCGATGCGGGAGGTGACCGGCACGAGCGCCGCGGCCAGGATCGGGGGCAACAGGATCGGATCCTGCAGACCCATCGCCGTCGAGCGGGGCCCGTAACGGCCCCAGGCGTCGGCCATGAACAGGTAGTCGAGCCCCACGTCCTCGGCGGCCCGGGCGATGGCGACCTGGTCGTCGATGTCGAGTGGGTCGGCGCAGCGGGCCAGCATGTCGGGCGACATGGCGTGGATCGACCGGGCGTTGGGATGGAACAGCCCTATGCGCATGCTCGCCTCCCCCGGAAAGTCGCCGCCGGCGAACTCGAAGTCCCCGTAGGGACACGCTAGCGTGCCGCCCATGCTGCAGTGGAAGGTCGGCGAGGCGACGATCACCTCGATTCTGGAGAGCCAGGCACCCACCTCGCCCCGGTTCCTGTTCGAGGGCCTGAGCAAGGGCGACGTCCTGGCCCGGGCCGAGGCCGCCGGCTGGCTCCGCCCCCATTTCGTCACCGACGACGGCTACCTGCTGCTGCGCATCCAGTGCCTCGTGGTCGACGTCGGCGGGCACCGCATCGCCGTCGACACCTGCGTCGGCAACGACAAGCCCCGTCACAGCCCCGACTGGAACAACCTCCAGCTCCCGTTCCTGGAGGACCTGACGGCTGCCGGCTACCCGCCCGAGTCGATCACCGAGGTGGTCTGCACCCACCTCCACGTGGACCATGTGGGCTGGAACACCCGCCTGGTCGACGGTCAGTGGGTGCCGACGTTCACCAACGCCCGGTACCTGTTCGCCCGGCCCGAGTACGAGCACTGGAAGTCCACCCCCGACCTGTTCGGCGACGACGTGTTCGGCGACTCGGTGGCCCCCATCCACGACGCCGGCCTGGCCGACCTCGTCGCCGTCGACCACCGGATCAGCGAGAACGTGTGGTTCGAGTCGACGCCGGGGCACACCCCCGGCCACATCTCGCTCATCGTCGAGTCGGCCGGCGAGCGGGCCGTTATCACGGGCGACATGGTGCATTCCCCCATGCAGATCGCCGACCCTGAGCTGGCCGCCGTGGTCGACTCCGACCAGACCCAGTCCCGGGCCAGCCGGCGCGAGGCGTTCGCCCGCTGGGCCGCCTCAGGCGCCCTCGTCATCGGCACCCACTTCCCCGAGCCCACCGCCGGCCGGATGGTGGACCTCGGCAACGGGGGCTTCCGCCTCGACGTGTGACGGGCCCGCCGGCACGTGGCGGCCCGAGGCGGATCAGGTATGCTCCGGACGTCTCCGCTAGCGGACCAGCGCGAAGGGTAATGGCATGGACGACGATGACGACGACATTGGATGGGTGGCCGGAGCCGTCGCCGCAATCGCTGCAGCCATCGGGGCTGCCGCTGCCGTGGTCGCCGTCGTCGCCTTCATCGTGGTCGCAGTCGCCCAGTAGCGGTGCCCATCGTGGCGTCGAAGGCGGCCTCCGCTGAGGCATCGGGCGCCTGAAGCCCTCTCGGCGGGGCCCGTGAACTAGACAGGGGCATGGACCAGTCGCCTCCGGAGCTGCCCCGCCACGCGGTGGTGATCCTGCTCGACAGCCTGAACCGCCACCTGGTGGGGGCCTACGGCGGAACCGAGTTCGACACCCCCAACCTCGACCGGTTCGCCCGCCGGGCCCTGCGGTTCACCAACCACCACGCCGGGTCGCTCCCCTGCATGCCGGCCCGCCACGACCTGCTGTGCGGGGCCCTCGACTTCCTGTGGCGCCCGTGGGGATCGGTGGAGGTGTGGGAAGACGCCCTCCCCCACCTGCTGCGACGCAACGGCGTCGTCTCCTACCTGATCAGCGACCACCCACACCTGTTCGAGACCGGCGGGGAGAACTACCACACCGAGTTCAGCGGCTGGTGGTACGAGCGGGGCCACGAGGACGACCCGTGGCACACGGTCGAGGACCCGTCGGCCGTCGGCTCCCCCCATCTCCCAGCCGCCCGCCCCGCCCCGATCGCCCGCCACTACGACACCTCCCGCTCCTGGTTCCGCACCGAGGCCGACTTCCCCGGCCCCCGCACGATGGCGGCCGCCGCCCGCTGGCTGCGCCAGACCGCCAGCCGCCACGACCGGTCGCTGCTGGTGGTCGACGAGTTCGATCCGCACGAGCCGTTCGACACCCCGGAACCGTGGGCCTCCCGCTACGACGCCACCTGGAGCGGCCCCCGCCTGATCTGGCCGCCCTACCTGCGGGCCGCCCACCCGGCCGGTGTCGATCCGCTGAAGCAGGCCATGCCCGACGAGCGGGAGAGCCACCAGCTGCGGGCGAACTACGGGGCCAAGCTCTCGATGATCGACCACTGGTTCGGCCTGGTGCTCGACGCCCTCGACGAGCGCCGGGCCTGGGACGACACAGTGGTCATCGTCACCACCGACCACGGTCACTACCTGGGCGAGCACGGCAACTGGGGCAAGCCGGGCTCGCCGGTGTTCGCCACCCTCGGCCACATCCCCCTGCTGGTGGCCTGGCCCGGGCGCCCGGCGGCCGACGTCGACGCCCTCACCACCTCCGTCGACCTGTTCGCCACCCTGGCCGACGTGTTCGGCGTCACCCCCGAGCACCAGACCCACGGCCGGTCGCTGGTGCCCCTCCTCACCGGTGCCGCCGCCGAGGTGCGGCCGTGGCTGCTGTGCGGGGTGTGGGGCCGGGAGGTGCAGGTGGTGAGCGAGGAGGTCCGTTACAGCGCAGCGCCCGAAGGCGACAACGCTCCCCTGTCGATGTGGTCGAACCGTTGGTCGACGATGCCGGTGCACGCCTTCCCCCAGCTGCGGCTGCCGCGTCCCGACGGGCGGGCGGTCCTGGCCCGGATGCCGGGCAGCGACGTGCCGGTGATCCGCCAGCCGTTCGTGCCCGGCGACCTGTTGCCGTTCTGGGCCGGCCGCCACTTCGAGGGCAACCACCTCTACCTCCGTCGGGAGGACCCGGACGAGACGGCCAACCGGGCCGGCGACCGGATCGAGTCAGACGCCCGGGAGCTGCTGCGCCACGCCCTCACCGCCGTCGACGCCCCCGACGACCAGCTGCTCCGCCTCGGGCTGAGCTGACCGACACCACGGCGGGATCCAGTGGGGGCCCTGGCCTTCGGCTTCGGCCTCCCGGCCGCCATCGTGACCGCCCTGGCCTTCGGCCACGCCCGCTACCGCGACGACAGGTAGTGGCACCGAATCAGCAAGTCTCAAAGCAGGGCTTCGACCCGACGAGATCGACCTTCCTCACGTCAGCGACGTGAGGGTCGGTGGTCTACGGGACGGTCGTCTGCGATTCGATGACAGATCGTAGACGAGCGCGATCGGGGGCCGGGAGCCCTTCGAGATCCTCGAGAGAGTCGATCTGGCGAGCGGCCACCATGATCGAATCCTGCTGGGCGGGCGACAACCGAGCGAAGCGCTCGACGGCTTCACGCTTCTCGGCATCACTCAACCGCTTCATGGGCATCAGTTGGACGAATACTGCCGGGTGGGTGTGACAGTGACGCGGGGCCAGGGCACGCATACTGGCCCCTGGAACCGCGGCTCCGGCCGCACGCCCACCCGGAAGGCGGCCCCATGCCCGACACCCGCTCCAGCGAACACAGCGCCGCCCGTCACCTGGGCGACGTGCTGGCCCGCCTGGCCGGGCCCGACGCCGAGCCCCGGGGCGACCAGGTGGAGGCGGTGGCGGCCATCGTCGAGCCGGCGGCCCGGGTGCTGGTGGTTCAGGCCACGGGGTGGGGCAAGTCGGCGGTCTACTGGGCCGCCACCGCCGCCCTGCGGGCCGCCGGCGCCGGCCCCACGCTGGTGGTGTCGCCCCTGCTGGCCCTCATGCGGGACCAGGTGGCGGCCGCCACCCGGGCCGGACTCGCCGCCGCCACCGTCAACAGCACCAACTTCGACGACTGGGATCCCGTGTTCGCCGCCCTCGACGCCGACGAGATCGACGTGCTCCTCGTGTCGCCCGAACGGTTGGGCAACCCCCGCTTCGCCGCCCGCCTCGACGATCTCATGGCCCGGGTCGGCCTCGTGGTGATCGACGAGGCCCACTGCATCAGCGACTGGGGCTTCGACTTCCGCCCCGACTACCAACGCCTGGCCCGGGCCCTGCTGTCCACCCCCACCGCGTCGGTCCTGGCCACCACGGCCACAGCCAACGGCCGGGTCACGGCCGACATCGAACGCCAGCTCG